>Ga0114918_10001201_pt1 | contig 23110 bp, 21 predicted proteins | sample LantaG_FD_87015 | JGI IMG/M metagenome (GOLD analysis project Ga0114918, IMG submission 87015) | Deep subsurface microbial communities from Baltic Sea to uncover new lineages of life (NeLLi) - Landsort_02402 metaG | ecosystem: Environmental > Aquatic > Marine > Oceanic > Sediment | place... | reverse complement strand
GTATTCCCTGCTTTTATAGTCTCACCGGGAACATCCAGTATAAGATTATAGAGAACAACAGGTATCAGTTTATCCCCTGTAGGCATCGGGGTGACAATCAGATCTGTGGGGTTGGTTATCTGTATCTTAGAATCAACATCCACAGGGTAGCTGTATGTATTAAGAGGGTCTATTGCTTTCAGTTCTTTTTTATAAGGGGAACGCATAGCTGCCTGGACCAGGCGCTCAATGATAAAGTAACGGTAGCTCTCGGGTGTCTCTGTTACTATGGAGTTAACGGTCTGTCTGACATCGACAGGAATATCGTTTACTGCAGAATCTGTTTTTCTGGTATAAGGAAACGATGTGTCTACAGCTCTTACTTTATTTAAAATCGCCCATATAAAATTCATAATATCACCTGTCCCAGTACGTTGAGGGTAAACCCTATGCTGTTAAGTCCGGCCACGCTCTTAGTTGTGATAGGCATGGCGATGAGAAAACCTTTAATAGTCAGGTTATCCAATGTAATTGTGAGGATAGGTCTGCTGGGATTACCTATCCTGTTATTTTTATAAATATCTTTCAAGCTGCTCAGGTTGGCTTTAGCATTCTTACACAGCATAGATTCCGGTAACGTCAGGCACTGGAGCTGGAACATAGATAGAGCCTGCCCAAAAGTCGTGATGTAAACATGTTCGGTAAATGATTTGACCGCCTGATAACTCTCAGCAGCCTGCCCGGAAAACCCCATACACATGATATCCATGCTGGATCCCCCGCTGACTGTGATCAGAGCAGGAGTCTCGATGTTATTGAAAACACCGATACCTCTGGACTTAAAGATATCGCCTGTTGCTGCTGGTGCTGTAGCCATTATATATTCTCCTGATTACTTTTTACCTGGTTTGTCAGCTTCTGTTGATGAATCTTTAGCCAGAGGCACAGGGGGTTTACTACCTGATCCCCATTCAGCCAACATTCTCAGAAGCAACTCTACTATACGGGATAAAGGATCCGAGGCTGCCGTGAATCCGCCTCTGTCGGCTGTCTTTGTGTATTTATCCTTGAAATCTTCATCTTTCCTCATGTACTCCTGCACCACTTGGCTATCCAGGCCCTCTGCCCTTATGGCTTTTTCCAGGTTAGCCCGCTCTGTTTTACTAAGGTCTTTCTCTGTTCCTAATGTTTTAAGTAATCCTGCTTTCCTTTTATCTGTCAGGGTAGTGCCTGTTATTCCTTCTTCTTTCATCATAGCTGATGTGAAGCCTTTCTTGGTACCCATAGTGATAGCAGCGTTAAAAGCGTCTTGATCGCCGGTCGTGGTGAACTTCTGCATATTTTCCTGCATTGTTTTCTGATCTTCTTCACTCAGAGTACCGGACTGCATGGTGGTGATAGCCTCCACAAACAGGTTACGGGCATCTGAGTCCTTGGTGCCTTTCCATGCTTTACCTCTACCTGTAAGCTTATCTCCCATACCTTTGAAGATACCTTCTTTCACTTTGAAGGAAGCCAGATCTGTCTTACTTACACCTAACACACCCCCTACGAATTTGTTAAAAGTAGGCAGAGCGTCTTTATGAGCTTGTATTTCTTTATCCGTCATTCCCTCTGCTCTCATAGTGGCTTCGTCCTTAGCTCCTGCAAATTTATCATACATGGTTAAGACACTTCTCCAACCGGATGTTTCCTTGATCCCCAGTGTCTTCTCCAGATCCTGGCGGGCAGCTACCTGAACCCTGATCTCAGCTGCTTTTTTATCTGCCCGGACAGCTCCGCGGAAGCTGGCATCATCACCATAACCGAAAGCTCCTGATATTTTAGTAAGAACGTTCCCTACAGATCCCAGGAAACCTTCATCATTGATTCCTCTGTCTTTAAGCATTTTTCTCCTGGTAGCTTCATCAGCTCCTGAGAACTCAGCTATTTCTTTATCTGTCATACCAACGCCTCTTTCTTTCATCATTTCACTGACAGCGCTCTGACGGAAGGCTCTGGTGTTCCCGATCTGCCGGGACTTAGCAATAGCTGTGGCAGAGGTGTCGGATGCACGGAAGAGCCTTGCCCGTTCTGTGTTCCCTGCCTCCAGTAATCCCTGATTAGATGAGACGCCTGAAACCTCTCTGAGGATGTTTACATCTCCCATCTTAGCTGTATCTCCGCCTGCGGCATCTCTCAAAGCATTGTTAAATGCATCGTAGGCCTCTGCCTCGGATTCGTATTTTTTACCCTTATCGGAATTCCTCCATGCAGCATAAGCACCACTGACACGTTTAGCTGTATCACTGGTAGCAGCTCCTGCCAGGCGGGTGGTTTGCATGGATCTGAATTTTCCTTCATTGATGAATCGCAGATCCCCGGCCTGTCCCCCTTGAGCTGCCATGGTACCTACCATAAGAGATCCCAGACGGGAACCACTCACTCGTTCCATCATACCTCCGGCAACACCGGAGAGCCTCATAATATTAGATGCTGACGTTCCCGTCAGTCTTGCTGTATGTGTTATACCTGTAGCCTGCCTGCTTAAAAGCTCCGCATTATCCCGGAACGTGGCTGTAGTGTTGACACCGAAAGCTGAGTTCATAACATCGAGAGCGTGCATGGCATCGCCACCAAGAACACCTTTCAGCTCATTAGCAGCTGACGTAAATTCAGCTACGTTCTTTTTAAGCTTGGCTGCCTGATCCTTGAACTTACCACCATCAAACATATCCCCGCCGGTCCTGACCATTTCAGCTCCGATTTTACCTGCGTCTTCCAGGTTACCCCCACCGAAAGCCATATTGTCTTTACCATAAGTCTCAGCAATACCGCTGAAGAAAGAAGATATGTTCTGATCTCTGATTTTAGCGTCCCGGGCAATACCGTTAAGAGCCTCAGGACTTCCTGCCATGCCTCGTATCCTGGCTTGTCCCTGCTTGGATAACATATCGGACTGATAGAAAGGAGCCATTACACCAGCCTGGGTGATCGCCTGGTTGTACTGTTTCATGAACCCTGCTCTACCGTGAACAATATCCCCTGCGGATCCTCTGAGAACCTGCATCAAAGTATTATTACCCGAGAGATCATTTGTGGCAAGGAGAGAACTCATCCTCACTTGATTCATGTAGGAACTCTGGAACTGATTATCCGCATTGTTCATCATGGTGCGGCCGGGATTAAGACTGGGATTAAGCCCCATCATCTTAATGACCATGTCCATAATGCCGCCACCGCCCATTCCCTGGAAGGCTTCAGCACTCTGCAGGTAAGGAGCTATTCCCGAAAGGAATTCGTTACCCGCTGTTTTTACTTGGTACGGATTAGTTGACATCTAAGAAAGTATCCAGTTTATCTTTAAAATTGTCGAACACAGCTGCAGATCTTTTCCACAACTCCGGTATGATAGCGGGGTCGTCCATTGCCCACTTGGGATCCAGGTCCACTTCGTTGAATCTGGTGAGACGACCGTCAATTAATTTATAAAGCATGTGGGTCATGGCTCGCTCATTACCACCATCGAACATACTGTTGAGGGTACTTAAACCCATACGGACAGCTCCCCATCCGTCTACTTTCTTCTGGTTTCTATTAGGATCGGGACTTACACCGCAACCCACGGAGAATACATATATGTTAGGTAACTTCGTCTTGATCTTATCAAACACAGAGATGGCTCCTGCCAAGCTGGGTGTATTAGCCCAGGTACCTCCGTCCGTGAAGAAGTCAGTCCTTCCGTTACGATAAGGGCACCAGGTGGGGAAATAAGTATTAGCTGCTACAGAACAACGGATGACTTCCCACAGGTTAAGTTCTCCATCCTCTTCACTTAAGCTGTCAAATACCTTAGGCCAATCATGTTTAAAGTTCATGGCCGTAATGAACAGAGGCTTGGAAACGTCTTTCAGCTTGGTGTCTTTTCCTACCAGGTTCTGTATAGCTTTGTTGAGCTCTTTGTCCGGGTACTTGGGCCCGCAAGGCCACAGGCATGATGCCCAGGAACGATGGAAGATCTTACCCATGCCTTCCGACATGAACGTGTTAACTACACCAGCATCTACACCCAGAGCGTATGCTCCTACTAATGCTGCATGAATGCTTGTGCCTATATAACCGTCGAATTCCTGGATCCTGTCAGCTGCCATATTAAGATATGCCGGTGAAGCTCCAAAGCAACCGCCTCCGTCTCCGGAGTAAAGCTTAAACATCTTTTTCTTGTTCATCTTCAAACCTTCCTATGTTATCGTAATACATCTGATCGTAGTCAGGCTCTGCTTCTTTATCCACCTGTTCCCAGGGGAGCAGCATTCGTCTGCATGTTTCTTCCATACGCATCAAAGCTTCAGGTACCATACTAAGCCCTGGAGCGATGCCATACAGAATCTGTGCATGCATCTCTCTGTCTATATCAGCTTGGATCACTCTTTCTAACTCAATAGATCCTGGATCCAGATTAGTGACCTTGGTGTAATCCAAGGCACCCGAACGGGCGGCACGTATCGCTAAGCGTCGCCACCGCCCTTGTAAAAATTTTCATCGAAGCCCTCAGCCCCCAGAACATCCACAAGGAGTTCAAACTCTGTGTACAGACCTGAAAGTAAACGGATGATCGGTTCCGGTACCTGGAAAACTTCAGAGAACTTTACTGCTATATCCATGTCATCCAGGTTTTCGGGGACCGTTATCTCAAGCTCCTTCTCCGTGGTTATGATATTCCTGCACATAAAGAGAAGCTTCAACTTAACACTCAGCTCCATTATTTCGCCTTCATCTTCAGACCGGACAGCTCTCAATTTCTTATTTATCCTGTCAGCCTGATCGTTAGTCAAGGTAGACATAAGAATTGTCATATTGCCGTTCCACATTTCAAATTTTTTCGCGTATGGGCGCATACCCATGATGCTCCTGAAGTACTCCTCCCGGTCATCCTCTCTTACCTGTACTTTCTTCAGAGTGGCATTAAAGTCACACCTGGGGCAGATATGATCCTCAGGGATTATTACTTTCTCTACCGGTCCTGCTTCGTCTGCTTTCTTGATCGCAGCCAGGGCCGCCTCTACATTAATCTCATTTCCCTGTGAATCTACAGGTACTTCTACTGGTTGCTCGTTTCCCATGTCACACGCTCCTTATTTTGGTGTGTTGATGATGTATGCTTCACGGAAAGACCCTTTGTCTTCCGACTCCACACTACCATCATCGTTTATCTTGATGGTCTTAATTTTATATGTATTTTCTGCTTTTGTTCCCGGCCATGCTTCTGTGACATCTCCTGACTTGTGGACTGTCTCAGGCATCTCCGCCATATCCTCACCGGCTTTTGCACCTTCATCCCAATACTTAACAGAACCCCCGCCCTTTCTCAGCATGCGCTGATAACGGGCCTCTACCAGACCTTTAGTGTCATAGGTATTTTCCTGTTGATAGAAGAAGCCTGTGTATAGTATACCATACCCCGTGAAACCTGTTTTTCCAACTCCGCTCTTACCCAGAATGGACTGACGCATAACTGTTGTAGCGCCTCTCAGAATACCTACCAGAGGACGGGTGATTATTGTAATCTCCCCTATACGAAGAGCTCCGCCCGGACCGCTACCCCCTATCAAACCTGATGTGTCGGAGGCATTCCCGAAGGAACCGTTGGCTGCTGTGACTGTGTTAGCTGACATGAAATCAGACAGGCAACTGCTGCTGAAAGTACCTGTATTAGCTTTGACTGAACCGGCTACTTTAAGTGTAACTTGTTTTGTGTTTATTGCCAGAGTTTTAACTGCAACGCCTTGTTCAGAATCAACCGAAGGATAATTAACAGCATCAGACACAGGACCGCACAAGACACTCGGGCAGGATATGCCCATAAGAGATCCCGCTACGACTACCCCGGAGGAGTCCAGGCTTAGCAATGATTTCTCAGCTGCGATGTTCGTAATGCTTTCAGTAAATTCATTTATCATGTTGGCGCCTGTGGCAGACAGGACACCTTTACCTGAATCCAGAGAGAGTGTTCCGGTAGTCAGTTTGGCTCTACCTTTAACTGATATGTCTTCCTGAGAGAACAGACCCATATAAATATTAGGTGCTGTAATAGAGAGGTCCCCTATATAGGACTTGATAGCTATTCCGCCTGATCGGGCTTCTGTGGACCTGTTGGCAGCGTTGAAAGGCAGTGTGCTCCTGTTTTCCAGGGTAAGTACACCACCGGTGTCGCCTCCATTACCTGAGAGCAGTTTCATGTCTCTCTGGGATTTAATGAGCACATCGTTCTGATCAGAGGAGATCTCAACGTATTTCCTGGATCTCACTATTGTATCCCTGGGAACCTCAGCAATAACGCTGCGGCCGGGAAAGATCTTCAGATCTGCTGCGGGTCTTAATTCTATGTTACCTCTGCTGAATTTTATCTCACTGCCAAAGCCATCATGCAGATAAACTGCACCGGTCTCGTCCAGCTCAATGCAGGATAGCAGCGCCTGGAGTTTTATCTTCTCATCAGGGAGCAGTGGATCCGGTATCTCTACTGACGGTGTAGACTCGTACCCGTTCTTGTTATCTGCCAGAGGTTGAAGCTCCGTCTCGATCTTCTCGATCTCACCGTACTTCTTACCGATAGCTTCTTTATCATATGTCTTCCAGAGATTGGCAGTGGGGTGTGACGCTTTGTCCTCGATCTGATGCAGGTAGCGTTGTAGTCCGTAATCATTTTTATGGTCCTTTATTAGGGAGGCGTAATCCGACTGCTCTTCTACGGGGATATTTACAGTGGTTGCGAAATTCGCAGCAGGCGGAGGCAGTTCCCCCAGGTCATTCAGAACAGGATTGTTGTCTTCAATATCGAGCTCCCTGGGGCACCATACATAGGCGCTCCTGGTCATCCCCACATTCTTAACACTCTGGATACTGACGTTACCATCATAAGTACGCTGGATGGCAGAGAGGCCAAAAGGAGGGTCATCCGTCTGGGAGATTTGTCGGACCTTACCGTCCTCATACACTGATTCAGGAAAAGAGTACAGATCATAGCCACCCTCGACTAGCGGACCGTTCATGGCCACCTGCCGAAATATGCCCTGCTGATCCTCCTCTTGGACCTCGTAAATATAACCCTCCTCTTCTGTGTTCAGTTTGAAGGGGGCGCTGATAGTACCGAGGCCCTCACTCTTTGTCCTGGCATATCGGTACACTCTGTTAAAGTCGTCCCAGGCTGGGTATTCAGTGTGATGCATAGCATCGCTTTGAACAGAAAGACGGGAAGCAATGGTGTCTATGGAATCGTCCAGTGCACTGAACTGCATCTGAGCCCTGGAAGAAGCTCCTACAGCAGCTCTCATCATCGTTAAGCGCAGTTGGCCACCGAACATGTTGGTCTTGATCCAATCGCCTGCTGTGGAGTCGTTGGGTCGTCCGAAGGATCTGTCCTGGATCAGCTCACTTGCCACCATGGATTTACTCATGGCGTTGCGGATCTGATTGTTGAAGAAATCTATGAAGGGATCATCCAGAATATCATTGATGAATGTTTTGCTGGATGTTAAGGCATTGAAGTAAGAGGGACCCAGGATAAAAAAGTAGAGACCGAGGTCAAAACCTTCTTCGTCCTTCCCATCCATATTGGACGGGCCGAGAGACATTAGAAGCACTTCAGATCCCGGAGCGTAACTTGATCCATCAGATACACCAACTCGGGAAGTACAAGCGTGAGCGGAAACATCGATAGCCAATACATAAGCTATTTCATCCGCAAATACCAGTCCGTCCCGGGGCTGTACTGCGTAGACATTTAGCTCAGGGAACACATATAACACACGGCCCATTGTTATAGTAGGCCGCAGAGGCGTGTCCACTGACATACAGATGCCCTCCTGCGATTAGGTTTACTGGGCTACTCTTTCAATTCCAGTTTCAGGAAGCTAACAGTCATTCCTGCAATAACCATATTTCCGCCGGCGGTTTTCTGAACAGTCATGCTGAGGCCTGTAATGAGACAACCTGATGCAATCCAGTCTTCGTTGACGAAGGTGCTCTCGGGGTCGTCCCCTGCAGGGCAGTTCTGTTCGCCTGATGGTGAGATTGTAATCTGGTTTTCATCTAGCTTACAAACATCCCCGAACTGTCCAACGAAAGCAGATATGCTTACAGAAGGTCCGACAACGGCACCGATCTGGATTGATCCGGTTGGGTCGGAAGCTACAGTGTAGCGTTTGTTCTGGTTGATGGGATTGATCTGTTCTGTCCCTCTGTTATAATTAACAGTAAGAGAGGTAGCCAGGATGTTCTTATTTTGATTACCAAAGTTGATGATCGCTCCATCAAGCTTCCAGCCTTTACCTATGTTGATATTGGTTTGGAAAATATCATTAGCCATGTCAAAACTCCTTGTTATTTATGTTGAAGGGGCCGAAGCCCCTTTTTTTTCTTAGCTTATGATGAAATAAATATCCAGGTTATTGAGCGGGTACGGAAGTACCGGAACAATCACCAGATCCACTTGATCACGCAATGCAGGGTTAACTTCCAGCTTGGTGATATTAGCTTCAATAAGCTGTGGCCCGATTGAGTCTGGATAAGGACGAGACATAATCACTGTGAACTGCTGTTCTGCAGTGTACCTGATCAGCTTGAGCATCTCCTGGGAAACGTTGCCTCTTCCGTAGAAGTCTGCGAACGCCGCCTTGAAGTCTCTGCAGATATGGTCCAGGTTAGTGGTGATTGTCTGCTCTCTCATATTTATATCATCATTGTCTGTAGACACCTGATGTCTGTTGTATACTTCACCTTCAAGTATCTGAACAACCAACCAGATACCGTTTCCGGCCATGGTGTTAAGCTGTGAGGCTCTGAAGTTGACAGTGCGGGTCATACTGAATCCATCGAGCGTTACGTTAGTAAGCGGACGATGAGGTGCTACTCCGGAACGAAGTCCGGCTGCTGCTGCACACACTGCTGATAGAGGCATTCCATCAGGGTTGTTCCCGTCATATACAGGCTCACTCCAGATCGCGTACCCGCGTCTGTTATTGGAGTTTGTAGCAATCAAGCTGATTGCATCTGTGTATTCTTCCAGGGTCATGGTGTGCCATGCTTCACCTTTGATCTCAGATATCTGAGCTGAGCTAGGTCCGTTCAGGATGATCATTTCATTTACACCTACTGTGTCAATCACGTATTCATCATAAGTGACAACGCCATATGCGTCTGTATTGTAGTTGGTGCGCCATGTGTCGCCTGAGTCAACTCCTGCTGCCAGGAAGTCTACTCCAACGTCAGCTGATACGATCCTGTTGAAAGGAGCTGTTCCGCCTGCACCTGATCCGAGGATAGCTGCTTTGAGTGGTGCTCCTGCTACTTCGTCATAAACGACAGCATCTCTATCTGTCTCAGCACTGATCCACCAGATGCGCCATTGTCCATTCTCAGGAGATGACATGCTCAGGCAGTGTGTCTTAAGTGCATCTCTGACAGCCAGGCTGTTGGAGTATGGCACCAGACTGTAAACCTGAGGTACTGTTGTGAGTGCATCGATGGCTTCTTCGTAATCACTGTCGGCTTCGCCTTCAGTAGTAATAAAGTAAACTTCAACTCCTGCTGAGTTGGTAAGCGCTTTATTAACGAGAAGTCCCAGCGGATTGGCATCTACTGCAGGTCCGCAGACTTCCGCAGCTTCCTCAGGAGTCTGTACGCTGGACACTACGTTATTATATGTATCGAGCAGTTCTCTGTAATCGATGAAAGCTTCTCCGTCGATCACATCGAAGTCCTGGTCAACACCCAGGTAGTTTGCTGCGTGTACAGCAGCTGCTGCGATTGTTACTGATGTTTCATCCGATGTCCACTGTGCGCCTTCCAGTTCATAATCAGCTAAGAGCATGAACTCAATATCCAGTGCTGTGGCCTGAGGTGTTGCGACTATTGCATCAGCCAGGATAAGAGTCTTAAAGGCTCCTGCTCCGGCTGCTGTAACATCAATAGTGAACTCTGCGCCTTTAACGAGCTGTTCGTCACCGGCTGCGAAGGTGATAGAAACACCGAAGTGTCCTACAGCGAAAGCTCCCAGAGCAGCTACCGGTGTTACCGGTCCACTGTCTGATCCATTGTCGGTGAAGACCTGGATAACAGGAGTTACGGCACCACCGATGGTACCACCTGATGTGACTTTCACAATATATTTAGCATCCTGGATTCCGCTGAACGGTCCGAGTGCTGATGGTGCTGGTAGGGTGTAGTCCATGACCACATCTACTGTGTAGACATCGCCTACCGCGAGAGAGCCTGTGTTCAGTTGGATAAGAGAAGAAGCTCCTCTGGACCCTAAAGGAACTGTTCCTGAAGTCATAAGGAAGTTCAGAACGTCGTCCAGACCCGAATCTGAAATAATATCAACAACAGAACCGGATAAGCCACCGGTCGTTTCTTTAACCGTGACGGTGTATTTCTCAATAAGAACACCGTCGGCCAGGCCGTCGTAAGTTCCGAGGGAAGGAGTAACAGTTATATTAGCATCCACAATACCTGAGATATCCTCAGAAACAGATCCACCACCACCGTCTGCACCGGCATTAACTACATCAGGAGTAGCCTGGACAGTGTCATCATCCTGTTCTGCAACTATACCAGAGACCGAAGTCATAACTGGAGTACCTGCAGCAGGAGTAACTCTGATAGGATCACCCATCTGAACATCCCGGCTTCCGAAAACTGCTGAACGAACTTCGTCGTTAGCTGTCTTAAGGACCAGACTATCACAGCGGACTTTATTGCTGTTGTCTTCCAGGAGACCATCAGTAGGTCCACCAGCAAGGGCCTGAGTTGTGTATCTTAATGCAGAGTCTTCCATATACACTCTGTTAGAAGATACGTCGATCACACTACCGGCTGATTTATCCGGATATGGTGTGAAGACACTACCTGCGTCTGAGTCGTAATCGCCCAGACTGGCTTTTTCATCTTCCTCTGAATAGCGATGCAAGCCATACTGAGGTGCTATGATACAGGCATATAGTCTGTTATCTGTAGCGTTTGCGATGGCCTCGAACTCTTGGTGCACTCTCAGTGCTGGTAATACATATGACATAGCATACCTCTTTTATTAATAAACGTTAAATATTTGTCCCACTTTCTTTAGAACGGGTGCTATTGCATTGACGTTCCAACTGTATACGAAAGCCCACGTTATGTCTATCTTAGCCTTCCAGTGCTCGTGGTTCTCTGGAATCTTCTCTAATCCATTTAATACTGTAACTTCAAATTCACTAAAATTCAAATCCTGCTTGATGACCGACTTGTATTCAAGCATCCGGAAGTAAACCTCTTCCCCGAGTCTATCTGCGATCATGTCGTTTTCAGCACAGCACTCTATGCTGTGTTTCCCTGCCAGGTTAACGGTTTTTGTAACACCTTTAAGGTTACCGTTCCGGTCGGGACTCATCTGTGGGCCGTTGCTTATAAGGAACTCTTTACTACCGAAGGGTCCTCTTTCTATATTAATAGAGGGGCGTTGCTGTAATGCATTAGGCTCAAACTTATAGGCAGGTTCTATGTTGATCGTGGACTGTATATCAGGAGCTGCCAGTTCATCACTATCGTCCACCCACCTATAACCTCTCAGTTTGGGGTCCACTATATTATCAGGATCTGCAAACTGTGCCCGGACCAGGTTAAGCAGTATACCTGTCACTATATGTGGTGAAGGCCTTATTATGCATAAAGCAGATTGTTCATCATAGGACTTAGTGGGTTCTCCCCACGTAGGTTCCGGTAAAATTGCCATGGTCTCTTACTCCTGAATTTTCCAACGCGTTGGAAAATCTAATAATCATCATCCAGGTTTGGACGCCATCCATTGTCCAGTCCCGGTGTTATCTCATCTTCCTGTGATCTGACATCTACAGGTGTCTCATATACTATATCTGTATACGGCAGCTTCTTCAAGGATAAATGAACTGCAATAGGAATGCCGTTATAAGAAGATACAGGGTCCACATCCGTGATCACGTATCTGTCATTACTTCCATAGTGTGTCCATATATCAAAAGAATCCTGCATGGGGCAGGCCAGTGTTCGGACCACTCGGGCTTTGTCGTCCATGGTTCCCAGGCCACCTTTATCATTGGTTTTCTTGGTCTTAGGTAGTTGAACTTCAGACACAGCTAATTTGATTGCCGGGTAGTACCCACCCACAAAACCTGTGCCAAAACATTGGGGACAGGACCCGTTAGTTACCTGTTCTGTATCGAAGTCAAGACATATAGGACAAGGAGTGCCCCAGTGCTTGCGTCGCAGGAACTCACCTTTCATACCGGTGAACTTATCAAGCAGCAGACATTCCTTACGAAGCATCTCTCTATAAAGAAGGTAATCATGTTTGCTTAGAAACCCGTCACCGGCCTTCACAGGAGCACCCACAACTTCAGATCCCCCCGAGTCCGTGAAACGGATACGGTAATATAAATCCCTATCCTTATTCCAGTTATATTTCTCAGTGTCTGTATAGGTACACAAATTACTCAGGGGTCCTGTTAGTTCTATCCAGTCTCCGCCTGACCGAGCCCAGTCGATATAGAAGTTAATAGGTGTTGTAAATTTGTAATTAGGGGTCAAGTACCACTGTATTATCTTCTCTCCATCTGGGTTGATTACTACTCTGGTTTGTTTAATTGGATTCATGATTCCTCATTAATAGTAAGCATATCCCCGTCCATAGAACTGCCAGGAGTAGATCCCTCCGAAACAGAGTTCAGCATTTATCTCCACTTTTTTAGCTTCCATCCAGGAGATAAATTCAGCCTGAAGATCCTTGGACATGCTTATGTACTGTTGATCCTTGGTTTTATCACCTACAGATACGCCCCCTGCAGAGTACTGTAAGCTGTTTCTCGCATAATTGTGTGCCGCCATACGCAAGAGCTGTGAGGCGGCGCCGACCATCCAGTGGTACCGCCAGGGGCAGGTAGTCTGGGTAACACGAAGCACGTCCGGTGGGGTCTCGTTCCACTTGTCTACGGCCCATCTAATAGCGGCCATGTACTCCGTATCCGTAAATTCCACATCATCCAGAAGGTAGTTGTCCTCGGGGCACTTGTCCATCAAGAACAGGCGTACCTCACAGATGCTTAAAGGTGTATTTTCCGGTCGCGTACTGTTAATGCTTTTTTCAATATAAAGCCAAACTTTGATCTCGTGGATAGGAACATCGTTAGAATCATAAATAACATAAGCTGCCCACCAGATCCCGGCGTACGGTACCTGTTCCCCCGTGAGTGTCAGTTTTATTACGCCGGCTGTCCCGTCCACAACAGTCACAGGAATATCCTGCAGGTAATAGTTACGTGCATCAAGAGTCTCTTTGGCGGAGAACAGAACATACTCCCCAGCTGCTGTATCAATAACAATAGCCGGTGACCCCGCGCAGTTGCCTTGGGTCAGTGTCATCTCATGATCAACACCAACACCAGGACCTCCGCTGCCACCCCCGGAGAATCCCGGAATCATGGGTGTCTGTCCGTCATTGTTGGCGTTGCTGCCTTCGCCGGGTGCGCATATACTCATTAACCATCTCCGTTAATTACTTCAGGTAACTTCTCTTTCATATCGTTGGCTTTATCTTTAATACTGTCATTCAGGAACTCCTTCTCTTCATCTGAAAGGGACTCCGAGATCTTGGCTCCATCTTTTGTCACGGAAACACTGATAGGCATCTGCATAGCCCGGATACATTTATACATGTCCTGCTGGCTGTCCTTAGTCAATGATATGTGACCTATGTTAACCTTGCCTCCTTTGATCGTAAAGTTAGGCAGGTAAGTATCACTTCCTGTAAACTGGCATGTTATCTTAAAGTACCACCCGCAAGTCCACCAGGCAATGTCCTTGATCTTCATTTCATCGAAGAGCATATACACTGCACTCAACTCCTCCGTGGTAGTGACTTTCTTCTCTTCTTTGGTCACTGGATCCGTTGTGATCGTCTCTGTTATCCGGGTCGTAGAACAACCCACCAGAACGAGCATAAGTAATGCTCCCAGCATGATCATCAGTTTTTTCATACGTTACTCCTTATAAGAAAAAATGCCTGCAGGGTCACTATAACCCTGAAGGCACTCAAACACATAAAACACAGATGTATTATTTTTTAGTCTGTTCAACCACTTCCGGTTCACCCAGCTTCTCAATGTATCTGGTGAAGTCCACGAAGATCTGATCAATGACGCCCCAACGGAAACTCAGAACACACTTCTTTAGTTCCTGGTAGACTTCTTCACTGACCTCAACTTTACTGGTACATGGCTTAGGTTTAGGCTTTCCCTGAACTCGGGGAACGACGGGAAATTCGGCGAGTGCCTTCAACCGTACTTCCATTTCGTTGACTCCGAATCCCTGAGGTGCCGGTGCCTTAAGACACGCATTACACAGTTCCATGTAATCCATTTCTTCCCCGTTGGCGGTCTTTACTTCTTTAATCTCGATGGTACGCATTAGCTGCTCCTTGTTTACTTCAGAGGACCCTTTATCCTCGCTTATCTTAAATTACTGCATATTTCTTTAAAATTCAAACAATATATAGTTTTTCTCACGGCTTACTTGCCAGAACACGCTCAAACAGAGGTATGTATCTTTGGAATCTGCAGTCCTCACATATACCTGTACATTCTCTGGGAGCCAGCTCATGGGTATCAGTATCCTCGAAGTGACCCTCGAACGTAAGCGCATCAAAAGCACACATGCTCATAGCTCTATCCGTGTTGTAAGACAGGAGTATAAATCCTATGATCCTTCTGATGCCGTCCACCATCCCGTGCAAAGGCACACCTACGTGCATGTGTATCCCGTCATCTATCATCCGGCTCTTGTACAGACAGCTGGGCAGGTCATCATATCTCAGTTTGTTGACAGCCTTCTCCTCGTTCATCAGGATCTCCAGCCCGTCAATGTAACTGGATACCAGACAGTCCTTATAATGGTTGACCACAGTGGCCAAATACTCTTCACCCTGGGATGACACTCCGTTTTTGAGTGCTTCGTAGCAGTATGTGAACTTCTTTATAGAACTATGGTTATCATAGTAGTCGCCATTATGGAACTGAACAACGTGTGCCCTGTCCGCCCTGGTTTCCACGCGCAGCTCTGTAAGCATCTGCTTGATTTTTGAGTGCTTCTCAAACTGCCCCGGGTCGTCCCACCATTTTATCCATCTGAGGAAACGGGTAGGCCAGTGATGTTTAAGTGCGTAGATAATACCAGGGGCGAGGAGCGCTATGGCTCCTATGTACCCCCATATCAATTCGTGTATGGTCAGCGTTCCCACAATGAACCACCTTTATATTATGCTTCAGGTGTAGGATCTGGGACAGTTTCCAGAGTTCCGCCCTTAAACGGATTAGGGCCACTGCCGTCTGGAAGATCATCCAGAGTCAGCATACGATTAGCAATTACGCTAAACACAATGTCAGCTACGGGCGTGTCTGCTGGAATAGAAGCACTCACCAGAAGAGCATCTACATCAGGCTCTAACCATAAAATAGGAGGTACGCACTGTTGTTTTTCATCAGCAATAAACTGACCATTGAACCATCCACCTTCTTTGACATGAGCTCTGTTCGTGTCCATGTTAACCACAAGTTCTGTGGCACGCCATGCAGATGCTACTCCACCTGCTGCATTCGTGATTTCTTTTGAAATGTATTTCGCCATGGTAATTCTCCTTATTTTTGCATATCTAATAATGTATCACAGATTACTGTGAATGTCTACTGCTACTCTAGTTTCTATACAGTATTATTTCAAGTTATTTAGTTGAGATCTGACGAGAGCCAAGCCCATCCACTCTTGCATGTCCACCAATAGTTTCGACTGCCGCATCAGCATTATAAGTATCAGCAGCATTGCCTCCATCACGATAGAATCTAATATGTAATTGATCTCCTATATTCAAAGAGCCAGCCCCAATGTCAGGGAAAGTTGCTACCTGTGGAACCCAGGCAACACCGCCTGCGGTATCAGTAATTGTTATAGTTTGCTGTGCCGGAGTAGCTACGCCTGCCCTGGTAATGATGTAATCAATTTTCCATACAACATCGCCAGTATTGGTATTAGTTGGCATCCAATGAACGTGCATGGAAACATCAACATTTTCTGCAGCTTGGTGATTATATTCAAAACAGAAGTCACATTCTTCTAAAGTTGTTGGAGAAAATGCACATATCTCAATGCTAGATCCATTTAAACTTATCCGATCAGGATTATTCCCCCCAGTACTACCTAATGTTTTCGGATCATAATTAAAATCAATGTATGCTCTGGCATCACCTTTAGATGAAATAAAACCATCTGCTTCAATTTGAGTGTAATCAGGTCCATTAGCATTACCCATGTGTGTAACATCTAATCCAGCATCGTATCTGAAAGCTGTTCCGCTGCTCAGTTTATTAAGTGTAAAAGAAGTAGACCTGTTATCAGGATTAAAAATAATATCATCGGCTATTGCAGATGAATCTGATTCCCGGGATACGAGCAGGTATCGGGAAGTGTTAAACCCGTATTGTAATCGGAACACACCGTCAAAGTTATTACTCTGGTTTGCCAGACCTATATTATGACTTCTGTAATTAGAACTACTTTCTAAACTGGAACCACGGGATATGAGAATTTCAGGATCTTCCGAATGTGTCAGGGAGTTACTTATTGCCAGCAGATAAGCAGCTCTTGATGTCGATTCAGATACCAGACAGCTATACGTATCTTCCGGATTATTCACACCGAACCCTATGAAAGCTGCCCCTAATCCTAAAACATTGTTGTAGTAACGTAAAGCCAGTCCATCGGTTGTTCCATTATTTATAACCACAGGGTTATAAGATGCTGCAGCTCCTGTTCCCAGAACAGCCTGGGAAAGGATATTATGTTTATCATCTTCAGCATTATAACGGTAAGCTTCACCTGATGTCTGTTTATACACAACAAAATCCGTGTTAACAGCATGTGGGTTTACTTCTACAATCCAGTCTAAGTTACTGGTTATCGCTCTGGCAGTGAATAATTCTTTACCATCAGCTTCAAGCCCTACATAATCACCCTGAAATTTGAGCCTAGTATTAGTATCTCCGATGTGTCTTATGGACTCAGCTATCTGAATTGTGTTATAGGTAAATGAGACATCCTTATTCACAGTAAAACTATCATTACCGGCATCGAAATTCAACACTGCGCCTGATGTTCCGTTAATTGTGAAATCAAGATCCTCCAATCCTGCGTTGAACACACTGGATATTCCTCTGGTCTCAAATCCTGCAGAAGGTTTAACAGCCAGGTTATATCTACCTATCCCAGTTTTACCGTCATAGATAACCATAGAGGCTCTGTTATCACAACCTAAATAAAGAGGAGCAGTGTATACATTAACAATACAGGTGGCATCAGGTTCGGTTATCGCAGCACCGTCAAGGTCATTAGTAAAACCAGTGCCTGTATAATTGGATCCTGCATGTAAAATCTTAAGCGCCCTGCCGATACCTATGTTGTTTTCAAATAAAAGAGTTCCCATACCGCCAGAGGAGGTGTTTCGCACTTCCATCTGATTACTGTAATTCGTGAATATCTGAAGTCTCTGACCCAAAACCATATCACCGTTTTCCAGTTCAAAGTCTCCGTTAAGAGTAAACTGATCTTCACTAGAATCATATAAAAATGCGGTCCCTGTTGTCGATTTCATAATCTGAACATCAGTGGACTCCGCCCCGGGATTAAGATTTATTATATAGTCAGGGGCATTCAGCCCGTCTATACTGAATAACTGCTTTCCATTGGCTTCCAGTGCTATGAACTCGTTTTGAAACTTGATGCGGGTATTGATGTCGTCCAGGTGCCTTATTGAACCATCAACATACAGGTTATCCACGGCTACACTGTCTCCGGCATTAAGCGGGCTTAACGTTGTACTGGTACGCTGCCAGTAACTAGGGGACGAATAAAGAACCTGCCAGTCAGCAAGAACAGAAGGATCAGTTCCCCTCAGAATAAAATTCTGACTCAAATCAGTGCGTATAGCGACATCACCGGTCTCAGCTGTCAGTGCCAGCATTTCCGCTTCATCAGCTACTACAAAAGTATCTGTAATAGAAATAGGAGGAAGTTGTGAAACATTAATCAGACCCGAAGCATCCAGGCCGGCATAACCATCAGCGCTATTTTTTTCAGAAAGCAGTTGGTAACTGGATAGAGGAATAGCGGAAACAGCCTCGTCAACATAACCCTGTGTAGGCAGCACTGTGTTACCTCCTACTCCTACAGCAAGACCTGCGATAGTCTGGGAATCGAATATAATACTACCGTCTATCTGGATATTGTCTCCAGCTGTCAGAGGGGATAACGTCGTACCGTTACGCTGCCACAGAGGGATAGTTGTAAGTTTAATTTCCTTTTCAGATGTCTGCCAAAATAAATCACCGTCAGTTAATCCGTAAAGATGAAAGGTGTTCGAGCCGGCAAGCGGCCTGATAGGATGATTGTCCAGTATGCCTAATTGTTTAATCATAATATTATCAAATGACCTCCGTCTTCCTGTTCTATTGTTACTCCGTCTACATGATGAAGTATATCTATAATATAACTCTCACCAGAGGAAATTTCTAAGTTTTCGTCTAAATACCATTTATGAAAATGATTTATACCTCCGCCTCCGCTAATTTCTGTCCAGTCTGGTGATGGTGTAACACTGATATCCCACCACCAGAAAGTTCCTGTGGATCTGATCAGACAGAAGTCCCCGTCATTACCTGTTGAAGGCAGATCACCCGGTGTACCGAATATACCAACATAACCGGGAGTTCCTTTCAGCACGTACTCCGAATGCTCGTGCATCAGGAGTCTGCCTATTAAAATATCAAATGTTGGAATCATACGTCATAAAATGTGTTGTCAAAGGCGAGGGGCGACCAGACAACACCGGGATCTGCTCGATCCGCCCATGTCGCATAGGTGCGCTCATATCTGCCGTTAACATGAAACACCCTTTCTATATATTGAACTTTATCTGTTTCTTCATACCGGATGTAAGTAGTATCAGGGGTCGTGGTCTGGTCCCACTCAAACGGAGGGGTCTCCGTGGTGATCGCAAACTTCTTAGTACTCTGACCTTTCTGATATGGTGAATAACCTAAACCCATGATCGTTCCTTATGCTTTTTCTTTCCAGCTCAGGGCACCTGTTATATAGTTAGATGTGGTACCGGATGTTGAAGCTAACACAACTTCATGCTGGGTCGTTCCATTAGCTTCAGTCATAATTATTTTACCGAAAGCTCCTATGCCTGTCAGCATAGTCGTCCCTTTATATGATGTAGATACAGAAGCAGATACACCATACTGACCTGATGCAAGCACTATCCCTCCGGTAACTACGCTCGTGTTAGTTCTACTGATGCAGGACTGTAATTTACTTCCGGGAACGTCGACCCAGGTGGGGCTGTTATTCGTTATTGTCGGATCAAGTAAAAGCGCCCATTTCTCACCTAGGATGTTGTTCGTTGTACAGGCAATAGCTGGTATAATTTCGTATAACCTTATCTCACCAAGACCTGTCTTTCCTCTGATTGATAGTATCGACCCATATTGACCTACGGAACCTGTAGCAGAAGCGAAAGCCCCTGTTGTTACGTCTGCCTGTCCTCTGGTTACGCCTCTTGGCAGAGCGTCGATCAGATCAATATCACCACTTATGTTTTGTATATAGGACATTTCATTCTCCTTAAATTATCCACCAGTTAACACCGTCACAGTGGACAGTAATTGAATTCATAACAGTCGTGAATGCGTACGATGCTGCATTATCTATCAAAGCTGTGTCTATCGTACTGACTACGACAACATTATTAAGGCTGATACATTTTATGTTGAATATCCTCCCAGCATGTGTCGAAGCAGCGGGTAGCTGTATGTTAGTAGCTCCTAGACTACCGTTGGCCAGTATGGTAAAGTCAGTTGTGAGGACCGCGATAAGACTTCCGCCTACTGTTCTAATAGGTCCTTGTGGTAATCCTGCAGAGCTTACGGCATCATCCACGTAACCCTGGGTGACCATCTTATCATTATCACCTGCTCCGACACTCAGAGATGTTACCTGGGTGCCTCCGAAGAGCGTCAGGCCGGTGTTAACACTCAGGCCATCATCTACTGTGACCGCTCCGCCGTCGATCGTCAGGGCAGCTGTAAGGTTCCAGGTACCGCTTACGGGCATAGCACCGATCGGGAGGTTTACCTGATTGACCCAGCTTGTTCCGTACACCAGGATATTTCCTACGGCCGGCGCTGTTATGGTGGTATCACTCAGGCCTGCGAGAGTTGAGGAAGCTACGCCCCCGGCATCCACAAACACATTAGTATCCGGATCAAACACCCACATGGTGTCTGTGTCGTTGACTAATGCCCAGTACCCAGCAGAGGCTTCAGGGTTCGTCGGGTAAACATAAGCCGCATTAAGGGCTGCACCTGTTGCGAAGTAGCCCAGATTGAATTTATAGCTGGAGTCATCGACATAAGCCTTGGTTACCAGTTTAGCATTATCCGCGGATAATGTCCCTGTTTCTAAGGAAGTGAGCAGTTGACTGAAGATTGTCAGATTCTCAGTAACTGTTACGTTAGCATTAAATGTTAGATACTGATTTGCAGGCAGTGGATCGAAAGTCCCGTTGATTAGATCCGTCGGGTATGTTGGTATGGTTCCATAACCGGAGTTCACAATAAACTTATTGCTCAGGGTATTGTAGTACCCGGCATAGTTACCCAGGATCACACAGTTACTTACGTTGTTCTGCGTCTGAGCATTGCCTCCAATTACGGTATTAATTTCTCCATCAGTAATACCATACCCTGCGGCTACACCAAAGAAATTATTAGCCCCTCCAAATGTTCCCGCAATATCTGTCAGCTGTTTCCCAGCCCACCAACCGACACAAGTATTGTTATGACTGCCTGTTATGTCAGCTCCTGCATTTGTTCCTATCAATGTGTTTTTACCATTGAAGGTAATGTTCGCTCCCGCACCACTCCCTATTGCTACATTTCCTACAGAAGAAGTCGTAGAATTTCCTGCTGATTTGCCTAAGAAAGTATTACTACTATTCATCGTAATGAAATCACCTGAGATCTCGTCATCACCGGCATCATACTTGAACGCTTCCCCTGAAGTCTGTTTCTTAATAATAAAATCATTATCGCCAGCAAGGTTATTAATGATAACGTGTCCACCAGCGCCAGGGTTTAATTCAATATTACCAGCAATACCACCTGCAGGGATAGTTGAAATGCGAAAATCCCAGGGGAATCCGGTATCACTATATTGGCGAATGTATCCGTAATCATTTGATCCACCACCATCTGTACCAACTTGAAGTCTGGAGTTATAGCCATCACCAAATATTTCGATTAAACTTGAAGCCCTTTCCATTCTGAAAAGACCTATGTTAGTATTTAGGCGATCCTTTATTTCAAAGCTACCACCATTTGAATTAAATGTATGTGTGTCAATCCCGGCATCGTATTTGAAAGCTGTGCCTGCAGGGCTGAGTATACTAAAATCAACATCAGCAGTTGCACCGGGGTTAACAACCACAGATAACTGTCCTGTGTCTGACTCCAGTCGCACTAAGGCCTCAGCATCTACAGATAGATCCATCAGAGGATCCCCTGCTCCCGCACTGAAGAAGATGCTGGAGGTATCAACTGTATCAATACCAACTTCCGTAGTTTGTATGGCCCCGGCTACCGTGAGGACGTCAGTGGCATCATTATAGGTCAGTCCTGCATCCGCTCCCCACCCTGGGTTGCCATTGTAGAGCACCTGGCCGTCAGCCCCCGGAGGAAGAAAGAGATCCAGTGGGTCGTAGTAACCCAGGCCCGTAGGCTGAGCTGAGACGCACCCCAGGATATAACCGTCCGGACCTACGGGAAGTCTTGTATTCCCGGGACCGAACACGTAGAGATCGCCCTTCGTGTTGAGGGGCGATACCGGGAACAGATTACTGATCAGTTGAACGGCCATGGGTTACTCCTTTGCTTGTTCATCAATTCTCCTAAGCATATTCTGCGGCTTCCGCTGTGACCTGTACAGTCTTGCCTGCTGCTGGTAATGCGACTGTGGCTACCTGAAGTAGAACACCGCTACCCACGACGAAAGACCTGTCAGAGGTCAGCCCCGGAATATCGGTGATGTTCAGGATAGCTGCAGATGCTCCTGCAGGTACGTTGACCTTAGCCAGGATCACATCAACGGCTCCGTTCTTGACACTCAGAAGGACATCGTGAGGCACGGTGTCATCGTTATATGCCAGGACAGAAAAGACCTTGGTGCCTGCTACTGCGCCCGTGACAAGGGTGACAGGTGTAGTACCTGTGGTCTCATCCAGTACTGCAACAGGGTTGGCTAAAATTGTCTGTGGAAATAAAGCTCCCATTATATTCTCCTATGTTATACGAGTCCACCGTACATGGTGGCCTCAAGTAATTCAAGTCCTTCTGAGACGGTACCTGATCCGCCTCCGTATTCAGTCCAGTAAAGAGGGCTGGTATCAGGCTGCTGGCCGGTACCCTGCTGAATGCACACATACAATAATCCATTATAGTTAACCATCTCGGTCAATTCATATTGGGTTGTTGGGCTGTATGATCCCAGTTTATACGGGGCTCCTATATCGGAGAACCCTATCTCGGTGACAACTACCCAACCTTCTGTGGCATTAGAGTAAACTAAGGTACCGCCGGCCCTGTTGATGTTAATCACCAGGTCTTCGGCACTGCCTTCAATATTCGCTCCATTCCCTTTGATCGTCAGGGTCTGAGAGAGGTTAAGCGCACGGAAACCTACAGACATGCCCTCGGTAGTCGTTGCGGGCAACAGGAGATCGATTGCGAGTGTTGTCGGGTTGAACATGTACCCATTGCCTGAAACGGCTGTACCGCTCGCGGCCAGGACAGTCCAGGTAAGTCCTCCGCCTCCACCTGCATTATCATCTACGTACTTGGTGGTTGCTATGGCCAGGTCTTCGTTTCCGTCGGGTTGTACCGTCAGGCGGGCTCCGTTCAATATAGAGTTAAGCGTGATTTCAGTTGCGTCAAACGTTAATACATCTGTTCCTGCATCGTACTTGAACGCTTCTCCTGAG
>Ga0114918_10001200_pt1 | contig 23125 bp, 21 predicted proteins | sample LantaG_FD_87015 | JGI IMG/M metagenome (GOLD analysis project Ga0114918, IMG submission 87015) | Deep subsurface microbial communities from Baltic Sea to uncover new lineages of life (NeLLi) - Landsort_02402 metaG | ecosystem: Environmental > Aquatic > Marine > Oceanic > Sediment | place... | reverse complement strand
AGGAACCCGGTGGACCTGACCGGCATGGCGGGTCGCGATTGGTACGAGGTCTCGGTCCAGTATTCCTTTGCGCACGATTGGGTCGACGGGTTGGTGGTGCTCTACTGCGAGACCACAATGACCGATCCGCAGGATATCGCTGAGGGCATTAAGGCGGCTGTGGATGCCTCCGGTGTGACGGCTAAGCCCATCGCCGTCTCCTTCGTGGGCGGTGAGCGCTCCGAGGCTGCGATGCGCTGGCTGGTCGAGAATGGGATCCCCGCCTACAACGAGCCCGACACCGCCATCAACGCGATGGCAGCACTGCGTGAGTACGCCCGCTACCAGAACACGGCACAATCATTCGTGCGCTATGAGGATGTGGACGAGATTGCTGTCCGCGCCGTCATCGCCCAAGTTCGCGCCGAGGGTGATCGCGACCTGACCGAGATCGAGTCGAAGGCCATCTTCGAGGCCTACGGGCTGCCGGTGGCGCGAACGCGATTGGCTGCGACTGAGGATGAGGCTGTGATCAAGGCCGTGGCTGTCAACGGCCCTGTCGTTCTGAAGATCGTCTCGCCTGACATCCTCCACAAGTCCGATGCCGGCGGCGTGAAGGTTAACGTTGAGGGCGAGGAAGATGTGCGGAAGTATTTCCGGGAGATCATCGCAAACGCCAAGGCCTACAAGCCGGATGCTGATATCCACGGTATAGCCGTTCAGGAAATGGCACCGTGGGGTACCGAGGTCATCCTGGGATCGGTCAATGACGCGACCTTCGGGCCGACGATTATGTTCGGTCTAGGTGGTATCTTCGTGGAGATCCTCAAGGACGTTACTTTCCGTGTGGCGCCGGTCTCGCCGGAGCAGGGCCTCAGGATGTTGTCCGACATCAACGGCGCGCCGATCCTGGAGGGCGCCCGTGGTGAGGCTCCCAAAGACCGCAAAGCCCTGGCCGAGGTTCTGAGCCGCTACTCCCAGATGATCTGTGACCTGGGCGACGAAGTTCTTGAGACTGATGCCAACCCGGTGATCGTCTACGACGAGGGCGACGGCGTCTGCATTGTTGACGCTCGGGTTATTCTCAGCGCCAAGTAAGCGCACGCTACTGAGGCCGAATATCCTGGCAAACGGGGCCGCCTGCACACGCAGGCGGCCTTCCGCATATACATTTCTGATTCAGTTGTGATACACTGATGTCACTTTGTAGGGTGGTTCGGGTTCAGTTTGCCGTTACATAGCGAGTGCTAGGGAAGACAATGTTTCCACTGCGTGATGATGTACCTTCTCGGCAGTTCCCCCTGGTGACGGTCAGCATTGTCGTTGTCAATGTGGTGGTTTTCCTCTTCCAGGTGCTTGCCGGATCTGCAGCGAGTTCGACTGTGGAGCTCTTTGGTATCATGCCGGCCCGCATCACCACCCAGTGGCAGAATCCGCTGGTTCTGCTGACCCTTTTCTCCTCGATGTATCTCCACGGGGGATGGGCGCATCTGATCGGGAATATGTGGTACCTGTGGATCTTCGGGGACAACGTCGAGGATCGCATGGGACGGGGTCGCTTCTTCATCTTCTACACGCTTTGTGGGCTGGTGGCGGGATTGCTTCAGATCGTCGCTGCACCGCGTTCCACGATCCCGATGATTGGCGCGAGTGGGGCTATTGCTGGCGTGCTGAGTGCCTATCTTTTGCTCTACCCACGCGCCCGCGTCAGCACCTTGGTGCCGCTCTTTTTCTTCATACGTATCGTTTGGTTGCCGGCGATCGTCGTGCTGGGGAGCTGGTTTGCGATCCAGTTGTTCAATGGCCTGGCGTCCCTGAATGTTGTTGTGCAAACCGGGGGCGTGGCGTGGTGGGCGCACATCGGCGGTTTTGTGGCCGGGATGGCCCTGCTGCCGGTTTTCCGCCGCCGCGACATCCAACCTCCGTCGCGCCGGCCGACCAGCGGGTACGATACCCGGGTTCGGTGGTAATGGTATGATGGCGCGAGCGACAGAGATAGTCGCAAATCTGCAGGAGGTCCGTGTGCGGATTGCCGAGGCCGCGTTGGGCGCCAGGCGATCACCGGATGATGTATGCCTGGTGGCTGTCAGCAAGACATTCCCGGCGGAGGCGGTTCTGGCGGCTTGGGAGGCTGGGCAACGGCACTTCGGCGAGAATCGGCCTGAAGAGGGCCAGATTAAGATTTGCCAGGTTATGCAGTTGATCACCGGTGGGACTGCGGCGGCTCCGCGAGCCGCCGGGAGCGTTGTGGACGCAGTCGCGCCAGGTGGTGAAGCTGCACTTCAGGACACCTGGGGTGTTGGCGAGCGACCGGTGTGGCATATGATCGGCCATATCCAGAGCCGCAAGGCCGGCCTGGTGGCCTCGCACTTCGACGTGGTGCACTCTGTGGACCGGCTGCGGATCGCTCGGAAGCTGAGCGCCTGCGCCGTCAGCGCAGATGGTGAGATTCCGGTCTTGCTGGAATGCAATGTCTCAGGGGAGGCGAGCAAGTTCGGCTATGGGGCTGTGGGATGGGAGTACGACGCAGCCCTGCGCGCTGCGCTGCTCGATGAGATTGGCAAGGTGATTGATCTGCCGGGGCTAAAGGTCTCCGGCCTGATGACGATGGCCCCGATAGCCGAGGACCCGGAGAATGTGCGCCCGGTTTTTGCCTCACTGCGGGGACTGCGGGATCTGCTCAGAGAGCAGTTCCCGCATCTGGCATTCTCCCATCTGTCGATGGGGATGACGGCTGACTATCAGGTAGCCGTTGAGGAAGGGGCGACTCTGGTGCGGGTAGGTCGCGCCATCTTTGGGGCGCGCACCATGCTTCGATCGAAATTACTGTAGGAGAGCTATGACAGCCGTGATTGGTTTGTTGATGCAAGTGGTGAATGTGTTGCTGGGGATGATAGGCCTGACATTGGCCCTCCGGATGTTACTGCCGGTTCTCAAAATGCGTTGGGATCATCCTGTGTTGAGGAGCGTCGTGGCGCTCACGGATCCGATTCTTGAGGTGACCAACCGTTGGCTTGGGATTCCGTCCTATGGATCCTCCCACGGCAGTTTCGGCGTGTCGAGATCCGATTTGGTGAGTTCGGCGGCAGCGCTGGTGGTGCTGTGGACCGGGCGCTCGCTCATCGGCTGGGCGCTGCGTTTGGTGATGCTGATCCCGATCTGGTTCGTTCAGCCCCTGAACAGCCTCGGGAGTATCCTCAACTACATGCTCAGTGTAGTTTTTGATCTCTACGGACTGGCGCTCTTCGTGCGGATCCTCTTCTCGTGGATCCGGGTCCCTTATTCGAGCCCTGTGACGCAGTTCCTGTGGAAGATCACCGAGCCGGTGCTGGGACTGATTCGCTCGGTGATGCCACCCCTGCCCGGTGTTGACATCTCGCCGGTGATCGCGTTTTTCCTCTTGAGACTGTTGCAGCAGGTGGTCTTCTCGATGCTGTCGTGGATTTTCTGACGGTCGCCATCGGTTCGTAGGTTCACAGATAGTGTCGCCGCGGCTCTCCGGATGGAGCGCCGCGGCTTTGCTGTACACACAACGTGGGCTTCTGAGCTAGCCCAGTGAGGCCACAAAGCGGCGCAATCGCGCCAGTCCCTCGCGAAGCGTGCCGGTATCGGTGGCATAGGAGATGCGGATGTTGCTGTCCGCGCCGAAGGCGACGCCGGGCACTGTGGCAACCTGTTCCGCATCCAGAAGCCGCTCGCAGAACGTCATAGAATCCAATCCCGTCTGGCTGATGTTGGGGAAGGCATAGAAGGCGCCGTGCGGCATCGCGCAGGTAAGGCCGGAGATCTGCTGTAGCTCCGAGACGATGAGGTCACGCCGTGCCTGGAAGATTGTGCGCATCTCCTCCACGGTCTCTTCCAAGGATGCGGCTTGCAGAGCTGCCAGCGCACCGTACTGTGCAAATGTAGTGGCCCCCGAGGTGCTGTGAGACTGCAGCGCTGTAGCTGCCTTGATCACGGCTTTGGGCCCGGCAGCGAAGCCAAGCCGCCACCCGGTCGCCGCGAAGGCCTTGCTGAACCCACTGCAGGTGACCGTCAGTTTGTGGATCTCGTCATCGAGGCTGCCGATGCTCAGGTGTTCCAGGCCATCGTAGATCAGTTTTTCGTAGATCTCGTCGGAGATGACGACGATCTGATGCTCAACGATCACCTCGGCCAGCGCTCTTATCTCCTGAGCTGTGTAGACAGCGCCTGTCGGATTGCACGGTGAGTTCAGGATCAGCACACGCGTCCTCGGCGTTACGGCGTCGGCCAACTGCTTGCCGCTCAGCTTGAAGCCGTTCGTCTCGTTGGTGGTCACGAAGACGGCCTTCGCACCGGTCAGCTTTACGATCTCCGGGTAGGTAACCCACGCGGGGGTGGGGACGATAGCCTCATTGCCGGGATTGAGCAACACCATCAACGTGTTGAAGAGGGCATGTTTTCCCCCTACGGTGACCATGACCTGTTCGGGAGCGTAGGCCAAGCCGTTGTCACGCTTCAGCTTCTCTGCAATCGCTGACCGCAGCTCGGGAAGGCCGGCTGTGGGGGCGTATTTGGTCTTGCCGGCGTCCAGTGCCGCCTTAGCGGCCTCGCGCATCAGCTCCGGCGTGTTGAAGTCTGGTTCGCCCACGCTGAAGTCGCACACGTCAACGCCTTGAGCTTTCAAAGCTTTGGCTTTGCTTGCGATGGCGAAAGTTATGGATGGAGAGATTCTGCTGCCCCTATCTGCAAGCTTAATCACACCACACTCCTTTCATAGGGAGAAAACCAAGTCCAGCAATTGTACTTCACGTCGTCACCGGGTCAACGGGTGCGGATGCCGGGGTCCATGCTATGATACGCACGCTAACGAACGTGAGCACAGGAGTAACGCTATGGCTTCGTCGAACCTTGTGACGTGGGAGTCGTCTGTGCCCCTGATGCGCGAGGGGTACCACCGGTCGCTGCTGGAGAAGACCGAGGCGCTCCGTGCTGGGCGGGTGATCTATCCTCCGCCGGAGCGTGTCCTCTTCGCTCTAGAGGCCGTAGCTTTTGATGATGTGAAGGTGGTCATCGTGGGACAGGATCCCTACCATGGCCCCGGACAAGCCAACGGTCTGGCATTCTCTGTGCCGGAGTTGGTCAAAGCACCGCCTTCGCTGCGCAACATCTTGAAGGAGATCGCGGACGATATCTACGAAGGGGCTCCTCCAGAGCGCTCGACGGATTTGAGCGACTGGGCGCGCCAGGGGGTGCTGTTGCTCAACGCCGGCTTGACGGTTGAGGCCGGAGCTGCCGGATCGCATCGTGACCTCGGCTGGCTTGCTCTGACGGATGATATCATCGCGCAGCTCAGCGCGAAGCGTTGCCACCTGGTCTTCCTGCTGTGGGGACGGCACGCGCAATCCAAGCGGGAGGCCGTCGACGAATCTCACCACTTGGTCCTGGAAGCGCCGCATCCCTCGCCGCTCTCCGCCTACCGTGGCTTCTTTGGCTGCCGCCATTTCTCGACCGCAAATGCTTATCTGGCTGCGCATGGACGGTCGCCCATTGTCTGGTGAGCCGGATCGCGCAACCCGTGCCGCATAACTGCGTAGAAGAAGTGCGCGGCACGCGACATCTGTGCGCTTCCGGATGGACGGTGATAGCGTACAATGCCGTGGGAAGACGACGTCTGTGGGTCGCGGCCAGGATGGCCGCGTCTTTGCGCGAGCGAGCTGGTTTATGTCAGAGATGTGGCTGCATCCACGTGCGGCTGCGCACGCAGGCACTGAGCCTCAGAGCGGGCGAGACGCCCGCGGTCCACAGAGAACGACAGTTGCGCAACAGGCTTTCGCTGAGCACTCGACGCCATGCTGAAGTGGGCCTCTTCAGCTGTTTGCCTAAACAGATCGAATTGCATATAATGTGGGAGAGGAAAGGAGCAAGAGATGGTGGAGGGACTACTGGATCTTGCGTCTGCATTTGGTCTGTCCACGGCGGCGGGATTAAACGCCTACATCCCGATGCTTACTGTGGCTGTGTTGGCGAAGTTCACGCATCTCATCGAGCTTCAGGAGCCCTGGAGCGCGTTAACGAGCTGGTGGATCATCGCCTTGTTGGCTGTGTTGCTGGTGATTGAGGAGATCGCGGATAAAATCCCTGCGGTGGACACGGTCAATGATGTGGTCCAGACGCTGGTTCGTCCGACGGCTGGTGCGATCCTTTTCGCGGCAACGACGCAATCTTCGATCAATATGCATCCGGTTCTGGCCTTTGGATGCGGCGTGATCCTGGCGGGCACCGTCCACGTGGTCAAAGCAGGGGCGCGCCCGGCGGTGACCGCGGCAACGGCAGGGACGGCGAATCCCATTGTGAGCACAGTGGAGGATATGGTCTCAGCCGTGACCTCATTTGTCTCGGTGATCTTTCCCTATCTGGTGATCGTATGGGTGATCTTGCTGGCATGGGCGATTTTCTTCGTGGTGCATTGGCGCCGCCGCCGGCAATCACGGACGGATGTCGCTGCGTAGGGGTGGGTTGAAGGCTCGCGGTACACGTATATCCAGTTCAGGACTGATAAAGGGGGCATGATGACTCAAGATTCGTTTTACGACTCGCAATCGGCATATGGAACCCAATCTCCAAGTGAACCTCCCAAGAAGAACAACACACTCAAAATCGTTCTCATTGTTTTGGCCGTGTTGGTGCTCTGCTGCTGTCTGACGCTGGTTGCCGGCTGGTTCCTGGGCGATCCGATATTGGAGTTCCTGAGTGATCAGGGGGTTGATCTGGGTCTCTGTCTGCCTCATCTGTGGTGAGGCATCTTCTGTGATGAGGCCTCGCGCATAGCGAGGGGGGATGTAAGAGCCGTGTCCGCCGGCCTTGGAAAAGGTCGATAAGCATGAAATGGAGGAAGGTACGATGAACGAAGACACACTCGATAGCACGCGCCGCTTGGACCCGGAGGAAGAGCTGGAGGTCGAGGTTACGCCTCCGCCGCTACCCGATGTTCCGCCACCGCCGGTGCCTCAGGATGATGTCGTCACACCGCCACCGGTGCCCGCGGCCCCGGCAGGGCCCGTGGTCCCGCCGGTGCCCGTTGCACCGGTTGAAATCGAGCCGGCGACGCTGGTGATCACCCCGTCCGCACCTGTTGAGCCTGTCATCGAACCGATGGAAGAGATCCCCAGCCCCTTCGCTGCTGCTGAAGAGCCCGGGGTAGTGACGCCCACACCGGTAACACCGACCCCGGTTGCAGTAGAGCCGGCGAGCTTTGTCGGCACGGTGGCCGCCGAGCCGCCCAAGAAGAAGAATAACACAGTGCTGATCATCGTGATCGTCGTGGCTGTGTTGTTCTTGTTGTGCTGCTGCTGCATCATCGTGCTGGTTGCTATGGGCGGCTCCGAGGATTTCATGCGGGAATTTGGGAGCTTGTGGCTGGGCGGGCTCAGCCTGCCCGCGCTTCGCTAGGTTTAGCCCACTTATAATCAAAGTCCCCCGGCGGTTGTAGACCCCGGGGGGCTTGTCTTGTATAATCGGGGCCGTGATCGACCTGAACGCGACGCTTAGCCAGAAGTTGGAGACACTGCCCAAGGTGCCCGGCGTCTACCTGATGCACAACGCCAAAGGGCGTATTATCTATGTGGGCAAGGCGATCAACCTCGCCAGCCGGGTGCGTTCCTATTTCCATACCTCGGCGCAGGAAAACTCCAAGACCCGCCGGCTCGTCGGCGAGATTCGTGATATCGAGTGGATCATCACGGATTCGGAGGTCGAGGCGCTGATTCTTGAGGCGAACCTGATTAAGAAGCATCGCCCGCGCTACAATGTGCGCCTCAAAGATGATAAGCGTTATCCCTATCTGAAGGTCACAAATGCGGACTTCCCCAAAGTCCTGATCACACGCCAGATGCAGCGTGATGGCGGCCGGTACTTCGGCCCATACACCTCCACCGGGGCACTGCGCGAGACACTTGATTTGCTCCGACGCATGTTCCCCTACCGGACGTGCGATCGCGACATCACCGGCAAGGACCGACGGGCCTGCCTCTACCAAGATCTGAAACTCTGCGCGGCGCCTTGTATCGGTGCAGTCGACCAAACGCAGTACAATGCCGTCATCGAGCAGCTGATTCGCTTTATGGGCGGTGAGAGCGAAGGCGTGATGGAGGATATGCGGCGGGAGATCCTGGAGGCGGCGAGCTCCCTGCAGTTCGAGCGGGCCGCGCAGCTGCGCGACCGGCTGCAGGCGTTGGAGCACGTGATGGAGCGCCAGCGGATCATCACGACGGCGGCGACCAACCAGGATGTGATTGCCGTAGCCTGCGACAACGGCAACGCTTGTGTCGAGGTCTTCTTCGTCCGCAACGGCAAGCTGCTGGGCCGCGAGCACTTTGTGATGGAGGGCGGCGGCTGCGACGATGAGGATGAGATTGTGACAGCTTTCCTGCAGCAGTTCTACGCCGATGCTGCGATGGTGCCGCCTGAGATTCTGCTGCCCTCGCGCATCGCGGAGGCGGCGGTGCTGGAGCAGTGGCTGCGCACGAAGCGGGGGGACGTCGTCTATCTCACTGTCCCGCGCGAGGGCCCCGATTTGGACCTGCTCAACCTGGCCTCAACCAACGCCACCGAGACCTTGCGGCTGTTGAAGGCGATGTGGGCGATGGACCAACATCGCAGCGAGAGCGCGCTGGCTGAACTGCAGGAGGGGCTGGGACTGGACCGGACGCCGGTGCGGATGGAGTGCTATGACATCTCCACCACCCAGGGGGTGGAGGTCGTCGGGAGCATGGTGGTCTTCGAACATGGTGTGGCCAAGAAGAGCGACTACCGGCGTTTCAAGATCCGTACTGTTGTAGGGCAGGACGACTTCGCCAGCATGCGTGAGGTCCTAATGCGCCGTTTCGACCGGTGGCGCCGAATCTCGGAGGGCGAGCTGCGTGGTACCCGCGGCAGCCAGGCATGGGCCAAGCTGCCCGACCTTCTGATCGTCGATGGCGGCAAGGGTCAACTGGGGATGGCGGTGGAGGTGCTGGAGCACTTCGGCCTCCAGCATCAGGTGCCGGTCGTGGGGCTGGCCAAGCGGTACGAGGAGATTTTCAAGCCGGACCGGCGGACGCCGATACGCTTCGATCCGTCGGCGCCCGCGATCTTGCTGATGCGCCGCATCCGCGATGAGGCGCACCGTTTCGCCATCACCTACCACCGCCAGCGTCGCCGCAAGGTGGGCCTGGCCTCTCAGATCGATGAGATTCCCGGCATTGGGCCTGTCAAGCGCAAGGCGCTGCTCAAGCACCTCGGGTCGTTGCACAACATCCAGACTGCCACGGAGGAACAATTGGCGGAGGTGCCCGGTATCTCGGAGGTGTTGGCGGGGAACATCCGCGAGCATTTTGAGATGCTGCGGCAGGAGCAGGAGAGCGCCGATAGCGGCGGATAGGGGGCAGTCTCAAATCGGCAAATCACAAATGGCAGAGGGCACATGTCATGGCACGAGGTTGGCGCAGCGCGGTGCAGGGCTGCGATTTGTGATTCAAATCGATAGCTAACCCCCGGGCGCTCTGATGGCTCCCGGGGGTTTCTGCATCTCTGGGTCGCACGTTACAGGTGCGGACGCCGCTATGGACCGCTTATTCCAGCGCGCGATCCTTGACCGCCGCCTGGGCCAGGGCCACGAAATCCTCGACGGCCATCGCGCCGGGGCGGGCCCCGCTGCGTATGCGGAGGGCGACTTGGCCTGCCTCAGCCTCGCGATCGCCGACGATCAGCATATACGGGATCTTCATTAGCTGCGCATCGCGGATCTTGGCGTTCATACGGGATGAGGAACCATCCGTGCTGACGCGGAGGCCGGCCTCGCGCAGCTGATCCTCCACCTGCTTTGCGTACTCGATGTGCCGGTCGGCGATCGGGATGATCCGTGCCTGTTCGGGGCACAGCCAGACCGGGAAGGCGCCGCCGTAGTGCTCGACGAGGATACCGAAGAAGCGCTCGATGGAACCGAGCAGCGCGCGGTGGACCATATAGGGGCGGTGTTCCAACCCATCCTCACCCACGTAGGTCATGTCGAAGCGCTCCGGCAGGTTAAAGTCGAACTGGATCGTCGTGAGCTGCCACAGGCGGCCCAGCGCGTCCTTGATGTGCAGGTCGATCTTGGGGCCGTAGAAGGCACCGCCGCCCTCGTCGACCTCGTACGCCAGACCCTCGGCATCGATGGCCCGCTTCAGCGATTCCTGCGCCTGCTCCCACCGTGCGGGATCGCCGACGGCCTTCTCCGGCCGCGTCGCGAGATAGGCCTGGATCTCCTCGAAGCCGAAGGCCCGCAGTAATGACAGTGAGAAGCGCAGGACGCGCAGGATTTCGGATTCGATCTGGTCTGGTGTACAGATGATGTGGGCGTCGTCCTGGGTGAAGCCGCGCACGCGCATCAGTCCGTGGAGCACGCCGCTCTTCTCATAGCGGTAGACCGTGCCCAGCTCGGCCCAGCGCAGCGGCAGCTCGCGGTAGGAGCGCAGCGACGTCTTGTAGATCAGGATGTGGAAGGGGCAATTCATAGGCTTCAGGTAATAGTCCTGTCCGTCGACATCCATGCTCGAATACATGCTCTCTTTGTAGAAATCCAGGTGCCCGGCGGTCTCCCAGAGCCAGGATTTCCCGATGTGCGGCGTGGCGACGAAATCGTACCCGCCGGCCATATGGCGATCTCGCCAGAAATCCTCGATGATCTTGCGCATCATAGCGCCGCGTGGGTGCCAGTAGGCCAGACCGGGCCCGGCCTCCTCGTGGAAGGAGATCAGATCCAGCTGCTTCACCAACTGCCGGTGGTCACGCTTCTTGACCTCCTCCAGCCATTTGAGGTGCTCGCGCAGTTCCTTGGGGCTGGCCCACGCCGTGCCGTAGATGCGCTGGAGCATAGGGCGGTCGGCATCGCCGCGCCAGTAGGCGCCGGCGACGCTGAGCAGCTTCACAGCCTTTGGCCTGATGCGGTTGCTGTTTTCGACGTGCGGGCCGCGGCAGAGGTCGATGAACCCGCCGCTCTTGTAGATCGACAGGGTCGGTTCCTCATCCACCTTCTCGCCGTATTCATCCGTGCCCTGGTCCAGGATATCGTTGATCAGCTCCAACTTGTAGGGTTGGTCGCTGAAAAGCTCCCTGGCCTCGTCGGGCGATACTTCCCGGACCTCGAAGTCGACCCGCTCGGCGATCAACTCGCGCGTGCGGACCTCGATCTCCTCCAGATCCTCCTGGGTGAGCGTGCGCGGCAGGTCGAAGTCATAGTAGAAGCCGTTTTCGATCGGCGGCCCGATGGCGATCTTCGCCTCGGGGAATCTCTCCAGCACCGCCGCGGCCATCATATGCGCCGCCGAGTGCCGGATCCGGTACAGGTTGCTGGCGTGATACTCCTCTTTGCTCATGTTCTCCATTGCCTTATGTCCTCCGTTCGAAAATGCAAATCACAAATCACAGATCGTAAATCCACAAATCGCGAATCTCAGAGCCTCAGGGCTGACAGCCTCCTCGAGTTCCTGGATTGTCACCTATTGTGCCCGCCGGCGGTTCAGCTCGGTGACCAAGAGTGCGATGATCTCGCCCAAAAGGCTCAGCCGTTGCGCTAGCGTGTCCGGCGTTATCAGGGCTTTGGCCCGATAGTACCAGCCTTTGCTTTCCCTGGCCGAACCCAGTGCGACGCGCAGAAAATAGAGCCTGTCCTTGCCCCAACCGCGTCCATCGCCTTCCTCGATGTTGGCCGAGATTGATCCTGCGCTGCGGATGAGCTGATTCGCCACCGGTCGTCCCAGCGGGTGCCGGGTCAGTTCGGTACAGTCATCCCAGCACAGGTCATAGAGGTAGAGCGCTTTTCGGTAGGCGTAGAATCCCCAGTTTCTCTCGGACGTAATCGCCCCGGGAACCTGCGCCATCCACGCATCGTAGTCCTCCCTCTCACCGTCCCGACTGCTCATCGTGCCCTAGCCTCCGATCCGTCGATTTGTGATTTGTCCGTTTGCCTATTTGCCGTCTCCCCAACACAAAGTGCCCCACATCCTCTTGGGACGCGGGGCACCACGTGGTTCCACCCAGATTTCCAGGTAAGTGGATGTCCACTTGCCCAGACACTCTTGTCGCGATAACGGGCGAACCCGGAGTGACATACTCGAAGGACTTATCCAGCCCTAACTTTCAGCCACCCACTCGCGGGGGGTTTTCGCCGGGTTCCTGCGGAGGAGGCTCTCAGTCGGTGGCCTCCGTTCCCTGTCACACTCCGCCGGGTACTCGTCCCGCTCAACGCTTTGACGCATGCTATCTGGCACGCCTACCTAATAACATTATGAAGCACGTATCTGAAAAGTCAAGCCTAAGTCGGGCCGGGTCCTGTGTTCCTTAGCCCGCCTTTTACTCAGATGGCTTGGGGCCGGAGCTACAAGTCGCCAAAGGGGAGGAGCGCCTCACCGATTTCCTCAAGGAAAGACAATGGACTTCATCGGTGTGGCTAACTGCTAGGTGCACTTATATACCTCGAGTTTATATTGACATTCTAAGTATAGTTGGCTAGAATGTAGACAAAGGACACTTTTTCCTCAGCTAATGGTGGAAGGGCAGCAAGATGTCACAAGACAGACGGGAATGGCGACATTCACATGGAGGTATGTGGTTCCTGGAACCAATTCTGCTATTGCTTCTCCACCATGGACCAGCTCACGGATACATCCTAATCGACCAACTTGCTCTGTATGAATTGCCGGGTCTGCACCCCAGTATTGTCTATCGCAACCTACGCAGTATGGAAGCGAAGGGCTGGGTTACATCAAGCTGGGATATGGGGGGGGGCCAAGGCCCACCCAGACGGGTATACAGGCTTGCGCCGCTGGGAGATGAGGTACTCAGCGCATATGTTGATGATCTGGAGAAGGCGCAGGCCCGCATTGCTGACCTAGTCAATGCCTACCATCGCCATATCGAGGAAGGTCAAGGTGAATATCACTGAACGCTGTCACCTGGCATCTGGTCGGGAGTGCCGACAAGCTGTCTTGTAGAAGTGATGCTCCAAACATCTGATTACTGAGAAGAGGACATGATCACCAAAGAACAGATACTTGAGAGGTTGCGCGGTGTGATGCACCCCGAGCTAGATCAAAACCTGGTCGGGCTGAAGATAATCCGCGAGATCAGTGTGCAGGATAGCGTCGTCGTGGTTACCTTAGCCGTGCCCTTCAAGGAGATCCCCGTCAAGGACGATCTGATACGCGGGGTACAGGAAGCGATCGCAGAGCTGGATCGCCGCATCGAGGTGCGGGTTGATCTGGTCGAAATGGGCCAACAAGAGCGCGCCGCGTTCTTAGCGCAGGCCGAGGGAGCACCGCCATCAGCGCAGGCCGTCAACAAGATCTCCCACGTGATCGCAGTGCTGAGCGGGAAAGGGGGGGTTGGAAAATCAACGGTCGCCGCCCTACTCGCTGTGGCGCTGCAGCAACGGGGGATGCGCGTGGGTGTTCTCGATGCCGATATCACTGGTCCCAGTCAGCCGAGGATGTTCGGCCTGGATCAAGCGCCGACGATGAGCCCTCTGGGGATCCAGCCTGTGGAGACCGCGAGCGGCATCAAAGTCATGTCAATCAACCTGCTGCTCCCCGACAAGGATCAAGCCGTGATCTGGCGGGGACCGATGATCAGCAAAGCCATCGAGCAGTTCTGGAATGATGTTGTCTGGGGGGGTCTCGACTGTCTGGTTGTGGACTTGCCGCCTGGGACCTCAGATGCGTCGCTGACCGTGATGCAGACCATCCCGCTTAGCGGCGTCGTCCTGGTGACGTCGCCTCAGGACTTGGCCGGCATGATTGTCCGCAAGGCTGCCAGCATGACGACACGGCTTGGCGTGCCCATTCTTGGGCTCATAGAGAACATGAGCTTCATCAGCTGTCCTGACTGCGGTCGCAAGATCGAGGTCTTTGGGCCTAGTCAGGCTATGATCACCGCCGAGCGACTGAGCGTTCCGCTGCTAGGAAGACTCCCCCTGGATCCTGAACTGGCCCGCAGCTGTGATCTGGGCCATGTTGAGTCCTATGGTGCGAGCGACTTCGGCCCGATCGCCGATCAGATTGCTGAGCGTATCCCGGCGCTGCAGACGACACATAGTGCGTCGGGCGCTTAGGGCCTGAGCATCACCCGGTAGCGGTTTGCGCGTTATCTGCGCGGCCGAAGCGAGCGCAGTGTTTTTGAGTGATACGGTAGGTATCTGTCTCACGATGAAGAAGAAGAGGAGGTAAGAACAATGCCTGGATTTGATGGTACTGGACCGGGAGGGATGGGACCGATGACTGGCGGCGCGCGTGGATGGTGCAATCCGCACGCCGCTGCGAGACCCGGCTATCGAGTGGGGCCCGGCCTGTATGCAGGACCGCCGCGGCCCGTCTATCCTCACCCTGCAGGTGTGTCTCCCGTGTACGGCGCAGGTCGGCCCCGGTGGGGTTTGCGTCGTGGCGGACTGGGGCGGGCGTGGCCGAGGGTGGCGCTGGTAGCAACTGCGTGCGCATTCAAGTTCTCGGAGCTGAATCCTTCGGCGTGCGGGGTCTCTCCTGCGTGGTGAGACCCACTACCGCCTGATCGTGATTGAACCTAGACTGGCGGCCTGATGTCGTGCTGGCTGCCGGATCGCCGCCATACTTCCCTGCGCTCTCCGCTACACAGCGGCAGCGGACGCGGAAGCTCGTGCACCAGTTGGCCCAGGGCGCGGATACTTTGATTCTTGACCATCACTTGTTGCGCTGCAAGGAAGGCTTGTCCTGGCTGGGGCGTCTGGCATCGCAGATGGACCAAAGAGTGGTCTGTGCCGCAGATTTCATAGGACATTCCCGCTGTTTGCTGGAAGCGCGGCGCAAGCGGCTCCACGATGAGATGCTGGTGCCCACTGGATGGCACAAAGCGTATGCCTGTGGCGAGACCAACACTCAAGGCTACAGGTAACAGTGCAGGCGATGCGCATAGATCGGATAGGAATGGAAGCTGGGCCCTGACGCAGTTCAGATAGGAGTGCCAAGGTGCAAAGTGCCAAGAGACTCTCTGTACTCAGCAGCGTTGCGACAGTGCTGAATAGAGCGCTGGGTTTCATCAAGCGACAGAAACGCAACTACCGCGTGGCAATCACTCGGTCCTCAGCAAGCAGTTTCCTTGAGAACCTTACGGCTCAATACAACGCTATCTACACGGTAGCACTGGGCGCTGACGCTGTCACGCTCGGTGCTATCAGCAGCATCGGCAATGGTATCAGTGCGTTCATATCCACGCCTGTCGGGTGGCTGGTTGATCGCTTTGGCTTCAAGTGGTTCCAGGTCCTGGCTATGGCGCTGTTGGCCGCCAGTGCACTGACGTACGCCTTGGCGCTGTCCTGGGAATGGATCATCGTGGCTGCGATCCTCTCCTCAATCTCGATGCGTCTGGTCGGGACCGGCTGCAGTGTGATCTGTTCGGATTCGATCGGGAACCGCGATCGCGCGACTGCCCAGAATCTGTGTGTCACTTTTGTCTCCATCGCTTCCCTGATTGCGCCACTGGCCGCAGCGCACCTGATCACGCTGTCTGGCGGGCTGAACGTCGCCGGGATCAGACCCCTGTACTACATTCGGTTCGTGGGCTATGGACTTCTGCTGCTTTTCGTGTTGACGCAACTCAGGGAGCTCGACCGCGCACGCCGGACCAACAGGCGCTCCGTCACCAGTTTCATCGGTGGGTTCAAGCAGCTCCTCGTCGGGCAACCGGTGCTCCGCAGGTGGATCGCCATTTCTGCCCTCACTGGGCTGCCGATGGCCATGACCTCGCCGTTCCTTCAGCTCTATGCCCACGAGGTAAAGGGCGCGAATCAGTACCTGCTGGGCGTGATGATAACGGCGTCGGTCTTGACACGTCTGGTGTTTGGTATCCCTCTCGGTAGGCTGGCGGACAGAGTCGGCCGCAAGAGGGTCATCTTCCTCCTCACACCGCTCTGGTACGCCTCAAACCTGCTGCTGGCGTTCTCCACTAGCTCAGCCACCCTGATCCTGTCTGCGTCCCTGCAGACTTTCTACGCCATTTCCAGCGGCGTCACGAGCGCGATGACCCTGGAGCTGGTGCCTTTGGAGAGAATGGGAAAGTGGAGCGGCGCGCTGGGCCTCTTCGGCGGATTGGTAGCAATCCCGGCGCCCGCGATTGGCGGCCTCATATGGCGGGAGTTGGGTCCGCTGTACGTCTTCCTCATCCCCCTGGTCATCGATCTGGCCCTGCGGATCCCACTACTCGCCACAATTCCGGAGACGCTAAAAGCGGAGCCCGTAGTGTGAGCAAACGGTGAGTGGGGCCCGGTTGGTCCATTGCACATTGCGAAGGCACCGATCGCAAGATAGGAGGTCATAGAGAATGAGCGTGATTTCGGCGCAGGTCAGCCTCTATCCGTTGCGGCAGAAGGAGATCGGGCCCAGTGTTCGCGAGGCGGTGCGCGTCCTCTGTGGACACGGGCTAGCCGTCCGCATCGGTGAGATGAGTACCCTGGTCTGGGGCGAGGAGCTCCTGGTCTTCGCTGCTCTGCAGGAGGCGTTCCACGAGGCCGCGGAGCTTGGGGACACCGTCATGACCGTGACGATCTCCAACGCCTGCCCATCGCCCGAGGGATCCTGAATGAGCCCAGAGTCCATCGCCTTCGACGAACGCGTCGCAGCCCACTACGAAGCGTGGTACAAGACGCCTCAGGGCCAGAGGGCCGATGCGCTCGAAGAGGCTGCGCTGCAGCGGCTGCTGCAGCATTTCCCCGAGGCTCACAGCGTGCTGGAGGTGGGCGCCGGCACGGGACATTTCACCCGTTGGTTTCGTGAAAGGGGGCTGGCAGCCGTGGGACTGGATCTGTCAGCGGCTATGTTGGCACAAGCAGAGAAGTTGAATGGCGTCACAATGGTGCAGAGTGATGCTTGTCGGCTCCCCTTCGCCCGAAATGCCTTCGACCTTATTGCCTTTGTCACCACGCTTGAGTTCCTACCGTGCGCGAGAGAAGCCCTAAGAGATGGACTGCGCGTGGCTCGGCAGGGCTTGCTCCTCGGCGTGCTCAACCGCTGGAGCCCGCTTGGGGTCCGGCACCGCTTGGAAGGCATCTTTTATCCCTCAATCTACAATGAAGCGCACTTCTATAGCGTAAGGGAACTTCAGCGATTACTGTGGTCCGTTACTGGCGAGCAAGCGCACCTTGTATGGGAGACCACCTTGCTACCCAGTTGGTGGCCAAAACGCGCAACCAACCAGCCCTGGGGAGGGTTCATCGCAATGGCGGTACTGACGCCAGGACGACAACGGCGAGGGTACCAAACAGAGTGAGTGAAAGAGGTGAAGCATGTTACCCGTCAATGTCGAAATAAATGTGAAGCCAGTGTTTGCCCAACTGATCCATAGCGGCTCATACGAGGGGCCTTGCCGGGTGGGCGCGAAAGCGGATCTGTCACCGGATGCCGAGCGGCAGCGGGGAAGAGCGCAGTTTGAGATATTCACCAGCGAGCTGAGTGCAGCCCTGCCACCCCGCGTGCGGCTTCTGGCCCCAACCTATCTGGAATGGCACGACGACTTCGTCCTGCCACAGTATGAGCTGGCGAAATTGGAGCCGGATGTGTTTGAGGCGGACCTGGTCCTTATGGGGCCAGGAGGGTTGGACCAGTACCCAGCCATCTCCATCGCACACGGGTACTCAAAGCCCATAGGACGACTGGGATGGGTTGGGAGCGTGGACATCGCGGCCTATCTGAGATCGCGTGGCATGGAGGGCTATGCGTTCCTCGACTACGAGCATCTGAGCGAGATGCTCACGCTTTTTCGCGTGCGGAAGGCGTTACAGAGCACACGCATGCTTGTAGCCGTCGAAGGGAACAGCTCGGTGCCGTCTGGTGTCGTGAGCAGCATCTGGGACTTGGAGGGCCTCAAGAAACGCTACGGCGTGGATTACACCTGTGTTCCTGCGCGTGACATTGTCGAGGGAATGCATGATCTTGGCCAGGAGGCGTTGGAGCAAGTAGAGGCCATGACGAACCGGCTGCTGGACAACGCACAGGACGTTCATATGAGCCGGGAGAACGTCCTGCCATCCGTGGCCTTCTACGTGGCCACGCGGAAAGCACTGGACAAGTATGAGTGCAATGCCTTCACAATCCCCTGCTTCGAGCTCTGTGCCAAGCAGGTGCCGGCTACATCCAGGGTGACGTTCTGTCTCACCCATACCCTCCTGAAGGACCAGGGGATCCCCTCGGCGTGTGAGGCCGACACCAACGTCCTGATGGCCATTACGTTGCTCACCTATCTGTCGCGGCAGTCGGTCTTCATGGGTAATTCCTATCTCGTTGATCGGAAGGAGAATATCCTTGCCGTCCACCACGACGTACCCGGTCTAAAGATGAAAGGTATCGGCGGGCCCGACCTGCCTTATGAGCTACGGCCCTTCACCACCGGTGGTTGGGGCGTTACCGTTCGCTATGACTTCTCCCGGGATGCCGGTGCCCCGGTCACCCTTGCCCGGTTCAATCCCGCAGGCACGAAGGTGCTCGTCGCTAAGGGCGAGATTGTGGGGAGCGATGGATTCGACAAAGTCGGATGTTCGTTGAGCGCGCACATCAAGGTACGCGATATCGTCGATCTCTTCCATAAGGAGCTGGATTTCGGTCATCACCTGGCCATGGTCTACGGAGACTATGTGGACCCGATCAAGCAACTCGGCCAGATGATGGGCTTTGAAGCTATTGAGGCCTGAAAATGGCCCAGAAAGGAGCAGAGACAGAGATGAACACTAGAGTGAAGGTGGTTTTCCCAGCAAATGAGCCCGATGCGCCGTCCTGGCCACATATCGGCTACGACGTGGAGAAGCGGTCAACAGAGGTACTCTCCGTGTTGAGGCATCGGCTGCCTGAGCTGGAGTTCACGGCCGAGGTGTACCGCTCCCCAGAGCAAGCCGAACAGGCGCTCAAGGAGGAAACTGGAGACGGACAGCATCGGTATGACGGATATCTGGTATATATGACCGCCTTGTGGTCCCGCATTGCCGAGATCTATGTTCGCAATGCAAATCCGGTGATCGTAGCTGACGAGTTATACTCAGGCTCCGGCGGATTCCTGCAGGTGTATTCACGCATCAAGCAGGAGAATCTGCCGGCCGTCGGGGTAGCTTCCTCTAACTTCGAGGACATTGTCGACGCTGTGCGCCTGATCGACGTGATGAAACAGATGCGCGAAGCCAAGATCCTGGTCGTCGCCGACGGAGAGACCTGGGGCGCAGATCAACAGACCCTGGAGAGCACTCAGCGACTCTTCGGAACCCAGGCTACCCGGATGAGCGCCGCAGAGCTCAAGGCGTATTACGATGCAACCGACACCGACCGAGCTCGTGCATGGAGGGATCGATGGCTTCGGGAAGCGCTGCAAGTCGTCGAACCCGATGAAGCTGAGCTCCTCCGGTCAGCGCGCATGTACCTGGCGCTGCGCTCGGCAATGGCGGATGTCCAGGCGGATGCAGTGACCGTCGACTGTCTAGGTCTGTTCTACAGCGACAAGCTACCAGCTTACCCATGCCTGGGCTTCTTCCAGCTCAACAACGAGGGCTCAACCGGGGTCTGCGAGGCAGACGTGGATTCGACGCTCACCCAGCTTCTGATCAGGTACTTGGCCGGAAGGCCAGCCTACGTTTCGGATCCCGTCATCGACATGGCGACTGATCAGATCGTGTATGCTCATTGTGTTGCTACAAACCGCGTTTTCGGTACTGAGGGACCGGCTAACCCCTACATCATCCGTTCGCACGCTGAGGACCGCAAGGGAGCATCAGTCCAGTCGTTGATGCCCCTCGGTCACCAGGTCACAACCGCCAAAGTGAGTGTTAAGAACCGGGCCTTTGCGGTCCACACGGGAAAGGCGGTTGCCAACATCGCAGACGAAAAGGCTTGCCGCACCAAGCTGGCGGCCGAGGTGGATGCGCAACGCATCCTCGACAACTACCATTCCGAGCTTTTCGGCTGGCACCGTGTCACCTGCTATGGGGATTATCGCAAACAGCTCATCGACTTGGCAACGCTGTATGGTCTGAAGATCATCGAAGAAGACAGATAATCTCCTTCACGCATCCGGCGAGCTTACCACCCGTCGGATGCCGCCGATCACTGAGATGCAGCCCAACGGAGGCACAATATGGACACAGCAACGAAGATTTATGTGGCTTTCTCTTCCGCCGAGCTCTTCAGCAGCACGCAGACCTATCTCCTGAATTACCCTGAGGGGCGTGTGCTGAGTAACGAAGAGATTCTCGGCGAAATACGTCGACGCTGCAGCGGGATTGAGTTTGTCGGAACCACAGAGGTAAAGACAGCTGGGCAGGCGGTAGTAGAGATACAGGATCAGATCGACAGCCTGGACGGGTTGCTCTATTTCGGGTCTCTGTCAACCGAACTTCTGCAGACCGGTTTGCCTACCGTCGCAGTCTATCCCCTCTGGGGACAGTGGCAGGAGGCTTTTCACGCCTACAAGGGTAGCAGAGTCCTGACCGCCACGCTTCCCGTCATCCCTGACACTTCTGAAGCGATGTTCTCCTCGCGGCTGGACGCTATTGCCGACAAGCTCAAGCTGATTGACGCAGTCACTCGCCTCAAGGGACTAAAGATTCTTCTCATCACCGACAAGCCGGTTTTGGGAGAGTACGCTCCTTACCCCTGGCAGACAATACAGGAAGGACGGGAGGAATACGAACGGAAGTATCTCGAGAATCTGACTGCTTTGGGTGGGGAGATCGTCGTGAGATCGCAACAGGAGATGGTCTCCCAACTGCAGGCGGTACCCGATGCGGCGGCGGGTGAGGTCGCGGCGCGCTGGATTGCCGGAGCTGAGGGCATGCGCGGAACCAATGAAGCACAGGTCAGGGAATCCGCCAAGCTGTACCTGGCCATGAAAGAGATGCTTCACAAATACAACGCTAACGCTATCACAACGGAAGGCTATGGCGTCTTCATGTATCACGACGGCGGCCTGATTCCCTCGCAGGGCTTGCCCTCCTCGATGCTCTGCACTGAAGGCGTGATCGCCACCTCTGAGACTCTGGTGGACTCTCTGATCACGCAGCAGCTAGGACTGTGGATAACCGGAAGCGCCGGCTTCAACGGTGACTACATTGTCGATGTGGAGAACAACAAGGCTTACATCGGACACTGTGAGTCCTCGCTTAACCCCTACGGAGATGAGTGCCGTGTGCCCTATGTCATCCGGAATCTACCTCAGTGGCCCATTGATGAGCAGGAGATAGGTGGGGCGTGTGTGCAGGTCAGACTGCCGGAGGACGAACCAGTGACAGTGGTCAAGGTGAGCGTGCACGACAAGAAAATGGCTATGTTCAGCGGTCAGACCGTGAACGGCGAACAGCTTTTCCCCGGCTGGGATGAGATTTTGTGCAGGACCAAGGTGGCGATCGACGTGGATGGAAAGCAGCTTTTCGAACACCTTGACTGGTGGGCCTTCGATGTGCACCGTGTGGTCCTTTACGGGGATCACAGGCAGACGTTCGCGGACTTGGCGAAGCTTCTGGGGTATGACTTAGTCGTGGAAGATGGGAGCTTGCAGATCTTCGGGTCCTGATAATAAGGATCTGAGAGGGGACCCCGTTCAACACCGGGGCACGCTTGACGAGCTGTGGGAGGTGTCTTGGGCTGTCGAGAGCCCGCGATGGTAATCCAGGACTGTGCAGAACGGGAGGCGGAGACAATGAGAAAGGTTGTTGGCTTGATCGTGAATCCTGTGGCGGGAATGGGCGGCAGCGTCGGGCTGAAGGGCACCGATGGCGGCATGTACAAGAGAGCCCTGGAGTTAGGCGCTACACCGGTAACGCCCCAGAGGACGCATCAGCTATTCGATCACGTGAGCGGGCGGGACGAGATAAGGTTGCTTGTTGCTCCCGGAAAGATGGGCGAGCACTACGCTGGAGGTGTCGGCCTACCCTTTTCCGTGGTTGGCGAGATCGGTGAGGAGACCTCGGCGAGCGACACCAAGCGGCTCGCTCGAGAGATGGTGGATCATGGCGCCGAGCTGCTCATTTTTGTTGGAGGAGATGGCACGGCCAGGGATATCTGCGATGCAGTCGGGACCGAAGTTCCCGTGGTTGGGGTGCCCGCGGGTGTCAAGATCTTCAGCGCCGCGTTCGCGCTTAGTGCGCGGGCAGCAGCTGATATGGTCGATGCCTTTGTGGGCGGGGTCGATGTGACCGAGGAGGAGGTCTTGGACATCGACGAGGACGCCTTCAGAGACGATCGCCTGGCCTCCAAGCTCTATGGCTATCTCCTCGTGCCCGAGGTCCGCAAGTTCCTTCAACCTGGCAAAGCTGCCTCCAATGTCGGGAGGTCCGCCACCGAGACCAAGCAGGCTATTGCAGCTCACATCATCGAGGAGATGGATCCAGAGATACTGTACCTCTTTGGTCCCGGCACGACCGCGAAGGCGATCACTGACCAGATGGGGCTCTCTAAGACGCTCTTGGGGGTGGACGCGGTGCTGGCGGGCGAACTGGTAGGAGAAGACGTGAATGAGAAAGGGATCCTGGACCTCTTCAAGGGATGCAGTCAGAGGAAGATCGTTGTGACCCCCATCGGCGGCAATGGGTTCATATTCGGGCGTGGAAGCAAGCAGTTCACACCGGAAGTGATCAGGCAAGTGGGGCGGGAGAACATCATCGTGGTGGGCACCCGTGACAAAGTGAGCCAGCTCGACTGCTTGCGGGTGGATACGGGCGATCTCGCACTCGACGAGGCGCTGTCAGGCTATGTTGAGGTCACGGTGGGCTACAGAGAAGCGATGGTGATGGAAGTCAAGTACCGATGAACGTCGTCAAGCTCGATATGAACGAGATGCCCTACGCTCCCCCACAGCACGTTATCGTGGCTGCGGGAAAAGGGCTCTCAGATCTGAATCGTTACGCCGATGCACAGGGCCTGCGGCAGCTCCGTGAGCTCCTGGCTGAGTATGCCGGGGTCTCTGAACATCACGTCGTCCTAAGCCCAGGCTCTGATTTCCTGCTCAGGGAGATCATTCACGCCTTTTCGAGGGAGAGGCAGGTGGTAACGGTGAGCCCGTCCTTCCTTCCCACGGTTCAGATCGCCGACCGATTCGCACCGAAGCAGCTTGGCATACGGCTCAGTCCGCCAGACTTCGGGCTGGATCCAGATCTCTTGATCAGCGCGCT
>Ga0114918_10001198_pt1 | contig 23159 bp, 24 predicted proteins | sample LantaG_FD_87015 | JGI IMG/M metagenome (GOLD analysis project Ga0114918, IMG submission 87015) | Deep subsurface microbial communities from Baltic Sea to uncover new lineages of life (NeLLi) - Landsort_02402 metaG | ecosystem: Environmental > Aquatic > Marine > Oceanic > Sediment | place... | reverse complement strand
TATTTTGTTCTCATAATGATATTATTCTTTGGGAAGTACTTAGGAATCTTATCTGCGAATGGAATCTTCACCTTAACCCTCTGCAACAGGTTTAAACTTTCTTTAATGTCTTCCAAGTATTCTGAGGAAATACCTTCCATAGCATACAGTGAATGTCTTTCCATTATCTTCTCAGTCTGAATCTCACCCTCGTCAAGGTTGCAGAACTCAAACCTTCTCGTTAATTCAGGACTTGGAACTGCTGTAGCTGTAGTAGTTATACAAACAGGTTTTCCTTTAATATCAATATCTATTGCTCTTTGTTTGATAACTATTGTAGCTTCACTACCTGAACTTGTCATAACCTTAAACACTTCGTGATTCAATACATTCTCACTAATATCCTCAGTATAAAATACTTTACCATCCCAAGTCCAAGCAGGTTCATACTTTGCATTGTGCCAGTAAGTAAATGCTGTTGGTGAGATTCTAGTTTTCTTAACGTATTCTTCTTTAGGAATATATTCTAAAACTTTTGCTGTAACATAATCTTTACCTGCACCTGCAGAACTATTGATTAGAAGATTGTAAGATGCGGTCTGATGGTTTTCAACTAATCTACCGTTAGCACATAACCAAATAACTTTCCTTGTTTCATACTCACCCACAATCTTCTTATCCATTTCAACTTCAGTGATAAGATTAAAGATGTCAGGGTTCTCCAGGATATGTCTGTAGTATTCTTCTAGTTCTTTAGGATAGATTCTTGCTATTAACTTTTGATTAGGAGTTTCACAACATTTTATAGATTCTTTTTTAGTATTGGCTCTGATTGTAGATACATCTTTGCAAAACATACACTCGTACTTGCATAGAATTTCCCCTTCAGGTGCAGAGGACTTCTCTAGTTCTTTTGCTATCTTGATTGACTTCTCAGGACTGTTCACTTTTCACCATCTCCCTTTCTTTAATTCTTAACTGTTTCTGTTTTTCTATTTCAAAAGAGAATTTACTTATCAATTGATCTTCAGCCATCTCTTTAGTTACAATTCCAATACACTGTTTTTCATGAGCAATTGTTAAATGAGTAAGAAAGTCTTCACGAATCAGAGCCCTAACATCTGTGTCTATCTCACCGTAAGAAAGAGTTTCTATTAATCCCCATGCAAAGATTTCTTCTAACCAAACATTAACCTCATTTTCATCAGCATAACAATAAACAAGATACTCCTTTTTTACAACAGGCATAATTTGTTTTATCCTAGGATTACTGAAACAATTAGAATTATAATCTATTTCATAATTTTCCATAATTTTCCACCCCCTCTTCTTTTTTCATAACACAATAAGCACAATACCAATAATGACTATACTGGGAATACACCATCTTTTTTTTACACTTAGAACAAATTGGCACCTCTTTCTTAATCATCCGAACACCCCCAACGTATTATTATACAATCCATCAAACCTATACTCTCTTCCACCAGGTAACTTGCACAAAGGCCTTAAATCTGCAGTAGAACAATTACCTTGAGCATAGAATGGAATGTCGTGACAGGTAGATACAAAGACTTCTCCTCCAGGACATTTCTCATTATAATATTCCCTATTGTCTTTGTCCAGGTTGTAAAGGATAACCATTATCAAAGCGGCAACTAGAAATAAGACTGCAACCATAAGGATTAAACTAAGTGCAAAACCTCTCTTGGATTTCATTTTTTATCACCTTTAGAAATAACCTCAATATCAAATGAATCAAACTTCTTGATCCAAATCTTTAATAAATTTTCAATAGAACTAATCCCATAATAATCTCTTATCCTCGTCAAATCTTTAACTGTTTTCTTACTTACCCTTATACTAGTATCAATCTCTTTTTTCATGCATACTTAGAGTATACTTCCTATTTAAACCTTTCTTGACTGCAGTATATAGAAAAGTTCGTTTAAAACATTCCTTGATTAGCAACGCCAAAAGACTTCTTCAAAACTTTCTTTTCTTTCATTGCAGTCTTAGGAGAATCTAATTTAGGAACTGTTTTCTTACCAGTAAATATTTTAACTAATGAAACACCAACTCTTCGTTGATTTGGTTTAACATTCTTAATAGATTTAAACAATCCTTGTTTCTTTTTAATCATACGATTCTCATTCTCACGTCTCTCGTCTAGTCGATTATTCTTTTGTCTAACTTCAATCAACCTTCTCTCAACCAATCGCCTTTCTTCTAGGCTCATTTGTTCTCCATAAAGAAATCTTTGCTAACTATTCTCATTGCTTTAGTTCCTGAAGGGGAAGTAGCTACAGCGAAGTGTCTTGGTCCTCTCTTCTCTAACTTAAACTTATCAGTCATAAAGGGCTTCTTAGCTTTAAGATCATAAAACTTTAATTTTGGCATTTACATCAACCCCCTTCTTAATGATTTAAAGTTTACTTTGGAAGAACCCAGACTCCTTCCTATTTTAGTTTTAGCAGAAGTACCTTGAATCTTCTTAGAAGCATTGTTCAATTTTCTCTTTTTATTCTTTCTAATCTGATCTTCTTTAGCATAACCTGTTGTTATTGGCATACCTTTACCTGATCAAGAACCTTTATATATTTTTGTTTAGGCACCTTGGCTCCCACCTTTAGAGAAGAATGAGAATGCTGCACCTATGATTAATAATACTATTGAGAAGATATAAGCTTCTTGGCTAAGTATTCCAATATATCTAAGTAGAAGTGCTGTGGCGAATACTACAAAGCCAGAGGAAACCATGCTGTCTTTTGCCTGGAATGTTGATGTTACAAATAAACTAACAGCACCTACAACAAATAAGATTAATTCACCAAGATAACCTCCACTTATATTATTGGTAAATACCGCCACATCTACATAATTTGTCATGTTGCTAGTTACATTATAAATTCCCATTATGTGCTGTGCCTCCTCCAGAAGCTTACTAATGCTATTGTAATGAAAGTCATAAGACCTAATAAGGCTATTGCTAATATTTCTTGTTGTATTCCAAAGATCAAAGCAACATAAGTTATGTAGTCTGTAACAACTCCGAACATAGTTATTGCTACTGAAGGTAAACTAATTACTGCTTTAGGAATTGCTATTGCAAGATCTCCAATATTACTAAAGAACCCTCCACCATCATTATTACCTAAGTCTTGGAACTGATCCAATATAGGACCAACACTCTGATTTATCTCATCAAATTTATTAAAATCAGTATAGCTAACATTCGTTCCCGCTATGTTTGTATCATTTAGTTTTGGAATGTTACTTATACCTGTATCAATATAATTAGTTTCCAAATCTTGTTCAACAAAACTTATACTTACGAATAGGAATGTTATGATTATTGCTAATCCAAAGAATTTTCCTATTGAACCCATTATCTATTACCTACCAGGAATGCTAACATTCCACCAATTACCCAGAGAGCCATTAACGCACCATCACTTATTACAAAGATGCCCATAATCTGGAGGGCCTGCAAAGCTAGAGGGATTGATAAGATTAAGAATAATGGACTTCTTGCTACAGAGAATACAACTACTAAAACAAATAACAATGCAACTATTAATCCTGAACCTCCTAGTGCTCCTGCAATAGTGCTTAGCACAAATGTTATGAAATCTATGAATACATCAGGACTTCGAGAAACGTAAGTACTAACCCTGTAATTTCCATCTTCAAGAGATGTGGCATTGAAAGTCATGCTACCAGAAGAAGTAAATACTCTTTGGCTACTCACAATAATATCTGATTGGTTTGAAGCTGATTTAATAATATCCATTCTAAAACTGGTAGCAAGGCCAGTGGTATCTACAAAATCAAATGTAACTATCTTTGTCACAGGATTAAAGCTTAGGTTATAAACAACATCTGCTGCGAATGCTGTTTGGAATCCAGATAAAGGATTATCTGCTGCAGAATCTAAATTCAAAGTCATTGTACAAGGTGCAGCCTGACAGAATGAAGTTCTATCTATTATTCCTAGGACTTCGCCATTTTGAATTATTGTAAACCTGTAATCTTTATCTAGTTCTAAATAAGAGGTAAATTCACCATTAGTATCTGTAACATCTATCTCAACCGTTTTATACAAGCCTTCACCAACAAAGAACTTAGCAACTTGAACTGTAACATCTGCAACACCATTTAGGTTTTCAATTACCGTTATGAAGAACTGGATTGCTTCCGAATCAGGTATTAGGAATAAACTAACTTCATTTTCTACTACAGATAGATTCGCACCATTTAGATTATAATTCTTATCAGTATAATCTACTGCTGTGAAGAACGCAACCATATCAACATAAATATTATTTGTTGTTTGATTGGTACAGAAATCAAACTCATTTGTATTAACAGATATATTCGAGATAGAATAATTCTTAATCAAACTATCTGGACTAGCACCAACATTAAATGTTGCTTGGAAGGTTGTTGCATTGTTAGTTGCATTTAATAACTCACCAGTTAGTTCATCAAACATTGTGAAGTTTAGAACTGAATGGAGAATACTTGCATCACATAATGCAAAGGTTAATTCATTTACGGTTTGGGTTTGACTAGCAGAAGTTTGTACAAAAGTATCTCCTGTAACTTCATCAACTAATGTTAAAATCCATTCATAATTTCTTACTTCTGAATTGAATCCTTGTATTCCTGAAGGTATTGTAATTGATCTGACTATTGTAAATTCCCCATCACTAACTTCTGTTTTACTTGTAGAGGTATAGTTTGTTCCATTATAAGAAAGGATTGCTGTTTGAACTGAAACCCCTGAACCTACTGAAACATTAACTGCAAATCTTGAATCAAGTGTTTCAAGAGCAGGATCTACATCTTCAAATGAAAGGAAGTTTCCACCTTTTGTAAATGAGAAGTTACTTCCGCCCAAATCACAAATATCGCCAGTAGTACAACCCTGAACATTCCAAGTATATGTTCCTAATGCCAATGCATCTATGGTGAAGTTTGTAATAACTGTAGTTGTACCAGACAAGGTATTTGTTGTTTCATTGATTAAATCACCTGTTGAATTAAACAAGAATAATGTTGCGTTCTTTAGTGTTGCACCAGTAGGTGCTATTGATGCATTAAAGAATACTGTTGAATTTATTACTCCCGATGCATCTAATGGAGATAAGGGATTACTAACAACACCTGCAACACCTGTTGTTGCATTAATCCAATCCATCTTTATATTAAAGTTTCCAGTGTTTGGTGCAACTCTTGTAAGTACTCTAAATCTTACGTTACCCCATGAAGAAATATCAAAAGATTTCTCTGCAGCACCATTGTGAGAATATTTAACATTGCCACCATCCTTATAGAAGTAACCTTCTTGTCCAGAGAATGAAACTGCAGCCCAATTTTTAAGTGTTAAGTTTGCACCAGTTAGTGCATCAACTAATTCAAGTGCTTGATAATTAGCCCCGCCAGGAGATGCACTTATACTGAATACTCTATAAGTTACATTTGTATCAAAGGCAGTAAATATATCTATACTTGATAAGGTTGTAAGATTAGAGAATCTTGTACCCCCTACACCTCCCAAAACATTTATCTCTGCATATTGGGAAGATTCATTTATTACATCACCTGTTCCATTCTGTATCTCCCAAAGAGAAGTATTAATTACACCATCGTTAAATTGGTCTATATTAATTGCACTACCTAATCCTACAAACATCAACCCTACAAATAATAAGATAAATAGTTTTTTCATGTTATGCTCCACCACCCCTTCCCCTATTCATCATTATTATTATAGCTATCGCACCTGCAACCAATATCATTAATGGAAATCCTGCACCGATTAATGCTGAAGATAATGTGAAGTCATCCACCTTTCCATCTAGCAGTTCGTTATTCAAAGCATCTTCTGTAACGTTAACTAGCTGAGAAGATATTATTGCGATTATTACTACACCTAATCCAAGGAATACTAGGAAGATTGGATGTACATCTGTAAAGACTGCAACAACAAATAGGATTAAAACTATGGAAATTAACGCAAAGAAAACTACTTGGTCCATTAAAGGTGTGACAAAACTATCTACCTTTTCTATTTGTTGAACTGTTTTATTGTCTGAACCAAATGCCGTTTCATTCTTTAGTTGTGCAGAAGTTTGATCCCATATATTTGCCATAGGTACTGCAAGAAGATATAATAAAAATACAGACATTACTCCAAACAATAAGAAACCTATAATTTCTCCACCTTGCCCCCTCTTTTTAATAAAACTTTTTCCCTCTTTCCTATCTAAGATAGATCTCATCTTATCTTTCCTGCCAATATTTCTAAGACTTTTACTGTAGAGATAAAACCTTTCTTTGCTTTTTCCCGCATAATTATCTCACAATGTTTCAAAGTTATATCTTTCATTGGAACATTATTAATTTCAGATGCAGTCTTTCTAATATTATCTAGTTCCTGTCTGGTGGTTTTAGTTATTCTAAATGAGGAAGTGTCTCTACTAGGCATGATTATAAACATCATTTTTACTTTATATAGTTTTGTTGGGGGGGCTCCCTGGGGGCCACCCAGGGAGTTCCAACCTTTATAAAGGGTTTTTACAGAATATTAACATGACATCTTATAGTCAACATAGTTATAAGGAGGTTAAAAATTTAATGAAAGCGATAAATACAAAGAGAGGACAGTTGGGTAACCTGCAAGGGATTATCTTAACTCTAGTAGTTGTTGGTATTCTTGTGGGTGCAGGTTTCTTCATATTAGGAGAATTCATGGACCAAACTGTTACACTGGGTCAACCAGACACAACAGCAGGGATCAACGATACAATCACCGCATTGGAAACAGTGCCTGACTTGTTACCACTAGTTGTTCTGATTGCTATGATTGTTATAATCTTAGCACTTGTCTTTACAATTCCAGGTTCAAGATCTGGAGCTTAAACAACCCTTACTATGAATAATAGAGGACAGTTAGGTGGAAACGTTCAAAAGATAATCTTTGCAATAATTATTACAGGTATTCTGTTAGGAATGGGTTTCCTCATCTTTGGGGAAATGCTGAATAGCGGAGTTCTTAATAGTGAACTGCAAACTGTCACGAATGATTCCACTGGATTCATTAATCAATCTGGATTTACCTTACCTGGTGGCCCTGGTGCAAATACCTTTGCGGTAACTGCTGCTAGAACCTCAGGCGGAGTTGTAATTCCTGCTGCTAACTTTACTGTTGATGGTACCACTGGAGTAATATCCAATGCTACTTCTACAGAATACTCTGCGGCACAGATAGATTATACTTTCCTAGGTGGTGAAGATGCTTATGTCAACTTGAATAACACCATCACCGCTCTGGACACTGTTCCTAGCTGGTTACCATTAGTTGTTCTGATTTCCATGATTGTCATAATCTTGGGATTAGTCTTCACAATTCCTGGTTCAAGACAAGGGGCTTAAGCCGATGTAATGAAGTCACCTAACACTTTCTAAATCAGTTAGGTCGCAACGGGGGGTGCGTCATCCCCTGCATTTTTTTTATTTTTATTTAGAATCAAAGTCTCTCAGCTCATACTCCATCTTTCCTGATGGAAAAGCCCTATGGTGTGGTCACCTTCACCATAGGGCCCTATTTCTTAGAAAGATATTTATATTCATAAATCCCTATTTTAATGTTTAAATAGAGAGAGAGGATTCTTTAGAATTTTTTCGAAGTTATTTGGAGGGGGAAACCCCTTCAAATTTTTATAACTAGAACTATCTATACGTCTGACTTATCGGATCAAAGCCTTCGCCGTAATCGTGCATCATCTTACCTTTACCAAATTCTCTAACGAATGCAAGGCACATTAGGATAAAGGAGATTATCGCCATGCCTGACACTAACCATATCACTGAAATGTATAATGTCCCTTGCATATTTGTAAGCCCTTCGTACTGAACAATATCTACAGAGTAACTTAATCCTAACTGCAAGCCATAGAATATTAGGAACATTGCTATCACCCCAAAGAATAGTGCTAGTGGTTTGGTATTCGGATCGTCATTGAACTTGAACCCTAGGAAGATAAAGAAGAAAGCCATGGCTAAGATAGAACCCAAGATACCTAGTGAAACAAACCCTTGGCCCGAATCAAAAGACTTTCCAGTAGGGGAAATATCATAGAAGTAAACCCAAGTGTTTAGTGCATCGGTTCCAGTTGTACATAAACCATTGATATAATATTGTCCATTAGATGCACTGTAGTTTGATATTAAAGTGTGGTTGAAGTCTCCAGATCTCTTAGTCATAACAAGGTTAAGTTCTTCAGTAGTTCCATTAGGGAAAAGAACAGAGGTTACATTACAAGTATCACAGAAAGTATTGTTTAATACACAGGTCTGAATTAATTCTACTGAGCCGTCTTGTTCAAAAACTCCTAAGTAAGGGGTTGCTGCACTCACAGTTGTAACAAGGAAGACCATAAGCAAAAGGATTTGATACTTTTTCATCATGTTGTATAACCAAACCTCAGAGTATTTAATTTTAATTCAATAATGTTCTGTATGTCGTATCCGAAGATCATATCTTCACCGTTCAATCCAGAGGCTATAGATGGTGCTTGAATAGTTAGGGTGAAGGCTTCACTTGTTGCTGTAAAGTTCTCATTCCCCGCATAGCTGGTGTTTATTATGAAGGTCCCCACAACATCGAATAGACTTACATTACTTATAAAGTTGGTGTCAGTATTAATTAATCCACCATCTTGGAATAAACTAATCTCCCCAACACCTGCATCTAATTGGCCACTCATATTAACGTTGGTATTATTATTTACTGTCTTGTCCGAACTAACACCATCAAGGAATGTAGAGACTGTTCCGTTTGCTACTATAATTGTATAGAATCCAGTCTCAGTATCATTTACATTTCCGCTTGTATCATTTGCAAACCACCTATAACTATAAGTTCCAGCACCTAGATCATAAACACTTACATTAAATATTCCTGAAACCCCTGTTGCAGTAATGTTTTGTGCGGGGAAGGTTGTACCATTAAATTCTAATCTAACTGTATCCAAGGCAGTTTCATCTGTGATTGTTGCATTAAATTCATATCTTGCACCAGCTACATAAGTTTGAGGGCTTAGTGGTGATTCAGTTAAACTTGTCACATCAGGGAATAATGTATCTGGTAAGTTTGCAACTGTTACAGTATGAGTTTCTGAACTTGTAGAATAGTTTTCTGATTGTTGATATGTTACATTATATGTAAATACTCCAACAGTTGAATGATTAGTTATATTTCCTACTGGTGAAGTTCCATTAACAATTAGATCTCCATCAATAGTTATGAATATTGATTCACCATCTCCAGTTATTAGGAATCCTGTGGAGTTCACAAGTTCACCTGTGGCTATATTCAAATTGCCATCAGTTCCATTAAGTGTTAGATTAACTTCACTAACTCCTAAGTTGATTACTGCAAATCTATTTATTGTAGCATTAGTAAAGTTTTGGTCTCCGATAATTAATGCAGTGTAATTATAAGTTCCAGGTGCGAGAGATATATTCTTATGGTTCTCAGCAGAAGTTATGTCAACTCCATCTCTCAACAGAGTTATAGTTGCTTGGCTTGTTGAACTTGTTGCACTAGCATTAACTGTTTCTGGATAGTTAGCAGTATAGTTTGCTTCGCTTGTGTTTAATCTTAATGCAGAATTAACCGTTGCTTGATTAACAACGATGCTTAATGTTTCTGTATTGTTTACATTACCACTAGAATCATTAGCACTAAATCTAGCTGTGTGAGTTCCAGCAGGTAAGTCAAAGAATGTTAGATTGTAATTACTTTCTAAGTTATTTGTAGCTGTATAATTAACTCCAAGTAATTCAATTAGAACGGTATCTAGTAAAACATTATCTGTTACATTAGCTGTGAAGTTATATTCTGCACCTGCAACATAGGTGACTGGTGAGCTTGGTTGAACTGCTAGGTTTGTTACATTTGGTGGAGTTGTATCATTAACAGTTAGCACATGACTTTCTGATATTGTTGTGTAGTTTTGTGATTGAGGATATGTTACATTGATAAAGAATGTTCCCACTTCATTGTAAGTTGTTACATTACTTATTGGACTTGTTCCATTATTAATTAAACTTCCATCTTCCCTTGTGTAGATAAATTCTGCATCCCCTGTTATTTCAAACCCAGTTATATTTACACTAGCACCTTGATTAATACTAATGTCTTGATCTAATGTATCCAGAGTTAGATTAACTTCAGGTGTTGCTTGATTTACAACTAAGGCAATCACTTCAGTATTATTTACATTACCTGCCGTATCTGTTGCACTTATTCTTATGTTGTATGTTCCAACACCTAGCATCTTACTTACTGTAAGATTATATCTAGATTCAACTGTGTTAGTTCCAGTATAATTTACTCCTTCAAACTCAAACAGAACTGTGCTTAGTGAGGTTTCATCAGTTATATTAGCTGTGAAATTATATTCTATCGCTGTTGGTGAATAAGTTACAGGACTAGCAGGACTTACACTTAATCCTGTCACGTTTGGAGGAGTTGTATCACTACTAACATTACTTTGTATTGTGAAATTACCTGCACTTGTTGAATTAAATATTAGGGTTGCAGATTCCATTGCTGTGAAATTGAAACATTCTTCAGTTGGACAATAAACCCCATTCCTAAATATCAAAGGTTCTGTTATTCCTGCGGAAGGAGAATTATACATAGATAAATTTGCAGATTTATTTAATGCACCAATCCCCACACTATCATCCACGAATATACTTGCATTTCCAAAGGTTATAAGTGTGCTAAGATTAGTTCCAGTAAGGGTGATTACATTAATGGTCGCTGTATCAAACCACTTTACTTCTCCAAAGGTTGTATCTTCAACTATTAAATAAGTGTCTAGGGAGAAGTTACCAATGTTATGAACTTGATTTCTTAATATGTTTGGTTGGTCTAAGTATGAACCAATCCTTATATTAAATCCTTCTTGTAACCCTGAAAAATTGTTAGAACTAATATTTATTAATGAAGGATAAGATGCACCATTCTCAAAGAAAAATCCATGACCATTAGTGAAAACTGTATTGTTTTCTAATACTGTATTTGTGGCAATCCCACTGCCATATACGGCTTTACCTGTCGTGTCAGTTACTTCTATTAGGTTGCTTTCTATTTTAGTTCCTGTTGAACCTCCTATGTCTATTGCTTGATACATTGCTTGTTGAGAAATATTGTTATTATTTATTCTAACATTATTAGTTCCAGATAAGTAAATTATTGGGAAAGCTGAAATAGTTGAATCCATGGACAAATTGTTTCCAGTTATATTAACACTTCCAGAATTAACTAACTTTATAGGTTCGTTTGAATTAAGACTATTGTCTGCGAAGATATTACAATTATTTATTGTTGTTCCATTGTGTCCACCATTATCCAAAATACCATTACCTCCAAAGTCTGATGCGTAACTTATTGTAAATCCTTCACAATAAATATCAACATCATTAGCTTGTATTTCAAAACAAGTAGCATCACTAGACACATTCTGAGTAAGAGTTATATCAGATGTTAAGTTTCCACACTCAATAGCACCACCACCAGCATTACTAAAGAATGTATAATCTATTGTGCTAGGAACATCTAACAAGGCAGAGTAGGAATTGTTTGCATTTACTTCAAAGGTTACTTGTGAATGGAATTGTGTGGATGAACTTACAACTGAGAAATTGTTAAGACTTGTTGTTGTGTTTAAGTCTGAAAAGTTCTGAGGGTCTGAATACTTGAAGTTTAGATTTCCTTTTAGATATAGTTCTGAAACTTCTTGTGCTGTTAGGGAACGGTTGTAAATCTTCACATCGTCTAATTGTCCATTGAAAGTGCTTCCTGAAAAATCTCCAAATTTACCAATAGATGTGGGATATGTTCCTACATTAGGGTCAACGGTGATGCTGGATGTTGTGCTATCAAGAACACCATCAATATAAAACTTGACCTCCCAATTGTTTGTAGACCCTGTTCTTGTGGCAGTAATATGGTGCCAGTCATCATCCGATATTGAACCTGTGCTAACTGCACAATAACCAGGTGATTCAGTGCCACAATAAAAATCAAATTTATTATCTGTTCGACCATAAACCAACGAATATTTACTGTTATCTCCTCCAGGGTTGTTATCTTCATAATTTCCAACAATCGCTTGGGTTGATATATAATCACCATTTAGTTTAAACCATGTGCTAATAGTTATAATCTCTATTTGTAAACTAGCAGGACTTCCTAGAAGAACGGCATCAGTTGTTCCATCGAAGGTTATTCCTGTATGATATTTTCCTGCAACATTTACAATACCATTACCGTCAAGAGTTCCATTAATTCCATAACTAGAACTATCTAAGAAGTATGTATCATTTTCTCCCAAGTCTGTTCGATTATCAAAGTGCATATCAAACATTAAATCTGGATCACTTTCATCATAGTTATCTGTATAATTCCACTCACCAAATATCTGTGATAGGTTTGTTCCTTGTAATCTTTCATAGAAGTTAAAGGAAACATTAACTTGATTTTCTGTTGTTAGGGTTTCATTGAATGAAACGATTGTATAATTTGCTTGTTCTCCAAAGATAGAAGATTCATTATTATAGATTTCTAAAACCTGTTCAGCACTTAATGAGGAATTGTAAAGCTTAACCTCATCAATTAGACCATCCATATTAGTAGATGCACCATCGCCACCAAAGATTAAATTATTTGAACTGTGAAGTATCAAATCAGAAGTGGCAGTGTTATCCTCTACACCATTAATGTAAATTAAATTATCTGTATTGTTATTAACCCCAACCAAATGAACCCAAGTGTTTGATGATGGAACAGATGTTCCAGATACGACATTCCATGCTACTCCACTTATATCTCTTGTAGCGAAACATAATTGTCCTGCTGTGCAACCAATACTTCCATAATTTCCATATACCAACCCATAATCATTAACCTTCCAAGAGAATACAGTATTATTAGATAACGAACGATAATTAACCCACATGGAATAAGTCATTGGTCCTGTTTGAATTGTAGGGTCGTTTGTTACTGTAACATAATCTCCAGTTCCATCGAAGTCTATAGCTTTTCCATATAACCCTGTAGCATTAGGATTAGCATTTCCAGAAGTTGTTCCATCATTATCATAATTAGTATAATCATAAACATTTGTAGAGTTATCGTGGTCAAAACTCATATACATAACCAAATCAGTATCTGTTACATTTTGGTGAACATACAAAGGTTCAGCTTTAGTTCCTTGTCCTGGAACTACTGGGGGGACTGTATCAAAGAAAGTATAATCAATATCACTTCCAACATCAAACAAAGCAGAATAAGAATCATTATGGTTTGGTTCTAGTGCAGGAATTACAGAAAATTGTGTAGAACTTGATTTAACATCAAAGGTATTTATAGAATCTGTTGTGTTGAAGTCTGTTAGGTTTTGTCTTCCTATTGGTTTATAGTTTAGTTTTCCTTTTATGTATAATTCCTTTACTTCATTATTAGTTAAGGTCCTATTGTAAACTCTCATTTCATCTATCTTTCCATTAAAATCATTACCTAATGGTACATCATTGAAATTTATTGCATTTGAGGTGAACGATAAACTTGCTCTTGAACAAACCTTTTCCAGTTCTCCATCAACAAATAACAAAACAGAAGTTGAGTTTAGACCAACGGTTAAATGATGCCATGTGCTATCAAAAGGTTGCACTCCAGAACCACAACCTGTTGAAGAAGCCCACACAACTGAAAATTGATTAGCAATGTTTCCCCAAGAACCAATCATCATTCTTGTATTATCTGATGAACCCCCATAATTAACTATTCTAAGATTTGCAGCAAATGCACCATTTTGCCAAAATGAAAAGGTCATATTATTAACGCCTGTTGGATAAGCATTAGGAACTTGACTAGAGTTTCTTAATATGTCACTCGTTGCATCTGATTCGAACGCACTATGATATTTACCTGCTTCAGCTACCTCATCCCCATCACCTCCAGACAAACTAACATTAACTCCGTATTGACTACTATCAATAAATTTGGTTGTATTTTCACCCAAGTCTGTCCTATTGTCAAAGTGCCATGCACCAACTAGTCCTTCTTCTAAATCGTCATAGTTATCTGTAAAGTTCCATTCAGCAACATCAACAGAAACATTAGTTCCTTGTAATCTTTCATAATCTCTAAAGCTAACATTCAATTTAGTTTCAGTTGTTAGTGTAGCGTTAAGTGTTGGAAGGGTGAAGTTACTTGGGTTGTTTTCAAATAAAGCAGATTCATTAACATAAATTTCTAAAATTTCTGCATCAGACAATGCTCTTGTGTAAATCCTAACATCATCAAATAAACCATTTTTAACTATATTTACAACATTCCCTATCTGGACTATTCCTGTTCCAGAAGGAGTTGTTGTTGGAGGTGTTCCTGTTCTTGTTAGAGATAATTCAACACCATCTACATATCCTTTAACCCTAGCATTTGCATCAGCTAATGAACCATTATAAACCATTGTAACCATTTGCCAACTATTGGTTGTCAAAACATTACTTGTGCTGTATCCATTAGCATCACTTCCTGAATTAACTCTAAAGAATAAATCATCTGCATCTCCTGCTCCAGAACCACCATGCAATATTTCTATAGAGTTTAAACCACTGGCAGAATTCCTCTTTAAGAAAATACCTTGAAACCCTGTTGATACATCTCTTGAATACATCCAGAGTGTCATCGTTAATTCAGGAATTCCTTCCATAGCATCAATGTCTGTAAAGTTTAGTCCTGAACCTGCCCCACTAACATCCAAAGCGTTCCCATAAAGTCCTGTTGCGTTTGGTCTAGCACTTAGAGAAGTTATTGCATTATTATTCTTGTTTGAATAATCATAAATATTAGTTGAGTTATCGTGGTCAAAAGTCATATATAAAAGAAGGTCTGAATCACTTACATTTTGATGAATATACCAAGGTTGGGCAACAGATTGTTCTAATAAAACTTCTGTAATAAGAATACTTGTTGTTAATTCAATAGAGTTCTCTCCAAACTTTAGATATGTTTCGTTAGTAGGGTCTGCTAGATAAGAGAAAGTATATTTATCTCCTTCTTTAAATTTAGATTTATCTTTTGCTTTCTTACCATCTTTTTCTTTTAATTTTCTTGTTAATGTTGTTTTCTTAGATACAGTTTTCTCTTGGTCTTTATATAGATTAAATGTTGTTGGAACTTCATAGGTTGCTTTAGATTCATTATCTAATGCTTTACTCTCAAAGTCCGCTGTAAAAGAAATATTAATATATTTCTTAGTTACATTAATTAATTCTCCCTCGAACAATTCTTCAGTTGTTATAAATACTTCTTCAAATCCAACATCAAAGAAAGATTCGTTACCTGTTTTCTTGTGGATATAATAATTATCGGTTTTAACTTCTTTTGTTTTGATGTCTTGATTTGTGAGTGTGATTGGTGAGGATGAACCTTGCAGACTTGCTTCGTTGATTTGGTCACTTAAAGATATTTGTTGTGACACTTCAGCACGATTAGGATCAAGTTCTGCTGAGTCGCCAGTGTAAGTTAAGAAAGAAACAGAGGAAGGATTAGAAATTATGTAGAATAATCCTCCGAGAATAATCATTGTTCCGATAATAAATATGGTTAACCCCTTCTTGTTTGAATATTTCTTGTATTGGGCATCACTAACCATTGAATTTTAATCCCATTATAACTTATATAGTTTTGTTAGCCTGTGCAAGCCTTATTAACAAAGTAATATGCAATCAAACCACCTATCATAACGAATCCCATAACAGCTATACCCATATTCTCCTGTAACCTTGAACTTGTTTCAAATACCCTACTAAATGCTGCTAAGTCTTGTTTAGCACCTGCCTTAGTTGTAGAATCAACAGGTTCTATCTTTATTTCATCAGTTTCATAGTCAATAATTACTTTACTTTGCACATATTCGCCAACATTATACTGTAAAAAGAAGGCTGTGCTGTCTTGCATATAGGCAGGATCTGGAAGTTTCTTTATATCTATTAGTTGCCAAGGCATAGGGCCAAACCTTATTCTAAATACTGGTAAACCTTTAGATACAAAGTACCCTGCCTTTCCTTTAACTATCTTAGAAGAAGGTGCACCTGATTCCCAGGAATTTTGTCTAAGTTTATGGACTTCACCGTAATATTTATACTTTATTTTATCTCTTATGAAGAATCCAATCAAGGCAATGATAATAATAGCCCCGAAACTCCATACGAATGTAGTGATTAGAGATTCTACACTAGATGCACTGAACCATCCAGTCACTGCACTAGCTATATCTTCAGCCGCCACCTGGTAACATCCTAGAGAAGAAACTCTTTCTCTGTTGCGGTCTATTGTCATGGTCGGAAGTATCTCTCATAGACCTATGAATACTTTCTTGAACTGCTCTTGTAGCTGCAGACCTATCACCTGCACCTAATGCTTTGAAATAGCTAGGCAATAATAATCCTACTGCTAAATTAATGACAATGGATGCTTGTGATTCTTCTAAGATACCATATTTCTTTCTGTTATAATGGAACTCGTAAACAATATCCATAATTAACTTATTCATAAACTTGTAAATCAACTTCAAATCGTTTCTATAGTTGGAAAGAGTATTAATTTCATTAGCACCAGTCATAACCATAAGGGTAAACATTGTTATTCCATCCTCGTTAACTAATTTGTTTATTGTTCTAATGTCATTAGGGTTCCTTGGGTTCCTAACTGTGCCTCGAAGCATATCAATTATAGTGATAATAGAATTGTGAGGGCTTAATTCCCTTACAAGTCCAGGCCTATCAGAGTTTTCTATTTGATTTTGATAAGGTACATAGCCACTAGTGGGCTCTTCAGAATACATTTCTTCTTGTTCGTTTACCATCTTTCCCTGATTATTATTGCATAGTTTCTTTTATAAAGTTTTGTTAGGTTAATCCGAATCTTTCGTTATGACTTTGTTCAATTCTTTCTTGCCAACCAAGCTCAGGCATTACACTATCATTACAAGTTTTTGCAAGGTAGATTGCTTGATCTGCAAGAATAGTCATGCCATGCCATTCATCCGATACTTCATCATAAGCTTCATGATAAATAGCTGCACGATATGTTTGAACAGTCAAAGCTAATACTAGAAGTCCAATCATTATTAACTGAATGTTTTTTCTTTCCATCTTTCCCTAAATTATAAACCTCTTCATATTTTATAAATCCTTTGTTAGATTAAACCTTTAGTCATACCAAAAATTCCACTTGTTCTAACCGCCTTTCTTTTCTTCTTAGGTTTTGCTTTAACATTTGTAGTTCCAATTAAATTTCCAAAGGCATTAGATTGTTTAGCTTGCCTTCTAGCATTTCTCTTTAACCTACCAACAACTTGTGCTGCTTTAATCTGCGAAGATTCTCCACTAGTATCTAATCTTCTGTTCCTTTTCTCTATGAATTTATTCTTTAACTTCTTAGGCTTGCCTCTAACAATCTGGAAACCTCTAAACTTATTCTTATTTAATTCAAAATAGTTTACAGGAATATTAATCTTATCACTTACCTTTTGTTTCTTAGGAGATTTCTTTAATCTATATTGTGCTGCAATAGAATTATCTACAACGAATGAACCAAGATCATTTGCATTACCTTTACCGACGATACCCTTTGCTACTTTCTTATTCTTAATGAAGATGTCATACTTTGTTTTATCATTTAACCTTGAACGGAATTTCTTTGGTGTTATATTTAAGTTCATATTTGGAATTTTAGGAATCTTTGGAATAATGGTTGTGATGTTTACAGAAGATGTCTGCCTACTATTAAATCTTAAATTTAATTCTTGATTTTGCTTTTGAGATAATTTAAAATTCTGAGAGATATTTAATCTAGGCCTTTGTTTTTGATTAGGCAATTCTACTTGCTTACCAAAAAGATTTTGAGAATTTAAAATGTTAAACCTTTCATTAGAATCATCTAACTTAGTTCTAAATTCTTGCTGTTGATTAAATTGTGTCTTTCCAAAGATATTGGTTCTAGTCAAATCTTTAACTTGACCTGTATTCTTTGTTAATGCAAACTCTTTGAAAGCACCTTCAATTAAAATTGCTTGAGGCACTTCTGATTTTATAACTTTAGCTTTCTTAGATTTTTTATTATTAGTTTTTCTTACTTGGAATAAGTTGGCTACATTTCTATTAATATCTTTTGAAGTGACTTGACTTTCGGAAAACTTATCATCTTTGAATAGATTATCTAATCTTTTGTTAAGTTGATTAATACTAATACTCTTATCTTTCTTAACATTATCTTTTTTCCTTATTAACAAATCACCATTATCTTTGAATAGGTTATCTAATCTTTTATTTAACTGGCTAATGCTTGCTCCTTTCTCCTTCCTAGGTTTCTTAGTTTTAACGTTCCTAGTTTTAGTTTCATCAATTAATTTACCTAGGCCTTTAGACATACCTGCAATATTAAACAACCTACTTCCTGCTATTGCTTCTATACTTGCCTTACCATTAATCAAATCAATCTCCCCAACTTTCTCAACCTTAACGTCAGTATTTTTAGTTAGATCGAATAAAGTTATCTCGGACTTAGAAGGTTTCTTTTTAGATTTTCTACCGCTCTCAATCAAATTTTTAAAACCTAAATCAAGGTCTTGTTCAAATTTAAATAATAAGTTGTTTTTAGTTATAGTGGGATTCTTTAGTTCTTTTAATTCGGAAGTAAGTTCTAACTTTCTTATGTTTTGATTAGTTTCAATCTTACTTACTCTAGCAGTGTCAAAGAATAATGCCCTTTCAAAACTACTAGGGCTAAACTTCCTAGGTGTTACTGATGCTAAGTCTATTATAGATTCAAACTTCTTGCCTTTTTGAATAGTACGAATCCTCCCCGTAACATCTGAAAAAGATTGTTTACCTTTAGTTTCTAATAACACCTTTCCTTGGACAAACCCTGCACTTGATTCTCCTTTCCTACCACCTACAACTAATAATGCCCCTACAGCCTTAGTGCCTTTAGGTGTTGAACCTCCAATAGATACTGCCGAAATATCTACTCCTGCATCAATCATTTTTGTAAACTTAGCAATCTCTGCATTAGTAAGTTTAAATCCTCCCAACGCATCAGCACCAACTCCAATAACCTCAGAGTTTAGTTTTAAGCTACCGAGTTCTTTTTGCAAATTAGCTTTGTTTTGAAGTGAAACACCCTTCGCACCAATACCCCCGCCTAATGCCGAACTAGCTAGATTCAATCCTAAAGTTTTAGCAGGCCTAAGGTCTCCTCCAATTCCCTCAACAACAACCTCTTTTATAGCTCCAGGTAATTGTGTAGCTTCTGCTACAAATATTGCTACATCTAATGCAACTCCAACAGGTCCAATAGATAATAATGCTACCTGGGTTTCAGCCTCTACAACAGCATTAGAGAAAAAGTTTATGCTTGCCCTAGAAAGTGCAACATCTTTAGATAGGCTTGTTAATTCGTTGGAAAGCTTTTTTGTTTCTAACTCTACAAGATCCTTCTGGAATTTGTTTAATTTTGTTTCTGCCTGGTTAATTGCTTCTTCCCTGGTTAATTTGCCTGAGTTAACTTTAATCGCAAGACCATTAACCAAATCATCTCTTTTTTTTACAGCTGCAAAGTTTATTCTATCTTTAGATTTTTGGACTGCTTGTTCTTGAAATAATTCAAAAGCTGCAGGGTCTCCACCTTTTTTAACAAATTCCTCAGATAATGTAAAGTTTGCATCTCTTAATCTATTAACTCTTGCACTTCTTGTACGTTCCTCTTCAGTATCTATTATAGAACCTGCTGCTCTTAATTTTCCACCTATGTTCTGTAAGCCTCCTGTAAAATTATCAAAAACCCTATTTCCAGTAGAAGTTACAAAATCTTTTGTAGTTCCTATTAATGATTTTGGATCATCCCTTAAACCTCTTGCAGTTCTTCTTGTAAAGTCTGCAAAGTTTTCAACTGGAACACTAGTCTCCATCTTTTGTTTCCTTACCTCGATATCCCTATCCAATAAACTAATATTTCCTTGTAAAGGTTTAGGGGATGTTTCTGAAAGTTGATTCCTTAGATTCTCTTGAGATGTTGCAAAGACTCTTGCAGTAATTTTTCTACCAGATTTTGTAGGAATTGTTATTTGTTCTTTCTTTCTAAGGTCAGGCCTAGATTGTTTAACATTCTTTTCTATCTCATTAATTAATGTTAGCTTATCCCTCTCTGTTAAGTCAGTTATTGTTCCTGCTATAACTCCTTCCGCCCTATTCTTCCTACTCTCTTTAATAGCTATGGCTGCTTGACTTTCTCCCTGGCTAACTAAGAACCTGGCCCTTGCTTTGAAAGGTGAATCTCCAAACCCTGAACTTAAAGAAACTGTTGAGGCTTTTCCAGAAAGAACATCATTAGTAAATTGTCTAGCATCATTTTCCTCTTGCAAGGTTAAGATTTGTTTACCTGTTGCAGTTTGAACTTCAATAGTTTGAGGTTTATCTTTAACAACTGCCACTTCTTGTTTGACTTCTTGAGTAGATTCCTTTTGTAATTCTCCGCCTAAAAGTAAAGTCTGTTCCTGTTGTAGTAGTTTCGTCTGACTAACCATATTAATCCTACCTAACAAAACTTTATATACTTTTGTTGAGGGATAATTTGGGAAAGATGGCGTTTAATAAGAAGAATAATAACATACCAGAGGTAGATGACTTTTCAGATATAATCGACGAAGATTATTATGGTTCTGGAGATGGTTCTGGAATTAATATAAAAAAGATAATCTTTGCACACCTTAATAGAATCTCCGAGAATATCTTCAAGGTTCAAAAATCTAACAAAGATGTTACAGATACAACAGCGGTTACATTTGTAAGTAATGCAGAAAGAAGAGAAGTTTTTATCGACGCTATTGATTATTTGATTTCGATATTAACACCTTACTTCGATGCACTAATGAGGAAAAAATTAAAGGAACATAACGAAAGGGTTGCAGAAAGTGAGGAAATGCTTTTAGTTTCCTCTATTGAGAAAGAGGCCTTCATTAGAGCAAAATCTGATAAGACTAGATTTGACGAGGCATATAATTATTGGTTAGCTAAATTAAAGAAATCTAAGGCAAGTTTTATTGATCGGGCATCTACCGAACATGAAATGTACGTTGATAGAATTTATAGTTCTTATCGAATGTTATTCACAGACATTAACAACCTACTCTTTAAGTTAGATTATCTAGCCACACAAGATTATACTGAATAAATATGGCAAAACCAAATTTCGTAAGACCTGCTAAGGGAGAAGAAGAGGCACCTAGTTTATTTAGGTGGTTTAGGAGAAGAACTCAACATCTAAATAAGAATGTTATACTTGTTGTCGTCGGTAGCCCTGGTTCTGGAAAGTCTTATTCTTGTTTAAGGATTATGGAGAAGATGGCAGAACTTAATAATAGAAAATGCGATATTGAAAACTGTGCAAGAGATATTGAAGAGTTCATGGGTAGAGTTAACTCACCAGATCTTAAAACTGGAGACGTTTTAGTCATGGAAGAGGTGGGTGTTAACGTTTCTTCAAGGGATTAGGCTGGGAAAATGAACAAGTTGATCAATTATGTGTTCCAAACCTTCAGAAATAAGAACCTTATTGTATTATTGAACGTTCCAGACATTAGAATGTTAGATTCCAATACACAAAGACTACTTCATGGAGTGGTTCAACCCCAAGGAGTTGACGTTGTTAGGAAGAAAGCGAAGATAACTGTCAAGCTAAGGCAACATAACTTCCAAACACATAAAGATTATTGGAAATTCCTTAAAGTTTCTACTGGCGGGAAGGTAAAAAAGGTAAAATCAATGACTTTGAACAAGGCAAGTGACGATTTGTGTGAGAAATACGAGGCAAGGCGTTTAGAATTTACCCAAGACCTTAATAAAAGGGTTGAGAGGGAGATTATGGATGAAAAATCTAGGAAGATGTTGAAAAATAGCCCTTTCAAGGTCCATTCACAACTTAGAGTGTGGAAAATGTGGCACGATTATAAAAAAGAGTTCGGAAAAGAGCCAGAAGTTAAAGAATTTGCAAGGATTATGGGGAAAGAACCCAATGCACTTGCTAAAATAATGCTTAGGATGACTGAAAAGAGTTTGGAATGGAGAAATATAGAACCATAGGCCTAAAAACGGGCAAAATCCCTTAGAAAAAGCGGATTTTGGACATAATTCCCATTCAAAGCGTGCGAAGGCAAGTTAAGTTAGTGCTAGCAGACTTTTTTACATCATACAACCCTTAAATGACCACTATTAAGTAGTAACAGGGGTAAAGAGGCTGATCCCAATAGGACTAGGCATTGAATTCTCTCCAATCAAGGCACTAGGCATTAAACTACCCCAAATTTTGACCCGTAAGTGTGTCTAGGGTCTAAATCTAGGCATATCAAATGCTCAAAGTTCTTAGCAACGCTTAAAGGTTTCAGCAATTCGTTTAACCGAATAACTATTTATATTTGCTTTGCTGTTGTCCCTTATGAATAACCCATTATATACGCAGTAGTAACCACTTTAAAATAACTCTAATGGGGAAGGGTTGCATATAATGAGGGTTATATGTCACCACCGAAAGATATATAAACCCTTTATTCCTCTAACTATTACGATAAGATGACAGATAACAAAACACAAAAACAAAAAGACGAATGGGGAAATAATATAAGGGGCTCAATGAAAGAGCTTAATATTATTTTGGCTGATAGTCTTAAAAATCCTACTAAATATGGTTATGAATATATTAAAGGAGTTATAAAAAGAATAAGATTTCTTATACAAGGGGAAAAAATAAGGAAGTTAAAAAGGATAGGTGTTAAAAAATGAATAAAGAACTTTTAACTAAAACAACAGAACAACACAAAACAATAATCAAGTTATATGATAATGAAAACTATGAATATCCTTTAATATCTATTAAAAAAGGGCATATGAGTGACTTTAAAAAAGCTTTAAGAGATTGTCAAAACTCAAGTTGTAGTTACAACATAGATGATTTTATAATTTATTTGGAAAGTTGTGAATGGTTTATAGAGACTATTAGCGAAGATGAGGAGGTATTTTTTTAAAATGAATAAGTA
>Ga0114918_10001197_pt1 | contig 23162 bp, 22 predicted proteins | sample LantaG_FD_87015 | JGI IMG/M metagenome (GOLD analysis project Ga0114918, IMG submission 87015) | Deep subsurface microbial communities from Baltic Sea to uncover new lineages of life (NeLLi) - Landsort_02402 metaG | ecosystem: Environmental > Aquatic > Marine > Oceanic > Sediment | place... | reverse complement strand
GCGTGCTTGAAGACGACTTTGTCTTTGACTTAGAAGAGAAAGCCAAAAATTAGAATAAAGATAAAAAAGCAAACCAAAAAAAAACGGGAAGAAATGAAATGGAGGAAAACAGAAAAAAAGGTAAAAAAAGAAGGAAGAAAAAGAAGAAAAAGGGGGGAGAGAGAGAGAGAGAGAGAGAGAGAGAGAGAGAGAGAGAGAGAGATCGAATCTCGATAGCCCTCGACTCACTTCTCGGGGCAACAACGGGCTAGTCTTAATGCCGATGCCCTCGTTTCACCCACCCCCTCACTTTCCGCGCCCCCCTTCCGTCGACTTTCAATCGTTGCACTTATATCACGGCGCATTGAGATCCGACGAGAAGGAGAGCCCAGAAGTGTGTCTCGCGAGAGAGAAAGAGAGAGTGAGTGCGAGGAGGGGCCATCCCCTTTTTTAACGTGCCCGAATGTCCTCGCTCCACGGCGCCGTCCCAGGCGTCGAATCCCCCATCGATGGGCGCGAATTGTCAGAGGGTGTCGATTACGCACTCGGAAGAGTAGAAGCGCGCGCAGAGGCGCCTCGGAAGGGCCTGCTGTGTGCCGATGGAGTGCCCAGCAGCAGCATCGGCATCAGCGTTGGCAAAGCCGACAAGGACAAGGAGCTCGGCCTCGATGTCGAGGAGGAGCCCTGCGACGAGGAGTCCCTCCTCCGCTTCAACGGCAGCAGCAGCGCGAAGAGGTCGCGGCTCCCTTGCTCAGAGGGAGAAGACGACGAAGAAGCAGGAGAGCCTCTCTCCCTGCCCCCGCGCTCCCGCAGGCCTCCTCGGCGCTCTCCCTCGGCCTCGCTCCCTCCCTCGCTCTTCGGCAGCGACAGCGACGAGAGCGACGAGAGCGGAGAAAAGATCAGCGGCGACAGCAGCGGCTCCGAGCGACGCGGGCAGAGCCAACGCCGCCGCAGCCGCCAACGCCGTCGCAAGGTCTTCTCCCTGAGCACCAAGCGCCGCTCTGCTTCCCGCTGGAGGCTGCTGTGCTCGCCCTGGCTGCGGCCGCGGGAGGCAGCGGCCGTCGAGGTCGTCCGCAGGCCCAGGAGCGAAAACGGAAACTCGCTTCGGCGTCCGATCTCGCAGCCCTCGAGGTGGTGCGAGGCGCTGCTGAAGCGCCTGAAAGAGGAAGAAGAAATAGAGGAGATGGAGATGGAGGAGAAAGTGGAGGAGGAGGTGAAAACAGCGGCAGCAGCAGAGGCGGCTCGCTTCCCTCCTCTTCCTCCTCCTCCTCCTCCCCCTCGCTCCCTTCCTCCCCCGCTGACCCCAGCGACGGGAGCCCTCGTCCCTCTCGCGCCGCGCCCTCCTCCCGCCGCTAAATACAAGCAGCAGCAACAGCAGCTGAAGGAGAGATCAGCGACAAAGCAGCAGCCAGCGATAACGACGACGACGACGACGACAGCAACGCCGCCGCCACTCGAACAACAGCAGCAGCAACAACAAAAGACCAAAAAGCGGAAAGCCCGCATCCTCCGCGACGGCGCCCTCACTCTTTCCCTATACGGCCCCTCCGAGGCTTTTATGTGGCAGACCCGCGTCCACCACTTCACCTCGACGATGCGATCGCTTTTGGGAGATCGGAGGCCCGTCAGAGAGGCCTGGCGCGGGTCCGTGCTCGACTCGGTCGTCGGCGTCTTCTTGACGCAGAACGTCAGCGACTTTCTGAGCTCGAAAGCTTACATGAACCTGGCATCGAGGTGGCCCGGTGGGGCCAGAGGGAAGGGTAAAGTGAGGGCGGAGTGGAAGACGCCGAGCTCCGCTGAGCTGAGGAGGCGAGCGGCGAGAGGAGAAGGAAACAGAGGAAGTTCTCATCCTGCGTCTTCTTTCTCTTCTTCTCCTTCTCCTTCCCCCTCTTCCTCGCCCCTTCCTCTGCTCTCGCTCGCCGCCCCCTCGGCCCCTCCCGAGGCGCTCCACGCCTGCAGGTGCACCGACAGTGACTTCGACGGCAGCGAGACGGACACCGACGAGGAGATGGAAGAGGAAGAGGAAGAGAAAGAAAAGGAAAAACCTTCTCCTGCTGCTGCTGCTGCTGCTCCGCTCCCTCTCCCTCTCCCTCCACCGCGGCATCTCTCTTCCCGCCGCCGCCTCGTCTTGGCCCCGGCCCTGCCCGTCGAGGGCTCCTCCCTGTTCAACAGGGTGCCCCGCCTCCCCGTGGCCTGCGAGTGGACGAGGGAGGACGCCGAGGCCGCGGAGAGAGCGAGGGCGGAGTCTCTCGCTGCCGCTGCCGCTGCTTCTGCCGCTGCTGCCTCTTCTCTTCTTCCTCCTCCTCACCCTCCTCCCTCGCTCGCCCTCGCCCTCGCGCCCTTCGCGCCCCCCTCAGTCCCCGCGCGCCGCAGGAGGCGCCGCGCCGTCCCCTGGCCCAGCTCGGACCCGAAAGTGCTCCCGCACCCCTGGCTGCCCAACTCGTGGTCCTGCGCCAACTGCCGCGGCAGGGCGCAGAGGCCCCGCTGTCTTTCGAGCTTCAATTCCGACGCCTCCGACGCCGAACGCGAAGAGGAACTCGAGCTCCGGCGGTGGCGGGACAGGCCCCTGCCGGCGTGGAACCCGCTGGGCAGGCGGCGCGACGCGCGGAGGAGGGCGACGGCGCGGCCGGTCTCGTTCTCGGCTTCTCTCGCTCTCCTTGGAGACGGAGTAGAGGAGGGGGGATCCTCCGAGTCCGAGGACGAAGGACCTGACTCTCTCTCCGGCGACGATGACAGCGACGAGGGGAACGAGGGGAAGGACGAGTGGAACGAGGCGGACAAAGGTGACGAAAAGCCGAGGAGGAGGAGGAAGAACTTTACAACCGCCGACGCAACCGCAACCGCCAGTGAAGAGGCGCTCGACCACGTCGACTGGCTCTCGCTCTCCTTGGCCCCCCTGGCCTCGGTCTCCGACGCCATCCGCTGCCGCGGCCTCAACAACCTGATCGCCGGGCGCATCCAGGCGTTATTGACATGGGTGGGGCAGGTCGGGCCCGGGACCGGGGCCGCGGCGGCGTGGGTCCGGGCGCAGCAGGAGGGCGCGGCGAGGAGCGCTGCGGCCGAGGCGGCGCGGAGCGCGGCGGCGAGGAGCGCGGCGCTGGGAGCGAGAGCGGCAGCCGAGGAGAGGATCGCGAGGGCGAGAGAGAGGATAATGTTTCCAGCTCCTCCTTCTTCTTCTTCGCCTTCGCCCATGCTGCTGCTGGCGCCGGAGACGCCGCGCTGCTGCGGGGGCGGAGGCAGCGGAAGCTGCTTTGCCGCCGTTGCCGCCGCCGCCGCCGGCGAAGAAGAAGAAGAAGAAGAAAAAGAAGGGAGAGCCGCTGCCGCCGCCGCTGCCGCCGCCCCCTCTCCCTCGCCGCCCGTTCTCCCGCAAGGCGGCCTCCTCCTCCGCTCGCCTCTCTCCTCGGAGCTCTGCTGCGCCCCAGCGACTCCCATGCTCGTCGACGAAGGGAGCAACAAGCCATTGTCGGAAGAGCAGGAGGAGAGGAAGGAAGAAGAAGAAAAAGAACACGAAGAAGAGAAGCAACAACCTCAACCTCAACCTCAACTTCAACCTCAACCTCCTCCTCCATCCCAACCTCCTCTCCCCCCCCACCACCCCCACCGCCACCCCTTGTCCCTCGAGTGGCTCCGCGACGAGCCCCCGGACGCGGCCCGCGCCTACCTGATGTCCCTCGAGGGCCTCGGACGCAAGTCGGCCGCCTGCGTCTCGCTGCTGTCCCTGAGGGTGCGGGACTTCCCGGTCGACACGAACGTCGGCAGGGTCTGCGCCCGCCTCGGCTGGCTCCCTCTCGAATCAGAGCACGCCCTGGAGCAGCTGGACGAGTACGCTCCCGAACCCGAGGTCCACCGCTTCCTGCACTCCCGCTTGGCGGCGAGGTTCGAAGTGGAGGAGCTCCACGAGCTCCACTACCAGATGATCACGCTGGGCAAAGTGCTCTGCTCGAAAAGGGCGCCCAACTGCTGCGCCTGCCCGCTGAGGCCCCGGTGCGAGTACGCGAGGGCCGACGGGGCGAGGCTCAAGAGGGAGGCCGGGGATGCCGCGAGGGCGGTCGCTGTCGCCGCCGCGGAGGCCGAGGCCGAGGCCGAGGCGGGGCCGGAGGCGGGGGCGGAGGCGGAGGCGGGAAGGTCGGCACGGCTCGCCGTCGTCGCCGTCGCCTCTGTCGCCGAAATCGGAGGAGGGGCTCGGCGCGTCGCCTGCAGGGCGCCGGCGCTCCCTACCAGCGCAGGGCCCGTGCTGCCGGTCCCTATCGAGGCAGCTGTCGTTCACGTTCCCGTTTCTTCCTGTTCTCCCGCTTTCGGACAGGGGGGGAAGGAAGAAGAAGAAGGAGAAGCTTCTCCTCCTCCCGCCGTCGCTCTTGCCCCTCCTCCTCCTCCTGCTGCTGCTCCCCCTCCTCCTCCTGCTGCTGCTCCTCCTCATCATCATCATCATATCTCCCTCGCCGGGCCCTCGTTACTCGCGCTTGAGAGGGCCAGGACCACCGCGGCGCTCCTGAATGACCCTACCGCTGCAGACGCCGTCGAGAACGCCGAGAACGAGGGAGAAACAGCGACGGCGGGTGACAAAACCACCTCTCCTCCTTCCGCGCTCGCGGCCGAGGTCGCGAGACTGATCGCCGCCGGGGACCGCCTGCAGGAGACCGCAGACGGCGCCTGCGGCGAAGGGGTCTGGGCCTCTACCGCGGGCCCCCTGGAGCTCGCTGCTCGGCTGGCGGACAGGGCTGCTGCCGTCCTGGGGTTTGGCGAGGCGCTCGCGGCTTTCAGGAGCGGAGGAAGCGGAGTTTTGGGGAGCGACTCAGAGCGAGCTTCGCTCCGCCGCCGCTCGGAGGCCGCCACGGCCCTGCGCCGTCGCTACCTGGCTCTCTCTTCCTCGATCCACCCTGACAAGTGCCCCCTTCCCGGAGCCGACAGGGCATTTGCAGCCTTACAGGAGGCGCACGGGATCCTGGCGGAGTGCTTCTGCTCCTCGACCTCATCCCCCTCCTCGACGGGCAGGGAGAGGAAGAGAGGCGAGGGAGGAGAAGACGACGACGACGACGAAAACGACGACGACGGCGAAAACGGCGACGACGAGGAAGAAGAGGGTGACGCCGCCATCCCCTATCCCACCGGCAGGTCCTGCGCCCTCCGCACGGCGTTCGTGGTCCCCGACGACCTGACCAGAAGGCTTCTGTCTCCTGCCTTAGTGAAACAGCACGCGGCGCTGAAGGACGAGCCGTTCCTGTTGCTCGAGATGCCCGAGGCGGCGAGGCGGAGCGGCGGAGGTGGAGGAGGTGGGAGCGGAAGCGTTGGAGGTGGAAGTGGAGAGAGAGTCGACGTCGACGGATCTCTGCCGTCTTCTTCTTTCCCTTCTCCTCCGCCGCCCCCGCGCTCCTGGAGACACAACCGCCTGGCGCCGTATTTCGAGCGCCTGCTCGAGTACCGGGGAGAGGGAACTCTCTCGCTGCCGCCGCCGACGACGACGACGACGCCTGAAGTCTCCGCCGCTCCTCCTCCTCTTTCTCCTCCTCCTCTTTCTCCCCCTCCTCCCGCCGCCGTCCCTTCCCGCTGCTACGCGCTCCTCGTGCCAGTCCGAACCGCGATGGCCGGCCGCTTCCCGCTGCACGGCACCTACTTCCAGATCAACGAGTGCTTCCTCGACCGGTCGACGCTCAGGGCGCCGCTGCGGGTGAGGAGAAGAGGAGGAAGAAGAAGCTTCTTCCTCCTCTTCTCAAGAGAAGGAAGCGCGCGAGAGAGAGCACTCGAAGAAAAAAAACTAAAAACTCAAACAAAAAAACATTCTCCAGGTCCCGGTCACCGCCCTCGCCAAGCTCCGGACCACAGAGGTCCACTTTGGCCTCTCCGTCATCGCCGTCTGCCGCGGCATGCGCCGCCACCAGATCGCCAGGCTGTTCTCGAGCTCCTCCCTCTGCGTCCGCAGCTACGAGCCTTCGAGCGGCTTTCCCTCTTCGCTGCCTCCTTGGATCCTGCCTGACGCCGCATCGAGGGCAAATAGGGCCCAGCAGCAGCCCAAGAAGGGGCAGGCGCCCAGGCCGACCAAGCCGCCGACGGCGCTGCAGGCGCAGCTGCTGGCGCTGCAGGCCGAGGAGGAGGGAGAAGGAGAAGAGAGAGCTGACGCTTCGCCTTCTTCTCCTTTCTCTTCTCCTTCGTCTCCTTCTTCGTCTCCTTCGTCTCCTCCTTCTCCTTCTCCTGCTCTTCCGCCTCCCCGCCGAGGCATTCTAACGGGCTTCTTCAGGCCGGCGCGAGTCGCCTGGCACCCTCCCCTGGCGCTGCCGCAGCGCGGAGGGAAGAAGACAGAAAGCAACAACGAAGCAGCAGCAGCAGAGACGGAAACCTCGACGCCACTTCTCCCACCTCTCCCGCCTCCCCTTTCTTCTTCTCTTTCTTCTTTTTCTTCTCCTTCTTCTCCCGACCTCTTCCTCCTCCCCCCGGGCTGGCACCCGCCCCTCGTCCTCCTCGACAGGCGCCTCCTGACCCCGGCGGCCCTTGGCATCCCCAAGAAGCACAAGCGCGGCGGCGTCGGCAGGTGGCACGCGCCGCTGAGCTGGCCGCCGCGCGTCGCCGCCGCGGCCGCCGCGCGCGCTGCGGCCGAGTTCGGCAAGAGGGTCCGGCTCGCGCGCTATCCTCCCGTGGCGGCTTCCGCCAAATGCGGAAGGTGCAAGTACTGCCTTTTCCCGGAAATGAGGCAGGCGTGCATGCTTCGGAGGGCCGAGGCCGAGAGGAGGAGGGCCGAGGAAGAAGTTGCGCTGCTGGAGGCAGAGGCGGACGCTGCAGAGGCGGAAGCGGAAAGGAAAGAGAAAAAATAAAACAAAAAACGATTCCTTGACCCTCTCTCTCTCTCCCTCATTGATCTCTCTTCCCTCGATAAAACAATAATAATAAAAACGATCGCCATCCTGATGACGACGTTGACGGAATAAAAAAACAAACAGAAAAATCGGGGGCAAAGGAAGGAGGAAAGAGAGAAAAGGGAGAGAGAGAGAGAGAAAGCGGTAAGAAAAAACGGGGTTTTTTCTTTCTTTCTTTTTCCCTCTCCTTTTGTCTTGCGCTCTTCCTGCTTCCTCTCATTCAAAACCAAGGTTTCCGTTGGCCTCTTGGGATTCTTTATCTCTCTATTTTTAAGAGCAGCAGCAGCAGCGATTTGCTCTATTGTAAACGACGCGAGCGCGCTTTTTTCCTTGGGGTTTTTCTTCTTCTTTCATTTTCGAGAGAGAGAAGAGGTCGAGAGGTTTTCGAGTTCGAGGTTTTTTCATCTTCATTTTTTGTTTTCCGAAGAAGAAAATCGAAAAACCCAAAGGGAAAAACACATCTCCGACGACAAACCATGGCCTCGCCCGCCCACAAGCGCATCATGCAGGTCCGTTCCGATCCTCCAGGGCTCTTGCCTCGATCTTCCTCTCGCCTTCACGCGCAGGAGAAAAGCAAAAAAAAAAAAAGTCGGAAGGACCCGCGCGAGAGAGACGAAGGATGATTGGCGGGGATTTTGACCGCGACCCCGATTTCGCCTCTTCTTCTTTCCAACCCGCTTCCCTCCTCTCTCGCTCGCGCTCTCTCTCTCTCGTCTCATTCCAATATCACTTCACCCGCTCACGCACTCATAGGAGATCCGCGAGATCCAAAAGGAAGGAGGCGGCGAGGTGGCCGCCGAGGCTATGGAGATAAGAGAAAGAGAGAAAGAAAGATGAAGAAGGAAGATGAAGAATCGATGGAGCAACGAGCGACGGAGCGCGAAAAAAGAAAAAACCTCAACAACAACAACAACAACAACACCCTCTCCACTCCCCTTTCCACCACCACCAACAACAACAACAAAAAAAACCTTCAGGACGACATCTTCGAGTGGTACTTCGCCATCCGCGGCCCTCGCGACTCCGACTTCGAAGGAGGAATCTACCTAGGGCGCCTCACTTTACCTCCAGACTACCCTCTGGCGCCGCCCTCGTTCACGATGCTGACCCGCTCGGGCCGGTTCGAGACCGGCGTTCGCATCTGCCTCTCGATCTCGAGCTTCCACGCCGACCTGTGGTCCCCCTCGTGGTCGGTGCGCTCGGCCCTGCTGGCGCTGGCTGCGTTCATGCCGACTCCAGCCGGAGGGGCAGTGGGAGGGATCGACGGGTGGCCGAGCGAGGAGGTCAAGGCGGCGGCGGCAGAGTCCAGGGCCGCCGCGCCGAGGGTGTCGCTGAGCGGCGGCGGCGGCAGCGGCAGTGACGCCGCTGCTGCGAGGCAGGCGGTGGTGGACAGGCTTCACGCGCGGCTTCTGTCATTCGAAGAGGAGGGAGCGGAGAAAGGAAAGGGGAAAGGGAAGGAGAAGGTGGCTGAGGTTGAAGCGAAAGAGAAGGCGGAGGAAGAAGAGAAGAAGGAGGAAGAAGCAGAGGCCGCTGCTGCCCCTCTCCCCGCTGTTCCTGCTCCTGCCGTCGCTGCCCCGAAAACAACCAGCGAAGGCCTGCGACAGAGGCAGCAGCGGCCGGCAGCAGAGGCAGAGGCGACGACGAAAACGGCTGAAGCAGCAGCAGCAATTCCTCCTCGGACGCTTGCCCGCGCTCCTTCGACCCCTCGTTCCCCGACTTCTTCCTCTTCTTCCGCTTCTTCCTCTCACTGGGAAGACGCGCTGCTCACGGCCCTGGCGGGCGCCCTGCTCTTTGCGATCGCCGGGATCCTGGCCCGGAAGATGCTGCTCCGGGTTTTGTAAATGGAGAGAGGGAGCAGAGAGGGAGAGACAAAAACAACTGTAAAAGAAACTTCTCTTCTTCAAATTTTTTTTCTTAGTTCGTTTTTTTTTTCGATTTGACAACGAGTTTTCACCTCATTTCCCTCCTTTCGCCTCCCTCCGCCGCCGAGACGCGCGAAGCCTCTCTGCCCTGTCCGCGCCTCCAGTGAACAGGCCCCACCCCAGCTCTGCGAGCTCGAGGGCGAGGGCCTCCCGCGAGAAGCGGGGACGAGAAGTCGAGCCTTCTTCTTCTCCTTCTCTTTTTTCTCCGCCGCCGCTGCTTCCACCTCCTCTGCTCCTCGAGGAAAACGCCAGCTCGAACAGCTCCTGCTGGGCCCTCCGCGAGGCCTCGTCCCCGCCTCCCCTGTCGAGCCTCGAGGGACGGTAGCAGCCCCAGAGGCGGAGCGGCTGGTTCTCGGTTTCGTTTTCTTCTTCGTTTCCTCTCGTGTTCGCCGTCTGTTGCTGTAGCTGCTGCTGGTGGTAGAAGAGCTTGAAGTAACGGAGCCGCGCCTTGGTCCTGTCCGGTACCTCTTTACGTAAGGCTTGTTCGAAGTCCAGAGTGACGTCGTGGCCCGATTCTCCCAGAAAGGCTCTGGAGCGCGGAGGAGGAGGAGAAGGAGGGGAAGAGGTCGTTGTCGCTGTCATCCTCTCTTCTCCTCCTCCTCCTTCTTCCTCCTTCCTTGCCCCGGCAGCAGCATTCGCTCCGTCGCCCCACCTCGTCTCGCAGGCATACCTGAGGAATTCCAGCCCCCAGAACAGCGCGCGCGGGACCCTGAGCCCCCCGCCGGCACGGGAGGAGGAGGAAGAAGAAGAGGGAGAGTCTTCTTCCCCGCCGGCTTTTTTGTCCGAGAGCAGCGCCTCCTTCCACTCCTTGTCATCACAATCGTCTTCTTCTTTGTCTTCTCCATTCCCACTACTTCCTCCACTCGCTCCTCGCTCCCTCGAAGAGGTGTCCCAGACCAGCACCACTTTGCCAGCAGCGAGAGCAGCCAGTAAAGAAACGTCAACCTCGTTAAGGAAATCGGCGTGCCGCCTCTGCTCGCAGGCCGTAGAGGTCAGCCTCGTCATTGAAAAATCGTCGATTCCCAGTCTCAATAGAAACGGCACCGCCTCGAGGCCGTTGGTGAGGTTGACGAAGTGCGCGACGGGGGACCGCGGGGAGGTCAGGAGGGGGAAGCGGGCTCGGTCGAGCTTGCGAGTTGACTCGAAGAGAGGGTCGAGGTCGGGACTGGCTTTGTCGTCGGTCGTCGTGGATGCCGATCGCAGATGCCGCCGCCGTGGCTGCTTGGCGCATCGAGAGGATCCGAGATTGCGCGTAAAGCATCCAGAAATCAGTATCGACGCTCCATGAGGAGGAGGAGAAGAACGCGAACGAAGCGGCGAGGCGAAGCGCATTGCAATTGAGAAAAAGCGCTGCTAGCTGATGCTTGTTTTTCTGTTTTTCTTTTTTTCCTCCTCTCTCTTTTCTTTTTTCCTTTTTACTTTTTTCCCTCCCTCTCTCTCAAATTCCCCGGCCACAACGCGAGCGCAAACTCAGTCTCTGTCTCTATCTCTTGATGAAAAAACGCAATCTGAATGGGGAAAAAAAAGGGGGAAATCACTTTTTGTCTTCTCGTTGGAAGCTGCTGCTTTTTCCGCTCTCTCTCTCTCTCTTGTTTTTTTTATCTCAATCTCTCTCGCGCACGCCCAAAACTCTCTTTCTCTTTCTCTCTCTTTTCTCTCTCTCTCTCCCCCTTTCCGAACCCCACGCCCCACTCCCCCTTTTCTACTTCTTCAGCTGCGCGTACAGCTCGTCCACTTTCGCCTGGTACCGCTTCAGCAGCTGCGGCCTCTTCAGCTTGAAGGTGGGAGTGAGCGTGTCGTCCTCCACCGAGAAGTGGCGGTCGTCGAGGTGGATGGCTTTCACGGCCTCGAACCCTTTCAGCTTGGCCTCCTTGCCCGTGGCGGTGAGCGCCGAGAGCAGGTGCTTGTTGACCTCGGGCCTCGCGCACAGCTCCGCCAGCGGAACGGCAGCGTCGGCGTCGGTGGTCACGCCGGCGGCGGCCAGCGAGGAGCGGAGCACCGCCTCGGCGGGCACGACGACGGCGACGAGCGCCGACTCGTACGAGTTGCCGTAGACCCAGACCTGTTCGACTAAGGGGCATTTCTTGTAGACGGCCTCGATTTTCTCGACGGCGATGTACTCTCCTGACGTGGGTTGGAGTGGAGGGAAAAGAAAAGGGGAAGAGAAGAGAGTGAGAAGAAAAAAAAACGGCAAGAAATGACCTCGAGACGAGAAAGTTGCGCGACGTCGAAAAAAAGATTCGAAAAACAAAATGAAAAAAAACTGTTCAAAACTCTCTCAACTCACCCTGCGACAGCTTGAAGATGTTCTTCTTCCGGTCCACGATCCGCAGCATCCCCTGCGGCGTCAGCTCTCCGATGTCCCCCGTGTGGAACAGGCCGTCGGATTCGAGAACCTCGGCAGTCTTCTCCGCGTCGCGGTAGTATCCCGTGAAGACGGTCGGACCCGAAATGCAGACCTCCCCCCTCGGGGGGTCGGCGAAGGGGTCGCAGCCCATCTCGGGGACGGCCTCGAGGCGGAGGCCCACGGAAGGTAAGGGAGGGCCGACGGTGCCGACTCCCTCGTGGTCGCCTGGAGGGAGCGGAAGAGGGGAAGAGAAGAGGAATGGGAAAAGAAAGAGAGAAAGAAAGGAGGTGAGTTGTTTGAATTTGACTTTTTTTCTTTTTTTCGTCGCAGCGCGTCGGAAGAAGAAGAAAAAAATTCGAAGTTTCAAAAAACTCCTCTCTCTGCTCACCTGGCACCGCCACGAAGCTCGCCGCGCACGTCTCGGTCAGCCCGTAGCCCTGCACCACGGGCGAGCACATACACACCGACAGGAAGTCCTCGACGTGTCTCGCCAGGGGAGCTCCGCCGCTGACGATCAGCCTGACCCTCCCCCCCAGTCTCTGCTTGAGCTTGGAGAAGACAAGCTTGTCGAAGAAAGGGGCGGCGCGGGACATCTCGATCCCGCTGCGCAGCGCCCACAGCTTGCGCCTGAACCCCCAGTGGAACAGCAGGGCCTTGATGCCTCCGGCCTCTGCGATCTTGGCGGTTGCACCGGAGTAAATGCGGTCGAAGACCCGAGGGACGCCGAGGAAGAGCGTGGGCCTGAGGGCGCCGATGTCGTCGACGAGGTGCTTGACGTCGCCTTAGTTGTTTTAAGGTGGAATGAGAGGGGTCGCAGGTGTGTGTGTGTGTGAGAGAGAGAGAGAAAGAGGAGAGAAAGAGGTCGAGAACGAGACGAGAAACGAAGAAAATGACCAAAAAAACATTTTCTTCTCACCTTGGAAGTAACCCACTCGCCCACCGACGTTCAGCATCAGCTCCTCTGCCACGCGGTTGAAGATGTGGGCCAGAGGCAAATACGAGAGCATCACGTCGTCGACGCCCAACGAAAAGGAACGGGGGCCGTCGGCGATCGAAGCCAAGAAGGCTTCTTGGCCAGCGACGGTGGCCACGACAGCGCCGTGGCTGAGCTCGACGCCTTTGGGGTCGCCCGTGGTTCCACTCGTGTACATGATCGTGCAGAGGTCCGAAGGGGAAGGAGGGGAGGCGGGGGCGGGCTTTTCTTGGCCCTGGGCCAGGAACTCGGACCAGGGGGTGACGGCGAGGCCCGCGGCGCGCGCGGCGTCGGCGTCGCTCTCGGCGATGTCCCCCCAGACGATAACAGCCTTGAGCGACGGCGCCAGCCCTCCCAGCTTCACCGCAGCAGACAAGGGCGCGAGCTTGTCCGCCGCGGCGAAGACGGCCGAGGCCGTGGAGTGCTCGAGGATGAACTGGACCGCGTTCTCGCCCAGCGAGTCGTAGAGCGGGACGCAGAAGAGGTTTTGGCGGTTGCAGGCCTGTGATAGAGATGGTTTTTATTTCGAGTTTTGAGGTCGAGTTTTTTTTTTCCTTCGTCCGTCGATCGATCGACGATCTGCCTCTCTCGTGCTCCCCTTCGTCTTCGCCATCTTTCTCTTTCTCTTTCTCTTCCTCTTCTCTTCCCCTTTCCCCGCTCACCTGCATCGCGATCATCCACTCAGGGCAGTTGGCCCCAAAGACCCCGATGCGCTCCTTGGGCGAGATGCCGCGCGCGACCAGCGCCGAGGCCGCGGCCTCCACGCGCGCGGCCGCCTCCTCGTACGTCATCCACTCGTAGTCCTGCGCGACGCCGTCGACCTGTTTGGGAGTTGTTTTTTCGGTTCGGTTCGCGTGCGGAGGGGTACAGAACGACAGAGAGAGCGTCGAGACGGTGTCAGAAATGCAATCAGAGGCGTGGAAGGTGGGGGGAACGGCGAAGATGCCAAGCAAAAAAAAAGGAAAGACTCGATCGACGACGACGACGACGCACGCTCGCTCGCTCTCTCGCTTGCTCTCTCTCGCTCGACGCCACTGGACATCATCGATCTCACCTTTGGCCTCCACCCGAGGCACCTCCTCGGGCCGTACTTCTCCACCGAGGTCGTCCACAGCTCGTACAGGGTCGAGACGCCCTCGAGCTTCGGCCAGCCCTTCTTGGCGGCGAGCACGCGGTACTCGGGGCCGCGGGCGGGCTTCCCGGCCGACGCGGGCTCGGCCGGCGCCGCCTCGTACACGAGCGAGTTTTTCGCCATCGACGCTGAGGAAGAAGAGCTCGTCGAGGCCGTTGCTCCTGCAGCTGTCGTTCCCGACGACGTTCCCGCGCCGCTGTTGCCTGCGGATCCCGACGCCCTGCCCGAGCCGGAGTGGGAGTTGGAGGGCACGAGCGAGTCGATGACGGACAGGAGCTTCTGCAGGGCGGCGTCGAGCATGGCGTTTTTTTCCTTTTTTTTTTTCGGTCCGCTCGAGCGAAGGAGAAATGATTTCGAGGAAGGGGAGGAAAGAAGAAAAAAAAACTCCCTCTTTTTCTTTCTCTCTCTCTCTCCTCCTTCCGCCACCATCACCACCGCCCTCTTCTCTCTCCGATCCCGATTCCAAGGACATTTCTTGCGTTTTTGATAAAAGTTAACAGGATTGAAAGAAAAAAGAGAAAACAGCCTTCACTCATTATTCCTCCTCTCCCTCGACTTCTCGAACAGCCCTCGTCTTCTTCTTGCTCTTCTTCTCCTCTCCTCCTCCTCCCTCTTTCCCTTCCCTCCGCTCCCTCTTGGCGCCCTTCATCACCGCGCTGGGAAGCTCCGCCAGGTCCTGGCGCGGCACGTACACGCGTCCTACGCGCCCGTCGAGCAGGTCCGAGGAGACGTTCTTCTCCTGTTGAGAGGGTGAGAGTTTGAGTTTGGAAAAAGGTGAGGTGAGTGTCGAGTTTTTTTTTTCGTTTTTTTTCGACGAGCGAAAAAAGAATCGAAAAAGAAAAAAGGCGCTCGGGGTCAATTTTGCATTGCTTTATCCGTTGCGTTCATCGAGGACCGACAGGAAAGAGGAGAGGGCAAGCCATCTCCTCTTCACCCTCGATCCCGCTCAAACAAGAGGTGTCAGAAATATAAAAATAAGATTTTGAGTATCGTCACCGCGCTTTCTTTTCTTTTCTTTCTTTTCGGTTTTTTTTCTAAAAAAAAAAAAAAAAACTCTTACCTTTTTCTTCTCCACCCCCTCGGGCTGTTTCATCGCCGCCTTCCACAGGTCAGGCGGTGCCGCCCTGTGCCTGCCCAGGCTCGCCCGAAGGCTGGGACCAGTCTCGGACAGCTGGACGCGAGGGACCCGGGTCCCAGATTTCTTCAGAGCGACGGCATACTGCCGGATCGCGATCTCCTTCCTGTTATCGTTGTTCCCGTCCCCGCCCCCGCTCGACGCAGCGACCGCGAGCACCCTGTCGATCCCCGCCAGGTTGATTTTGGTCACCGCGCGGCCCCTGAAGAGGTCCAGCAGCAGCGACCTGGCAGCCGCGAGCGCCGGGTCGGACTCGAACCCTCCGCCGACGAAGAGCAGGCAGGGCTTGTGCCCGGCCGCCGCGGCCGTGGGCGCGGAGCCGTGCTGCTTCAGGAGCTTGCACGAGCCCTCTTCGGCGTTCAGGTGGAGCTCGAGCGAGTCCAGCAGCCTGCCGTCGAAGACGCGACCCAGGGTCAGCGTGTGCGGCCTCTTCTTCGAGTGCGATCCCAGCACGAACAGCCCCGCGTCGGCCTTGCGCGAGAGGGCCTCGAGGCGCGCCGCGCCCTCGGCTTCGAAGGGGAGGACGTCGTCGTTCTTGCGGGTGAGCTTGAGGCACTCTCCGCGCTTGAGCGTGCCGAGGTCGGCCATGACGTCCTGAGGTGGTTGGTGGGTTGGGGGTTAGGAGTTTGGAAGAGGTTGAGAGAGAGGTTGAGATAGAGAGGTTGAGCCGCCGACGAAAAAAGAAAAACGAATGGCCGCCGCCGCCTTCGCCTTTGCATCAATCTCTTCTCTCTTCTTCTCACCTTGACCAGCTGGCTCGTCCTCTTTCCGAAGAGCAGCAGCGTGTTCTTGAGTTCCTCGACGACCTGCGACTCGCGGGAGGCGAGCACCCGCCGGCCCTTGTGGGTGGTGGCGCGGACCGAAGTCCGAGGCGCCGAAAACGCCGGCGAGCCTTTCGAGACACCGAGACCGCCGCCGCCGCCGCCGCCGCCGTTCATGTCGTCGCCGCCTCCTTTGCCACTGAAAGCCTTTTTCTTCTTCTTGCCGCCAGCAGACGCCGACAGGCCCTTGAGCGTCTTCTTCGCCATCGTGTGGAAAAGAAAGGCACAGAGAGAAGGGGAAAGTGAAAGAGAAAGAAGAGAGAAAACTTTGAATCAAATTTGTGGCTAGATTTCTCAAAAGGGCGTTGCCTTTTTTGTTCATTTTTTTCCTTTCGAAATTCCAATGTCGACATCTTCCCTCCTTTCCCGCGGCTGCCTCGCCGCCAGGGCCGCGATGGTCAATCGCGCCCTGAAGACGGCACCCATAATGACGACGACATCAGCGGCGAGCTGTCGTCGGGCGCTCCAAGTGCAGCAGAGGCGCTTCGTCTCCATCGCTCGGGTCGCGTCGGCAGAGGTCGTCGACGTTTCCATTGCCGACGGCGACAACGCCGCATCTCCTCATCCTCCGCCTTCTTCGCCTCCGCCGATCACCTTCCGCGTCAGCCTGTCCGACGTTTCCCCCTCGGGGACGTCGCCGCTGCTGTCCCCTCCGTTGCTCAAGCCGCCGCGACTGAGGCTCGACACTTTCCTGTCGTCGCGGCTGGCGCTTTCAAACGCGACGTCGGCGAGCTCGTCGGCGAGCGCCGCCGCCGCCATCTCTGCGGCTGCTGCCTCGAACTCCTCTTCTCCAGCCTCCTCGGCTTCCCGAGCCCGCGTCGCCGCGGCTGTCCGCTCTGGCCTCGTCTCGGTCAACGGCACCGTGAAACTGAGACCTTCCGAGCCCTTACGAGTAGGGGACGCCGTCTCCTTGGCGACAGGAGGCTTACCGCCCCCACCGCCGCTCAACGCCGTGCCGGAGCCGCAGCCCGCGGACGGCGCGCCGCCGCTCTTCGAGGTCGCGTTCGAGGACGAGCAGGTCATCGTCGTCGACAAGGCGGCGGGCGTCGTTGTCCACCCCGGCGCCAGGCACCAGAGCGGCACGCTAGTGAACGTTTTGCTGTACCACTGCGGCGTGAGGGAAGCGGTTGCTGCTGTGGAAGAGGAGCAAGAGCGGGAGTCGAACGGCGACGACGAAGACGAAGACGACGAAGACTTTGACCTCGAAGAAGAAGAAGAAGAAGGAGGGACTTCTTCTTCTTCTTCTTCTGCTCCCAAAACAATCTCCTCCTACCGCACCCCTCCTTCCCTTCTGACGGGCTCGGGCACCCGCCCAGGCATCGTCCACCGCCTCGACAAGGGGACCACGGGCTTGCTGGTGGTGGCTAAAACTCCAGAGGCGCATGCGAGTCTCGCCGCTCAGTTCCGGGACAGGACGGTCCGTCGCCGCTACGTCTCTCTCTGCGTGGGAGTTCCGAAGATCCCGCGAGGGGTCGTGGAGACCAACATCGACCGCGGGATCAAAGAACGAACGAGGATGGAAGCTTTTCCGTTTCAGGGGAGGAGGGGGAGGCCGGCAGTCTCCGAGTTCCGAGTTGTCGAGGTGCTGGCCGGCGGAGGCGCCTCTCTGGTCGAGTGGAGGCTGCGGACGGGGAGGACGCATCAGATCAGGGTGCACGCGCGCCACATGGGCTGCCCGCTGCTGGGCGACGAGGCCTACGGCGGAGGGAACGGGAGCGGGGCTGCCGCCGCGGCGCTGGCCGCCTCGGCGAAAGGAGGGAACGATTTGACTTCGACCCGTTCCGGAAAAGTCGCCGTCGCCGCCCAGCGGCGAGCCGCCGGCGGGGCCCTCCCTCGCGCCGCCCGCAACGCTGCGGCAGAGCTCGTGGCGACCTTCAAGAGGCCCGCGCTGCACGCGCGCAGCCTGGGGTTCAAACACCCAACTTCGGGAGAGGAGGTCGACTTTGAGGCGGGGGTGCCCCGGGACTTGGTCGAGGGAATCGAGAGGCTCAGAGAGTGGGGAGGGTGAATTGATTTTGTGTAACAAAACTGAGACGTTCAAATGCTTTGGTAAATTATTGGGAGTTGGTTTGTGGGAGCGCGGAGGGAGGAATGAGAAAAGAGAGAGAGAAAAGAGAGAAATGAAAAAAAAACGTCAACGTTTCTCTTTCTTGTTCATTTTTCTTCGTTTTTGTTTTGCTTTTAAAAGAACCACCACCACCGGCCCCGCCGCCTCCGCCGCCTCTCCTTATCTCTCTCTCTAACTCATTCTAACCGTGCTCCAACGCCACGCTAAAAACTCTCTTTTCCTCACTTCTTCTTGCGGGCAAAGACCACGTACATAGGGTCGCCCGAGGAACCGAAGATGTTTGCCCTCGTGATGTCCCTGACCTCTGCGGCTTCCCACTCGGCGCTGCTGTAGTGGAAGAAGGATCCCACGATCCTGGCGTGGTCGGCGTCGTCGGTGGACGTCCACAGCGACACGGCTTTCGTCGGGAACATCCTGTTCGAAAAGGCGCAGATGCCCAAACCACCGGGCTTCGTGACCCGCGCCATCTCGGTAAATACCTCGAAGGGCTTCGTCAAATAGTCGACGGAGACGCAGTTGGTGATGACGTCGAAGGAGTTTTCCTGTTTGTTGAGAAAGGGGTGGTTTTTTTTGGAGGGAGGTGGCGTGAGAAGAGGAGGAAGAAAGAGAAAGGAGAGAAATGAAAAAAAAACTTTCGGTTTTTTTCCATACTTGAAATGGAAAAGAAAAAAAAAACCCTCTTCACCTCAAACGGCAGCTTCGGGTCCTTGTTCAAATCCTGCACCACGCTCTCCGTCAGCTGCGAGTTCTTTCTCAGCTCCTCGGCGTTCATCCCGAGCCCCACCACTCTCTCCGCTCTGTAACCTTTCGGGTAGTGAGAGATCCAGCTGGAGCACAGGTCGAGCAGCGCTGTTCCCGGTGCCCCGCTCGCGGGGAAAACCTGGGCGTAGAAATCCGTCAGAGAGGCGATGGCCGCGTCGTCGATGTGGGTGACGAAGCGCGGGGCGTCGTAGAAGAGGGCGTCGTCGGATCTGCGGGTTTTGTTTTTTGTGTGTGAAGGTGGAAGTGGAAAGCTAGGTTGAGCGTCGTCGTCGTCGTCGTCGTCGTCGTCGTTGTTCTTCTCGCTCCTCTCTTTCTCTTCCGAATGAAATCACTCCAAATTCTGCACCACTCACTCGTCATAGCGCGTGAAATCCTCTCTCGAGAACGGCGGCTCGGCGGGCCACTCGATGCCCTTGAGGGACTAGGGGAGGAGGAAGAAGAGGGGTTTGGAGGGTAGTATTAGTACAAAAAGAGGAGGAGGTTTAAAAGAAGACACGACGGAGGGGGAGGTGAGCTAGCCTTTGAACAAATTGCAGAGAGTTCGAGCCCCCTTCTCTTCTCCACACTCTTTGCTTCTGATTTCGATCTCTGTGCGACCACACACGACACCCCTACTTACGTTCTCCACGTCTGGGCGGGAGGCCTTGGCCGCGGCCCCGCGCGGGAAGCCGGCAAGCGAGCCCGCGACGCCGATGGCGATCAGCCCTGCGCCGATATTTCTTCGCGTCGTCGCTGCCGCGGTCGCCGTGCGAGGGGACCTGGCCGCGGGTCTGCAGTTGGAGATGAGCCGAGATCTCGATGACGAAGAGTAGGACGTGCTGGCGGCGGCCGCGAGCGCCGCGCGCGTCGAAGAGGAGGCGGAGAGGAGCATCGAGTTTTTGAGTTTTTTCCTTTTTTTTTTCTGAACACGCCCTTTTCACTCTCGATCGAATAAAAACAAAACAAAAAACGCCATCTCCAAAACTCACCTTGCTCGACACTCCACACCCCGATATGTCGCTCGCTCTGCTCCCCCCGAGGACAGCCCCGACAATGCTCTCGTCATCTCCCGCGAAGCGAGACGCGAAGAGGCTCCTCGCCCCGCAGCAGCGCCTCCTCCGAGGCTTGACCACCATCTCGCGTGCCTCCTCGTCGCCATCTCCCGACTCGAGCTCGTCGCCCGACCGCGAGCCGCTCTCTCCTTCCTCGTCGTCGCCCGTCGACTTCAGGCCCGTTTTCGCACTGTCGCCTCCGCGAGGGCAGCCGACGCTCCAGGACGCGCAGTGAGTTTGGGAGAGAGAGGGAGAAAGAGGGAGAAAGAGAGAGAGAGAGAGAGAGAGAGCGCATCGAGAAAGAGAGTCGATGCCATGCACGAGGAAAAGAGGGAAAAAGAAAACAAAAAATCTCTTCTCTTCTCGCTTGCACCGTCCCTCCCGCCCCCTTGCGCCGCTTCATTGCTCCCTCCCTCCTCGCCAGAGTGGCTCGACACGCGCGTAGGTCGATCGCCGGGGAAAAACCGAATCAGAGAGGGCGGGTTTCTTGATTTTCTGGGAGGTCGCCATCGTTCGTCGAACGAAAAATAAGGCGCTTTCGAGATTTTTTTTCTTCTTCTTTCTCACGACGACGACGACGACGGAAACGAAAAAAAACTGAAAAAAAACTTCGAACCCTTCAACAACAGGGACGCCATCGAGACCTGCGACGCGCTCGCTCGCGGCCAGGGCCGGGACTCCTGCTTCGCCTCCTTCGGCATCGACTCTGAGCGCATCGACGAGTTCTACGGGCCCGTCTCGAGGCTGGAAGCCGCTCTCAGCTCGCACGCGGGAGTCGGGCTGAGCTCGTTCGGTGACGAGACCGAGGACGAAGAAGGAGAGGAGGAGGAGGAGGAGGAGGAAGAAATTGATGACGACGATGAGGGAGGGTTCCGCTGGCCGAGCCTTCCTGGAATGCCGCGCTGGTAGGGAGATGTGAGCTCGCTGTCTGTCTCTCTCTCTCTCTCTCTCTCTCCTTGTACAACAACGATTTCGAGAAGAAAAAAACAACAAAAAAAAAAAAAACGACCGTCCGACCCCCTCCGCTGTGCCTTTCATTTTTTTCCCACTTATCCGCCAGATTCACTCTTAACCTTTGTTTTCCCCCACTTACCTAGCATCGTCCCTACCGCCGCGCTTTTATTCTGTTCTTTTTTTATCGTTCTTCGCGTCCTCTCGAGGTGCTCAACGAGAGGAGGGAAGAGAAAAGGAAAGAAAAAAAACGAGTTTTTTCATCTTTTTCAGCCGCAGTCTCAACAAAAAAACATTGATAGCCAACAACGCCTTTTCCCCCGTCTTTTTTTGTAAAGCAGATTAACCAAATTGAAACAGATTGGAATGAAATCAGATTGACAAAAGAGAGAATGGAGAGAGAGAGAACACAGGCTCTTCTTCTTCTTTCTTCGAAAAATTGGAACGAAAAAAACAAACCTCCGACTTTCTCCTTCTTCTTCTTCCTTCACCTCCTCCGCCCCGCTGCCGCAACAGCAGCAGCAGCAGCAGCAGTAGCGGGCCTCTTCTTCGTCGTCGCCTTCTCCTTCTTCGCCGAAGGAAAGCTTGGCTCAAACTCCAGGCCCCTCCTCCGCCAGCTCTTCTCCGCGACGCCGGCCAGCCGACCAAACCACCGCTGCACTCTCCCGGCAGAGCTGCGCCTCTTCCTCTCGCCGTCGGGGCCCGTTTTGAAGTCCCAGTCAAAGAGGCCAAATTTCGTGAACCAGGAGTAGCCAAAGGCCCACTCGAACGAGTCGATAAGGGACCAGTAGCAGACGCCGCGGAGGTCGACGACTGCTGCGGAGGGAGAAGAAGACGATGATTTCTGCTTTTTCCCTCCTTTCCCCGCTTTTTCTTCTTCTTCTTCTTCTTGGAGCACCTCCTCGAGCGCTCCCAGGTAGGAGTCGGCCCACTCCCCTCGGATGGCGTCGGTGCCGTCCGGGATTCCCGTCTCCGTGACGATGACGGGCACCTTGAGCTCGCGGCTCGCCCTTCGGATCGCGGCCTTGAACCCCGAGGGCCAGACACCCTGCCCGAAGTCGCTCATGATCTCGCCACTGTAGCAGGTCGGGGCCAGCTTCCAGTCGAGGACCACGCGGCCGTAGAAGTTGAGGCCGAACCAGTCCAGGGGTGGCGGGTGCGGTTCCTTGATTCTGTCGAGGCGGGCGATGCGCCTGTCGCCCAGGAAGAGGCGGGCGGCCCGCATCAGCGGTGGAGGGAGGCAGCCTCCCAGCGGATCCCACTCGAATACGCCCGTCGAGAAGTAGCGCAGTACCACGTCGTTGCCCCACTGGGCGTGGCCCAGGGCGGCCGCGGCGCGGGACCAGGGAGGGGACCAGCCGCGGGAGGGGTCCCTCGAGGGAGGCGGGGCGGGGACAGGGGAGGTAGGGAGGAGAGGTGGTGTTGACGTTGAGGTTGAGGAGTTTCTTCTTCTGTTCCTGTTGTGTTTCCGCTGGAGCTCCTCGAACTCCAGCTCGGCCTGGACGGTCATCCTTTCAGTTGTTTTTGAGAGAGAAGAGGAAGAGAGAGAGGGGGAGAGAGAAGATAGAAAAAGTGAGCTTTTTTTTTCTTCCTTTTCGCTCTGAAGAAAATGAAGAAGAAGAAAAAGAAGAAAAAAAGAAAAAAACTCACCCGGAGTGGAACCCCTGTTCGACGCTCGCGGCGTCCTCTGCCAGGTCCAGGCCCGGTGAGACGCCGAAGCATGGCTTGGCCTCGTAGGGCATGACGTTGTGGACGATGCCGAAGGAGTGGCGCGGGATTTGGGAAGGAGCAGAAGACTTCGGCGCCGCCGTCGAGGAAGTCTTTCTCGCTCCGCCGACGCCCCCGCCGGCACTCTTCTTCGCGTTCGCTTTCAAACTTCTTCCACTTCCACCCCCACCGCTTCCACCCCCGACACCTCCGTGCATCGCCGCGGACATCCTCCTCATCTCCCCCACCGCAGCCGTGTGCGACCGCAGCATCCGAAGCAGCACGTCCCCTGCCGTCTGCAGCCGCAGCACTTTCCCGGGGGGGAAGAAGCCCGTGCAATAGCCCGAAGAGGCGAAGACTCCGGGCTCGTTGAAGGTGCACCAGGAGGCGATTCGGTCCCCAAAGGCGGCAAAGGCCACCTTCGACCACTCTACGAAATGCCTCAACCCTTCGTCGGACTCGAAGCCACCGCAGGTCTCGTCGAACCACGAAGGGTGAACGAAATGGTGCAGCGTAATCAAGACCTCCATCCCTCGCTTTTCCAAGGAATCGAAAATCTCCCTGTAGCGCTGGATCGCAGCAGCGTCGACGACGCCCGGTTTCGGGATGATGCGGGACCACTCGAGCGACAGGCGCATGCAGTTGGACCCCACCGACCGGGCGAGCTCCGCGTCGGCGTCGAAGTGGCGGTCCCAGAAACCCGACGACTGTCCACAAGGGGTGTCCCCGAGGATAGCGGGCCTGAGCCCTCCCCAAGCGCGCTTCTTCTCGAACACGGACCAGTTTGTGTCCGATCCACCCGAATTCTGGTAGACCGAGAGGGCGGTGCCGACGAGGAAGCGGCGCGGTGGGGGGAAGGAAAGGGAAGCGGTTGAGGTGGTTGAGGTTGGAAGAACGGGAGGTCGGCGAGAAGTTGGCTTGATGATCAGCGATGATGGGTTCGATGCCTTTGTCGTCGTTCCGGTCTTCTTCCCCGTGCTTGATTGCTTCTTTGCGCTGCCTGAGCCCTTGTTCGTTGTCGCAGGCTTCTTCACCGAGGATGAGGTGCCTCCACGGCGCCTGGAGGAGGGGGCCTTTTTCGTGGTGGTCGAGGCTTTCGTCTCTGAAACCGATGCGATCGCCGGTGATGACGATGCCTTTTTCTTCGAAGCGGCGGCAACCGTCGTCGTCTTTGACGCCTTTGCTTTCGACGCCATCTTGCCCCCCGACGAGCGCGTGCTCCGAGCCATGTTGCGCAGATACGAAAAGGATGGGTGTGTTTTTGAGAAGGAAACGAGAGAAAGAGCAAAGCTAGTTTTTTTCTTCAGAGTTTTTTTTTTCTGAAGAAGAGGAAAAACGAGAGTGCCTTTTTTCCTCACTTTTTTCGATCATTTTGAATAAGAGACTTTCGATTCGCCGTCTTCACGCTCTCTCTCTCTCGCTCGCTCTCTCTCTCTCTCTCTCTCTCTCTCTCTCTCTCTCTCTCTCTCTCTCTCTCTCTCTCTCTCTC
>Ga0114918_10001192_pt1 | contig 23214 bp, 23 predicted proteins | sample LantaG_FD_87015 | JGI IMG/M metagenome (GOLD analysis project Ga0114918, IMG submission 87015) | Deep subsurface microbial communities from Baltic Sea to uncover new lineages of life (NeLLi) - Landsort_02402 metaG | ecosystem: Environmental > Aquatic > Marine > Oceanic > Sediment | place... | reverse complement strand
GAGAGAGAGAGAGAGAGAGAGAGAGAGAGAGAGAGAGAGAGAGAGAGAGAGAGAAAGGTCCGAGGCAGAGAGGGTGGCGCCCTCGCTCGGCGCTCGGCGCTCGCCGTCGCTCGTCATCATCACCTGCATCGCCCCCTTCTTCCTCACCTCGTCGATAGTGGCGATATCACCCGCCGCCGCCGCCGCGACTAGCGCCCTCCCGTCTCTCCCTACCCCTATGCCGTGGGGAGACGAAACCGCCGAGCCCATGTGGATCGGGACCGGAGTTGGAGGGCGTTCGAAGGCACCGAGAGGGAGAGAGAAGAGAGAGAGCGAGATGGAGAGATGAGGGAAGCTCTCGACGGTGATGAAAGTGATAGTTTCTCTTGCTCAATTTTGACGGCGACCTCGACCTCCACCACAACAACATCCGAAAAAAGAAAAAAGAAAAAAGAAAAAAAAAAACTAGCCAACTTTCTCATCAACCACTCTCTCTCTTTTCTTTTCGCGCTCCCTCCCCGATGTTCACCGTCAGGCAAGGCCTCGATCTCGGCTCCACGGAGCCGAGAGAATTAGACAACCAGCAGCAGCAGAGGCCCTGGTGGGCGCCTCTGGGGGGCCGATCTTCAGTCGTTGGCTTTGCGTCGATTGGAGGCGGAGGAGCTGCCTCTGCTTCTGCCCCTTCGTTCGCCTTCGCGCCGCATCCGCGCGGCAAGATGGAATCACGTACGGGCACAGATTTCGGTGCCGAGCTCTGTCACGTGGTCAAGAAGGCTTGTCCCGTCTTGACTGGAGTGGGGTGAGTTTTGGAATAAAAGTCTATCGATCGATCGAAGTCGTCAACCGAGAAAAGTTCGCTGACCCCCTCCCTCTCAACCCCGTCTCTCCCTCCCCCTCCGTCTCCTTTTACAAAAAACAAAAACACAGCGTCCGCTCCAAGCGCCTGCTGGGCCTCAAGACCGTCGACGTCTACTCCCTGGGCTTCTACGTCGACCCGGCCACGCTCTCGTCGAGGCACGGAGGAGGAAAAGAGAGCAGTTCCGACGCGCTTTTGACAAAGATTGCCGCAGATGCCGCTGTGGCCAAGACGCTCCGCGTCGTCGTCACGACTGGGATGCTCAACGCGTCGAGATTCGTGAAGGGGGTGCGGGAGTCGCTGGCGCCGGCGCTGGCCAAGGTCGGGGCTTCGGGCTCGATGGTGAGGGAGTTTAAAAGTTGGGAGAAGAGAGAAAAAAGAGAAAAAAGAGAAGAAAGAGAAGAAAGAGAGAGACGAACGAGAAGAAGAAGAAGAACAAAGCTTCTCACTCGTCAATATCCGCCACGCCCAAAACACCCAAAAACAAAAACAAAAACAAAACAACAGGAGGCCTTCGAGGCCCTCTTCGACGGCCTCTCCCTGGGTAAGGGGACCGAGCTCGTCTTCTCCAACGTCCCTTCCTCCGGCGCCCTCAGGGTCCGCGTCGCAGGCAAAGAGGTCGGAATCGTCAACGACAAGAGGTTCGCTCCGGCGCTCTTCGGCCTCTACTTCGGTCCCGAATCGGTCTCTCCGAGCGGGAGGGACGACATTAAGGCGGGAATCGAGCGGGGGCTGAGTGGTGGGGGTCGGGAAGAGTGAGAAGGAGAAGAAAGAGGAGGGAGGGAGATAGAAAAAGAGAGAAATGAGAGAAAAACAAAATCAGAATTTTAAATTGTCAGCCAGCCGCAATGAATAACAGTAAGAATAAGTTAAAAAGGAGATCAGAATCGTGTCTCTCCTTGGCCGTCCGTCGTGGAAGTGTGGCGGAGGGGAGGGTCGGGGAAGAGGTCGTCGTTTTTCCGGGGAAGAAAAAAATCACACGACAAAAACTCCTCCCCTTCGCCTCTTTCTTTCTTTCGTCTTTTTTCCATCGCCTCTCTCTCTCTTCGTCAGCAAGCTAGCACCCATGAACGCCCTCTCCCTGCGCTCCCCTGGCCTGACGGCACTCAAGTACGTGTCGTGCGTCTCGCTAGCACGTTTGTTTTTCAAGAGAACGCGCTGCCGTGCGTAAGAACCGAGCGCAAAAAAGGCATCGATGAAAAAGAACTAGCCGCCAACGAAGACGACGAGAAACAAAATCTCATCCTTTCCATCCCCCTTCCAAAACAAAAACACAACTCCACAGGCCCTGCCCTCGCCGCGCGACAGCAGCAACTCGCAGGGCAGCCCCGGCCCCGGTCCGGGCGATGTTTGGAGGAGGAGGCAAGGGCGTAAGTGATTAATTTTTCGTTTTCGAAATCGATATTCAAAAGACAGCATTCGAAGTTTTTTCCGTTTTCATTTTCGTTTTTTCGACCTCCACCTCATCATCATCAATTCATCCTCTTCTTCTTCTTTCTTTCTCTCACAACAACAACACAGGGCGGCGGCGGCAACCCTCTCGCCAACCTTGGCGGGCTCATGGAGAACATGAAAAAGGCCCAGGAGGAGGCCGCAAAGGTCCAGAAGGAGCTTTCCGAGTGAGTCGAAGTCGTGGTTGTTGTTGTTTTTCGGAAGGAGGAGAAAGAAGAAAACCCGAAACTCTCTCGAGAGAGTTTAATCTTTTTCCACCCTCTCACATCATTTTTCCCCCTCCTTCTCAAAAAACACAACCACCATCAACTCCACACACACAAACACACAACACAGGGCCGAGTTTGAGGGCTTCTCCATCGACGAGACCGTCCGCTTCGTCATGAGCGGCTCGCAGGAGCCGAAAGGGGTCGACATCACCAACGAGGCGTACGCGCAGGGCGCCACGAAGCTGGAGAAGCTGGTGTTCGAGGCCGCCAAGGACGCGCACGCCAAGTCGGTGATGGGGATGAAGGAGCGGATGACGGAGATGGCGCAGAGTCTGGGGCTCGGGGGGCCCGGTGGGGGTCTGGGGTTGTGAGAGAGGATGATTGAGAGTTGATTTTTTTCTTCTTCTTTTTTTGAAAATGAAAAAAAAACGAGAAATTTTCGTCCCCCAACGAGTCTCCTTCGAAAGGTCTCTCCGCTTCTCCTTCTCTCTCTCTCTCTCAAGCACGTTTGAATCAGTTCGTTTCTTTTCTCTTTGGGTTTCACAGAGAGAAAAAGATTTAAAAAAAGATCAGAATCACATCGTCCAACGCTTCACCTCCGCCGCGGGCTGGTCAGCCCAAAACTTGCCCCCCTCTTTCTTGTCTCGCCCTTCCTCTTCCTCGCCGCCTTCACCGTTCCTCTGCGCACGGTCCTCGGCGGCGTCGAACAGGGCCTTCTGCAGCGCCGTGACCTCGGGCTCGGGGGCTCCCAGCCCCTCCCTGATGGCCTGCGGCGACGTGGAGCGCGGGCGGACCGGCTCGGGCTTGGCCGGCGCCGGAGCGGCGGAGACGGTCCCGTCGCAGTCGTCGACGAGCTTGTTTTCGTCCTCGCTTCCTTTTCCTTCCCATTCCGCCACTATGTCCTCTCCGCGCTCGCTCCGCCTCTCGTCCTCGATCCAGTCATCGGCGTCGCCCTCGTCCTCGGGCACGAACCCCTCGTCGAAGCGGAACTTCTGGAAGATCGCCTCCAAGTCTGCGAACTCATCTTCGGATTCGTCTTTGGCGTTAACCTGTGCTCCTCCTCCTTCGACCTTGACCGGGGGATTGTTCTCGATCGCCCGCCGCAGCTCCTCGCCGCTCACGTCCCCGTTCTTCATCAGCAGCTCCACGACCTCTTCGAGGGCCGGCCTGTAGGCAGAGAGCGCGCGAATCGCGGCGGCGTGCGCAGCCCTCACCAGCCGGAAAGCGTCGACCCTCTGCGCGTCCCGCCTCACGTCCGGTGGCTGGAACCCGGCCCCTCGCGGCGGCGAGCCTCCGAAGGCATCAGTGTCTAAGTTGCCGACCTCGACGCGGAACTTGGAGGTGACCAGGGAGGCCGGGCCCGTGGGGGAGTGCGGGGCGTAGACCGGGGGGCGGAGAGTTCGAGAAGAGAAGGAAGAGGAAGAAGAATTCGAGCTCGAATTCGAACTCGAAAGCCCTTTCCCTGCCGAGACCGAAGAGCCGAAGAAGCCGTACTCCCCGAGCGCCTTCTCGGCCAGCATCCTCGCCCTGTCCAGGGCTTTAAGCTTCGCGGCGTAGGTCGAGGGACCCTCTTTGCCTCCCAGAAGCGTTTCGGCGGCGTGTCCCGCAAGCAGGATCTGCAGCCGGGCCTCGACGCGTGCGCGCGTGACGACGAACGCCGCGGCCTCTCCGCGACGCGCCAGGATCGTGCGTGACCACGAGTCCCCTCGCGGGACGATCGACAGGCGTTCGACGGCCTCGGCGCTCAGCGGGAGCGAGTCGGAGTCGTCGATGAAGAGAGAAGAGGAAGGGGATTCGGAAGAAGCGGCCTCCTGCTTCATCTTCTTCTCCTTCCTCCGCCGCTTCTCCTCGCGCTCGCGGATCCGCAGCACCTCGCAGAGCACGCCCGTCCCGGCCTCGTAGACAGCCATGTGCCTCTTCGGGGCAAGCCGATCGGGAAGCATGGGACGCTTCAGGCCATACAAGATCCGGTCCAAGGCGGAGTCGAAGTCGGCCTGCTCTACCGCGGCGGCGCCGCGGCGGGCCGCAGACAGCGCGGCCTCGTTGACGACATTGGCGAGCTCGGCGCCGCTGAGCCCGGGCGTGTCGAGCGCGAGTTGCTCCAGGTCGACGCCCTCTCCCAGCAGTTTTTTTCGCGCGTGGATGCGGAGCACGTCGAGCCTTCCTTTCGAGTCCGGGAGGCCGATGGTGACCCTTCGGTCGAAGCGCCCGGGCCTCAGCAGGGCGTCGTCGAGCAGGTCGGCGCGGTTGGTGGCGGCGATGAAGACGACGCCCTGGCCCGGGGTGAAACCGTCGAGCTCGGACAGCAGCTGGTTGAGCGTCTGCTCGCGCTCCTCGTTGGGCTGGCGGTCGCCCTCGGCGCGCTTGGCGCCGATGGCGTCGACCTCGTCGATGAAGATGATGCAGGGCCCCGGCTGGACCCGAGCGCGCTTGAACAGGTCCCGCACGCGCGCGGCGCCGACGCCGACGATCGCCTCGACGAATTCGGCGCCGGACATCGCATAGAAAGGAACGCCGGCTTCCCCCGCCACGGCCTTGGCGATCAGGGTCTTCCCCGTCCCCGGACCACCTTCCAGCAGGATGCCCTTGGGCGGGGCTGCTCCGAGCCTGGCGTAGGACGCGGGGTCGCGGAGGAACTCCACGACGAAGGCGAGGTCTCCCAGCAGCTCGTCCTGGCCGGCGACGTCTGCAAACGCGACGCCTGTCGTTCCCTCTCGTCGCGCTTTCCCTTTCGACTGAGCGAACTCCACCGCTTCTTGTAGATCGGTGGGCATGCCCCTCTTCTTCCTGAAAAGACCGATGACGATAGCAGCACCGAGGAAACTGAGCCCGAAGGCAAAGGACAGAACCAAAGGCAAGATCTCAACGACAGCTCGGATCGGGTTGTCGCGGGGGGGGATCATGCCCGTCTTGACCTCGAGGAGGCGGTCGCCGGGACAGTCGTAGGTCTCGGCGGTCTGCTCCACGAAGCCGTCGACTGCCAGATTCGCCAGCTCCTCGGGCTGAAACCTCTGCTCAAAGGCCTGGAAGAGCTGCTCGAAGATGGCGGCATAGCCGACCTCGGAGGGCCTCCCTGGCCCTCCGGCCGAAAACCTCGGCGCGCGGAAAAACCCGCCGGCAGTGCCTCCGGCCGTCGCGTCGAACGCAAAGGTCGACGCCTCGCCCCTCTGCGGCAAGTCGACCCATTTCGTCGCCGTGGAGACCACGCGTTTTCCCTCCTTTGTCTTGCCCTTTTTGTCCTGGGGCCACAGCGTGCCCTGCTTGTTCAGAGCTTGCCTTACCAAAACACGGTACCCGGGCCAGCAGGGGGCCGTCGGCCTTCCGACGTCTTTGAAGATCTCGACGCTCCAAGGGAGAGCTTCCGGGTCGAACGCCTCCTCGTCGGTCCAGTTGCGTTCTCGGAGTCCCCTGAGCAGCTCCAGCGAGCTCATCTCTTCCAGTTTATTCCACTGCGGCTCCTCGCCCACGAAAGCGTCGCCGGTGACAGAGATGGGAACCCAACGGTACTCCGCCTCGACCAGCTCCCCAAACCTCGACTCGTCGATCTCCTCGCCCGAGCCGGGGGCGGGCCAGCCCGCGGTGTCGTCCTCGACCAAAAACTTCGTCCTGGCGGTGACGTCGGTGGCGGAGGCGCCCAGGTCGCGGATGCGCTCGACGTCGTCCTTGAAAAAGACCTTGGTGTCCGGGCGTGGCGGGCGAGGGTCGACCGCCTTTTTCCCCTTTTTTGAGTTCTTGGCTTCTTTCGCTCTCGAGGCCTCCAGGGCCCTTTGCCTCACGGCGTCTTGCCTGACCGGAGCAGGAGGGAGGCTGCTGTTATCGGAGGAGGCGGCTGCTCGAGGGGCGGTGCTGCTGCTGCGGCGGCGGAGGCGGCCTGAGAGGAGAGAAAAAGAGAAGAGGGTTGAAGAAGATGGTGAGAGAGAGAAGGGTCGAGCGGCGGCGGCGACGGAGCAGCAAAGATGCGTCGAATTGAGGTTTCTCTTCGTCATTTTTTTCACAAAATGCAATGCCCTGGCGTGTCGTGTCGGGCTCTTCTTGATGCTCGTGGGGTTGGATGCGATAGAGAGACCGCAGAGATCCTTGGATTCCTCTCCCCTCTTTTTGTTTTCCAATTCCACGGCGGCTGGCCCGTCGTCCATCTCTCTCTCCTTCTTTCTCCGCGTTCTTTTGCGCGCCTGAAAATTCCCTCACCTTGCGCGCCGCCCGAGGCGCGGCGCTGCTGCTGGTCGTTCAGCGTCGCGAGCCTGGCGCTGCCCGGGCCCAGGCCCGCGGCGAGCGAGCTCGACAGCCGCATGTTTTTGCCTTTTTTCGAAAAAAAAATGAAAAAAATGAAAAACGAAGACTTCCAGTCGAGCTCACCACTCTTCGTTTTTTTTGTGCCTGCTCATCTCTTCGCCGGCTGCTCGTGCTCGTGCTTCGTTCGACTGCAGCTCCTGGCAAGCAAGCACACACGCGCCTCTCTTAGACGTCCGTCTCCTGCTGCCCCACTCGCGGCGCGCAAGAGACCAACGAGAAAGAGCTCGAGGCGTTGAGCAAGAGACTTCGAAGCGCTCGTCGTCTCTCTCCGAAAAGAGGAAAAGAAAACGCATTCGTCACTCCGAATTGCTCCCACGATGCACCCTTACTCGGGCGGTTCGAAGCTGGCTTCGGTGAGTCTCGCGCAAGCTCTCTCGAAAGGGGTGCATGGAGTGTCTCAGAGATCCCTGCGAGCAGTCCAACGAAGGTAGCGGAAACTCACCATCAAAATCTCGACGCCCTCGATCAAATCAATCTCTCCCGACCAAAAACAAAAAAACGCAATCCAGGTCCTCCGCGTCTCGGCGTTCAGCGTCGGGCTGGTCTACGGCTCCTGGCGGCTGTCGTCGCTCAAGAGCACGGCCGCCAAGGCCGCGGCGGAGAAGGAGAAGGGCGGGGCGGCGGGGCACCACTGAAGGAGAGGTAGAAAGAGAGAAGAGGCAGAGAGAGGAAAGAGCGGCGATCCGACGTTTTTTCGTTTTTCATTTTTCTTTTTCGACCTCGACCTCGACAAGGAAAAGGAAGAAAGGAGGCAAGGAGAACCGGCGCCGCCGCCACCGCTGCCTCTCTCTTCCGCCGCAGCAGCCCCCGATTTCTCCCCTTCTTCTTGTTCTTTAGAACCGATTTGCAAAGAAAGAACCCGTTATTTGATATAAAACTCCCAGTCTCTCAAAAAGTTGAAAAGAGGGAGAAAGGCGAGAAGAAAGAGAACGAAGAAAAGAACCCGGAACCAAGAACTTTCTTTTTTTCCTTTCTCCCTGGCGACTCCGACGGCGTCGCTTTTTTTCTCCTTTCTCGTTATCTTCTTACAAAAGAAACAAACGCTTCTTCAGCCTCTTCAGGAGTGGGAGTGGGGGGTGTAAAAAAACAAATCAGAAGTGCGAAAAAAAAGGATAAAAAGGAAGGGAAAACACTGAGCAGGAAAAAAGCAAAAAAAGAGAAGGTTTCTCTCTCTCTTTTCACTTCTTGCCTCCGGCCTTGGCGGCCTTGGGAGCCGCCGCAGCGCCAGCCTCGGCCCCGGCCTTGGCAGCCACGGGGGCAGCAGCAGCGGGCGCGGCAGCGGCAGCCTCGGCGCCTCCGAGCCCGGCGGCAAACCTCTCCGCGCGCCTGCCAGCCTTCCTCAGCCTCGACGCCTTCCCCTTCGCCCTGCGCGCCTCGAACTGGTCGGAGAGCGCCTTGTCCCTCGCCTGCTCGGCCTTCTGGCGGTGTATCGCGTCGATCAGCACGCGCTTGTTCTTGAAGACGTTACCCTTCACGCGCAGGTAGAGCTCGTGGTAGAGGTGGCGGTCGACCTTCTTCGCGTCGCGGTACTTCTTCAGCAGGCGGCGCAGGACGCGCATGCGGCGCATCCAGAGGACCTTGGTCGGGAGGCGGGCCTCGCGGGTTCTGTTTTGAAGGTGGGGTGGTTGGGGGAGAGAAAGAAAGATGGGGGTGAGACGAAGAAGCAAAAAGGAAGAAGAAAAAACGAAAAATCGGAAACTTGTTCTCTCTGCCTCTCTCTCTCTCCTCCTATGTCAACTCACCCGCGGCGCTTGCCGTAGCCCGTGTGCCTTCCCTTGGCCTTAGCCTCGGCCGCGGCGCGGACCCTGGAGCGGGAGTGGATCTTGCACGGCTTCTTGAGGATGAAGCCGTCCTTGACGAGCTTGCGGATGTTTTGGCCTGAGAGGGAGAGAGAGGGTTGAGGTTGAAAGAAAGAAAGAGAAGAGAAGAGGTGAGCGAAAGGAAAAGGAAACGAAAAGCGGCGGCGGCTCTTCAATCGCGCGCGATGATCTCTCGTTTTTCGCGTCGCTGCCGCCCCGGTCGATTCTTCGGCAAATGACGAGACGTTTGCTCGAGGGAGCAGCTGACGATGTCCTCTGAGCCCTAGAGGGAACAGAGAGAGCGCCAGAAAGCATGCACACTCGGGCGCGCGCGCGAGGCTCGACGACTCTTCTCATCTCTTGATCAAAGAGGCAAGAGAGGAGAGAGGTGCAACAACACCACCTTCACGCCCCCCTCCGCCGCGACCTGCTCCCGTGCCCTGATCTCGAATCTGTTCCCACAGGAGCACGCGGGAACAAAAGCAGAGTCCAGAGAACGACGAAGCAGACCACGCGAAGGGAGGTCGAGGGCGCGGAAGCAGCCCGAAAGGCGGGTGCGATTTGATGGAGGGCAAGCGGTCGATCGGACGCCGACGCCGACGACGCTCGATGATGAACGATTTCGCAATCCCCCATCGCCTGCCGCTCCGCTGCTTCTCTCGTCCACTTTCGGCCTTGATCACAGAGTCCTCGACTCTTCCGATCGTACGCGGGAGGTTTCGGGGAGAAGCAGCGGGCAGCGGCGGCAGGAGAGCGGCATCAATCATCATCACGCAGCCGCCGCCGCTGGAGGCCGGTCCACTGCAGAGGGCCAAAGAAAAAAAGAAAACTCGAAGACTCACGGGAGTTGGCCTGCCCGATCTCGGCCGTCTCCGTCGGGTCGAGCCACAGGGCCCTCTTGCCCACACCCAGGACGGACGCCGCCAGGCGGCGCTGGAGCTTGAGGGAGGACATGGTCTTGTTTTGAGGGAAAAGAAGAAGCAAAAAAACGAAGCAAAGTGTGAATCGAAAGAGAGGTTGAGGAGGCGGAAAGGGGGAAAAAAACGCTCGCTCGCTCGCCTCTTCACTCTTTCGGCGTCGCCGTTTGATGCTGCTGCTCTTCCTCTCTTCCAACTCTCTTCCTTCGGGCACTCAAGAAAAGAGCGAAGATAAGCCTTTTCTACTCCTTCCCTCTGTAGCTACGTGATCTTCTCGACGAGCTCTAGCCCCTGGGCGTTGAGGCGTCGCTCTCCGAAACGGAAAAAGGACTACAAAGGCGTAGCGAAAGGTTTCGTCGTCGGCGTCGCCGTCGGCGTCGCTTCTCTCTCTCGACCATCTTGCCCTTTCTTCAAATGTCCTCCCGAGACCTCGACGAGGCCGAGCGCTACGCCGCCGCGGCGCTCTTCACGCTGGCGCTGCACATCATCCAGGTACGTGCGGCGTCATGAGGGTTCTCTGCTGGCGACAGGAACCGGGAAGCGGCTCGTCCGCGCGAGAAAAACGGGAAAACGGTTTTCTTTGGGGTGGGAGCAGCGAGGGGCGCCATCCATTTCTTTTCTTTTTTCTCCGCTCAACCTCGACCTCTTCTTTGTTATTTGTCTTCTCCTTCCTCTCTCTTTCTCTTTCTCTTTCTCCCTAACCAGGTCGAGACGGGCCAGCACGGCGAGCCCGAGGCCGCGTGGGGGGAGCCCTATGACGACGGCTCCGGGGTCGACACCTGGGCAGCCGCGGCGGCGGCAGCAGCAGCAGCCCAAGCGGCGGCCGCCTCCTCCTCGTCGATGTCCTCTTCGGCGTCGTCGGCGCCGGCGGACGCCGCCGCCGCCGCCGCGGCCGCCAGGGCCGCCTTCTGGGGCTTCGACTGCGTCGCCACGGGAGGGCTGCTCGAGCGGGCCTACGCGCATTTGGGCGTGCCGAAGAGGGCGTGGGCGGGACTCAAGAGGCTTCCGGACGTCGCCGGCGTCGGCGGCAGCGAGCGGGGAGCTTTTGGAGAGTGCGTCGCGAGGCATGCCGCGCAACTCGGGGCAGGATTATCACTAGCTTCCTCTCCTTCGCCGTCTTCCTCGTCTTCGGACCTCGCGGCGCTGGCTGCGGGGCTGAAGATCAAAGCAGGAGAAGAAGAAGAAGAACCGGGACGAGAGGAAAGCGTCGACCCTTTCTCGTCGCTCGCGCCGCTGCCCGCCGAGCCGGCCCTGCTAAACCTCTCCCCTGGGGCCGCGGCCCGCGACGACGCGGACACGGACTCCGACCTCGAGGCGGACATGGCTGCCGAGGAGCAGAGGAAGGCCGCGGCGCGGGCCGTTCACCGGGAGCGAGGAGGAGCAGGAGGGAGAAAGTCTGAGCAGGGCGAAATAGGAGGAGGAGAAGGCGTTTCTTTTCCTTCTTCTTCTTCGCCTCCTCCTCCGGACAGCAGCAACGGCGGCAGCAGCAGCAGCGGGATCAGGGAGGCGATGAGCGCGGCGCTGTCTTCGGAGCTCGGTGAGGGCGGAGTCGCAGCTGCTTCTGCTTCTGCTGCTCCTCCTGTCGTTGCTGCTGCTGCTGCAGAAGAAGAAGAAGGAGGAGCAGCACCTCCACCGCAGCCTCCGCCTCCCGCCGCCGTCCCCGCCGGCCGCCTCCCGCGCCCTCCTCCCTCTGCCAAGGCCGTCGCGGCGATGTGCGACCTGCTCGAAGGGTGCCTGGCGACGACCGGCGCAGGGGCGGCGGATGAAGAGAAGAGTTCGACGAAGAACTCGACGAGCAGCAAGATCAAACAAGCGCTCACTTCTTCTTCCTCGTCTTCCAACTTCCGCAACCGCGGCTCCGGGATCGCCGCGCCCGTCTGCGGCTGGTACGACGCCCGGGCGCGCGTGGCCCTGCGCCGCGTCGCTCACTGGCTGGGCGTGCCGTGGCCCAAGGTCGCCAACTTCGAGCACCTGCTGGCTTTCTCGCTGACGCTGCCGGAGAGCAACTTCGACGAAAACGGAGCGAAAAAGACGGCGACGATGAGCAAAAAGACTTCTTCTTCCTCTTCGAATGACCAGAGCTCTGATTCCTCCGCCGCCTCATCTACCGCCGCTCTCGTCCGCCGCTCCGCGTGGGAAAAGGGCGTGAAAGCTGCCCAGGTGACGGGCGCTGCGGTCGGGATCGGCGCCCTCTTTGCTTTGACCGGAGGCCTCGCCGCACCGGCCGTCGCCGCAGGCGTGTCTGCGGCGATGACTGCCGTCGGCGGCGCCTCCGCCGCGGCCTCCGCCGCCGCGGCGAGCGCCTTCCTGACGACGAGCGCGGGCACGGCGCTAGTCGCCGGAGGGGTCGGGGCCGGCGGAGGGGCGTTCGCCGGCTCGAGGATGGCGCGGCGGGTCGGCGACGTCAAGGAGTTTGGCTTTGTCGAGCTGCTGCCCGGAAGTAACGGGACTGATGGAGCAGGGGCGAACGGCGATTGGACGGGAAGCGAAGACGAGGGGCAGTCGCAGGGAGAGAAGGCGAAGCGATCTCGAGCGACGACGATGACGACGGCGAAGGAGACGAGGGCGAGAGCAGCGGCGGCGAGGGCGAGAGCAGCAGCGAGAGCGACGGCGAGGGGGGGCGGAGGAGCAAGAAGCGGCAGCCGGCCGCCGCGCTCACCGACCCGTTCCTGGCCTCCTCTGCCGTCGCCGCTCCTTCTTCGACTGTGACGGTGACAGCCAAGCCGCTCGCCGTCGCTCCTTCGATGGAAGATCTCCTGGAGATGGAGCTCAAGCCTCTGCGGAGAGAGGCCGCGGTCGGGGTTGAAGGCGACGATGAAGGGGAGGAGAAAGAGAGAGAGATGAAGGAGCTGCCAAAGGCGACGGAAACGACGAAGGCGGCAGCAGCGGAGGCAGCAGCAACAACAACAGCAGCAGCAGCAACGCCTTCCAACGGCGACGAAGAGGCCTTCGAAGAGTCCCTCCACCCTCCTTCCCCCCCTCGCATGGGCAGAGACGGAGGAGATGATGAAGCTCGCGCCTTCAACAGCACCTCTCGCTCTCCCTCGCAGCCTTCGCTGCTGCTGCCCCCTCTCGACGGAGAAGAAGAACAGCAACGCCGCCGTGAAGAACGCCGCTGCCGGCGAAAGCTGAGAAAAAAACTGAAAAAGAAGAAAGCGGCAGCAGCAGCGACCGTCGTCCGCCCCTACCGCCGCCCCCCTCTGCCCCCTTTACTCCCCTGTCCCGCCTCTGCGACGCGGTCCCCCGAAGACTCCAGGCTCGCGGTGACGCTCTGCGTCGGGGGCTGGGCGAGGAGGAGGGAGGACTTGGTCGACGTCTGGCGCGCGCGAGGGCTCCTCGCCGAGGCTGCTGCTTCTTCGTCTTCGTCTTCTCTCCGGTCTTCTTCCTCCTCTTCTCTGGCGCGGAGGGACGCCGAGCGATACGCGCTGGTGTGGGAGTCCGAGGCGCTGATCAACCTGAGCGACGTCGTGGCGGCGTGGGTGCGCAACCAGGCGGCGCAGGGTGAGGGAGAGTTTTTGCTTTTGCTTTCTTTTCTTTTTCGAGAGGAAAAAAAAACTCACTCACATAAAAACGATAACTTTTTTCCAACGAAACAACAACTTTTTTTCCAACAAAACAACAACAGGAGTGATCAAATTCGCGCTGCAGCACTGGCTCTACGCAGGGGCAGCTGCGGCAGCCGCCGGCCCGCTGGCTCTCGTATCCGTCTCGCAGGTCATCGACTCGGCGTGGGCGATGGTAAAAAGAGTTTTTTCTTCTTTTTTCGGAAAAAGTTTTAAATAAACGACGGGAAAAAAACTCATCTCTCTTCAAAAACAAAAACTTCCGCCCCTCTCCAGGCCCTCGACCGCGCCGTGAAAGCGGGCCGCCTCCTGGCCCAGCTCCTCCTCGCCAACCGCCACGGCGGCAGGCCGGTCACGCTTATCGGCTACTCAATGGGAGCGCGCCTCGTCTTCCACTGCCTGCTCGAGCTGTCGCGGGCCGCCGCGGCCGGTGGCATCGACTCCGACCCTTCGCTCGCCGGGGGAGGCAACGGCGCCGTGGTAGAGCACGCCGTGCTGCTGGGAGCGCCCGTCGCGGCGCATGCTGCCCGGTGGGCCATGGCGAGGCGCGCAGTAGCCGGCAGGCTCGTCAACGGCTTCTCCCGCTCCGACTGGATCCTGGGCGTCGTCTTCCGAGCATCGAGCGGGTTTGTCCGGCCTGCCGGGGGGCTGTGCCCGGTCAAGGTCCCCGGGGTCGAGAACGTCAACCTCGGTGCGGTGGTGAAGGGCCACCTGGACTACGCCGGGAACCTGCCCGAGATCCTGGAGCTGGTCGGGATAGGGGAGTAGGAGAGTTGGTTGAGGTTGAGAGAGGGAGGGAGTTTTTGTAAAAGAAAGAAAGAAAACGAACGAAAAAAAACGCTTCCGACCTCGGAAAGAAAACTCTTTTCTCTTTTCTCTTTTTTCTTTCTACACTCTCCCCCGCGCGCCAAACAAAAAGCAAAGAAAACACTCTTTTTTTTCTCTCTCTCCCCCCCCAACACTGCGTGATAAGAAAACAAAAAGAAAACAAGAAGTAAAAAGAAAACAAACGGCTCTGCCATTCAAGTGAACCACACTTTCGCGTTCGGGTTTTTCGTGAGCAGCTTCGCCTTGAAGGCTTCCAGGTGCGCAAACTCCTCGGGAGTCGCAAGGACCCTGAGCACGAGCACATTACGCAGGCGAGGGCATCCTTCGATCAGAAAGTCGAGCGTCGAGGCGTCGATCTCCAAACTGACGTTTCCGAGGTCGGCCATCGTTTTCTTTTCTTGTTGTCTTTTTCGCTTGTCGAGAGGAGCCTCCTCTTGCTTTTTTGTTGCTGTTCTCTCTACCGAGGGACCGAAGCGAGCGTCTTCTTTGCCTTGGGTGACAGAGAAATGGCAGAAGCACAGAGCAAGATGGAGAAAGAGAGGGTCAATGGTTTCGATTCGATGGGGCTGGTTGAGAAAAAGAAAAAAAGAAAGTGAAAAAAAACGAAGGAGATCAACTCCTTCAAAAAAAAAAAAAAACGATTGTCACTGCGAGCTCGCTCTCTCTTCTTACTCGCGCTCGACACAATGCTGGACCCTGACGACGATGACGACAGGGCGCTCTCGACGCTCCCGAAGCCTCGATCCACGGACGGTATGGGAGGCTGGAAGCTCCTCGATGCTGTCGCTGGCGATGGGAGCTGCGACGATGACGACGACGACGACGGAACGAAAGCGGCGACGAGGCCGCCGCCGACCTCTTCTCCCTCTCCTCCTCCTCCCTCTCCTCCTCCTCCCTCCTCCTCCTCCCCCTCCCCTCCGCTCCCGCCGCGCCTCGACCTCCGCGTGCCCGACGACGTCCTGCTCTGCGTCATGGAGCGGCTCTGCGTCGAGGACATCGCGTCCCTGGCCAGGTCGAGCCCGACGTTCGAGAGGCTGGCGCGAGAGCGCTGCCTGTGGCGGAGGGGTGAAAAGGTCGAGGAGGAGGTCGAGGAGGAGGTCGGAGAGGTCGGAGAGGCGAGCGGCGGCGGCGGCGAAGAACAAGAAGAAGAGGAACAGGAGGAAGAAGGCGCTTCTTCCTCCCCCGATTCGGACTCCGACTCCTCCTCGGACCCCGGGGACCTCTGCTCTGCCCTCTCCACCGCCGCGGCCCTCGCCCTGCGCGTCCCTCCGCAGGCCGCGGCCCTGCTGCTGACGGCCCGCTGCGCTCTTTTCCCCCGCGCCGAGCGCGGGCCCGAGGCGGAGTTCACCATGCAGCCGCACGCGCCCTCGCTGCAGAGCCCGAGCGGGGCGCTGGCGCGCGAGGCGGCGGAGGCGCTGAGGGGCATGGCGGCGAGCAGGAGGAGGAGGGGGAGTATGAGTGCGGCGGACGCGGAGGCGGAGAAAAAAGGGGAAGAAGTGGATGTTTCTCGCCGCTTGAAAAGCAAGAAGAAGAAGAAGGAGAAGAAGAAAAGGCTCTTCCCCGTCGCGGACGCGGAGGCGAGAGGCGCCGCCGTGAGGGTGGTGCTCGACCCCGAGTTCGCGGCTGACTCCGCCACGAGGGCCGGGGAGAGGTGCGGGTGGCCCCCCGGGGAGGCGGCGCTCCTGGGAGGGGAGGAGGTGGAAGGAAAGGCGGCAGAAGCAAAGGCGGCGGCGGTGGCGGCGGCAGCAGCAGCAGAGGCGCCTTCGCCCTCGGCCGAAACGAGGCAACAACAACAACACCCCCACCAAAACCAGCTCCAGCGCAGCCGCCCCCGCGTCCACCCTGTCGAGCTCGGGCGCTGGTCCTCTCTGATGTACGACTGGACCGACGAGCAGCGGTTCCTGCACAGGAGGGCGCAGCGCCGGGCGCTGACGGCGGCGCTCTCGATCTCCGAGGAGGAGAAGAAAAAGAGCGAGCGGCGACGACGACGACGCCGACGACAACAAAGCTCGAGCTCTCTTCCTTCTCCTCCTTCCTCGCGCGCTGCTTCTGCTGCTGCCGCCGCCGTTGCTTCTTCGTCTTCGTCCTCCTCTTTCCTCTCCGGAGGTGGCGTCGTCGGCGGAGGCGGGGGCGCCTCTTCGCTGATTGCTTCGGCAAGGGCGGAGGCAATGCTGCTGAGGAGAGGAGGAGGAGGAGGAGGAAATGGAGCTGCTGGCAACCTCCCCGCCGCTGCCCCTCCCAACAACAACAACAACAACAGCTTCGCGCCCTGGCCCCTGGTGCTCGCGTCGTCGCCCGAGGGGCTCGAGACCCTGGCGAGGAAGGAGATAGCGCTGCTGCTCGAGGAGGACGAGGACGACCGGCGGCGGGCGAGGGACAGCGTTCCTTCTGCTGCTGCTTCTTCTTCTTCTGCGTCTTCTTCTGCTTCTTCTTCTGTTCCTTATTCTGCCGCACACGAGTCCCTGCTGCTCTTCTCAGTTGCCAACAACACCAGAAGAAGTGGCGGCGCGAACCCTTCTCCTTCTACCTCTTCCACTTTTTCCACTTCCGCCTTCGCCTCGGCCGCCGCCGCCGTCGCCTGCTCTCTCGCGCTCCTGGGCCCCAAGCTCGAGTCCAGCGGGCCCGGGGCCGCCTGCTACGGCGGCTCTCCCGCAGCCGCGGTCCGGGACGGCGCGCTGGTTGTCGTCGAGCTCGAGAGGCTGCGGCGGAGGTGGAGGAAAGTTGAAGGAGAAGGAGGGTTTCCGAGTTCTCGGCCTCCGGTTTTCACTTCTTCGTCGTCGTCGGCGGCGGCGGCGTCGGTGTCGCAGCTTCCTCTCTTGACCTCGACCGACGCCGCGGTCGCCGCGCACGCCTGCGGCCTCCGCGCCACGCTCTCGCACGCCGCAGCCGCCGGGAGCCCCGCCCTCGTGGCGTGCCTGGCATCGAGGCTGGCGGCCGCCGTCCGCGGGGCCAGGAGAGGGTGGTTGGAGTCGGCGCTGGTGGTGAAGAGCGGAGGAGGTGGAAGCGGAAGCAACAATCGGGCTCTCGACAGCAGCAACGACAACAACAACAAGAAGAAGAAGAACAGGAAGGAGGAGAGGTCTCCGGTGCCGATGCAGCCTCTGGCCCCCTGCGTGGAATTCGAGGTCTTCAGGGCGCTGGAGTGGTGCTCGTGGGTCTGCCTGGGCGGGAGGGCGGTTTGAAAAGAAGGAGAAAAAAGAAAGAAAGAAAGTGTAATAAAATTTTGGAAAGAAGAAAACAAAATCGCTCGCACTTCCTTTTTTCTTTTTTGTTTTCGTTCGACCTTGGCTTTTTCTTCTTTCTACGCTTCTCCCCCCTCCATCTCCCCTTTTCCAACCACCGATGCCTCCTTTTACCACCACCGGCGCGCACCATTGAAGCCCGCGGGGAAGCTCTTCCCACTCCCGCGATGGAGGGCAGCGGAGGAGGAGGAGCGGAGCAAGGCATAGACTTTGCCGCCGTCGTCGCCGCGGCCGTTGCGCCGCCGCCGGCCGCACAGGCAGCAGCAGCAACGACTCCAACGGCAGCAGCCGAGCGCCCCCAGAGGTCGCTCTTCACGAGAAAGCAGCCCAAGGCCTTCAATCTTCCCGTCAAGCGCGGCTGCTCGACGCGGATCAAGAAGACGCCCGCGGCGCTGAGGGGTAAAGAGGAAAAAAAAAGGAAGGAGAGAAGAGAAAAAGGGAGCGATCAAAAAAAAAAAACAGACCCACAAAAAAAAACTTTAAAACCAATCAAAACAGTCCCGCGCCAGGCGACAGCGATCCCTCTCGGGAGGAAGACGATCGGTGTCACGCACTACCGCCGCACGGGACGCTACGAGGCTCACATCTGGATCTCGGGCAGGGACGCCGAGGCCTTCGAGCTCGAGAGCGCAGCGGCAGCGAACAAGGAGAAGGAAGAGGAAGAAGAGGGGAAAGAAAAAGAGAAAGGGCAAGCGTCGTCGTCGTCGTCGAGCTCGCCAAAGGCTAAGCCGAAGGAGAAAAAGGGCCCCAAAAGAGGAGGAGACGCGGCAGAGGAGAAGAAGAAGAAGAGGAGGAAGAGCGGGTACCAGCTTCACTTAGTGCGTTTGATGAAGTTTTTTTTTTGAGTTTTTTCGTTTTCGGTTTTTTTTTTTTGAGCTCGCGAAGAGAAATTCGAAAAGGAAAAACAAAACTCAACCTCACCACCACCAAAACCAAAACCAGGGCGCGTTCCCCGACGAGGCCACCGCCAAGCTCGCCTACGACCGCGCCTCCTGGCGCACCCGCGGGCTCTTGGCCCCTCGCAACGACCCCGACCGCGACCTCTCCCTCGACCCATTCCTCGTCGAGCACGCCTCGCTGTCGTTCCCGGACTTTGTTTTGGCGCTGCGGGCGTGGGGCCAGGCATGCATGCCCGAGAGGCCTCCGAGGAAGGTGGTGGTGGTGTCGAAGCTGTCGAGCGGGGGGCGCGAGGGCGAAGGCGAAGGCGAAGGCGAAGGCGCCGACGGCGGGGGCGACGCCGACGCCGTTGCGGCCGCGGCGGCGGCGACGACGGCGGCAGCCTTCGGCACCTCTGAGCTGGCCTTCAGGGACCCGAGCGGGAAGGGGAGCAAGAAGCGCATGAGGTTCTCCAAGACGCTGCGCACGCTGACGCCCGAGCAGCTGTTGGGCCTGGCGGCGGCGGCCGGGGCGGCTTCCGGTTCTTCTTTTTACCGTTCTACGAGCCGCCGCCGCCGCGGGCGGCCGCCGCTGGCGTCGTCGTCGTCTTCGTCGCCGGTTTCTTCTCCTTCCATTTCTTCTCTTTCTCCTTCTCCTCTCATCACCCCGAAGCTGGCCGCCGCCCTCGTGAGCAGGGCCGCGGCGGCCGCCTCCGCCGCCCCGGAGCCCCCCGCGGCCGTGCTGGCGTGGACCCCCTCGCGAGAGGCGCTCGCCGCCGCGGAGGCGGTCGCGCGACAGCACCTGCTCCAGCAGCAGCTCGAGCTGGAGGAGACGCGGCGGCGGCTCGCGAGCCAGAGGGAGGAGATGGTGAGAGCGGCGGCGCTGGAGGCGGAGATGGAGATGGAGATGGAGATGGAGATGGGGGTCCCGGACCCTCCTTCGCCCTCGGCGCTTCCCAGGATCGACGAGGAGAGGGAGGGGGAGCAGAGGGAGCAGAGGGAGCAGAGGGAGCAGGGCGGCGGCGACGCGGCCGCTTTCGCCGTTTTCGCCGCTTTCGAGGTTGATGCCGGAGACGCCCTCGCCGCAGCTGACGCTCTGCCCAAGATCGACATCATGGACATGTTCGAGGACGTGGAGGTCTTTGCTGATTTCTGAAAGAGAGAGAGAGAGTTGAGAAAGAAGAAACAGAAGAAAGAGCTGAAACAAGTTTTTCTTTTCTCTTCTTCTTCGTTTTCCCTTGCATTTTTTTGTGAAAAATCAAAAACAAACTCTGAAGACGCAAGCCTGTTCTCTCTTTCGACATAGCGCTATCCACAGCTAGGAGGTTTCGAGAGAGAAAGGCATCTCTGCACAGAGGCGCCATGGCGAGCAGCGCTGCCAGCACGCGCCGCCTGGCGGTGCTCCGCTCGCACCTCGCCGGCCGCATCGATGATGGCGACGCATCGATCTTCGCGTCGTCGTCCACCTCATCATCCCCTGACGCTCCCACCTCTTCGTCTCCTCCCCTGCGCGTTCTCAGCGCCGCAGAGGCCGTCGCCGACATCAAGGATGGAGACATCATCACGGTAATTGAAGGTTTTCAAGGGAGGGTTTTGGCAGGAGGTGGAGGAGAGACGGCGAGGAGAGAAGAAGAAGAAGAAGCGAGAAGATGAAGAAGAGAAAAAACCTCGTTGAAGAAAGGTCGGCCTTTCTTCAACCTCCACCTCACCCCACCTCCATTTCCCTTCCCTTTTCCTCCACCTCCACCTCACTGACAGGTCGGCGGCTTCGTCGGCTCCGGCTTCCCGGAGGCCCTCGTCGAGGCCCTCCGAGCCCGCCACGACGCCACGGGCTCCCCTCGCCTCCTGCGCGCCGTCGTCGTCGCCGCCGTCGGGGACGGCAGAGGGCGCGGGCTCGGGAGGCTGGCGGTGCCAACGCTGCTGGCCGAGCTGACCTACGCGTGGGTAGGCCTGTGCCCGGAGTTCGGGGAGCACCTGCGGTCGGGGACGATCAGGGGGGTCAACCTTCCGCTGGGGGCCGTGTCTCATATGGTAAGATGAAGAAGAAGGAGCTGAAGATGAGGAAGAAGGAGCTGAAGATGATGAAAGTTTTCTTCTTTTCTTTTTTTCTTTTTCCTTTTCTTTTTTCTTTTTTCTTCTCAGAGAATGACAACGACAACGACGGCGACCTCTCGAGGAAAAACTTTCCAAAAAAAAAAAAAAAACAGATCCGGGACTGCGCCGCAGGCAGGCCGGGCCCCGTCACCCGCGTCGGCCTGGGCACCTTTGTCGACCCCCGGCAGAGGGCCAAGGCGACGACGACGAGCAGCGACGATCCCTCCTCCTCTTCCTCTTCTTCTTACCCCGTTCGCGTCGTCGTGGAGCCCAACAGCGGCGAGGAGCTTCTGCATTACCTCGCACCAGAATCGATCGATGTGGCCCTGCTGCGAGGGACCGTCGCCGACGCCGACGGCAACGTGGGGTTCTCCCGCGAGGCTCTGCTCGGGGACAGTCTGAACCAGGCGATCGCGGCGCACAACTCGTGGCACCGGAAGCAGGGGAAGAAGAGGGGTGGAAGTGGTGGTAGTCGAGGTGGAGCTGCTGCTCCGTTGCGGGTGAGTTTTGAAGAAAAACTTTGAAGAAAAACAAATCTTTTTTTCCCTCGCGCTTTCTCAACAGAACTTCTTCTTCTTATCATCTTTTACTCTTTTTTTCTCAAAACCACAACAACAACAGGTCATCGTGCAGGTCGAGGCGGTGCTGCCGGCGTCAGCGCCGAGGCTCCCGGCGAGGCTCGTCGCGATCCCCGGACACCTCGTCGACGCCGTCGTCGTCGTCAGCAAACCTTCGAGTTCCCTTTCTTCTTCTCCTTCGTCCTCCCCGCATCAACAGCAGCACAGGCACCACGAGCAGGTCATCGGCGTCCCTGAGTTCGAGAGCGCGCTCTGCGGTGGGGAGAACGCTGTTCCTCGGTCGCTTTCGTCTTCTTCTTCTTCCTCTTCTGTGACGAACCCGAAGAAGCCGCTGCCGAGGGGCGCGCGCCGCGTCGTCGCGAACCGAGCCCTCCTCGAGCTCCTGTCTCCCTCAAGAGCAAGCCAGCAGCCTCTTCTGATCAACGTCGGCGTCGGCATGCCCGAGGGCGTCGCCGCCCTCCTCGGAGACAGGGCAGCGACGGCGGCGCTGCTGTTGGATTCGAATGCTTCTTCTTCTTCTCCTCCTCGTCTCACGCTCTCGACCGAGGCCGGCGCCCTGGGAGGCACGCCGGCCGGGGGAAGGGCCTTCGGTGCCTCGCACGACGCGGCGGCGCACGTTCCGCTGCCGACGATGCTGGACCTGTACCAGGGAGGGGGCGTGGCGGTGGCGGTGCTGGGTGAGAAAGTTTTTTCTTTGGGTTTTTTTTCACGTTCTGTTTTTCTCGCTTTTCTTCAACTCATTAAAAAAACACTTTCAAAAAAAAACTAGGGATGGCCGAGGTCTCCCGCGCCGGCGACGTCAACGTCTCCTCGTTCCCGGGACGGTCCCCGGGCTGCGGTGGCTTCATCGACATCAGCCAGTCGGCGCGCAAGGTGGTGTTCGTGGGCACGTTCTCGAGCGGCGGGCTGCACGTCGGCGTCGGCGGAGGAGGCGTCGGCGGTGGCGGCGACGGCAGCGAAAAAGGGAAACAGCCTCCTCTTCTCTCCATCACCTCCGAGGGCAGGCACTCCAAGTTCAAGGTCTCGGTGGGAGAGGTCACCTTCGCCGGGTCGTCGGCGAAGGGCAGGGAGATCGTATACGTGACGGAGAGGGCGGTGTTCCGCCTCCGCGAGGAGGAGGAAGGAGAGGAAGACGAAGGTGAAGCAGACAGAGTCGGCGGTCACAATTGGAATCCGAAAAGGAGGGAGAAGAAGAAAACCGTCGTGGAGCTCTGCGAGGTGGCGCCGGGGATCGATCTGGAAAAAGACGTGCTGAGCAAGATGGCGTTCAGGCCCGCGATCGCGAGGGGAGGGGTGAAAGTGATGAGCTCGAGGGTGCTTGAAGGGGTTTGAGGCCTTTTGCAACTGAAGAGAAAGAAGAGACGAGGTCGAAGTTTTTTTCTTCTTCTTCGTCGTCGTCGAGGTTCGCTTCTTCACAAGTTTTTTTTCTCGTTTGATTTGCTTTTTCGACTTGCCTTCCGCTCTCTTTCTCTCTCTCTGTCTCTCTTTTTCTCCCCTGCAAGCATGCGCTTCATCGCCACTGTGGCTCTGGTCGCCTCGGCGGCCCTGCTGGGCCACGCCGCGGGTGCGTCTTTGAGTTTTCTTCTTTTTGTTTTTTCTTGGCGGCGCTCGCCCGGCGTCCGAGGCAAAAAAGAAAGCAGCACGCCGCCGTGGCGTTGCTGCTACTTTTACCCGTTCACTGACCTCAAAACCCGCTCTCTTTCTCTCTTTTCCTTCCGCAATTTAAAGGTCAAGTGATGGAGCGCCCGAGCGGTGAGTTTGGGGCAAAGGCGTGGAGAGGAGAGGAAGAGGGAGAGAGAGAGAGAAGAAGAAGAAGAAGAAGGGAACGGCTTCGAAGAGCTCGTGCTTTCAACTACTCAAAAGAAAAAAAGAAAAAAACTCGACCCGCGCCTCAAACCTCAAAAACGAAACAGCCGCGCGCCTCGCCGAGCTCGCCGAAGGAGCGATGGCCCTCTCGCCGGCGCTGATGATGGCGACGGAGGCGACGAAGACCGGCATCCTGCCCAAGCCTCCCGCGGGCCGCCGCTCCCGCGCGCTGCTCCAGGACAATCTCGAGAGGCTCTCGCGGCTCGCGCAGGCCCCCTCGTCTTCGCTGCTGCTCGTCACCGAGCTCCCAGCGTCGAGCCCGGCGCCGCTGATGTCCTCCTACGCCCCATCCCCTTCGACGTCGACGCCCATGGCGTCCCCGGCCCCTCTGCTCGCCGAGGCCCCCTCCTCGCCGCCGCTGGCCACCATCCAGGCCCCGCTGCTAGCCGCCTACCCGCCGTCGGCGGCGGCGACGCCATCGGTCCTCGACGAGGCGCAGAAGCAGTACATGGCGCCGATGGACAACATCGCTCCTTCGGTCTACGAAGGTGAGAGGAGGGAGGGTGGATAGAGAGGGGGAGAGAGAGAGAGAGAGAGTAGAAAAAGAGAGCTTTTTTTTCTCTCTTCCTCTCTCAACTTTCTCACTCACCCTTCTCTCTCTCTCTCTCTCTCTCTCTCTCTCTCTCTCTCTCTCACTCTCTCTCTCTCTCTCTCTCTCTCTCT
>Ga0114918_10001191_pt1 | contig 23220 bp, 13 predicted proteins | sample LantaG_FD_87015 | JGI IMG/M metagenome (GOLD analysis project Ga0114918, IMG submission 87015) | Deep subsurface microbial communities from Baltic Sea to uncover new lineages of life (NeLLi) - Landsort_02402 metaG | ecosystem: Environmental > Aquatic > Marine > Oceanic > Sediment | place... | reverse complement strand
TGGGCGTCCTCGACGACGTAGTGTCCGGCATCGTGTAGGATGTGGATCTCGGCGGACGGGAAGCGATTGTGCCACCCGGCCAGAAAGCCTTTGACCGTGAAGATGAAGTCCTTGGCGCCCCAGATGATGAGCATCGGATGGTCGCGGAAGAGCGGGAGCTTGGCGTCAATGGCGTCCACGGTGGCGCGGGTGGGGTGGTCGGCGGTCACAGGGATATCCTGGACGAAACGGTAGATAGCGATGCGGTTCTGCCGGCTATCGTACGGAGCAAGATAACCGGCGCGCGCAGCGCGCGACATCGGCTGCCAACGGCCTACCCACCGCCATACCGCGCATCCGGCAAAGGCGTTGACGCCGCGTAGAAGCACCTCTCCGAGCCCGGCGCTGCGTGCCAGTTTGAGGACCCTCGGGATCGCCGGTAGGAAGAATGCCGACGTGTTGAAGACCACAAAGCGCTCGACGCTCTCCGGATGGCGGGTGGCATAGCCCATACCGATGGCGCCGCCCCAATCGTGAAGCATCATCACAATATGCTGCAGGCTGAGGTGCGTGATCAGCGTCTCCAGGTTCCGGATGTGCTGTTCCAGGGTGTAGGAATACGCTTGCGGCTTATCCGAGAGACCACAGCCGACATGGTCGGGCACGATCACGCGATATGAGCGGCTGAGTACCGGGATCAGCATCCGGTAGTAGAAGGACCACGTTGGGTTGCCGTGGCACATGACGATGGGGGGCGCATCACGCGGCCCCTCGTCCAGGTAGTGCATCCGGACCCCGTCGAGATCGAGCCAATGCGATGCGAACGGATACAGCGGCTTCCAGAGCCGCCCGCGACGCAAGCTCGCCGGCGTCGTTCCGGTCTGCTGATTCACCCTCTGTCCCCTGGTTGCCCCTGTGATCCGGCTACCATTGAATCCCCAGAACTGTGCTGTTGAGCCCGCTGCCCACGCCAATGAGCACCACACGATCTCCGTCATCCACGAACCCTTTGTCCAGGCCGATAGCGAACGAGATCGGAGCAGCAGCAGAGGCAGTGTTGCCCAGGTACCGTAGCGTCGGGTAGTCGATCCTGGTGGGGAAGTTGAGCGCCTTGAGGACGAGCTGGCGCTGCGGCTCACTCACCTGGTGCGTGAAGAGCTTGTCAACGTCACTAACGGTCCATCCCATCGTGGCACTGAAGCGTTCCCAGGCCGCCAGGACGACTTTGGTGCCCTCCTGCAACAGGCGGGTTGACTTCGTGCGCATCCATGTGTTCTGGGCCACACAGAGTTCGCAGTGCTCGGTGTTGCTGTGGGTGGCGCCGCCCAGGAGCCGCTTGCCGGTCCTGGACTTTGACTTGTGACGCAGAACCATGCCGACAGAGGCCGCCCCCAGGGTGAAGGATGCCATGTTGTCCCGAAGCCTCTCCTTGTCCTGGTGGTCGTGGTTGAGCATGTTGTTGAGCATATAGTCAATCGTCGCCAGTTGTCCCACCCGGGGGGCCTCGGCGGCGACGACCATACCCGTGTCGATCTGGCCGAGCTCGATCATATTGGCAACGACGACCATGCCATTCAGGAAGCCCAGGCACGCATTGACAATGTCGAAGCTCATGGCTGTTGAAGGCAGCCCCAACTTGTGGTGGACAATGGCAGCTGTGGCCGGCTCGATATAATCCCGGCACACGGAGGCGTTGATCAGACACTGGACCTCACTGCGGTTGATCCCGCCGGCCTTCAGGGCCTTCTCACCGGCCATTGCGGACGCATCTGATACCTTAACGCCCTCATCCCACCAGCGATGCTCCTTGATGCCGGTCAGCCGTTCAACGAAACCCCTCGGCACTCCGATGGCCTTGTAGACCGGCTTCAGTTGCTCTTCGAACCAGGAGGTGGGGACGACCTTATCTGGGATCACATATCCCAGGCTCTCAATACACACGTTGTCGAATCGCATAAACCTCGCCCTTTTCTTGATCTTCGTACCGCGGCGAATTGTACCATTAAAGTGTGGGTTCCGCCACTGACGGACCCTTTAGCGTCGCACCAGAAGCACGCCGCTCAATACTATGCCCAGACTGATCACCAGCATGGAGCTGAGGTGCTCGCCAAGCACCAGCGCTCCCAGGATCAGACCGTTGATCGGCACGATGTAGGTCACCATCGTGGTAAACGTGGCGCTGGTGCGGTCCAGTAGTGTGTAGTAAATCACGTAGGCGATCACGGTCCCCATCACGGTGAGCGCGACCCAACTGCCCAGCGCTTTCCACGATAGGGCGATCTGCAGGGGCTGCTCCAGCAGAAACGCCAGGGGCAGCATATAGGCGAAACCCATCGTGAACTGTCCCGCAGCCGAGGTCATGGGGTTCTGCCCTTCGAGCCGTCGCCTGGCGAAGATACTGGCCAGGGCGTAGCAGAGCGAGGAGCCAACGATGGCGAGCATACCCCATACCGAGGCAGAGACGCCCTGACGCACCTCCGGCCACATCAGCAAGCCGACGCCGCAGAAGCCCAGAGCGACGCCCACCGCCTTGCCCCAGGTCAACCGATCATCCTGGGTGAGCAGATGTGCCAGGAGGATCGTGAAGATCGGCAAAGTGGCCTGCAACAAAGCGGCCCAGCCGCTGGGGATGTACTGCTCACCCCACGAGATGAGCGAGAAGGGCAGTGCGCCGTTGATCAGCCCGATGACGGCATAGGTCGTCCAGATGCGCCTGCCTCTTGGCAGGGGCACCTTGCGGAACCGTAGGATGGCCCACATCAGCAGCGCGGCAAGTCCAAGCCGGCCGGCCACTAGGGTCATGGGTCCGATCTCGGTGACGACGATCTTGATGAATAGGAAGGATGTGCCCCAGATGGCACCGAGGATGAGGAGTAGAATCAGGTTCATAGTTCTTGTTTCGTGGCCGTACTCAGGCCGATGAGGATAAGCAGTCCGCCCAGGACGGTGACCCAACTGGGTGACTCCTGCAGGATGATCCATGCCAAGATTGTTGCCCCGATGGGCTCGGCGAGGGCAGCCATCGAGACGAAGGTTGCGGGTAAGTGCCCAAGTGCCCAGTTGAACGATGAATGACCGACGATTTGCGGGAAGATGGCCAGCAGCACGAGCCAGACCCATGCCTGGGTCGGGTATCCGGTGAGCCGCACGCCCACGATGAAGGCTAGGATCATCAGCGTAAGTGCGGCGATCCCGTAGACCGGGAAGACGTAACCCAACAGCGAAAGTTGACCGCGCAAGCGCCGGCCGATGAGCATATAGACGGCGACGGTAACCGCACCGGCAACGGCCAAGAGATCGCCCCGCAGTTGGTGGGCGCCCGCGCTCCAGTCGCCCAGGCTGATGATCGCCGATCCCGCCACGGCGATGAGGATGCCGACCAACATCCGCTTTCGTAGGTGTTCCTGGAGGATGAAGTGTGAGATCAGGCCCACAAACAGCGGGTTCGTGCCGACGAGGACTGCCGATGCCGCGACCGAGGTCATCTCCAGTGAGGTAATCCACGCGTAGAAGTGAATGGCCAGCATAACGCCGGACGCTGCCAGAAGTCGCCACGACCTCGTGTCGAGCCGGCGCCACTCCGCCCGGCAGGACTTGAGCGCCCAAGGCGCCAACAGCAGTGAGGCCAGGGTCAGCCGCCATGCTGCCACAGCCAGGGAATCGACCGTCCCTTGGGCCAATCTGATGAACGTAGACGCAGTCGAGACCGCGAGGATCCCTATGCCCAGGACCAGCACCGGGTGGACGGTACACGGCCTAGATGTAGGCGGAGTCGTAGGAAGCATTGTCGCCATGATTGCTGAGCTTTCCCAGATGTCGATCGATATTAGTGAACGTGCGCGTTAGCTTACCCAGGGAAGAGTGACATACTTTGGTTGAGTCGACCGGCTTATGTGAGCTGGCCTCGCCTGCTCTGAAGCGGTTAGTGGTGGAGATTATAGAGGTGTTCTGTGGTATGCCAACCCCTAAATTTCCCCAAACCGGTTTCTAGATGAGATGAGCACTTGTGGTATAATGCACATGTAGGGAGAAATCTTCGTTCGATGTTGTTTTCTGTCGCGCTGCACGATCTAGCTGTTTGTGGTCGCCCTAACCTAAGGAGGCAACAGCATGGCTGAGTTCACGAAACATCTGTACCTGTCGATGGTTCCAGAGGCCTTGATTGCGTCACAGCTCTCCCCTGAACAGTTTGCTGTGTACTATGCTGTTGGATCAGCAGAGAAGTCGCGCGGTCAGGCGATGTTCTTCGAGATCGATCCGAGTTTTCGGCACGAGGAACTTCCGGTTGAGGAAGGCTTAGCGCGCTGTCACCTTCATGAGGATGGCTCACCCAAGCGATCTGTTTACATCTCAGTCTATCGGGCGCTGGAGCGTATTCCGCTGGATGCAATCCTTAGGCTCTACCTGGTGACTCAAGATGGGCGGGTGTTGGGGATCGACCCGAGCGAGACGTGCCCAGAGGATACGACTGGACTGCACCTTTACCAGGAGATTGCGCCGGTTCACCCGCTGGTGGTGAGCACAATGGGGCCGCGGGAGTTCTATAGCCTTATCGTTAAGACCCCCACCTCATTGTTGACGCTTCCGGCTGTATGTTTTGCGGAGCTGCAGCTGGGTGAGTTGGCTGATAATCCGGAATATGGAAGTGTGGGCAATCTGCCCTACGCCAACATTGACCACCTCCGGCAGTGCTTGGTGGATCTGCGCACCAAGACTGTGCATGCGAAGATGGTGGACCGGGTCAGTTCCGCGTCATTCCTGTACAGAACATTGCGGATGGGGCTGTTCCTGGGCAATAGAGAGCGGTTGATGTGCTTCCCTATGCCGTCTCAAGAAGAGCTGCGGAGTAAACACTATCGCTGGTGGCGCTCCGCGGGTATGTAGAGACGGTCGGGGTGAACACAGGGTTATCCGTCAGCGTGGGCAGTACGGATACCCTCTAGGCTTACCACCAAAGGCTCACAGCTTCCTCTCCGGGGTCGGCTGCGGAGAAGGATCCCCGGATACGGTTTCCTGGGAGGAGCTGGGGTCTCTTTGTGTGGAAATCACACAACATCAGGTTGTTAGGAGTATCGGGAGGAGCTATGAATATTTGGGTGGTTGTTAGTTTCATCGCCGGCATTATCTCAGTTGGCGCCAGCCTTGTTTATTACCGGTGGGTTGCCAAGCAGGACCCCGGTGATGAGCGGGCACAGCGTGTCGCCGGCTGGATTGAAGATGGTGCACGGTCCTACCTGAAGAAGCTGTACGTGGCGCTGACCGGGCTTGCGGTTTCGCTGGCCATTATTCTCGCCCTCGTGTTTAGTCTTCAGGAGAACTTGGGTTACGGCTCGGGTATCGCCGTGGCCTTCATCTTCGGCTCTGTATGCTCGGCCTTGGCCGGCTACATGGGCATGACGATCGCCGTCAAGGCGAACGTCCGGACCGCAGTCGCCGCCAACAAGGGTCTCAACCCTGCGTTCGCGGTCAGTTTCAAAGCCGGTTCCGTGATGGGTCTCGCCATGGTAGGGCTGGCCCTGATCGGTATGAGCGTGATCTTCCTGATCACTGGGCCGACCAAGGGTCCCGAGATGATCCTGGGCTTCAGCTTTGGTGCTTCGACGTTGGCGCTGCTGGCCAAGGCCGGTGGTGGCATCTACACCAAGACCGCTGACATCGCCGCTGACCTTGTTGGTAAGGTCGAGGTCGGCATCCCTGAGGATGACCCCCGTAACCCCGCCGTTGTGGCTGATAACGTGGGTGACAATGTCGGCGACGTTGCCGGCATGGGTGCGGACATCTTCGACAGCTACGTTGCCGCGACTGTTGCGGCCATGTTGTTGGGTTCTGCGTTGACCCTGCAGGGCGATCAGCTGACCCTCTACACCATCTTCCCGCTGATCCTCTGTATGTTGGGTTCGTTCGCTTCGCTCATCGGTCTGCAGTTCGTCAAGGTCGGTGAAGACGGCAAGCCCGGTCGCGCTCTGAATATGGGCACCATCCTGACCGCTGTGATCTTCGCTGCGATGATCGCTGTCGTCGTACTGGTTGCCGGCATTGATATAACTGCTCTGTGGGCGACCCTGGCAGGCTTGATCACCGGTGTGATCATCGGCTTCACCTCCGACTATTTCACCGGCGACGACCGTCCGCCGGTTGTCGAGACCGCCAGGGTCTCTGGCTCCGGTGCGGCGATCACCATCATCACCGGCTTCAGCTATGGTTTGATCAGCATCGTTCCGTCTGTCATCGGTATCGTCGTCGCGATGCTCATCTCTTACTACGTTGCTGAGACCTCCTCGGTTATCAACGGCGTCTATGGCGTCGGCATCAGCGCCGTCGGAATGTTGGCACTTAGTGGTATGATTGTCTCCTCCGATGCCTATGGTCCTATCGTCGACAACGCCCGCGGTATTGCCGAGATGGCGGGTATGCCCGAGGACGTTATCGATATCACTGACGTGTTGGATGCTGCCGGTAACACGGCCAAGGCCATCACCAAGGGCTTCGCCATCAGCGCCGCCGCGCTGACCGTGTTGGCCCTTTTCACCGCCTACGAAAGCCAGATCTTCCTGGCGTCAGGCCAGCATCTTCAGATCAGCTTGCTGAACCCGATGGTCATCGCCGGCGTCTTCCTGGGCGCTGCGACCCCGCCGTTGTTCAGCGCGTTGACGATGCTCTCCGTGACCCACAATGCCTTCGACATGATCGAGGAGATCCGGCGCCAATTCCGTGAGCACCCCGGCATTCTCGCCGGTACCGAGGAACCCGATTACGTGACCTGTGTTTCGATGGCGTCGGAGAATGCCTTGTCGTCACTGGTCATCCCGGCCTTCCTGGCTGTGGCCCTGCCGCTGTTGGTCGGCTTCATCATGGGCCCCGAGGCGTTGGGTGCTTTCCTCGGTGGCGCGATCTTCACCGGTATCCTCTTCGCGTTGCTGATGTCCAACGCCGGCGGTCTGTGGGACAACGCCAAGAAGTACATCGAGAGCGGCAACTTCGGTGGCAAGGGCTCTGAGGCTCACAAGGCCGGCGTCATCGGCGACACCGTTGGTGATCCCTTCAAGGACACCGCAGGTCCTTCGCTTAACACGCTGATCACCGTGATGTCCCTGGTGTCGTCACTCTTCGCTCCCATCATCGCAGGCTTCCACCTCCTCTAGGTTGCGACTCTGTAAACGCACACCACAAGCCCCCGCGTACGCGGGGGCTTGTGGTGTTCAAGGCGACTCAGAATGGGAGAATCAGCGAATCAAGAATGGAGGAGGCGTTCTGTGGACCGCGGCCATCTTGGCCGCAACCGCTCGCTGCTGGCCTACAAGGCGCGACACCGACTGCGCGCCGCGCACCCGAACGAGAAGGCCTGTTCATGGCGTGGGCTTACGGCCTTTGAGCTGCCGTAGTTTGGCAGCCCAAGCTTTTGGGGCCTTCCTCGATAATGGGCACCCTCTCCGGAGAGTACAGCAGAAGGGCTTTGGGCTTCTCCCAAGCGGGCTACTTCCAAACCAGCGAGGTGCGTTTCACAATTCTTGGTTGGGCCGCTGATCCAGCGTAGCGGTGAAGTCTCTGCTTGGCCCCTGGAGGAGGCCAAAAAAATGAAAAGGGGCTGGCCTTGCCCAGCCCCGTCTGCGTGCCCAGGCAGCCATCGTGGATCCTCCTCACCAACTCTCCCCCGCCGGGGGAGAGAGCCAGATGCCGGTTTCGCCAAGTCGCCAGATTTCTGGGATGCACCCAACCGGCGCGCTCAAGCGGCACCACACGAGACTTGGTGTATGATCCAGCATCCAGCTTCAGGCGTCTACTCCCGCTCCCCCAGCAGTGACGCCAGTGCCGTCCTGACGCGGTCGTTGTCGGGCCGGCGTTCCAGGGCATTCTCGAGAGCCCACTGTGCCAGGTCCATATCGCCCAGCTGCGCAGTCGTCTGCGCGATGCCGGCGAGTCCATCGATGTCGGCCATCATCAGCCCGGCGGCCTGGCGGAAGTGGATCGCGGACAAGGCCCACATCTTGTTGGCGCCGTAGGCCCGCCCCCGTACCAGATAGTCCATCCCGGTCTTGGGCCCGCGATCGAGCGCCAGGGTGAGGCGTACGCGTTGCTGCACCCGGAAGTCCTGCTCCAACTTGATCATCAAGACGGCATTGGCAAAGGATAGCCCGACGCCCACAACGCCGCCGATCAGCCCCGGCAGGCTTTGCCCCGCAAAGGCCAGACTGCCGATGGAGCCGATCAACCCCAGGACGGCGCCGGCGAGCATCAAGTAGAACACAATGCGCCAGCGCAGGTAGAGTCCGATGATCATCACGAGCCCCATCAGGAAGGGGATCCAGAGCAGCCAGAAGAGCATCGGTGGGAAGAGAGTGTGGGCCGCCCGGAGCGCGGCCTCCGATAGCGTGTGGGGCAGCCCGATGTAGGCGGGGAGGAGTTGGGTAGCGTCGGGAATGCTCGCCGTGAATGCCACGATGAAGAGGGTCACGAAGGGCACAGCGGCCAACATCAGCGTGCTGATGATCTGCAGCAAGATGAGAATCCAGAGCAACGGTGATCGGCTCTCGTTAGGACGGTACTTGATCCACAGGCGGTTACTGCACTCGGGGCAGCGCTTGTCCTGCGGCTCGGTAGGCGCAGCGCAGTAGGGACAATGGTTGGGATCCTCGTATTTAGCCCACAGCGCTGCGGAGGGTGGCTCGCCGTCAGGTTCAGGCTCTGGGATCTCGGTGGTGTACTTCCCGCGGTATTCATCCCCCAATATGTCCCCGGCGAGGGTTGACGCGATCCGCTCCCCGTCCTCGTCCGACTCTATGTCATCCCAGGGGCGTTCCTCCGCAGCCGCACGCGCTTGCCGCAGCAGCTCCAGACCATCCTGTGCCATGGCGTTTTCCGGATCCTGAGTCAGGATGTTTTCGTAGCAGATTTCACGATCTTCGGCGTTGTCCACAACGCGGCTCAAGCAGAGCCAGGCGTCCGAGTTCTGCTCATCGCGCATCACCACGTCGATGAATAGCTTGTGCGCTTTGGCCTTTTCCCCGGCTTCGGCTGCCTTGATGCCTTCTATCAGAAGGTAGTTCGCGGCGTTCTGCTGCGCGCGTGCAAGCCCGCGCCGGGCGACCGCGTGGTCGGGTTCAAGGTCCAGGACTTTGCGCAGGCAGTCCTCGCGCTTGAGTGGGTCGTTGATGACCCCGCTCATCCAGAGCCACGCGGTAGCGTTGTCTGGGTCCGCTGTGAGGACCCGGCGAAGCAGCGTGCGTGCTTCGCCGGGCTGCTTGCCTTTGGCAGCCTCGATGGCTGCCTGCAGTAGCCCTTCGATCTCGTCAGGTGTGGTGGTGTCTGCCATCGATGTCACTGACGTACCACTCCCCAGCTCTGGATCATATCGGCCACTGCAGAACGCGTTGCCTCAGAGCCGAAGCCCCAGGCCAGCAATGTGAAATAGTCGCCGACGCCTTTCGAGCCGAAGTCGGGCCGGATGCTGTAGAGCTCGACGAAACCTGCCATCGCCAGCACCACCACCGCCACGCCGTACGTAACCCACGTGAACCAGCGCCGCCGGTGCCTTGCAGCCAATGCCTGGTCCTCCAGCGAACGGACGCGCACCTGGGGCAGACCGGTCATCAGCTGTGGGCGAATCGGCCCGACCAGGCCTTTGGTCACTGCGTCGCCGCTTGAGAAGGGAATCGCGACTTCGCCCTCCAGCACGGTGCAGCCACCGGCTGCGAGATCGGCGGCACGGGTGTCTACGGTCAGGTCCGCCTGCAGCTCGATGTATACCGTGTCGGCATTTGTGGGGAGCGTATCTACGCGCGTCTGGTAGGTCGCCAGGGCCGCAACTAGTGCCTCTGACGGATCATCCCCGGCTAACACCCGATAGTGCGCCAGCATAGCGGTCAGGTCAGCTTTGCGCAGCTTGGTGAGCGTCGCCTCCACGGTCCCTGCCAGGGCTTGGAGTGCCTGCCCGGCGGTGCTGTCCAGGGGGGACTGGTGGGTGAGTTGCTGCTGGTACGCCGCCGACTGCGCTGTGCCGTGCGCCCCCATCTCTGCCAGCATCTCAATGCGCGCCTGCAGCTCCATAAAGGTATTGGCGCGGTCTGTCAAGGGCAGCATCTGAGCCCGCAAGGTCTGTGGGCCGTCGAGATCTGGTGTATTGCGGTGGATGTCCTCTGCGGCTTGTTTGAGCTCGGCGACATAGCGTGCGCCGGCGTCGGCGGTCGCCAGCCATTCGATGAACTTGGCGTGCGCCGTGAACTGTACGAGCCAATCTGGGCGCCCGCGCCGCCAGAGGGTCCAGACCCTCCCCGCTTCCTCCGCTGCCGTCTGTGCCTGCTCCCACTGCTGGGCCTCCAGCGCGACCTCCACATCGGCCAACTCGGCGGTCAAGCGATCGTAGAAGGGCTTGCCCAGGGTGCGCAGCTCTTCATCGATTTTCATCTGCGTCCGTAGCTGCCCTAGCCGTACCATCACCTCGTCGCGGGGGCGGCCCTTGGCCCGGTAGTTGGTGACGCCGATCCCCAGAGCCACCCCGGCGACCAACGCGCCGAGCGGCCACCAGGGCTGCGATTTGACCGAGACTTGGACCGGGAGGGAGCGGGTGCCGCCGGTGTAGGCAATCAAGATTTCCCCGGTGTAGACGCCTGCCGCGACACCGGCGAGATCGAACCGTAGCGGTACGCTGAGCGGAAGATTGGACGCAAGATCCGCCGGCAGCGTGGCGCTGTCTGCGAGAGTCGGCACGAGGACGCGGCCCTCGGCGTTCGTAAGTTCCAGCGGAATCAGCGTGAGCTTGGAGAGCGGGGTCGCCGATTGAACGACCACGCTCCGGCTCAGTGATTGGCCCTGCACGCCACTGAGCGTCAACTGTGCCGGGGTGATGGAAAGGACGTCCTGTGCAGCCAGCGCGCCTGAGAAGACAAAAAGCAACCCAACCACAAAGACGGTAATCTGCAGCGGTTTCCTCATCGTGGCTCCTTTCGCTTACTATGCCAGTCTACACCGTAAGGAGAAGTTGTGTCAAGGAGGGCATCGCAGAGATGCTGTATCCTTCTCAGGAACTACGCTGGACGGTGGTCCAGCGTCAGCTGCAGCATCCCCTTAAACGCTGGAGGCGGATCACACTTGAACAAGCTCAGGACATCCGCCTCTCTGAGGTCCTGGTCACCACCTACCGGAGATAAGGATATACAGTACCAACGCAGGGACGGCTAAGTGTTGGTATCTTGCAGTACGGCGTCCGGCTGCAGGGGCAGGATGACGTGGAAGTCGCTGCCCGGGCAATGGATTTCGTCGTGGCCGGGGCTCTCGGCCCAGACGCGACCGCCGTGGGCCTCAATGATGCCGCGGGTGATGGCCAGCCCCAGGCCGGTGCCGCCACCCTTGAACTTGCTGACGCCTGACGAGTGTGAGGCCACCTCGCCGATCTGGTAAAACTTGGCGAAGATGAGCTCCCGCACGCTGGGGTCGATGCCAATGCCGGTGTCGCTGACAACGACCTCAACCCAGCTACGTCCAGGGCGCACGCCCTCCAACTCCAGCGGGCGGCCCCAGACGCGGACGGAGCCGCCATCGGGCGTGTACTTCACCGCGTTGATGATCAGATGGTAGAAGGCCTTGCGGACGCCTCTTGGGTCCGCCTCGATCATCGGCAACTCATCGAGGCTACTGTCCAGATCAAACGCGATGTTGCGGGCGGTGAGAACCTCCCTCAAACTGAGGACGATGGCCTCGATCAACACCGAGAGGAACATTGGTTCCGGGACCAGCTGCCAGGCTCGGCTGTCGATGCGGGCCATATCGAGCATGCTGTCGGTGAGTGTGGTCAGGCGTTCGGCGCCTTCCAGGATGCCCTTGACCAGCTGCCACCGGTCATCGTCGCGCTTCAGGTCGGCATCGCCCATCAGCAACTGACTGTAGCCGCTCAACACGGTCAGGGGCGTGCGCAGTTCGTGCGAGGCGATGCTGATGAAGTCCGACTTGGCTTGGTCCAGGTGCTTCAGCTTCTGGTTGGTGATCTCGAGCTCCTCCGACCGCTTCCGGAGATCGGCGATGGCTTGCTCGAGCACCGCGTTGACGTGGGAGAGGTCGCTGTAGAGGTTCGCGTTATGGAGTGCCATCGCTGCTTGGTTGGCGAAAGCTGCCGAGAGCGTGACCTCCTCCTTGGTATACGGATCGGGGTGCTCACGGGTGAGCGAGAGCATCCCGGCAATCTCACCTTCCAGGATAAGCGGCACCCCGAGCCAGGACTGTGCTCGAGGCAGTCCTTGTACGTATTGCCAATCACGCCGCCGGGCCACGTCGGGGATCAACAGGGGCCGGTGTGTCTCACCGATGGTGCGGTAGACGTCATCATCGTGAATGGGGACGCGAATCTCCAGCGGGTTGGCCTCATCTGGGAAACCTCTGGCGGCTCGCGTGACGAGTTCGCCGTTCTCTTCCAGCATGATCGAGCTGCGGCTATGCGGCACGATGGTGACTAAATGACCCAGAACCATCCCCAGGATCTGCTCCAGATCGAGGGTCTGGGAGAGCGCGCGGCCGACGGCGTTCAACTTCTCGGCGAATTGGCGCCGCCGCTTCTCCTTCTCCAGTTGCTCGGCGTTTGCGATCACCATCGCTAGATGCTGGGCCAGCGCCTGAAGTGCAGGGATAGTCTCCTGCGACAAGGCCCTGCCCTGTGACGTGCTCACGGCGAGCGCGCCGAATGGCTCCTCAGCCACCGTCAGGGGCAGGATCAGGTGGGTCATAGGCCCACCGTCATCGTCGCCGGTCTCCGCAGTTCGTGCTGTGTGCAGGATGGCTTTACGTTGGCGGACGGCCTGTCTCAGAGGATCCGCCTCTGCCGACGCTTGACGCAATGGTGCCGGCGTCACATCGCCGGCGTGTGCTAGGAGGTGCAGCGTATCGCCGGAGGCTTCGGACCGGTAGATCCCCACGCCGACACAGCCGAGCCGCTCGCAGATGCGCTCGGCGGCCCGCTCCAGCAGCAGGGCTAGCGAGAGGTCGGTGTCCAGCAGCCGTGCGATCTCGACCGAAAGCTCAAGCGCTACCTGTGCTGGGACGGAGGTGAAGTCGGGGAGGGCTTGATCCGTGCGGTTCTCTTCGGATACAGGATGCGGCGCCACACCCGTCGCTGCAGGTTCGGTGATCCCCATCGCGTGCCTCCTGGTGGTGATGCGTGTAGCTGCCACCCGTAAAGATAGTGCAGGTTGCGGGGGCGTCAAATGGGGAGGGGATCAGGGGCTGGGGTGCGGAGGGGATCGGGAGAGCTGGAACGATCGGCCGCTCGGGTTTGCCGAGCGGCCTTGAAGTTCGGTGGTCAGGGCAGAAGCGGGAAGCCTTGGCGTCTACCGATTTTCCAGCGCAGCGTGCATCCGACCCAGGCCCTCTTCCAGCAGTGCTCGTGGGCAGCCGAAGTTGAGGCGAACGAAGCCTTCGCCACTGGGGCCGAAGGAGGTGCCGTCATTGAGGGCGACCTTGCCCTTCTCCAGAAAGAACCTGTGGGGTGAGTCGGACAGATCCGCGTCGCGGCAGTCGATCCACGCGAGGTAGGTGCCTTCGGGGCTGGCGATGTGCAATTCGGGCATGTGTTCGCGTACGTACGCGACCGTGAAGTCGCGGTTAGCCTCCAGATAGCGCAGCGCGGCAGCCAGCCCGGGTTCGCCCTCAGTGTAGGCGGCGCGGGCTGCGGTGTACCCCAGCAGGTTGGGGAGTCCCACCAGCCCGCCGCGCGCGACATTGTACTGCCTGCGGAGTTCGGGATTGGGGATCACGGCGAAGCCGCAGTCGAGACCGGCGACGTTGAAGGTTTTACTGGGTGCCATCAGGTGATGGTGCGTGCCTCGAGTTCCGGGCTGATGGAGGCGATGGGGGTGTGCGGATGGCCGCTGAAGGTCAGGTCGCCGTGGATCTCGTCGGAGCAGATCACAACGTCGTGGCGTAGGCAGATCTCGCCCATGGCCTGCAGTTCCTCGCGTGTGAAGACGCGACCGACGGGGTTGTGCGGGCTGCAGAGCAGGAAGAGCTTGGTTCGGTCGGTGATGGTCGCCTCGAAGAGGTCCATATCGATGGTGTAGCGCCCGTCGGTCTCGCGGGTCAGCTCCATCGACTGGTCCAACGCACCGGCGGTCCTGGCAGCGCTCAAGATGGGCCCGTAGACCGGGGTCTGCATCAAGAGGGCTTGATCGGGGGCCACCAGCGCGCGGACGGCGAGATTGAAGCCGGTGACGACTCCAGGCGTGAAGACGATAGCCTCGGGCTCTACGTGCCAGTCGAAGACGCGGGCCAGCCGGTCAGCGATGAGTTCGGCAAGGTCGGGTGCGTGGTGTTCGTAGCCGAAGACGCCGTGCTCGACCCGCTCGTGCAGGGCGCGGATGACGGCGGGCGGGGATTTGAAGTCCATGTCGGCCACCCACATGGGGAGCACGTCTTCGCCGAAGAGCTGCCACTTGTTGCTGTTGGAGCGTCGTCGGTCGATTATGGTGTCGAAGTCGAAGGCCGTGTCACCGGCCCGGGTATCACAGTCTTTCACACTATCCTCCTGAGGCCGTAAGGCCGGGTCTTGTGCATATCGGAGCGATTATACCACCCCCCCAGGTCAGTGCAGGGGAAGAGTGGAACCACGAATCTGCACGAATCTACACTGATCTTTTCTCTGTTTTTATCTGTGAGGATTCGTGAGGATTCGTGGTTAGGAATCTGCCAGAGAACCTTCTCAGATGTGTTGACTTCGATCCCGCCCAACCTATACTGGCTGCATTCGGAAAGTGTAAACATACCCTTGAGCCAATACCCACGGGAGGCGCAGATGGCGGAGGACGACAATAAGAATCATACGACTGAGACCAAGGATGCGAAGAGGGACGAACTGGAGGAGCAGGTCTCCGAGACCAAGCACACGGTGACGATCAACGGTGTGGAGATCGCCTACACGGCGAAGGCCGGGACGCTGGTCCTTAAGGGCGATGAGGGAAAGCAGAAGGCCGAGGTCTTCTATGTGGCCTATACCAAGGATGACGTTGAGGATACAGCGTCGCGCCCACTGACCTTCTCCTTCAACGGTGGCCCCGGTTCTTCCTCAGTCTGGCTGCACCTGGGTGTCGTGGGCCCGCAGCGCGTGTCGATGGATGATGAGGGCAACCCGCTGCCCCCGCCCTTCAAGCTGGTGAACAACGAGTACTCGCTGCTGGATATGACCGACCTGGTCTTCATTGACCCTGTGAGCACGGGCTACAGCCGACCGGCCCCCGGCGAGGAGACCAAGCAGTTCCACGGTGTTGAGCAGGACATCGCCTCGGTTGGCGAGTTCATCCGTCTCTACACGACCCGCGACCAGCGCTGGGCTTCACCCAAGTTCCTGATCGGCGAGAGCTACGGCACGACGCGTGCGTCGGGATTGTCGTCCTACCTCCAGAGCAATCTGGGGATGTACGTCAACGGGATAATGTTGGTGTCGTCGATCCTCAACTTTCAGAGCGCGCGCTTTGACCTTGGCAATGACTTGCCCTACATCATGTTCCTACCTACCTACGCCGCGACGGCCTGGTACCATCACTTGCTGCCCGAGGAGTTGCAGGCGCTGAGCTTGCAGGATTTCCTGGCCGAGGTTGAGGTCTTCGCGCGGGGTGAGTATAACGTGGCGCTGATGCAGGGCGCTGAGCTTCCCGATGATGCGCACGCCGCGATCGTGACCAAGCTGGCCCGCTACACCGGCCTGACCAAGACCTATGTCGAGCAGACCAACCTGCGGATCAACATCCACCGGTTCGTGAAGGAACTGTTTCGGTCCGAGCGGCGCACCATCGGTCGCTTCGACTCGCGCGTCAAGGGCATCGACCTTGATGCGGCAGGCGAGCACCATGATTGGGATCCAAGCTACGCGACCGTGCAGGGCGCCTACACCGGCGCGCTCAATTACTACGTGCGGTCGGTGCTCAACTTCAAGAGCGACAAGCCCTACGAGATCCTCACCGGAAAGGTGCATCCGTGGGACTACAGTGCCTACCAGAACCAATATGTCAATGTGGCCGACAGCCTGCGCCAGGCGATGACGCGCAATCCTTACCTTAAGGTCTTTGTGGGCAATGGCTACTACGACCTGGCGACCCCCTACTTTGCCACCGAGTATACCTTCAACCATCTGGGGCTCGATAAGACGCTGCAGGATCACATCTCGATGGGCTACTATGAGGCTGGCCATATGATGTACCTGCACAAGGCATCGCTGGAGAAGCTGAAGGCGGATCTTGCGGCGTTTATGGCTGGGGCGCTGGAGGAGTAAGGAAGCGGTCAGCGGTCAGCAAGGGGCAGTAAGGAGTAGGGGAGTAAGGAATAAGGTTCGGATCGCGGGCATCCTGCCCGCTCTGCTCTGGGTTAGTGGCGTGCGCAGAGGGAATCCCGTTGACAGTCTGACTGCGTGGGCTTGCGGGCAAGATGCCCGCGGTCCATAGTACCTGGCAAGTGAGCAACGGACGCCAGAAGTGTAGTGAGAAGACGGAGTAGGCGACAAGGGGGTTCTTCCCTTACTGCCTACTCCGTACAGCTTACTTTCGGCCGCGGGCTGACGGCTGAAAGCTGATCGCTTTCTCGTACTGCCTACTCCGTGGTGTTCTCTTCCGGCTGAAGAGCTGACCGCTGAATGCTGACAGCTTTCTCCTACTGCTTACTCGCTACTGCTTACTTCCGGCCGCGGGCTGACCGCTGACCGCTGACCGCTCCTAAAGCACCACCGCTTGCGCCACCCGTACTTTCTTCGAGTCCTTCACCAGACGATCGCCCTGAACATCGCGCGAGGCTGGGGCCATTGAGGCGATGGGGATGCGCTGGCGCCGCCAGTCCGCGAGGTAGATATCCACGTTGTTCTTCTCCAGGCCAACCACTGCAGCGGCGAGCTTGCCGCCTGCCTTGGAGATCCTGAGGCAGCGTACGCCCATGGTAGCGCGCCCTTTGACGGCGATGCCGGCCAGTGGGAAGCGGTGCACGTAACCATATTCGGAGATTACGATGACCTGCCAGTTCTGGTCATCCTTGCCGTTCGGAACTACAATTGCACCAAGAAGTTGGTCGTCCTTGCGGAGTTTGATGCCCGCCACACCTGAGGCTGAGCCGGTTTGCTGCGGATTGGCGGTGGTGCTCTCAATGCGCAGCGCCTGCCCATCCTGGGTGTAGAAGACGATGTGTGCGTCGTCGCCGGCGATTGTGCCTGTGAGCAGACGATCTTTCTCGCCGCCCGCCAGGCCCATCACAACATCCCAAGTGCGGTCGATCAGCGCCAGGTCCTCGACCTTGGTGCGCTTGATCTTGCCGGATTGACTCACCATTACCAACGTCTGTCCGGCTGCCGCGACAGCTACGCCTACGATTTCTTCTCCCTTTGCCAGTCCCAACGCCTCCGGCGTGGCCTCCTCCGGGATGAAGCCTACGGCTCCCTTCCACGCTCTCCCTGCGCTGGAGAAGACAATCACGTCTTCGTGTGGCTTGACCTGCAGATGGGCCAGATGGCCGCCGCCGACCGGCGCGCGGCTGGTAAGGGTCTCGTCGGCGCGGTAATAGTAGCCTGAGGCATCCCGGCGCTGCAACCCGTTGGGAGTGAGGATGACCACCTGTCTGGCACCGGGCATCACCAGATCCGCTTGGGTTGTGAAAGTGCCTTTGCCGGCCGCGTTTTCCTCCGCATCGATGATAATGGTGCGGCGCGGCACAGCGTACGCCTCTCTCAGCCCCATCGTTTCCTCAATGATCACCTGCAGGCGCTTGGCCTCGGAGCTCAACAGGCTTTCGAGATACTTGATCCGAGCGCGCAGCTCCTTGGCTTCGTCCACCAGCCGGCGGCGCTCCAGCGCAGCCAAGCGTCGCAGCTGCATGTTAAGGATCGCTGTTGCCTGCAGGTCGCTGAAGGCAAACTTGTGCATCAGGTTGGCGTGTGCAGTTTCGGACGTGCGCGAGCGCCGGATCGTGTCGATGACCTCATCCAGGATGTCCAGGGCCTTGAGTAACCCGTCGACGATATGGAGCCGTGCGCGCCGCTGCTCGAGTTCGTACTCGCTCCGGCGCTCGATGACCTCCAGCCGGTGTTTGACGAAGTAAGTAAGCATGTCCACCAGGGGCATTTCCATTGGCCGCGTGGAGCCGTCTTCCTCCGGGACCAGAGCGAGGTTGATTGCTCCGAAGGTGTCGCGCAGCTGTGAATACTTGAGCACATCCGCCAGGACTTCCTGGGCGTCGGCGCTGCGCGAAACCTCGATGACCACGCGCATACCAGTGTAGTCGGACTCATCACGCAGATCGGTGATGCCGCTGATGCGACCGTCTCGAACCTCACGGGCCAACTTCTCGATGACTGTTGTCTTCAGAACGGCGTAGGGTAGCTCTTCAACCACGATGTTGCTCTTGCCACCGCCGATATCCTCCAGCTTGATGCTGGCCTGCATGACTATGCGGCCGCGCCCATCCTTGTAGGCTTGGCGAATCGTGTCGATCGTGCCGCCGTTGTCGTCGTCACGATATCGGTAGATCAGGCCCCCCGTGGGGAAATCCGGGCCGGGGATGATCTTCATCAGGTCATCGACGCTGATCTTGTCGCGTTTCCCCCAATTCTTGGCTATATGCATGACGCCGTCGCAAACCTCACCCAGGTTGTGCGGCGGGATCTTCGTCGCCATTCCGACGGCGATGCCGTCCACCCCGTTGATCAGCAGGTTGGGAAGGACGGAAGGCAGCACGGTTGGTTCTTTTAGGGACCCGTCAAAGTTGTCCTGCCACTCTACCGTGTTCATATGCAGGTCCTGCAGCATCGTCTCTGCCATGGCCGTCAGCCGCACTTCGGTATATCGCATCGCCGCGGGCGAATCCCCGTCGATGGAGCCGAAGTTGCCCTGGCCATCGATCAAGGGGGCTTCCATAACGAAGTCCTGGGCCATACGGACCATCGCCAGGTAGACGGATTGGTCGCCGTGGGGGTGGTACTTACCCAGGACCTCTCCGACGATACGGGCGGATTTCTTGTGGGGCCGGTTGTGCAGTAGCCCGATATCGTGCATCGCGTAGAGGATGCGCCGTTGCACAGGTTTCAGACCGTCGCGTACATCCGGCAGCGCGCGGTCGGTAATCGTCTCTCGAGCATAGCCGATATAGGCATCGGTCATATCCCGATAGAGTTCGATGGTATCCGTGATGTTGTCATCAACACGGGTTGTTGTTGCTGCCATATAGTTCCTTCCTCTCAGTGTTTAGTCGTCGGCGCCGTCTTCCAATACCTCGCCGTCCCAGTACCTCATCAGGCGTTCTCGGCGCTGCAGCGGGCTGCCGCCCATCCACAGCGAGACAGTCGTGTTGGTGGAGTGAACGTCGTTGGCGGTCACGCGGATCATATGCTCATTGAGCCAGGGGTCCGGGGAGCCGACTTTGAAGACGGTCTCTCGAAGCTGTCCGGGGTTCATCTCACCCAGACCCTTGTAGCGTTGAACGGCGATCGTGGCCTTGCTGCCCCACTGCTTGGTGATGCGCTCTCGTTCCGCTTCGGTGTAGGCGTATTGCTTGTTCTTTCTGTTGCTGAGCTGGTAGAGCGGCGCGCGCGCGATGAAGAGCCGGCCCTCTTCCACCATCGGGCGCATGAAGCGCCAGAAGAGCGTGTAGAGCAGGGTCTTGATGTGATCGCCGTCGACGTCGGCGTCGACCAGGATCGCGACGCGCCCATAGCGCATGCTCTCTGCCTGGAAGTCTGAGCCGATCCCGGCACCAACGGCAGCAACGATCGTCTTAATCTCCCTGTTGGCCAGCGCTTTGTTGAGCCGCGCGCGTTCGGTATTGAGGATCTTGCCCCTCAGAGGCAGAATGGCGTGGTAATTGCGGTTGCGCGCCTGTTTGCAGGAGCCGCCGGCGGAGTCGCCCTCGACAACAAAGAGGGTGGTCTGCTCCACAGGGCTGCCCTTGGCCACGTCGGCTAGCTTTCCGGGTAGGTCATCAACTTCCAGCACTGATCGACGCATGACCAACGCGCGTGCCTTCGCCGCGGCGTGCCGCGCGCGCGAGCTGGCCAGACAGCGCTCGACGATCTTGCGCCCGAGTGGGATCTGCTTGCGGAACTGGCTCAGCAGCGCTTCGTAGACAATAGAGTGAATCTGGCCCTGTACCTGATCGCTTCCCAGCTGCGTCTTGGTCTGGCTGGTGAACTGCGGATCGCGCATGCTCACGTTGATGATCACGGTCACGCCCGCAATCGCGTCGCGCCCCGTGATCTCGTCGCCTTTCTGGAGCAGCTTCTTCTCCCCGCCGAAGACGTTGATGGCCTTGGTCAGTGCGGAGCGGAAGCCGGCGACGTGACGTCCACCATCCGGGGTGGGGATCGTATTCACAAAAGAGATGATCTCTTCGTCGTCCTGGTCGTGGTACTGCATAATAATCTCGACGCGTGTGTCATCCTTTGTCGTGCCCTTGACCGTGATCGGGTCGTGGATAGTGTTGCGCTCCTCGTTGAGGTAGGCGACGTATTCGGCGATGCCGCCCTTGTACTGGTACGTGCGCTCCTTATCAGTGTCGCGTTCATCCAGGATATGCACCGTCAGGTCGGGCACCAGGAAGGCCACCGTCTGCAGCCGCCGCGCGAGCGTGCTGAAGTTGAAGACCAGGACATCCAGGAATTCTGGGTTGGGCAAGAACGTAATAGTGCTGCCGGTGCCTAGCGTACGGTCGCGATGCTGGCGGATCAACGTTTTCTCACCGCGTTGACCGACTTCCCCGAGCACCTCGTTGGTCTTCGGGTCGAACATCTGGACGGAGCCTGTGGGCAGACCTCGCTCGTGATTCTGCCGGTAGATGATGCCGTTACGTCTGATCTCCACCTTGACCCAGCTGGAGAGGGCGTTTGTGGCCTTGATGCCGACGCCGTGTAGACCACCGGAGGTGGAGTAGGAGCCTTCTTCGAACTTGCCGCCGGCGTGGAGCTCGGTAAACGCGATCTCCAGTGCTGATCGGCCCTTTTCAGGATGAATGCCCACCGGGAAGCCGCGTCCGTTATCGGCGATGGTGATGCTTCCGTCCTTGTGGATAACGACGTCGATCCTATCGCAGACGCCGGCCAATGCCTCGTCGACGGAGTTGTCGACAATCTCGATGGCTAGGTGATGCAGTGCCGATTCGCCCTTGCCACCCACGTACATGCCGGGCCGGCGCTGGATATTCTCCGGATAATCCAGCACCTGGATGGACGAGGCATCGTATACAGCCTGTTTCTTTGTCATGCGTACCTCACATATGAATAGCGCCCCTCAGCGTAGGAGGCTTTCCTACCCCTGAGTCTCTGCTTGTGTGCTGTGCCGTGGCGCCATGCCCCTGCACGCCCAAGCCCGGGCTGCGTCTCTTCACGAGACCTGATTACGTAGCTCCCTGCACGATGTCAGAACGAAATTCGGCTGCAGGTCAACCCTATCATACAAGCTCTGACCCGGGTCCGGGCAATTTCAGTGTTCCGATGGTGTGGTCTTCAGCAGAACGTCACAGGCGTTCGGAAGCACCTACATAATGAAGCGTAGGGTGTAGGAACTGCTGCGCCCTGTGGCAGGGCCTTGGCAGCAGCACATCCGTTGCGGGATGGGCCCACCAGGGGTGCAGGCTCGACTTGGCGTCAGGTTGCCTCAGAACACGACGCGAGGAGTATAGCACAGGTAACTCTAGTCGTCAAAGTTCATGGTGCCACGCGCCCTGTGCCTTGCACCCAGTGTCATCATGTCTATATCTATTATATAGAATATTCGTTCTATTGTCAAACAATGCGCCGTAGGGGTGGGGAAAATCCGCTCAACCCAAGGCGCAAAGGAAGATAGAATCAAGAATGGAGAATCAGCGAATAGTCTTTGCTGTGACGTCGCCAATGAGTCTCTGAAGTTTCCGTAGCTCTCCTCTTGGCGTCTTCGCAGCTTGGCGTGAGATCTTAGCCTTGCTGAGTAGCCGACCGGAGCCCGATATCCTCCGGGAGTCCGGATTCGCAGGGGATGCCGACCTGGCAGAGGCCGCAGCCGTAGCCAACGAAACCGTAGTTCTCTGTCACATAGGTGCGTGTCCGGTCGAGGTGCGCTTTGCAGGCCACTTTGTCGTGCCCGTTCTCTGACAGCGCCCCGACCGGGCAGCGATCGATGCACTCCCCGCATGTGCCCTTGGCGTAGAAGAGGCAGTAGGCGCGGTGATCGGTATAGGGACGCGGCGTAGCCGGGACGGCGATGCGTGCGACGACGGAGCCGGCGCGCAGCGCCTTACCCTTGGCGGTGATGAGCCCGTCACACAAACCGAAGGCCCCCAATCCGGCAGCGTAGGCTGCGTGGCGCTCTGACCACGTCGAGGCGTAGACGTACTCCTTGGAGTCCTTGACGCTGAACTGCGGGGTCTCCATAGGCGCGACGGCCGAGAAGCCCGCGTTCGTGAGCTGCTGCGCGATATCGCGGCGTAGATTGCGGTTGAAAGCCTCGCCGAACACCCGCGAGCGCGCCCAGCGCTCGGAGGGATAGACCGTGGCTTCGCGCTGATCGCGCTTGGTCGCCATCGTCTGCGGCAGCACCCACGAGATCACGGTGAGATCCTCGGGCCGGGCGACCTCGGCGGGGAAGGTCTGCTGCCAGATTTCCAGCGGCGTCCAGTGGAAGGGCCCTACGACCGTTTTGTACTGGTCAAAGAGCGGATCTGCGCCGCTGGCAAATCCGATGAGCGGCGTGTCCCACGCGCGCTCTGCATCACCTTTTTCCATGTTGTTGCCCGGGCCGTCGCAGGTGGTCTCGATAAGCCTGACGACCCAGTCGGCATTCATCTCGGTGGCTGTCATAAGTTCTCCTGTCTGGGGGGATGCTGTTCGCTAGAGTATAGTCCGAGATGTTCTGTCTGGACAATCGCCCTCGGATTCCCGCTCTGGATTGCGAGCCAACTGTCGCTGGTTGCGAACGTCGCTTGCGTGATGTCATTGCGAGTGCGTTTTTTCAGACGCGGTGCTGGGCAGAATCAGACAGCGAGGAGTCTTGACTCGCGGATGCCTCCGTCTGCACATCACATGATTCCTCACTGCGGTGACTTGTGTAGGGGCTGGAGTACCAGACCCGTTCGGAATGACATATCGAGTTATATGTGCCTCTGGCGACAGAGCTAGGTGGGCGTGTGAGATCGCTGCCCAGACGACGGATCAGCGCTTTACGGTGCATGCCAGTGTAGCGCATCATCTGGTCCAACATTCGACTACGTGTCCTCCGATCTGCTTCCTGATACTGTGCTTGCATACGGTGGAGATACTGATAGCGCTCG
>Ga0114918_10001190_pt1 | contig 23245 bp, 31 predicted proteins | sample LantaG_FD_87015 | JGI IMG/M metagenome (GOLD analysis project Ga0114918, IMG submission 87015) | Deep subsurface microbial communities from Baltic Sea to uncover new lineages of life (NeLLi) - Landsort_02402 metaG | ecosystem: Environmental > Aquatic > Marine > Oceanic > Sediment | place... | reverse complement strand
GGGCCCGGCGTCGACGCCGGCATTGAGTTCATTCCAGGAGCCTCACTCGGACCCGGCATAGACAGCGCCATTGAGGCCATTCCGGGCAGGTCTCTTGGTCCTGGTATCGACGGGGTGATCCTCGCCCTCAACGGGATCGGCTACCGTCCTCTGCGACTGGACGACGAAGGGACCGGCACCAGGGAGCTCCGCGAAGAGCTAGACCTGGCTGTGGTCGCCAGCATTGCCAGGGAGACCGGCGGCAGGGCTACCCTTTGGGTGGACGACAACACCTCGTTGATCACGATCGGCGATGGGGTCTCGAACACGCTGGTGGCGATAGGAAAGGCCGGAGGAGGGGTCCAGTTCAACGACGGACCTACGTTCGACAACAACCAGATCACCAGCCTCTTGAGCCTCAGCCTCGCGGCTACGGTGGACCTGACCCTGAGATCCCGAGGGGAGAGCATTCCGGTCAACGAGAGCGGCCAGGAGGCGCTCGACGCGGACTTCACCAAGACCTCGTGGATCGGAGCACTGAATGAGCTCGAGGTGCTCCCCAAGCCCACTGTCGGGGTGCTCTACACCAACGGAGAGGCTGGAACACTGTCCCCGGGTCACGCCGTCAGGCTGGACGGGGCTCTCGACAACACGGTGATCTTCGCCAACGCGACCGCCGACGACGGGGACAGCAGGTTGATCGGGGCCGTAGAGAGGTCCACGCTCACGGCGGCACAGGCCAGGGTGATCTCCGACGGGCCTGCCGAGCTCCTGTTTGCCTCCGGTGAAGGGGCCGGCGACCTGTCCCGCAGTAGGGTGTATCTCAGCACCACGGACGGGCTGTTTACGCTCGTCGCCCCCAGCACAACCGGCAACGTGATCCTGGACGTAGGGGTAGTTCTTTCAAGTGCTGGGTACAGCGACTCGCTTGGGGGTACCATGCTGGTGCTTCTGCGGCGCGGTAACCGTCGCGTCGTGGCGTAGGAGATAGAGCATGCCGAACACTCTCTTTTTGGACGGAAAGACCGGGGCCGGGGGCACGGCGTGCGCCGTGTTCCAGTACGTCAACGCCACCCCGGCTCAGGTGGGCGACCCGTTCGGGGTCTACTTCACTGCGGATACGGATTCCGCCCCCAGAAATGGGGTAGTCCAGTTTCAGGGCGAACTGTACGCCTTCGCCAGAGACGGGATCTACAAGAAGAACGACCCTACCTCTATGACTGGCGGCTGGACGAGCCAGATCACGTTCACGGTCGCCGGGTCGGGTTTTGCTTTCTCGGGACTCCACCCGATCGAGATGGGCGGCGTCCTGAATCTAGTTGGCACGTTCAAGTCGGGCGACTCGTCAAACACGTGGCGGTGGGTCAAGTTCGACGGGTCTAACTGGACGCAGGCTCCGAGCGCCACGAACCTCACGGACGCTTCCAAAGCGATCGACTCGATTGTTTACCGTGGCGTCCTGCACACCCTCCAGTTTGTTGGCGGCATTGCCGCTACGACGTTCGACCCAGCGACGAACAGCTTTGCCCTGGTCTCGGGGCTGACCGGCGCTAATGGCTCGGCGAGCATGTGTGTGTGGCAGGATCGTCTGTTCGCGATTTCCAAGAGGATCACGACGCAGTGGGCACTCTACGAGTTCGCCGGCGGCGCCTGGGCTGTCGTGGCCGACATTGACGTTCCGACCATTAACACTGGAGTCACGGCAGCTAAGACCTCCCTGTTCACCGACGGGGCCTACATGTTCGCGGCGCGCCACCACTACGCCGCCACCGTCGCTGCGGACAACGGCTGGAGGATTACCCGGTTCGACGCCGCGCTGAATCAGGTTCCCCGCACTGCTGACCTTCCGGCCGCACTGCGGAGCCCAAACGACGGCGGGACTTATGTAGCGGTCGGGGCCGTGCTGCTCACAACGCGCCTGTTTGCGATCTACGACGCGGAAACCGCTCCCGGCACCGTGACCATTTACCTCGCCTGGGCACCGAACTCCACGGCGGGCACGAACTACACGCTCTACTTGTGGAACGGGTCCGGGTCTATCATGACCCCTATCGACAACGGAGGAAACGTCTCGCACAATCCCCCCACCGGATGGCCGCGCGGTGGTATGCAGATCTGGACCGCCGGTGAGCTTGACGTCAAGATCCTGTCGCGCGCCGCCGTGCTCGGCGGAGAGCAGATTAGCTTCGTCGCCTACGGAGGAGGCACCGGGCGGAAGTTCAAGCTCTTCTACGCTCTGCTCGGTGAGCCGAACCTGCTTGAGGCGACCCTCGCCGCTCCGGTTACCGGGGGCGCAGCTACTCTCAACACTGGCCTGAACCAGGTGGAGGGTGTCGCAGCCGACGGAGTCACCGTCTACACGGTGATCTGGAATATCGGCGCTAACAGCGTGGCTCCCGGCACGATCCTCGACCGCTTCCCGCAGATCTCGGTGTAGCTGGTGTCGCTGGGTCCTCCTAGTTCTGGAGCAGTGGCTGGGGTCGCCTCTCTGACGCTCGGTCCCCCGTTCAGTGGGGCCGTCTCTGCCATTCCGACCTCGAGTATCGGCCCTCCCACCTCCGGCCCCGCGGTTGGCATTCCTGGCGTCTCCATGGGACCTCCGTTCTCGGGACTGACCGAAGAGCTGGATCCGATCCCTCAGCCTCCAGTTCGGCTGGACGACGACGCGGTCAGCTACAGGGAGTTCGTCGAGGCCACGAACTTCGCCCTGATCGCCTATATCGTCAGGGAGTCGGTGGGTGACGCTAGCCTGTGGGCGGACCAGGTGGTCACTACGATCGCGATCGGTGGCGGGGCCAGCCACACGTCCACGCTGATCGGACGCGCCGGCCAGACTGTGAGGCTCGCTGGAACCCTGGACGTGCAGGACGACGCGATCACGCCTGCCGTCCCTTACCTGGTGAGCTCCGCGGTTGACCTCGAGCTCTCTGCCCACGGAACCGGGACCAACCTCAACGAGGTGGGCGACACCAACCTCAACGTCCCCTACTACAGCTCTGCCGGGCTGTCGGTGGTGGCAGCGATCAACGAGGGGTTGAACAAGCCTGTCAGGTTCACCGCCAGCGAGCTGCTCAACGGCAGCGGAGGCGTCCTGAGTCTCGGGACCCTGGTGCAGATCAGCGCCACAGGAACCGTTGGGCTGGCTACGGCGGCTGCTGACGACGCAGACAGCGAGCTTGTTGGCTCTGCGGCTGCGTCTACCCCTGTCGGTGTCCTCGGCAAGATCGCCTACGAGGGAGAGATCCCTGTGAAGTTCACCGCGGGTGAGGGCGTGGGCGTCCACGCCAAGAAGCCTGTGTTCTTGTCTGCTGTCGCGGGATTCGGCACCCTGACGGCTCCTGTCGGAAACGGCGAGGTAGAGCTGCTCGTTGGCTACGTGGTCGACGACTCCGCCTATGCCGACGGATCTGGAGGAACTATGCTGGTGTCTACCGCACGAGCACAGCGGAGGGTGCTGTCATGACCACCACGATCACGCTCGTCGACGAGCACTACGTTTCGTTCTACACACAGGTGTCGCCGGACGATTCCATGCTGCTGACCCAAATGGGACGCAAGAGGGCTGACTCTCTCGTCCCCGCTACCCCGGCCAGCTATCAGGTCAACGGGCCCACAGGGGACGGGAACGTCCTCTACACGGCCAAGTACGGGGGAGCCGCGGGGTGCTTGCTCAGGATCCGCCACACGGTAGGTGGGATCGGTGGAGGCTACGAGAGCAGGCCCCTACAGGTCAGCGTGATCGAGTGCGACGTGACCGTCCAATTCGGAACCGACGGGGGCGGCGTCTCGGCCGTCCCTACCTCCCAGGAGGTCGAGGACGCGATCACGGCCAGCCCGGAGGCAAGCGCACTCCTCGAGGCGACGGCCCAAGGAACAGGCGCTGGGGCGGTCGGGGTGACCGACTACGAGGTGCTGGTGGGTGGTGTGGACGACGGAGACTGCCTCAAGTTCGAGGGTGCTCCTCCGACCCTGCGGCACGTCGCCCGAATTGAGGTGGCGTAGTGGCTGATTGGCTAGCACTGACCGAGCGTGGTACCGCGCAGCCGATTGTCTCTCGCTACGTTGGAGGGGTCACACGGACACCCTTGAGCGCGCCATTCGGGACGAACCTCGGTAGCGACGACGTCACTTCCTGTTCCCAGAACAACTGCGTCATTCAGGTAGACGCGAATAGGCTTTACGCGGTCCTGTTCGACGGCCTGTACCGCTCCACGGACGGCGGGGCGACGTTCCCCGCGCAGGTAATGGCATTCACGAGCCCGACGGCCGACCTCACGCGCCGGATTAACCACGGCGGGATTCACCTGGCCTACGACGCGGGAAGCCAGGAGTTGATCCTCGGCGGCTGGGTCGCGACGAGCATTGGCTTCACGATCAAGGGCTGGACCTACAACCTGACCACCGAAACTCCAGGTGTCCAGGTGAATCAGGGCACCCTCGGCAGCGGGGACGACACTGCGGGACAAGAGATCCTCTTCGGTACGGCTGTCCACTTCACCTACGGACCGCCGGGGACCCAGAACAACTGGCTCAGCTTCGACATTGTGGCGCAGTCCTGGGCCACCTACACGTCGCCCGCGACGGGTGGTGGAGGCGGCGCGTGCATGCCCACCTGCGTAGGCCCCGACGGGTCCATGTACAGGGTGTACGCGTACTCCTCGGGCGTCCTGGTCTTGCAACTGTACAAGTTCACCGGCTCGTGGATCTTTCAGGGTCAGCTCTATGCGGCGAACGACAACCCCGTCGAGGGAGGCGTTGGCGCCGCGCGCAGCGGCCTGTTCTCTGACGGAACGGATCTGCACGCCGTCGTCACTGTCGGGAGCACCAATGTCGGGTGGAAGCACTACCGGATCACGGCCGCTTCTGGGTTCGACCCGACAGCCGCTGTTGACCTCACGCTCCTCGTGGTTCCTGTTGCGCTGAGGTCTAACTACGACGCCGGAACCGGAACCGCCAGCGGAGACAAGCGCTGCCTCGTCATTCAGGACAGCGAGACCACGCCCGGCACCATGCGGACGTTCCTTGCGTTCAGCGACAATGCTCTGCCCGGCACCAACTACACCACCTACGAGTTCCTGGGAAATGCTTCCCTCTACGGCACGGTCGGCATTGCGCAAGGCCAGGTCCGGGACGCTCTCCCGACGGACTCGCGGAACGGCGGCGCTTACTTCTTCACTCCAGGCCAGCGCGGTATTCGGATCCTCTCGGTCACTCCCGCGATCGGCGGTGAGCGGGTCGACTACCTCGTCTCCGGCGGAGGCACGGTCAACGTCCAGTTCCGCAGGTCTATCCAGCAGCAGCCGGCTACGGCGCTCTGCACCCTCACAGGCACGGCCACCGGGGGAGGCACCCGCGTCGGCAACGTGGTCCAGAACGCTGTGGCCGACGGCGTCACCCCCCAGACCGTCATTTGGGACTTCTTCACCGACGGCATATCCAACGGGCAGGGACTGACCGTTCTGGTCCCTGAAACGATCTAGGTAGTCTCGTGGTAGCCGGACCGGCACTAATCCACACCACCGCTGCGGCTCCGACCTCTGCGGCGGCTGGTCCCGCATTCGTCCATACCGTCTCCGGGGCACCCTCCGCGATTGGCGGCCCTGCGTTCATACACACGGTCAGCGGGTTCCCCGGCAAGAGCCAGGGGCCGGCGTTCGTTCACGCTCCGTTTGGGGCTACCTCCGCTTTGACCGCGAAGCTCCTGCGGCTCGACACCGACAAGGTCAACCTCGCGGAGATCAGCGAGATCGAGGTGGCCAGGCTCTCCGGCATTGAGCGGTCCGCTGGAGGCCCTGTTGAGTTCTGGACGGACGACTTCACCGGGGAGATCACGATCGGCGGCTCGACGTCGCAGACCACCACTACGATCGGAAGGGCCGGCGGCTCTACAGGGCTCAACAACAGTCAGATCGTGGTCGCGCAGACGTCGATCAATAGGGTAGGGAGTCTTACGGTCGGGCCTGTAGGCGTCCCCGACGCACTCTCCTTGGGGGCCCGAGGGGTCTCGAAGGCCCTCAACGACGGAGTCAACCTCACGAAGGACGCTGAGCTGCTCACGAGCTCTGTGCTGGGCTGGATCAACGAGCTCCTATCCAGGCCGTGTGTGGGCACGGAAATGATCTACGAGAACACCTCAGGGGTCCAGATCGACGAGGGCAGCGCGGTGGCTGTCTTCGACAACGACGAGATTCAGGAGGCTGACGCTACGGCTGACGGCGAGCTCTCGAGGTTCCTCGGGGTACTGCAACAGGACACAGCAGCCGCAGCCTTCGGACCTGTCGCCACTACAGGCCGTCAGACATGCAAGTTCGCTCCAGGAGAGGGCGCTGGGCCACACAACAACAAGATCGTCTACCTCAGCACCGCCGCAGGATTCCTCACCCTGGCTGTTCCGACCACCCTGGGGAACGTGATCCTGCCTGTGGGCTACGTTGCGGACGACAGTGCGTATGCGGACGGCCCCGGCGGTAACATGGAGGTCCACCTGGTCCGACAAGAAAAGAGAGTGGTGTAGTGAAGAAGAACCGAATCAACGGAGCAGTCGAGCCTGGTGTGGAGCCGACTGGGGGCCAGGACGAGGCCAATAAGAAGCCTGAGGCCCCCAAGGAGCCTGAGCGCAAGGTCCTCACGACCGAGGAGAGGCTGGCCTTCATGCTCTACGCCACCCAGCAACAGCTTAGGGCGGTCAAGCAGCACAACGCTGCGCTCATGAAGCAGAACGCTGACTTGGCGCAGGAGAACTCTCGCCTGAACGAGGCCCTCACCGGGCAAGAGAACCAGCAGACGACCGTGGCCATGGTGGACCTCGAGAAGGACTACGAGTTCCTCAAGAATCCACATGTCCTCGTTCACGACACGAAGACCGACGAGTATTTCCTGAAGCCCGTGCAGTAGCTGCAATCGGGTTGCACGGGAGTAGGAGAGCAGCATGGCAGTAGTCGCGATCCCTCGCGTGATCAGCGCCCAGAAGCCGTACTACCAGGACGCCACAGAGGCGGACCTGGTGCGGGTTGGTGGCCTTGCACGTACCGGCACCGGCACGGGCTCCCTCTACGAGGACGCCGTCACCACCACGATCGGTATTGGCGGTGGAGCGGCCAACACAGCGATCAACCTGGGCAAGGCCGCGAACTACGTGAGGGCGCTCGGCGCCTTGCGCGTAGGCCAGGCCACGGCCACAGCGGAGGGCTCGCTCGCGGCCGGTGACGGCACCAGGTCCATGACCTACTCCCCCGGCGCGAACACGCTCACGTTTGCAGGGGGCACCGGATACGTGGCCGCAGCGTCCGGCCAGATCATGCAGTTGGGCACCTTGGGCCCACAAGAAGTTCTGCTTATCAACAACGCCACGGTTCGCTGGAAGCTCGGCACCTCCGGGAACTTCCTCGCCCAGACGGACAACACCCTCGACATTGGTGCTTCTGGGTCCTCCCGTCCTCGCACCGTCTACGCCAGGACCAGCCTCGTGGCTGTAGGCGCTACCAACAACCTGTCCATGGCCGACGGGTCGCTGACCCAGAGCAGCGGCAACCTCGTGGTGGCTGCGACGGCGGGCGTGCTCCAGCTTCGCTCTGGCGGGGCCAACGCACTTGAGTTCAACACCAACGGGGCAGTTCGTTGGAACGTCACCTCGGCTGGTCACCTCACCACCGGGTCCAACGACAACACGCTCGACATTGGGGCCGGCGGTTCCGAACGTCCGAGAACAGTCTACGTGCGTACGAGCCTCGTGGCGCAGGGGGCCACCAACAGCGTTGCCCTGGCCGACAGCTCGCTGACCCAGACCGGAGGGGTGTTCTCCGTCGTCACCACCGCAGGAGCCCTGAACCTCCAGGCCGGTGGTGCGAACAGCGTCGTGGTCAGCACCAACGGATCCCCGCGGTGGTCATTCGACAGCACCGGCAACCTGATCACGACAGGCTCAGACAACGCCGTGGACATTGGCGCCACCGGTGCTACCCGTCCCCGGCGCGTCTACGTGGGCACGGAGGTAGTGGTCGGGAACACCGTGACGCTCGGGACGGCCACGATCTCCGGCAGCGTTGATCTGGACGTGACCGCGACGGGTGTCGTCACGGTCAAGGGCAACCCCCTCCCGCACCTCCTCAACACCGCGGTCGGGGTAGACCTCACCACCGGGGCGAAGACCGTTATCTACACGGTTCCTACGGGCAAGAAGCTGGTCGTGACCGGCGTGCTCGTCCGAGTCACTACGGGCATTGGCACCGTGAGCGACGCGGACCTCGGGGTCGGGACCAACGTCAACGCGGACAACATTATCCCCTCGACGACCCTCACGGGAATGGCCACCACGGACGACGCAGAGCTGCTGATTCCGACCGGTAGCTACGTCCTGGCAGACGCAGGGCAGGACGTGTCGATCGAGGTGGATATCCCGGCTGGCGCCTCACTCCTCGAGGCAGACGTGGACCTGCTCGGTTACTTGGTCTAGGCGCTAGAACGAGACTCGGATACCTGCAAGACTAGAACGAATAGGAAGGGGCATGTAGTGACTGAAGCTGTAGTTGAAGCGCCGCCCGTAGAGGCGGTGAAGTCACCCTGGAGCTGGGCTGCGCCAGGGATCATGGTCATTGAAGGTGCTGCCGATTGGGGGCAGGACGCGATTCAGCAGGTCCAAAACCTCGTTGAGGTCAATCCTGAGGTCAACTGGGAGCAGACAACGGTCGCCAATAACAGGAACAGCGACCCGACGAGCTACAAGTCGGACGATCGAGACTGCGATAGCGTCTGCATTACTCGCCGTAAGGAGCTTTCTGAGCTCGACGGCAGGATCCATAAGACTGCCGGTTTCTCCCTTGGCTGCTATCTCGAGGCTCAAGGTTACGCCATGGCGAACATTGACAGCGGCTACGACATTCTGCGTTACCGGGAAGGGCAGAAGTTCGTCCCTCACGTAGACGCCACCCCAGCCTCCACGGCGAGCAGCCCCACGGGCCACCAAGCCAAGGACCGGCAACTCACACTGCTGGCCTACTTGAACGAGGACTACGAGGGGGGAGAGCTGTTCTTCCCGTCCCACAACCTGACCCTGCGCCCGAAGGCCGGTGACGTGGTGGTTTTCCCTTCCAATTTCGCCTTCCCGCACGAAGCCAAGCCGACCACGAAAGGCGAGCGGTTCGTCGTGGTCACCTGGTTCTTCTGGAAGGAGCCCTCTCAGGGCTGAGGACGAACATGGACCTGTTTCTACTAGCTGACGGTGCCGAAGCCGCGAATCAGATCACCATGAGCCTTCAGTGGCTAGGGGTGACGATCGTGGCTGTACTGGGATCCCTCGGCGGTGGCGCCAAGCTGGTCTGGGGCTACTTCACCGGCAAGATCACAGTGATCGAGGAGCGGCTCACCTCCGCCCTACTCGCCAAGGACGGGCAGATCACGGCCCTCCAGGTGTCGCTGGACCAGGCCCGAAAGGACCACTCTGACGCCGTGGAGCGACTCCAGGGGGTCACCCTTACTAAAATGGAACAGTTCAACGAGAAGGTCGTTGGGCTGGTCGAACGTGTTGTCGAGCAGCAGGCCGAAGTGGCTGCGATCCTGCGCTCTGTCCAGGTAGAGATCGAGCGGAGGCCCTCCTCCGATTCAGGACCTATCGCGTAGTCACAAGAATGGATCCCGGAGTGCCTTCCGAGTTTTCACACCTTCACGAGCTTGAGCAACGCCTACGTCTAGCTGTAGTCCAGGGCGAGCTTTGCTCAGAGTGCATTCGCAGTTTGCGTGACGCCGTGACCGGCGGTCGATCTTCTTCCAAATCAACACCTGACTGCGTCGAGTGTCCACGTCTGGATACGTGGCGAGAACTGCGCGGCCTACTCAGTCCAGAGGAGGAATCTGTGTCAGCAGCAGCCCCACCCCCGCGTCCAGAGGTAGAGACCATGCGCCTTCAGTCGCCGAAACTAGCAGCCCTCGAAGAACGTCTCGCCCAGGCGGAGGCCAAGAGTCGCACCAACCAGGCGGTGAACAAGGTCGCTCTGGGGAGGCTGAAGGAGACGATCATTCGAGGGATCACTACCTACGCCGAGGACGACCTTGACGCGGACACTGTGGGCATTCCGTCGATTCACGACGCGTCTGACGAGAAGGGGCCCATTAACGGGTCCAGAGGGCGTAGGGCCACGGTCTTCTTGAACCCTCAGAAGCTCGAGGACAGTCGTCTGTTCAAGCTGGACCTGGACAGTGGATTTCTACGTCGTGCTGCCGAGTCCGAAGACGAGTAGACTGACTGCAACCCGATTGCACTCGCTAGGTTGGTGACCCATGGCTGTTCTACTCGACGCATTTCAAGAGGCTGTGGGTTCGGTCAAGGCTTGGCTGCGGGCCAACACGGCCGAGCCTCTACCTGCGAACTGGGTGATCTGCGACGGGAGCACGATCAGCGACCCGGACAGCGCCTACAACGGCAAGGCGATCCCTGACCTGCGGGATCAGTTCCTGAAGGGCCACCCGACCCTCACGAACGCGAACTTCGCGGCGGACGCCACCTACGAAGCAGGCGGGACGATCCCGGCTGGAGGTGTAGCCACCCACAACCTGACCCACGCACACCCCGCTGGGGCGCACATTCACGGTGTAGGGGCGCACAACCACTCTGTGCCGAACTCGGGCACCCACGGCCACACCGTCGGCGGTCACTACCACAACCTCTACGCCCACGGGCACTCGATCGACAACGACAACCACACTCACGGAGGAACGGGTGCGACCTCTATTTTCACTCCCCTCACGCAGGGCGGCGGTCAGGCCCTTGTTGGTGCCGTCGACCCTCACTCCCACACGATCCCTGCTTACAACCACTCCCACAACGGAGTTACACAAGGATCTAACGGGCCTACTTTCACGCATGCTTCGGCGGAGTCAGTCACCCCAGGCGGAGACCACAACCACGGGGGCACTACAGGGCCCGGTCTCGGCTCTACGGACCCGGGTAGTGGAAACACCGGCGACGGGCTGGCCGTGATCGACAACACGCCCCAGAACCTCGCCCTCCTAATGATCCTCAAGATCAAATGACTTGATGTGATCGAGCCCTACACGAGAGAGTTCGTCTTCAAAACGCCCCAGGGGCGAGTTTTTGGAGGCTTACGTGAGGTCTACGTCGAGGACAGTCCAGGCGTCCTGACGCCCACTACACTCGAGGCACGTGAGGTCTCCCACGCCACCAGCGCTCGCCTGGTGAGCTACACAGACGAGGCCGGGCTACGCAGAATGCAGGTGAGGTTCCACCTGGGGAGGGTAGCGCGTGGGGCCTGGCAGGGCGCACTACGTGACGAGGCTATCGTGTTCAACGGGCGCGGATACCTACAGGCTGGGCTACACGAGAACGAGCACACGGAGAAGCGCCTACTCAACACGGTCGCTGAGTTCCTGGACTGGAACGGCGTAGTGGCTGACCGACCCTCTACGTGAGGCGAGGGCGCTCTTACACGTAGGGGGCGCCCCGCTCCCTACATTCTGAACCGTTACACGTAGGCCAGCACACAAGCACTACGGTCTCCGAGGGACGTGTCGGCCCCGCAACGCATGGCCAGGCATGGTCAGGCATGGTCAGAGCCCCCGCCTCCCCAGGGCCCAGGGCCCAGGGCCTCAGATAGCCGGTGCGCCCGCGTCGTGGGTATAAGACCACAATAGCCGGTGCGCCTCGCTGAGGATATAAGGCATTGGTATTGCCCGAGTTATGCGGTTGCCGGTGCGCCTCGAGCCCTTGATTAGACCTTGTGCCCTTGGGGTCGGTCTGTCATACTGGGCCCATGGGAGGGGTCTGTACGGTGCTCACCGGACAGCCCTCCCATACCCCTCGCTCGCTTTGCCGGGACCGCTTGGACCTGGGGGCGATCGGGGATTTTCTTTTGGGGGACGCAAGTCCACCCACCGCGTGTCTGTCCTGTGAGGACAGTCGCTTGAACGGAGGGCCGACATGGCCACGAATCAATTCTTTCCCACGCTTCTCGTCAAGGGTATCGGCAAGCGCAGCAAGCCCGCTTTCGGCGTCGTCAAGGCGACGAGCGAGCTCAAGGCGCTTCACGTCTTGCAGGAGTGTCGCACGGTGTACCGCGCGGCTCGCGAGCAAGGCACCCGCCTGACGATGGGCGTCCTGCTCGACCTCTTGAACGCGGTGCCTGGCGCCTCGTTCTCCGCGCCTCTGCCCGCGGAGGAGGCCGAGTACACCCCGGCCGACCTCGGCTGGCCGAGCCACCTGCCCGCGTGCGTCGGGCACCGCGAGTCGGTGGCGGCGCTCGGCCTGTCGGCCGACTTCGTGGCCGCCTGTGAGGAGGCGACCGTGGCGTTCCGTCTCGGGACCGCCTGCCGTGACCGCAAGACTCTCGCCGTGCGGCGCTTGGAGTGGCGCGAGGACGTTGGCTTCTGGCCGGTCGCCAAGTTTGGCCACCTTCAGCCGAGCCTGATCGACGAGGACGGGAAGCCCGCTGAGGGTCTCCCGACCGGAGAGCCGCTCGTTGGCGAGGCCGGAGAGCTCGCCTGTGCGTGGGCCAGCAAGGGCGCGTTCTTCGAGGCGCTGCGGAGTGGGGAGAACCCCGCTCCGGTGGAGGCGGGACGCGGCGGCATGGTGCCGCACCTCCCCTGGTAAGCGTCCCCGCCGGACGTTGGGCGCCTCGGGCCTTCGGGCTCGGGGCGCCCTTTTTTTTTGCCCTCGACCCAAATGGCCGGTGCGCCTCGGCGGGCCAGCAGCCAGGCGCCTCACAGGGCCCCTCGCCTCGGCGGAGGGCCCTTTGGCCGGTGCGCCACGCTGTGGCGGGTGGGCCGCCTCCACCACTACGTGCCGCGTGCCCTCTCAGGCGAGGAGTTCTCCACTACACGGCGCCTCCACCACTACGTGCCGCCTCGACCACTACACGGCGCCTGCGACCACTACGTGCCGCCTGTGCTTACTACACGGCGCATGCGAGGCGTGGTCCCACTACACCCCGCTGTGCAACCGCATTGCACAAGATAGTTGTCGCGTAAACCCACGCCTCATAAGGACTTACGTGGTATCATGTCCCCTGTGGGGACGGTCCAGGCCAGCCCCACCGGACAGGGGCGCTCCACGTTGGGGCGCCCTGTTTCTATGAACCGCGTCCTGTGGACTACAGGGCGCACGTAAGAGGTGATTCATGAGCGACAAGCTCATTTCGGTGTTGGCGCAGATAGAAGAGCTGCGCACGGAGAAGGCAGTCAGCAACGAACAGGCCGCGTTGGCGTCCTACGTGATCGAGAAGCTGACAGACCAGGACGAGGCCCTGCTGGCCAACCGACTGGTCCACTGTGGAAGCGACCCGGCTTCACTACAGCTCGCCTTGGACGGGTCGGTGAGCGAGCCGATCCGGCGAGCCCATGCCCAGGGTCCGGGTGCGCTGGCTGAAGGAGAGCGCCAGGACTGGCTACTGCTCGCCAGCCAGTCTCTCGGCGAGGAGGGCCTCGACATGACGGTCCACGCCAAGGTGCTCCAGTTCATGGCCGCTGTGAGGTTCCTACAGACCGCCACGGTGGGGGAGAAGGCGGACGCAGTCGAGGGGGAGCTCGCCAAGATCAAGGCTCTGCCCTACGTGACGCAGACCATTGGCGGGGTCGCCATGCGTCACTACACGTCCGACCGGGGTTTCGCCGCGGCGTACTGGAGCGGTGAGAGCTTTGCCGCCGTCCAGCAGGGCGAGTTGACGTTCGTGGGCTGCACGGGCGAGGCCACGTTGGAGTCGATCGGCTGCACGGTCGACAAGCCCCTCGGGCCGCAGTTCGGCCTGATCTTCGCCAAGGAGAACGTCTCCGCATGACGGGCCACTACGGGTCGCAGTGCAATCGGATTGCCCGACTGCGCTGCGACCCGGCGGTCGGTGCGCTGTAACCCAAGCAATACCAACGCCTTATGACTGTGGGCGTGGTATACTGGATCTCGTGGGGAGGGTACGTACACCCTCCCCCGGACAAGGGGACGAGTCCCCACTACACAGCGCCACGGAGGGAAGGCCCTACCAGGCGCTAGACAGAGGTGAATATGAAGAAGCACGACAACAACGTGTTAGAGCGAGACGTGGTCGCTAAGCGGATAGACGGCGTGTCACTCGAGCGGGGACCAGGAGGACACCTGTTCGCCTATAGCCGAGGCGGGTCTGGGTCGCGATACCGGATCACCATGCGCCCAGACGGGGCACTCTTCTGCGAGTGCCCTTCCTGGCGGAACGACAACTTCAGGGTCGATCGGATCGTGCGTCGGGAGAAGGACGAGGAGGGCAACTTCACCCGCCGGGAGTATCGGGCCTCCCACCAGCGCGTCTGCAAGCACACGGTCAAGGCGCTGGAGGAGGACGAGACACCCCTCACGACGAGTGGCGTGGCTCCGAAGAGGTCGACCGTCAAGAAGACCGCCAAGGTCCTCGACAAGAAGGCCGTCCAGTGTGAGGGCGAGACCCAGGCCAAGGCGCGGTGTCGTCGAATGATCGCGGAGGGTGAGGACTACTGCACGCTGCACGTGAGCCAGCGACCCAAGCCCAGGCCCAAGCGTCGGGGCGGAGCCCGCAAGGGGGTCTCCTCGTGAAGTGCCCCGAGTGCAACGGATCGGAGTTCACCCGAGAAGAGGGCTGCCCCGACTGTGGTCACGGGCACCTGGACAGCCACGAGCTCATGTTCCTCACCGGGGAGGACGAGTGATTGCTTCCGCCCTGTCCCGGTTCGGGTTCCGGCACGACCGTCCTTCCAAGGGGGTCCGCTTCGTAAAGCCCCTCAGCCGTGACGAGCTCTGCTTGGCCGCCAAGGTCACAGGCTCCACGATCAGCCTGGTGACCAGCGGGTCGCCTTGCATGTTCCCGCTCCACTTCCATGCCGACACCAAGGTGCGAGGAGTTAGCTGGAGGGCGACTCTCTTCAGGAAGGTCAAGGACGCCTCCAGGCTCGTCGTTCTCCAGTCCGCGTCGAAACTCCTACTGGACGCCAGGGCCATGCGTGACCAGGAGGGCGAGCTGACCTGCCGTCGGTGCTCCGGTCCGGTGGCCGCCAACAACACCCTCGAGTCTGGACTCCACTGGAGGTGCCACGACCGGTGGTGCGGCGAGGTGCTTACCCGCCGTGCTGTTGACCGGAGGCCGCCACCCCCACCGCCCTCTTACGTGACGCTGGCCGGTCAGGCCCCCGGAGGGAGCCGCCTCAAGGTCGTTGCCGCGTGGGGAGACAGCGCGGAGAGGTCCCTGGTGCTCCGGGGCGAGGGGTGTCGTTACGTCCGCCGTGCCCTTCGCGCCTTCGGCCTCACGTGGGACCGCCAGGCTGAGTGCTGGACGGGCCCGGCGAGGACCCCAGGTGAACGCTGGGACCTTCACGACGCATGCCTCCTGGCTGGGTTGGTGCCGACTTACAGTGCTCACGTGCGAGGTGCGAAATGAACGATCTGGCCTTTGACGACAAGTACTCCCCGGTGAGGAAGTACCGCATGCTGATCGAGTGGTGGTTCAAGACGTACTGGCCGAGCTGTGACGTATGCGGCGAGGCGTTTGACTTTGAGAACCTCGTCGCCGCCCGTCCCACGTTCCCCGTCGTCGACCTGAAGCATGGAGTGCTGCGCCACAAGGACTGTAAGTCTGCCACCGCAGGACGGCTGACCAGCAGCGTCGCCCCTCTCAGGCTCCTGGCCTGCCGCGCGTTCCTCATGGAAGCCTTCGAGCTTTACCAGGTCCGCTGCTGGTATTGCCGCGAGGACCTCTGGAACGACGAAGCCTTGGCTGGGAAGATCCCGCTGACACTTCACCACCTTGACGAAGACCGAGGGGACAGCCGTCTGCGAGGCAAGAACAGCGACGCCGAGTTGGAGTGCCTACATGCCGCCTGTCACAAACGGCACCATGCAAAGTCGCCCAGGGAGGACCCATACGAGCGTCTGAACGGTGAGCGGGAGAGCGGCGGAGGTCGCCCCAAAGACTGGCGTTACGAGAAGTGATCGAGCACCGAGTGACATTTTGGCCGGGGGCGCATTGCGTCACGGTCGGTGCGCGTAACATATTGTCAGATAACGAGTTATACGGGCGCCTCACTCAGGGGCAGCCTACTGACCGCCGGGCAATGCCTGAGCACTACGGGACGCGTGCAACCAGATTGCACGCAGGAAGAGGTGATCTATGGACATGGAGACGAGAGAGCTACAGCTCGCAGAGAAGCACGGCGGGACTTGGGGAGCGCACCCCAATCACCCGGTCGCCGACTGGCAGTACGAGGTGGCCAACGACGACGTGCGGTGCTCGTACTGGCGCTGGGTGCTCGACCGGGTGGAGGCGGAGGAAGCCGAAGACAGGGCCGAGCTCCTGTCAGAGCGGGACCGCCTCCTGAAGCAGCTACAGGCCGCAGGGGGTCGTGGCGTGGAGCTCGCGGAGGAGATCGACGAACTCAGCAGGCAGCTTGGTGAGGGCGAGGAAGCCCAGCCGGAGGACGAGGCATGAGAGTCAAGAGGCTGGACCTCGCAGACCTCCCAGACGTGGAGTGTCGTGGCTGCGACAAGGGGATCCGGTTCTGCTCGCAGAGCCGTCCCTGCTGGGGCACTCCCGAGGACATAGGTCGGCTACTAGACGCCGGTATGGCCGACCAGCTCATGCTGGACTGGCACGCCAAGGGTGCAGGGGTGGATTACTACGTGGTCTCCCCGGCCTCGAGGGGCATGAGCGCCTTGGAGATCAACGACGGGCTCCCCATGCCTCCTGGGCTCCCCATGCCGACCGGGGTTCACCTGGGGTCGTTCGGGGGCATGGTCGCGCCTGGCCTCAAGAGCCACGAGCTCTCTGGGATCGAAGCGCAGTTCGGGATTCTGGCACCGCTTATCGCGGGGCTCCGACAGGAGCTAGGCATGTCGCTGCTCAACACCGGCTGCGTGTTCCTCACGGGAGACGACCTGTGCGGGCTACACGACCGAGGGCTCAAGCCCATGGAGGGCCGCAAGTCGTGCTGCAAGAACGGCACGGGTGGCGAGGGAATGGCCCTCCACAACGCCGTCGATAGGACGTGGGACTCCGAGGAGGGGCGGGCGGTGGTCGCACGGTGGCGGGAGTTGACCGGCTGCGAGGGCACCGGCTAGACACACGCACAGAGCCTAGAAAGGCCGGACAGGGCTCGCCTGTCCGGTCTATAACCACGTACGAAGACACAGACAGGAACCCAACACATGACCGAGAATCACAAGATCCCCCCGCAGTTATTCCTCTGCGTGGACTATTCGTTCTTCTGCTACACGAACCGCCTGCTGGTCGGCTGCCCAGAGGCCGACCGTTACGTTTGCGGTGGCGAGTGGGCCATGAAGGCGAAGTCCCTCGCGGCGTCTGGCTACGACCTGAAGAAGAAGTGCGGGATCGTGGAGACCCTTGACGGCGAGAATCAACTCAAGCCCGAGACGTTCTGGACGGAGATCGCAGACAAGAAGGGGATCAAGCTCGAGCATGATTTCACCCGGTCCTTCATGGGCGAGTACCTGAAGGCGTCCACGCGGCCCCTGGTCACGCTCTCCATGGTGACCCAGCAAGAGGTCGACCTGATCTTCTTCGCCGGCCAGGAGAGTGGCCTGGACACGCCACGGAACGGCAACGTGACGCAGGCGTCGTGGCTCGGTGACGGGATCACGAGCGGCAGGATCAAGGGCTGGGTCCGCGACGTGGTGATCGTCTTCCCGAACTGGCTCAAGAAGGTCACGACCATTGACCGGCTGCTCCCTACGGACGCAGAGCGGTCCCTGTGGCCCAAGGACCACCCGCCGATCTCTGCCATGTGGTACGACGACTGGCCGGGCGTCTACAACCGCCGTGCTGCGGGCACCTTCGTTGCGAGGAACCCAGCGGTCACCCCGCCGTGGGCAGACCACCAGTTCTGCGACCTTGTTAAGGGTCAGCCGACCGGACACTCGGTTGTTGTCGGCGAGATCGAATTTGAGGACGGGGAGACGCCCACCCTGCCCATGCCCCAACTCCCGAGGCCCTACGCCTATGAGGACAAGGCGGAGCTGTGCCCGCCCTGCCTCGAGAAGATCCAAGAAGTCAGGCCCGTTGTGGGCTTGGCGCCACCTGACCCCGACGGGGTCGTCATTAGGAACACCGCCATTGAGCGGACGGAGGACGCATGAGTAACCAGTCACAACAGGCCACGGTCATAGGCGAGATTGAGACCGAGGCCAAGATCAAGCTAGACAAGGGGGACGTGATCGCCTTCCTCGTCGAGCAGGAGATCGGGCTTCTCAAGGAAGAGCGGAGCAAGCTCGAGGCCACGAAGTCCGACCTGGAGTTAATGGTCAGGGCGACGAATAAGGACCTATGCACCCTAGTCGAGGCGGAGGGCAAGAAGCTCTACGCCAAGAAGGCGAAGGTGCTCATTGACGCCATTGAGAGTCTAGCCAACGAGGCTCTCTCGAATTACTCGAAGGACTGGACACTGATCGCTGCACCGGCCACGGCCCTCGCGAACAGGAACCCAGACGAGATCAAGGTCAAGATTCACGGGCTGCCTTTGAACGTCGCGGGTCTTTGGAACATGCCAGTCAAGATCACGCCGAGTATCCGAGAGAACTTCGCCGTCTGCCTGACTGCCTGTGACGAGCTCACGGCGCTCAACGTGCGGGCCGAGGAGGTTTGCGCCATGCTCAACGACACAAGATCACTGGAGCGGAAGCTGCGCGCGTCCCTGGTGGGACACGTCCTCGGCGGCATGGGCGAGGAGGGAAAGCACCTGCTGGAGAGCTTCAAGAAGCTCCGCTCGTCCGGGTCGTTGAACATGCTCACCGACAAGAAGCCCTCCAAGAAGCGGGGGCGATAGCCATGCCCCTCTATCGCGTGCTGGTCACCAGGGACATAACCGAGAGCCGTCACGTCAAGGTCGAAGCACCCGACGAGGAGGAGGCCATGGAGCTCGCCGTGGAACGGGCCCACAACGGCGACGGTGGAGACGACCCGTGGGAGATCGACGTCGACTCCTGCGGGTCTAGCCCCGCTTACGTGACCGGCTGCGATCCGGCTGAGACGGAGCCCGCATGAGTATTGTCCTCTCAATCGACTGGGACTTCTTCCTGTTCAACGGGCTGGAGTCAGACGACCCAGGCAAGCAGATCCTCGCCACCAAGGGCCCCAACGCCGGCAAGGAACTCCCTGTCTGCATGTTCTTCGACGTGGGGAGCAGCGAGTCCCACAGCAGCTTCCTCCAGGGGATCCAGAAGCTCTCGCAGTACGCCGGCATGCTCGCCAACGGTTTCGAGCCGCTGGACCTCCACGGGGTCGTCACCGAGTGGGGCTGCACGGAGCCCGAGAGGTTCTTGGAGGAGATCAAGGGGCGACTGGACTGGATCCTGGAGCCGCCTGTGCTCTTCGCTGACAGCCATACCTGGGGGACCAGCGCGGTCCTAGAGGGCTGGAAGGCCAACGGGCACGAGCCTGTGAACGTGCTCCACTTCGACGCCCATGCGGATCTCGGCTACACCACCGAGAAGACCATGAAAATGTCCGAGGAGGGCTCGTGCGACTGCGGATCCTGGCTGTTCCACATGGCTTACAGCGGCTACGTGGACGAGATCACGGTGGTCTACCCCGACTGGCGGGCGGAGTCCGAGCGGGAGCAGGTCCTTGATTACGAGCACGTCCAGGAGCACCTGGTCGAGGAGGGAAGGCTCACGCTCATGTCCTGGTCCGAGTGGCTCAAGGGCGGGCGGGGGTCCATGCAATCCGAGTGCATTCAGGCCGTCAACCTGGCGAGGAGCGGGGCCTGGACCTCGCCCCTCATGGACGAGGATTTCCTGAAGCTCGTTTCCGGTATTCCCTCGCTAGGTGATCGGGTCTGCCACGACTGCACGGAGGATCACAAGATCGGCGGGTTCGACGCCTGCAAGCCGCGCGAGTTCGACTTGGAGGCGGCCCGGTTCATGGCCGACGGCATGAACGGCCAACTGCGGGAGCACATTCTGAAGAACGTCAACCACAGCGAGGCCCTTGAGGTCCTCGCGAAGACCAACGAGGAGAGTAACTGTGAGTGATTTCGAGAAGCAGGCCAAGAAGGCCATGCTGAGCACGGCCGACAGCGTCCTGGACGCAATCGGAGCAAAGCGCAAGAAGCCAGTCGGAGCACGCAAGACAACAGAGCCCACGTCGTATGCCCCCTCGAGGACTGTCGAGCGGCATTACGGCTACGGAGGCATGGACGGCTTCAAGCCTACCCGCGAGGGGATCTGGGACGAGGCGTGCTGCTACTGCAAGGAGATCCTGCGCGACGGGACGAAGCCCGGCGTGTTGGTCTGCGACGAGGACTGGAGCGAAGCTGAGTCCGTAGCGCACCTTGCCTGCTCGGCCGAGGACTTCATTCGGCATGGTCGCGAGTCCGGTGAGTTCGAGAAGAACCGGAAGCTCCGCGCAGAGCTCGAGGCCCAGCGTCGGGAGGAGAACGAGACCGAGGCGGAGAAGGCTGCACGGGAGGACGCCAAGGAGGAGCAGCGGGCCCGTCGCGAGGCCAGGAAGGCTATCAAGGAGGAGCGCAAGCAGCGGCTCGCCCAGCAGGTCGGCGTGGACCCGAGGGGCAAGACGATCTCCGACCTCAAGAAGATCAAGACGGAGCAGAACAAGACCTTCCGCAAGACCAAGAGGGAGATCGTCGAGCGTCTCGTGGGTGACGCCTCGGACTCCGACACGGACGACGTTTGGATCGTGGACTAGCGCCATGAAGAGCAAGGAGATCAAGAAGTTTCTCGCGGGCAGGACCGGACTCCCTGCCCGCGACTTCTATAGGTGGTCCAAATACAAGGTCGGGTCACCCGCCGACAAGACTGCGAGAGATCAACCAGGCGGCGACCCGGGAAGAGGAGGCAGGTTTTACCTGTCGCACCCTCACCTGTCGGACTGCGTGGTGAGGGTGTTCGGGGTCGCAGAGCCTGATCGTGTGATCGCTGCGTACGCCGTGTTCGAGAGAGACAACGCGATCGTCCACGTCGAAGACGTGACGACTTACGAATGGAAGAGTGACCTGTGACCAAGACACCAGTGGACTACGTGGCGCGTGCGAAGGCGGCGCTAGATCTTCTCAACAAAGAGTCTTCGTGGTTCGCCCACAACCGGGCGGAGAGCGAGGAGGAGGGGTACAACAGCGAAGAGGACCTGGGAGGGCGCTTCCTGGTGGTGCTCTCAGACAACGACGCGGAGGCGAAGGACTTCACAGTCTTCTACAAGACCCTCGGCACCCTCAATGAGGTCACCCGAGAACTCAGCGTCCTGCTCGAGAACGAAACGTGGCTCTACGCTGTCTTCGACCTGGAGATCCAGGTTCGCCTGGAGATTGACGACGTGACGATCTCCTTCAAGGAGAGCCTGCCCGTCGCCCCGGTCTAGCTGTGGGCACGTTCGCCGAGGAGAGGCAGGTGCGTGAGCTACTCGCTGAGCACGCCACATTCCTGCGGAACGCAAAGCATGGTGACCTGTGGGCGCTACCTGGAGGGGAGACGATTCAGGTCTATCACGAGAAGGACTCTGGGAACCGCGATTGGCGGGCCTGGAAGAACTGTTACACGGAACTACGCCGCAAGCTGCGGGCGGCTGGGCTCCTTGAAGATCAACCGCAGGAAGAAGACGAAGACGAAGCCCAAGGGTCGGAGAGCGAGGAGGACAACATGACTGATTTGGCAGCGCTTGGCGTTCACGTTAAGCGAACAACAAAGGAGGTCGTCACGGTTGTGAAGACCGAGAGGGTCGAAGCTACGGTCACTGCGTCCGCGTTGGCACAGCTACTTGGGCTGGCCGACATGGGTGACCAGGAAGCCGAGATTCAGGTGCGGACGTTCGACGACAACGTCGTCGGCGATCGGCACAGCACGTTCAAGTTCGTCGTCAGCAAAGAGACGACAGAAAGCAAAGAAGGAGACGCAGCATGAAGGCCGACAGAGGCCCCTACACCGGGGACTACAACGACAGCATTATTCGGGAGCGGCCTGCGGGCGCCCCTCTCGAGCGGATGTACGACGTCAGCGAGGAGTTCCTCGGGCGACAGAAGGGCGGGGCGCTGCTCATGACCTCTGGAGTCCCCGACTTCGTGCTGACCCCTGTGGGTCTGAGCGCGGGCCTCAAGGCCAACGGGTTCGACGAGCTCGGCATTTGCGACCAAGAGCGTTGCGACGTGCTCAAGATCTACGGGAACCCAGGCGAGGAGCTTCTCAAGGAGGTGGGCTTCGCGCCGTGTGGCGTCTGCAAGCGCCTGGACCAGGCAACCCGCGTCTGGAAGGTCAAGCACCGCCGGACGGAGGTCACGTTCAACCTTCTCGAGTGCAACTGCGGGCAGATCAACTGGATCGGGCCGCACAGCCTGCCCATGAAGGAGGCCGACCGTGGCTAAGGAACTGAGCGAGGCCAGGGCGATCCTCCAGGTGGACGCCCTTACAGGAGCCGTGACGGTGTTGAACACCTACGTCACGCAAGAGAGCACCGACACGACCCTGAAGGGCAACGGGGCGACGAATCAGCGCGCTGTCACCCCTGCGGAACTCGACGCACCCCTATCGACCTTCATTAGCGGTCTGCTCACCGAAGGCCGTCAGGACGCGGGGCTCTAGCTATGGGGGCGAGAGGACTGACCGTGGTTGACTCCATTCTGATTCCGAGGCTCGTTCCGAAGCCGCTGTGGCGTCAGGGCCTTCGGTACGACCTGGGGTCGACGCGGTGGGGCAAGCTGTCGAAGGAGATCCGCCTGCTGGCCAACAACACCTGCGAGATCTGCGGGGGTCAGTCGGAGACCGCACCGGTCAAGTGGAAGACGTGCCTGGACGAGGTCTGGGCGTACGACTTCGAGGAGCAGACGGCCTACCTGTCCGACCTGCGGGTGATCTGTTGGTGGTGCAACGCAATCACCCACGTCGGGTTCACGACGACCACGTGCAAGCCGCCCATGCTTGCCCGCGTTCTGGAGCACGGCGCCAAGGTAAACGGGTTCCCCTCGGTGGAGGTCATGGGAAAGGTCTGCGAGCTCCACCTGAACCACCACGCCAGGATCAGCCGAAGGCCGAACTGGACCATTGACTGGGACGACTGGGAGGCCGTGGCGGACGAGGCGAGAGAACGTCTCACAGGGACGCTGTCGTCTTGATTTGACACCCTGAGGTGGTATAGTTATGCCTGGGGAGGATCTGCCCTCTCCAGACCGGACACAGCCTGCGCCTCACCTCTGTCGGTGGGCGCAGGCTCTGTGTACGGGCAACACAGCAGGCTAGGAGGGCGCAATGATTGAGGTTGGGTTACATGGGACGAACAGCTTCACGCTGGTCGGGGACGGGTTAAGCGGG
>Ga0114918_10001189_pt1 | contig 23246 bp, 30 predicted proteins | sample LantaG_FD_87015 | JGI IMG/M metagenome (GOLD analysis project Ga0114918, IMG submission 87015) | Deep subsurface microbial communities from Baltic Sea to uncover new lineages of life (NeLLi) - Landsort_02402 metaG | ecosystem: Environmental > Aquatic > Marine > Oceanic > Sediment | place... | reverse complement strand
CTGATAGACCTGATTAGCGTTGCGCCACTCAGTCTCTTTGTATTCACGGGCTCGCTTCATGTACTCAACCTGTTCAAGTACATAGCTGGCAATTCCCTGATAACGAGTATCCTGCCGCGTAGCGTTTTGCTTCACGACAGGATACTTATATTTTGAATTTGTTTTTGTTTCCATAAGCTTAGGTAAGGCGGGCAATTAGTTCACCTCTTTGGGTTACAAGATCACATGGCTCGGTAGGAAAATCGTCACTTGAATTGAATACGATCTCTTCCATGTCGTCATCATCTGAGAACGAAACAAGCGGTAAATGAGTGAACTGTTGCCAATTAGGCTGTCCGTGTCTGTCCTTTCCCTCAAGTCTACACTTATGAACATACTCGAAAAAACTAGACAGCGGGTGAACTAGGGCTAGCTTGAAGTTCAGATGGCTGTTCTTTATCTTCACTTGGCAATTCGTCAGTTTCTCCACCTTCGTGGCTTTCAACTGGTTCACTTGGCTCTTCTTGGTCAATGGTTGCTTTTTCATCAACTGGTTGGTTAATTGGTTCTTCCGGTGATACTTCTCTTGGCTGTACCACAAGGTCGTCAGCGTTCACCTTTTCTTTTTCCTCCATGAGCTTGGCTACGGTTTTGTCCTTGTGTTCCTTTATCTGCTCGATCTGTTCGTCCAGTTGTTTGATGGTGTCCTCGATGTGATTGTCGTACTCTTTGTAGAGCTTGCCGACCATTTGTTGTGCTTTGGCTTCCACCTCTTCACGATTGAAAGATAGTAAGTCCTCCTGAACAATGGTCATGTTCACACCGTCTGCGTGGCCATCATTGGCTACTGGAAGGTGATACATGTAGACAAACTGTTCTCCGAGGTTCTCAGCGTTCATGCCTCGAATCGGATATTTGCCTACTTTTAGGTTCGGCCCTAGTGCGACAACTGCCCACACTTCGTCACCGATTGCGAACTTGTTCTCAAGTTTATGACCATGAGTCATGACCAACGGCGCTTGAGTGCCGGCCGCTTTCGCGGTAGTTTCTTCTGACATAGCGTTTTGCTTATTAAAATAACAAATGACAGCCGGTAGCTAATACTGACTGCTGGTTGGCATTTTAATTTTCTTCTTCATGCCCATCTTGGGCTTTCCAAGTAACTGCTCTGATTTCTTCTCGGCCTTCTGCATAATGGTCTCGTCCTCTTTCTTTCGGCCTGTCATTGGGTATTTTGGTTTAGACCCTGGACGGGCTAAAGCCGGAATCGAACTTATGTTTACCATTTGGATTGTTTATTATGTGGCTTGAAACCTGAATGTTTGAGCGGATAATGTTCTGATCACTGATACCGTCGTCACTCTGATAGTTTGTCATTACAGCATTTCGTTCCTCATCGTAGTAATGGACTATGATTGCAAAGTTCTTTAATTCATCACTATCAAAGCCTTTAGAAATAACATCGACGATTTGATTAAACTTAATAGACAACCTTGTAAGTGTGTTTAATATCATCACCAAGCCCAGCGTTGCAGTGATAGGTGACTCCGTTTCCTACTCCGTAATGAGCCATTTCGTCCTCAGTGAGCTTTCTATCAACCGTGAATCCGAAAGGGTGTGGCACTCCTTTGATTACAAGACCACCGAAAACAATCCTTGAATCAGCGGGTACAGTCAAAGACTTCCCGACCTTTACTTCTGATTCCTCAGATGAGCCAGCGATTGGAGTGACTTTGATGTCCTTCTTAACTACATTTTTAGGGGCTTTCACTTTTTTAGCCATGGCTTTAGAGTTAGTTTTTATTTACCTGACTGTTGCATACTTTGTCAACAAAAGCAAGAGCAAGCTGGAAGAGGGTAGAAGTAGAAACAAATTAAAACAAAAAATGAAAATAAAGAAAGAAAACAAACAAAGATATCTATTGACGGTCCTCCGACCGTTTTCTACGCTCTTCCAGCGTGTCTGTATTATACCATACCCACCCACTTAACTCACTATATATTTATAGTGAGTAGGGTGTGGGGGGTTACCAGTTCACACCAATACCTTTCTTTTCTTTCTGATAGCTTTTCTCTGCCATTCTTCGGACTTGCTCGATTGTTGTTTGCTTCTCTTTTGGTTTGCGGTGCATGATTGAAGTAATGCCGTATCGGTCTCCATCTACGCAATCGTCCAACTCTTTCACTACATCAGCGTCCTTATGCTCTTCTCCCTCCAGTCTCAGTATTCCATCGATGGCTGTCATTTCCTTGAACTCTTCGCTCTGGGTGTATTCGTTCTTGTAAACATGGTTCAGAAGCTCATAGTCCGTATTCACGCATTCGTTTGAGATGAAATACTTGTTCTCAAGAAATAGCCCATTGACGGTAGTAATCCCTAGCTCTCGCTTCACAATCCCCTCGGTGAGCTTTACAGGGTTTCTTTTAAGGCGCTTTAATTCTAAAGCTATCTGTTTGGCCCCTGAGTCGTGACCTCTGTACCTTTTGAGTACAGGGAATTTCTGACCAGTGTTGTGGTGGGTCTCAGCCTTGGCGATAAGGTCTCCCATTTCCTGAGCGGTTGAACCTTGGAGCTTGATCTCCCTGAATTTGTATATGGTGCCGTAGCGATCGATGGCAAATAGTCCATAGGCCCATGGGTGCTCGGCTCCAAAGTCGTACCCTCCGAAAAAGATATGGTCCTCAATTCTTGGTTCATAATGCTCAATGAAGTGAACATCATGGTCATAAGCGTAATAAACAAGCCCTGTTTTCTTTTGAAAGGCTTCTTTGTCGGTGGCTGGGTACTCCTGCATGAACTGTTTCTCGGAGCCGTGGCACTTGTTACGGATAGCCCAGCGCCTCCATTGGAGCTTCATTAGAGCCTGCTCGTGAGTGATTCGGTAGTCTTTGAATCGCCAGGCTAACATCTTGTCCAAAAGGTTCTGCTCGTACTCGTCCAGCTTCATGTCTTCGGGTCTTGGTCTCTGATACTCTTCATGGACCCACCAAGGAATAAAGATTGCCAAATAATCACTGAGTCCTTTCTTGGCTTTCTGATATTCGTCGTGGAAATACCCCGATGTACCATTGGCTGTACTCTCCAAAATGACCATAGTATTCAGACGATCTGGCACTGACTGTAAAATATTAAGCATTAATCTTTTGGCTTCCGTAGGCCAAAAAGCAACTTCCGAGCCGTGAAAGTTATGAATGGTCTGTGACCTACCACCTCCGCTTTTATTGGCTGTAAAGACAGATATAGAGCTTCCAAGTCCGGGATTTAGCCGTTTTTCCTCTTCATCGTTGCTCGGATTGGCAAAAGTAAGCGTGTTCTTATTGTCGTAACGCTTCATTGGCTGGACCATCGGGTCCAGATTATCGTAGTAAGTCTTGTAGATTTCGAAGATACTCTTGGTTGAGTCGGGCTCATGCGAGACCACGACACTCTTTCGACCGCAGTTAGATGAGGTGTTGTGAAAGATAAGCCCCGCTACATCGGTTGTGATACCCTCCTGTCTCCCTTTAAGAACTAAAGCCCGGATAGGCTTCCTCTGCTTCACCTGCTCCGCTATTAGACTCTCGAATATCTCCTGAGCCAGATTGCGCTTGAATTTGATTAGCCCCGATGACTTCGTGTTGATCTTCAGGTAAAGATTCCTGTACTCGTTGTAGTTCCTTCTCATCTTTTGGAAGTGGCTCGACCACTCTTGCTGTTCCGTAGGTGTTGTTAATAATGTGCTGTTCATACGAGATTATGTTTTGGTTTATTGTCGGAGCATTTGGAGTAGTTCGCTTCTTGAGTGAATTGTACTCCTTAATGGCCGCCATCTTTGATTTGAAGTCTATGTCCTGTCTCAGCATTTTCAGATGCTCAAGGTCCACTGAGGCATCATCAAAGCCAGTCCTCTCCATCAATTCTTTTATTCTATCTTGAATCGCTGGGTAAGTAAGCAATCGGTAAGCATTAGATTTGCATACGTCAACTTCCTTTTTGCTTGTCAGTTTATAGCCATAAGCCTTTGCATAAGAATAGAGTCCGCTTAAATAAGTCTCTTTCGAAACATAGGCTACAACGAACTTCTCCCAATTTTTATTTTTAAGTCTCGGCATTACGGCTAAAGGTAATATTTTTAAATTCCTCTCCTTCTATCATCATTTTTAATGATGTATCTATTTTTAGCTTTTCTCTCAGAATCTTACTAAGCCTTTTGTTGTCTTTCTCCCCGCGTATAATGATTGTGATTTCGTTAACAAGCGGATCTTTACCTTCTAGCTCTTTCATTGTCTTTTCTAATTCCTCGTACGTTTTACCCTCCACATATTTCATGTATTTCAGAGATCTATTGTACCCCATGGCTGAAAGTAGAATAAAAAATTTGAGCCTATAGATGTTTTTAAGTTTTGGCATGGTTATTCGATTCGTTTGATAATGTCGTCAGTAATATGTTTGTCCAGGGCGGCCTCGTGGGAATAGAACTCGCAGTATTCTTTTATCTCTTTCAGACAAGTCTCTGCTTCTTCAGTTCCAAGGCAGTAGGTATTCACAATGCTATTGATCTTCATAAGCATATCACGCTGGCCCGCGCGGTAGGCGCTTCTCTGAATCATGTGGCCTTTGCCTAAAACCTCTGTTTGCAGTTCTTTACTCATATTTTGGTTGAGGGCTATTGTTTACAGTGGTAGCCCCCTGGAATCCACTACGGCGGTTGCATTATAGTAAGGCTATATGGAGGGCTATCATATAAACAAAGGGTGTCCCTCATCAACAAGGGTGTCTCTTTCTCGGATACCACTATCAGGAGGGGGTAAAATAGTTTCGGCCCTGTAGTCCTTCTGTGAGTCAATAATGGTATCATTGGCGTCTTCTAACACTAATCTTGCGTACTCTTTCCCTGCTGGTTCTGAAAGATCGTCAAGGGCGTTTAAAATAGATTGACGGATTTTATCTACAGCCTCAGAGGGGTTAGTGGCTAAGATGTCTAAAATCATTTGTTCTGCTTCGAGCAGTTGTTCTCTTACTGTGTTCATAATTTTACCTCAGTGGGTTGGTTAAGTTTCTTTTTTATAGTCCTTTAATTATTGTAAGTGCATACAGTAGTCCTGCTTTCAGAGAGGGGCTGTCATTTCGGTCAAGCTTAGCTTGTATTATTTGAGTTATTCTGTCTGTCTTCTCCCGTTCGTCTTCCATTACACGCTTGAGGATTAAAGGAAGTGAAAATATCTTTAGGATTAGCTCTGTTTTTTGCCTGTCAAAACCGACAGCTTTACACTCTCTGATTATTCGGTATGTTTCCTTTTTAAGTATCTCCTGTTCTAGTGAGGGTTCTTCACACGCTCTGCATTGAGCAGGTGAATCGTCCATACAGCATTTTGATTCTTTCATAGGTGGTTTAGGTTAAAAGTTTCTAAAGTATCTTCTGTTCGGCATCTTGACAGGTGATATGCCTACACTCATTTATATTCTCGTGGTGTCTGCATTTCTGGGAGGCGGTGGGAGTGCCTCCATAATGATATAGACATGAGCAGGGGGCTTTATGTGGAACGCAAGGGCAACACTTGTTTTTTAAATCAAGGTTGCCTCCACTCATTCCATTGCACTCCCAATATACATTTTTCATCAGTTCTTTCACTTCTTTATTCCCCCCTGCTTCTTTAGGCTTATCGGTCATTTGGTTGTTGGGGGTTAAATTTTAATCCATACAGGTCTTTTGCCCTTAACATAACAGGTACAGTCATTAGGGTACTCACCAGCACAGGTGGCGCACTCCATGTCTGATTCCTTGTCTTCAAAATCAGAATCGTCAATATCTTGGTTTTTAATTGTTGGCCTGTCCATTGGTCTTTGGGTTAAATGAATCCACTTTGGCATTAGTTTCTTTGGCACATTGGTTGTAAATTTTAGATTTATGTATTCTAATTTTTAGCGGTAGTGAGTTACCAACCTTTATTGAATCCTCTTTAATCTCCTCCACCCTAAATTCATTTGCCGTTCTTTGGATGGCGTATTTAATAGCCTCAATAGTAAGCCCCCTTAGAAATTTATCGGGGTGAAATCCTACAGTCGGAAACTCGTTAAGTGCTTCATTGATTATCTTTTCGGTTAATGGGTGGTTCATTTCTTCATGGAGCTAAAAATATAATTCAGACAGGCTTGTTCGCCTTCTTGTTGTAGGATTTGGAAGGCTCGCCTACTGTATAAACGCCACTTAGGGCAAGTGCTTCGAGCCTCACAACATTCTGTTACATTTTTGACTCCCCACACAGCCTTACACCAGCTAGGGTTCGCTAGGAGGTCGGGGAGGGAGTAGTGTTCATAAGTGTCAACTACTCCACACCTGTTTAATATAGTAAAAATTATCTTATAATCACTAACTCTCATTTTATAATAATCACCATTATTATCAGACTCATTAAAATTATCCCATTCCCGTCCTTCGATGATTTCGAATATCTCTTGTAGTGTGTGGTTCATAAGCTTTTAGTTAGATAAATCATCATACTTCCACGCCTTTTCAATAATATCGTGAGCGTGTCTAATTATACTTTCGTTTTCAGGTACTTGCAGGATTTTTCTTAGCTGTCTGAGAATAAGTTTTGGGTCTTCGTTTGATCGTTCATCACAAACTTTACAGCTTTCTGGGTAATAAAGATGGTCACAAAATCCACTAGGGTTTCGTATTTCAGTATCATACCCACAATGTTCACAAAGAACTTGGTTCATAAGCTTTTAGGATTAATGATTCCTTTCTCTACTAGGTGGATAAGCATTTTGGCCATTGCGTTTGGCATTGTTAATGCTTTTTCCCAATGGTTATCATCTGACATAATATCAGGATGCGAACAAACCCAAGTTTCATCACCCTCTTCTCCCCATGATGTCTCATAGAATTTAGGCAACCACTCTCCTAGCTCTGATGCTAAGAATGTTGAATATCTTTCTTTGTACGAACAGAATCCGTATCTTTTCCCTTCATGGATTTGCCAATCCTCACTGCCATCAGGACAATCAGAAAGTCTGTCATAAAAGAATAAACTCCTCTGCGGAAACCCCAGCTCCTTTAGCTTCTTACTTAGCTCCAGCGATGTGACATGTTTATGGTTCATAAGCTTTTAGGTGAGGGGGTATTATCTTCGAGACTAATTACTAAATCGTTATATTCATCAATCCAAACAAGGGGGATTTCTACCTTTGCTTTACAATATCTTTCGATTGCGGAGATAATTTCAGCAAGCCTCTGCTCCTCTTGTATGTATCTTGGTTTAAGACCTAGTGGTGGTTTCATAATCATTTCTTAGTAAGTAAATCAACCAGCTTGGCGAGTGTTGGCTCGTCATTATCGAGTATGTTGGTGTGGGTGAGGTCGATGGTAATCTCAATTGAATCATAGACACCACGATAGTCCATTGAGCTTTTGATTAAGGTTCCTGTATCCCTAATCCCATACCCAACACCCTTTTTCTTCCCTAACGCTACAAGTAACCTGTTGAGGGTAATTGGCTGACCGAGGATTTCAAAGTTATCTTTATTTAGAATTTCCTTTAAGGTGAAATGAACTGTTGGATTGCCTCTGAAGTGAGTAAACCAATAACCGTCGCAGTCAGCATATTCAGGCGAACCATCTACTAGTGTCATTTCGTGTGGGTCACTTTTTCCAAAGAATTGGTGAAGCTTGTCTGTTACCCTACACCCAAACACTAGCTCATCCTCAAGCGTTCTCCCCTCACTGGCAAGTATTAAGTCCCTCAATTTGATAGCAGTTTGGTTCATAGTAGTTCTGGGTTTTGATGTATGTTTCCGATGACTTCAAGTGATTTATAACCACCCCAAAGCATAGGTAAACCAAAATTGTTTTCTTTTTCACAAACAGAAAATCTAAATTCTCCGTCAAATTTAATTATTCTATTTCCTCCACTGTCTGCATCTTCTGGATTTACCAAACAAAATACTATATCACCCTCATAAATATCCTTACCATTCTTGTCTAGTAAGCCAGTGAATTGCATCACCTTAATATAGTTTTCCGAATAATCGTCATGCTCACCATTCGCATGATGTATCGTTATATCTTTGATGGAATAAGGGTCTTTAGGGTCGAGCCTTGCTTCTATCCCACCATTCCAAGTAAGTATGACAAAAGGGTACATTGTGTCTATTCTTGTATCCCACGCTCTAAATTTATTTTCACGGTTCATAGTTATAGTTGTTTTAGGTGTGTTGGTCATAGGTTAAAATTAAATAAATAGTGGTTCATCTGTCTCAGGATCACAGTCAGGTGCCGGATTTCTTTCAGTGTCAGGGGCTTCCATTTCCCTGCGGATTTCAGCGATCAATTCAGCCTTACGCTGTTGGATGTCCACTAACAAGCTCTCAAGCTGTTCCAGGGGGATTTCTCCACCATCTAAGAGGTGTTGTATTGTCCCACGGCAGGCATGTAAAATTGTCAAAGCTTTTTGTTGCTGTGGGGTTTGCTCGCTTAGGGGAATTTCACCCACTTCGGGGTATAATTGTCTAATGTGGCGCTGTTCGCACCTGAGCTCATAAAATAATAGGGTGGTTTTGTTTGTCATATGAGTTGTTGATTATTGAAGTTAATAATAAATTGTTTTTCCGTCCATGTGATCTACTTCGTGCTGAACAATCTGAGCGTCAATTCCTGCTAGAGTGAATCGGACTGGCTCGCCTAGAACATTGTCGTTGATTAGCTGGACCTCCACATCGCACTTGTGGTAGCGGTCCATCAGAATTGGTCTCTTGGTACAGTACGAAAGGCAACCTTCCATTTTCTGTACGGTGTGCCTGGTGTGGCGCACTATCACGGGATTGATAACATAAGAGCCGTCTTTCAGTACATAAAACCGCAAGGGGTCCTTATCGACCACCTGAACATGGGCCAAAGCGTGGCCGTCTTTATACATGCCGGTCTTCCTGTTTAGGACTTCGTACATGATCGGTACGGTCTCAAGGACTCTTGGAAGGTCCTCATTTGTGACTGGTCGGCTGATTACCGACTCAGGGTATTGTCGTATTACTACTTTCATTTGAGTGAATTATTGACTTTGTGTTGTGGGGTAAGGCAGGGATTTCACATAATTTGCTTAGTCACCCTGCATGTTTGTCCCACTACGGTCAAACTAGTTAGCCTAGCATCTACCTATTCCGCCACTTACTCCACAACACGAAATTGATTATTCAAAGTTCCTTCTGGATTCCTCGCTTCCAGTAAAGATGGGACTTGTGACCGCATGGCGGCTTAACACCCATCAATGCCCTATATCCCTCCGTGGTCCGAAATGTCTAGGTTTACAAATTGCACACTTCGGTGCCTTCCACGGGTCTAGCTGGCGCCATATTGCCAGCCGTAGGCACATCGTTGGCTTAGATGTTCTGACCTATCAGCTTTTACCTTCCGCGATTCATACAGAAGGAACGCTAAATAATCCCGAATTGTTAATGAGCCTTCCGTCTGAGAATCCACTTAATCCGAACTGTGATTGTGTAGGCATTTGGCATAGCTTTTTTGTGGTTTAATTGTACAGGATTTTGGCTTAGAAATCAAGATAATTTAGCTCTTGAGTGAGGGTTTTTTTGATTTCTTTAAGATCACTTGGTAAATACTTCACATTGGTATTTGAAAGTGCCTCGAATTTGTCGTACATAACGAATCCCATTAGCTGTCTGAATAGTTTCCTCTTCTTGTCCGGGTGTGTGTCGATGTACGAATGGCACTCCCGACAAGCCCCGAACACGGCCATAAGCTCCCATCTTGTCGCCATGTTTGTCCTCCCGAACACATGGGCTGGGTCAACGCTCCTGCTAGTGTAGTAACAATTCACTCCAAGTTTGCACATAGGGTCGCGGGCCTTCACGATACGGCTTACCAGATTGTCCAGGTCTTTTATTATTTTTGTGTTTTGGTTCATTGTTGTTTAATTATTTTCATTATTTGAAAGGTGACTTGCTCAATTCTTAGTTAGTAAAGGGCTAGGATTTTTTCCATTATGGCTTGGACTACATTAGTTGTGACTCCGTTTCCGCATAGTTTGTAGCGTTGTGTGTCGCTGATTGCACCCTCAGTTCCTTCTTTAGTCCAGCCATCTGGTAGCCCTTGTAAGCGTTCACATTCTGTTGGTGTGAGTCTTCGGATTCTAGTGTCATTTGATATAAACGGCTGCCTATTTCCACCCCCCATTGTATTTAGGGTAGGACTCAATTCTTCATCGGAATAAACTCTATCGTTTGAGTGAGTGGGTTGGTTGAGTTGCTGGATGTGACTACCGGTTCCGTTCCCATATCTACTCCTTATAGTCGATGCAACTTCGACCTGGGGGGAAGTCTTTCCATATCTCTCGTCAATTGTTCCATCTGCTTCTCCGACAGGAAATACTTTTCCTCCACTGAATCCTCCAAGATGTCCGACAATGAACACCCTCTCCCTGTTTTGTGGGACTCCGAAATTCTTGCTGTTAAGCACTTGCCATTCAACACCATACCCCAGTTCTGAAAGGGTACACAGGATTGTTTCAAATGTTCGCTGGTTATCGTGAGATAGCAACCCTTTGACATTTTCAAGTAGAAGTAGTTTAGGTTTTTTATGCTTGATGATTCTAGCGAGGTCATAGAACAAAGTTCCCCTAGTGTCGGAAAATCCCATTCTTTTTCCAGCAATACTGAAAGCCTGGCAAGGAAATCCTCCTGTGAGTAAGTCGAAGTCGGGAATAGTTCCGGGATCGAGCTTTGTGATGTCCCCATAGTTTTTGTGGTTAGGGAAGTGTTTTTGGTAGACTTGGATTGCATATTTGTCGATTTCGGAGAAACCCACGCAAGTAGGTATGGCTCCTTGTATATTCTTGCTGTTATTGTCGGACAAATCTTCTGGTATATTCTCGGTTTCCCCTCGAACCCTATCATTGATTTGTCTATTATTATGGGTTCCATAAGCATTATTTATTCCTAAAGTAAATCCTCCGTAGCCTGTGAATGTGTCAAAGTATCTCATCAGATCAGCTGGTTAACGGCTTCAATAATCGAAGTTAGTCTCGTTCGGCTGGGGAATGTAGATTGAAAGCTCTCTACTGGCCCATGTCCGAATGTTTGATAAATAGTCCTCAAAGCGTTGTGTTGTAAGGTTGGTCGTCGTAAGTGGTACATTGAATAGCTTTGTTTCCTTTTGCCCCTCTCTCTCAAATACATACTCCCTTACATCAGTAAGGAATTTGAATTTAAGAATCTCGTGTACTTCTTCGTCGGTGTAGCCTAGATCGTCTGACAGAATCCGCACAATTACGGACCAGTAATACGAATTCTGCTCATTGGACCGTGATTTGTAGGCCCGGTACTTCTTACACACTACTTCTACCTCATTCCCCTCAAGCGTGGCTACATGGCGGCGCCATTCCTCCTGATTGAAAGGAATAAATAGCCCCATTGTGATACTGCCTTTGAATTTAGGAATCGGTTTTTTCATTGTAGATCATAAATTTTAGAGTCTTGTAGGTATCTAAGAATTTCTTAGGTGGAACAAATAGATTGTTGTTGTAGTAAAGCGCGGCCCAATACTGCATATCTTTTAGGGCCTTCTCGGAAACATTATATCTGAAAATATATATCCCGCTCGGGTCCGCTTCTGCTTCTGTGTAATCAAAACCCATCATTTTGAATACGGCGGCCAATGTTAAATTTTTTGTTATGAAATTGTCCACGCAATTAGTTAAGTGTAATGTGTGTTCCAATCATCGGATCAGTCACCGAGGTAAGATGTTCGCTTGACCAGTGTAACGCATATATAATGCCTAGTACGAATGCTCCTATCAATATGGCCTGACTGATTTTTAAATGGATTGAGTAGTATTTTTTCATTTGTTTTTTGTTGGTATTTTTATTGTATCGAATTAATAAAGTCAATCTTTCAGCATGTAAGTCTGAATACGAACAGGCTCGCTTAACTCAGGAGTCCTGTAAAGCGCGTCTCCCTTTCCGTTCAATGCTTCGGCCCCTATCTCATCAAGCATGACCTTAGAATCGACACCAGAGGTAACAGTGAGGCATAGGCGGGCTGGAAAGTTAGCCTTAGCGTCACCAGAAAGGACTTTGACTGAGAATCTTTGAGAAGCCAGTACAAGATGAATCCCTGCGGAACGGGCCTTTTGAGCCAGTAAAAGAGTGTTCTGCTGTAATGTTCTGAACTCATCGACTCCTTTCTTCTTTGCGGTCTGCCTTGTAAAACAGTCAGAAGCTTCGTCGAAGAATATGATCTGCTTGGTTTTGGAACCCGACTTGTAGATTGCGTCCATTTCCTCGACCTTTATCTCAAGGAACAATTCAATATCCTCCATTTCGTGGTAGATTGTGACTCCTGAGAAGGCTTTGAAATGCTCGTCTCTCTTCGGGTCGATGATTGTAACCTCGTACCCTTGGGCTATGGCCGCCTCAATCATTGTTTTGAGTGCGATAGACTTCCCGGACCCCGACGCACCAGCGACTAGCATGTGCGGAGTAGATGGATTAGATGGGGCCCATGATATTGGGTTTTCGAAGTTGTCTCTTCCGATAGGCAAGGAATCACCGCTAAGACCGCTTTCATCAATAGAAAGAAATCTGCGGGATTCTTGGTCGTTGTTTACTTCGATGGCTACATAAGGGAAGTTATCGTAAGTCAGTAACCCTTTAGCGATACGCACGTCGGCCTTGCCAACAGCCTGGGCGATGTCCATGCGGTAGTTGTAAATCTTCTTGGACTGCATACCGGCCCCGATTTCTAGTAAGTAAGTGTCGCAGGAGTAGCCGTGTACTACATGGGCTACATTGACCATGTACCCGAATGTTTTCAGCCGTTGGACTATTCTTTCTTGTGTTGATAAAGCGCTCATGTCTTCTGTGTTATATGATACAAATTTGGTTTGCTCTTTGAATGCGGTGATCGCCGCCTTTGGGATTTTGGATATACTTGAGGTTCTGAGGTCTTTTCGGCGGCGGCCCATGATTCTCTTCTGTTTAGCGTTCAGTTGTGGGAAACCTTCTAAGCCTTCGACTCTTGTTTTGACCCAAAAGTCTACCATTTCGCCTTTGTCTTGGAAGTAATCGTTCTTATTCATCAGGTAAACATAGTCCAGGTCCTGTACGGCCCTAAGTACCCGCCATACTCCGTCGAACAGCATGGCTTCGTACATCTGTGAAGAGTCTCCAATATCAATACTAATACGCTTTATCTGACTTGAGCCGTCCATGTTCTTGCTGTATTTGTTCTCGTAATAGTTGAAGCGCTTGATCCCTTCCTTAATCTTAGGGTACTTCTTTACCAGCCCTGCGTACTCTTCCCTTTCAAAGACTGACTTGAGTCCGACTGCATACCCGATTGATTGGTTCGCGCAATCCATGTTTACATCTTCTTCTTTGGTGTAGTTCTTCTTGGCCTTGTGATCTGAGACACACAAATACCCTTCTTTGTCGATGTAACCGATGTCCATTTTGAACTTGAAAGGCAAAGGAAGGTCGATGCCGTCCAGCGTTACGAACTCAGTGAATGACTTCTCCACGAATAGAATCTCCTGAATGTCACTCAAATAGGTATCTACCTCGGCCAAAAAGCTCTTAATAAGGAAGTTCACTCGCTTGATTGCTTCGGCTTTCAGTTCCTCGATGGTCTTTTTTACCTGTGGTCTCCAGTTTGTGGCCGGGATTGATTCGATGTACTCGTAGCAAATCATAACGAGCGCATCGAAGGTGGTCTGTATTCCCTCTTCTTTATAGCTGATGAAGTATTCCTCAAGTGCTTTATGGTAGGCGCTCCCGATAATCTGAGATAATCCGGAAGTCTGGTCGTAGATTTTAAATATGTATTTCTTTTCAAAGGCTTTCTCGTTGCTGATGAACTCATTTATGGCACTGATTGAGAAGTGTTCAATCAGGTAATTGTCCAAAAGGTCTTTTTTGTCGGCCTCTGATAGTGCGGAGTATTGGTTCATGGTTATTTTACTTTTAATAGAAATTCTTCAAGCTCTTTAATAAATTCAGCTGATCTACTATTTTCGATAGTAAAATCAACTCTTACAAAAACTGTTTCCTTTTCACTATTGTTTAAAGTGGTTATTTCAAATTCACTCATAATTATTTTTTCTTGTTATGAAATTTCTTTCTTATATGCGCCTTCTTCTCCTGTCCTGCCTCAATAAGTTTAGGCTCGTCGAGTCCGTTTTGGACTACCTCGTCTTTGATTTCGAACTCTGCTTCCGTGTAAAGCGAACTGATGTTGGTGAACTTCTTCATCGCGTGGACCTCGGCCACCTTCTTAATCATTTCTTCCGGGTGGGTACTCCATGTGTTGTAGCCTTTGTTGTATCGGCCCATGTCGGCCCACTCCACGATTTCAGAAACTTCCCCCGCCCTTTTGGACCTCAAAATAGCGTAAGCGCCTAGAATGGTCTTTTTGTGGCGCTCGTTGTCGGTCGGTGAGAAGGAATGAGAAACTATCGTCTGACCCATTTCTGTTGAAATAGAAAAGGTGTCTCCTTCTCGTACCACCATTGAGTTGATGGAAATAAAACCCTCGTCTCGTAAGCATAGGCGGCGAAAACCGTCACGGCCTGCAAACATGATAAGGTTGTTCTTATTGTCCTTATAGCACCAGATTTCTTTCACAAGAGGATTCAGATTGACTCCTTTGGCTACTGAAAGGAAATAAGCAAGTTCAAGATCAGTTGTCCCCTTTGCGACAGTCTGACGAATTAGCTCAATCTTTGCTGGTGTGTAGCCCTGTGGCCCTAGAAATTGTGATAATTTGTAGGACTTTTCGGGGGCTACGGCCGGTACATTACTTTTGGCCATGGCTTTCTTTGTTAAATATTATAGCTCTCTCTGCGATGTTATTCTGCTTTCGTACACACTACTTCCAAATCTTTTTGTGGCTTCACTGACTGCTTCTGCATCGTTGTCAGCTTGAACAATGAACTCCTGAGGATATGCAGTTAGTTCGACGATATATGAATATTTTGGCATAAATTTTCTGTTAAGTATTAAGATTCCGAACCGTCACACTCATCATCTGAACAGACCCAGATGGTCGCAAACTTGTCCTCTTCCCTGTCGTTGACAGCGGAATTAATGAGAACTTCGTCTCGATACATCTCGGCACCGCATTTTCCACAAGTCTTTGTGAACATAATGAGTGGAATTAAAAGGAAGTTTTAAGTAGGTAACTTCTTGACCTGACTCTAGTATAATCGAATATCCGAGGAAAAGCAAGAAGAAAATAATACTCTAAGTGAAAATAAAGACAAAGAATGTCATTAGCTACACTCAAAGTGTCACTTTTCGGTGACAGGAGCTTTTGTCCCCGTTGGGTTTAAGCTTGATTTCTTCTGAAAATTGTATACAATGAAAGTAACTAGTGAAACTGGTTCAGAAGAATTTCTTGGAAGGAGTTCTTTTTGTTTATGTTAATGAGCACAGAATATATTCCTTACAACAGTCTTTTCGTTGACTATCGCTTTCGGACGATCCCCGGTCTTGCGACCTCGGCTTATTCACCCTATAACCTATCCGCTGGCGGGTGAGCCGTGTTCCTGTTAATCAGGTACCGAGGTGGGAAAAGACCACCCCGAAATCTAATTACTAGACTAATTCTCCAAGCTCGACCTCACGGCCAATCAGTGAAGAGACTGCTTTAGCAATCTTTTTAAGTGTGGTCACTGTCGGTAAAGAACCGTAACCATGGCGGAAATCCTGAATGGTTTGGTAGCCGATGGTTTCACCGGTACCCATTGTCGCATTACGAATATCAATAGTTCGGAGATTGTTTACCTCCATGAAGTTGTAAAACTTCGTCTTCGTGTTTACTGGCATAAAAATAAAGATTAGTGCGCTATTGGCAAGTGCTTCACATTATAATCGAGAAACCGACGAAAGTCAAACCCTTTTGAATAATAACCAGCCTGTCTCCCACATATAAGGCGCTCCTGTCCCGACGGTCTTTTTCTGCATACCTCCTATCCATGGGTCAACTGAAAGCCAGCCAAGGCCCCAAATTGACCACCTACGACCCAAGGGAAGAACCCAATGCCTGTCGAATCTGGTATTGGTACGGGTTTTGATCTCAAGAATAGGAACATAGGAATCATCAGTACACTTCTCTTTCATCTTTTGGAAGTCATCTACACCCCAGCTTCTATATCGGTCAATATATTCTAGTCCTAACTTTCTGAGGGTTTCTTTGTTCTTATCATTCCAAAGAATCATACCGCCGCCATATTTACTGTCGTCCCTAGTGAACTCAAGCTGGTCAATAAGTTCTGCCGGTGTTATCCCGATAGCATTTGCTATGCAAGTGGAAAGACAACCCGATGAACCGCAAGTAATTACACTTGGTCCGAGGCGCTTTCTGGCCCATCGCATATCTCTCTGACTGTAAGTTCTGTGAGGTATCATAAAATTATTGGTTATATATCTCTTCTGCGGTTATTTCACCGTCTTTAAATGCTTTAATAAGCCGTTGTGCTTCCTTCTCGTCGATGTCGCCTGAGTTCAGCTTGTCGCCCAGGTAGTTTTCTACTGGTGTGTAGCTGGCCCATTCCTCAGTGGTGACTACTTTCAGATTGCCCTCTGAGTTACTGCCGCCCAATTCGAGCGGGACCGTGTAGTCCAGTTTGATAGCGTCCAGTACCATACCATCGGCTAGTTTCTTTTTGACCTCGGTGGACTTCTCGAAGCTCATGCGCTCCATGATAACGGAGTCTCCGCGTACATCTTTGAGCTTTTCGCCTGTGAATAGGGTCACGAAGGCCGAATCAGCGTCAATACTGAAAGCCTTAGCGTACTGCAATACGGCGCTTATCAGTCCTTTTTCGGTAGTGGCCTCAGTTGCTTTTTTTTTAGCGTCCGCGCTGGCCGGTGCATTTCCTGTGTAGGATTTTAGAATCTTGATCTGAGTCTTGTTGAAAGTGTCCTGTCCTCTTGACTTCATAAAATCCTTGTCTTGCAGGGCCTCATAGAACCTTCCGAGCTTTTCACCAGTGAGACCTTTCTCTTTGATGTATTTGGCCTTTTCGTCCACCAGTTGCAAGTCCTCCTGCCATCGGTCGTACTCTTTCATCTTACTGATGGCTTCTTTCTTATCCAATCGTCCAGCGCTGAGTTCATCTTTCACGACGGCCAAAAGCTTTGGTCGCTCTTCGGGGGCCAGTATCTCTTCTTTGGAGCGGTCCAGATAGTCATACATCTGACTGCGGTTGAACTTTTCTAGGTTTACCTCTCCCATAACCCTACGCTTGAAAGGAGTTTCGTTTATCGGAGTCTCTTCTCCTGTGAACATATTCCCAAGGTAGTTTTGAGTTCGTGAAAGGAAAGTGCCAATACCACCTGTGTATTGCGCCCAAATATACTCAAGGTCCTCTGGTGATATTTCAATCATGCCAGGCTTGGCGCCTTCTCCACCTGTGGCCTTGCTCATCATAACGGCGGCCGATTTGAATAAATCATTGGTGCTTTCAAAGTAATTCAGGGATTCTTTTATGTTGGTGTAGTTGTCTGGTGCGATGTTGTACCCTGCCCACGATGTATTGGTGGCTATATCGAAGCCTGGGCGCAACATGGTCGGTGTAAGTGCCTGACCAACAGAAGACCCCCCAATAGGATTGTAAGCGTTAATTAGGGCTACTGCTGTGCGTCCTATTCCGTATTTACCTGATGTGTCTCCTTTAGCCATTGAGTAACTGTAATCAGCGGCGACTTTGAACACATTGAATCCCCATGGCAGGGGAATTTTAACGTAGTCTCCGTCGCCGTACATGAATATCCAGTTGCCTTCCTTCTCATGTTCGGGGATACGCGCGTAGTCCTCTTCGTCGTACCAGTCATTCCACACACTCAGCGCAAGCGACAAAGTAACAATGGTAGTAATAATCGGTATTGCCGTCTTTGGGTTCTTTAATGCCTTGAAAGCTCTGAAAGACCCCTGAATGGAAGCATTTGAGAAAGCATACAGCGCATTGATTGTGGGCCCTAATTGTCCTTTCTTGTTGAAGTTGACTGTAATATTTTTTGCCATCTGTGCCGCGCGAGCCTTACTCTTGCCCATTTCAAGTGCCGCCTGATAGGTGGCAAGCCTTGTGCCGTTCTCAATGATGTCATTCATCACGGATATAGCGTCGGCTACTTTCTTACCCATCTTCATAGGCATACCGATTGCGCCGTCTGACCATACCTTCTCTGCTGTCCTTAGTAGAGCGTCGATGTCCTCCTTGTTCCTGATGTTAAAGAATCCGGTTGTACCGCCTTGAGCTTTCAGCTCCTTGTACAGTAGTGACATTTCCGTATCTTTCCCTCGGTAAAAGTCCATTATTCCCTTCTGAGCGCTAAATACTCTTGTTGAGGTCTTCACGGCTTTATTAAGACCCATGTCATTTACATTGTTCAGGGTCGATTGCTGTATGTCTCTTAAAAAGTTGCTGATAATGAACTCAGGATTCAGCGAGGTATTTATCATTGATATGTACCTTGTGAACGGTGCGAGAATTTTGATAAGCAGATTTGAGTTGTCTACATTAAGGTTCTTGAGCGCCGCCGCAAGGTTCGGGTCGTTGATCTTAATGTATTTCGATTTCCCTTCCAGTTTAACACTGAGGATATTATCAGCCTTTGGTGCTTGCCTTACCCAATAATCCCCTCCGTCTTTGTCCATGAGGTGTACGGGGATTGCCGGCATGATTTCGAAAACTCCCAATTCCGGGTACTTCATTGTGAAACTGTACACGCTCTGACCCACTTTGTTCTTCTCGGCTCTCATTATAGCTCGCTCCCAATTTGAGACCACATTGGCGAAAATATCGTCAATCTGACGACGACTACCGACGGCCCTTTGAACTTCATTACCTCGAATATCAAACCCTTTCCCGATTCCCAAGGTATTTACAAAGTCCGTTTCGTCGTCCATTATCCTGTTTAAAGGAACATATTCTTTGTATGTATTACTCAAAACCTCGAAGGTTTCATCGGTTATTAACTCGTTTTGCTGTAAAAATTGAGGAAGCGAACTTGCCAGTTCTTGTATTAAGCTGGCTCCTAGTTTTATATCTTGGAACCTTGGGTGTGCTTCTATTAGCTGAATCCTCTCTTTGGCTTCTTTCGTCTTTATTCCCGCCGCTCCATCATAGTGAGCTTTATTCCTTTCTGGCGCATGTTTCAGATGTAAGTAGTCTTGTATTAAACCTTTCAATAGGGCTTGATTCTCCCCTTTAGTCAGTAGGTCAATCTTCTTGCGAATCGGGTCTTCCTTCTCTTTTTGGAATGTCTCGATGGCATCGGTAACTCTTCCGCTGTACAGTTCCTCGGCAAGATAGATGTCCTCTTCCTCTGTAACCGCCCCAGCTTTCTTTTGTAACCTCTCGGCCGGTAACATGCGGTCCTGAATAACGACACGAACACGGTCTAGCTTACCAAGGTCTATCTTCTGAGGTTTGGGTCTTTCGGGTTTTTCCTTTCTTTCCTTTGGCGCCGGTGGCTCTGGTGGTTTGCTTGGTGGCTCAATTATCTCGTCCGAATGAGGAACTACCTCAACATCTTTTGAATCAACGATCTGGTCCATTCCGTTCTCATGTTCTACAAGAACATTCAAAACTTTGTCACGATACCCCTTCGTATCAAGTTGTGGTGTGGCAACAACCTCAACTGGTTTACCGTCTAATTCTACGTTCTCAGTTTTAAGCTTCTGGACTTCTTTTATTTTGGTTTTTATTCCATCTTCCTTGTATGGTTTCTTTTTACCGAGCTTTTCACTCAGCATATTGATAACTCCTTTATCGTTTGATATATGCGAAGTCTTCAAAGATAGCGCCATGTTCACAGCCCCCTCTACATCGCCACCATGTGCAATATTCTTATCATAATCACTAAGCGCGTCGGCGCCTCGCTCAACAATATCATTGTATGTTTCAATATCCTTTTTAAGCTCTTCTTTATATCGCGCAAGTTCAGAAGCATATTTTGATTTTGCTGGTAAGAATGTTGAATGGTCTCCAAACGGAAGAATATCATCAGCTTTTGGTGGCTCATGAGTTTTGTAGTACCATGGGTGGCCGGGACCGTAATCATCACTGGTACTGGCTTCTACATCTTCTAAGACTCTTTCACTGACTGCTTTATCTGCTCCATCACTGAGTTCTGTTCCTCTTCCGACATCTGGCTCAGTGCGGCCGCGGCTTGGCTGAACTGTCTTAGTTCCTGTTGGTGTGGACTTTTTTCTTGCATTGAGTGGTTGTTTAAGATGTTCTGGTAGGTATTTAGTGACCTCTTCCATTTGTACATCGTCCATTATACCACTTTCCAGCTTGTTCATAAAGTCCTGAACTTCTGGCCGTACTGGCCATTTGTTCCCTTTTTCGATAGCCTCCTTGTAAAGATTAAGGAAGTTTTTGACAAAGCTTGGCCAATCCTTTGCTGACATGTTCGCGTCAATCCAGTCCTCAAGCGTTGTTCCCTTACGCGTGAAAGCGAATCGGTTCTTTTTTAAAATGTTCGAAATAAGATTTGATACTTCTTTGCCTGACAGCTTCCCTTCCACGGCGGCCTTTTCGATTTCCTCTAAGTCATTCTCGACGGCTTTGAGTTCGTTTTCAATATCTTTGACCATGGCCTTTTCAAGCCCTGTCTTGTATTCCTCGACCTGTTTTATTATATTCTCAGGTGCTTTGATTGCCTGTAACAAGTCCAGTGTTTCGCTGGCTTCCTCGACCGGCATTTTGTTTTTCTTGATTCGGTCGATGATTTCGGAGTAGCTTTCTTCCTCTCTCATCTTTTCTACTTCCTGCTCGATGGCCTTTTCTTCCTCAACTTTCTGAATATCCTCTTTGACTTCCTGCGCTATCTCCTTATCGGCCTTTACTTTGTCGAGTCTCTTTTGCATTTCCTGTGGTGTGATCTCCTTACTCTCCGTTTCGGTTACTGTTTTTTTCTCTTTCTTCTGCATAAAGGTCTTGTTCTCTTCGATAATCTGGTTCTCGAAAACAGTGTAGTCATTCTGTGCCGGTTCAATCTGTCTGTATTCCTGTAACCCCTTGGCCTTCTCCGCAAATTCAGCGTCGATAACTTTGGCTTCTTCGGACTTTACCTTTTCCACAATCGTCAATTCTTCCGCGCGGGCCGCCAATTCGTCCAGGTCGATTTCTCTCTTCTGAAAGTCTTTGAGTTTCTGCTCGGCTTTCTTCAACTTCTTTTTGTAATAATCGTGCATATTATGACCCTCCCGATAATCCTTCATATTCCCTTTAGTGTATTCAATCTCTTCCACAAGATTCTTCTCTTTGTTTATGGTGTCGTTAATCATGGCTTTTTCAGCCGTGGCAGCCGCCAATTCAAGGTCAATGTTCTGTTTCTTTTGGGCCTTCTGTACCTCAAGTCTTGCCCTTGGATCTCTGATGAGGTCAGCTTTGGCCGCCTCCCAATCAATATCGCTTACGTCCATTACTTGGTCCAGTGCGCTAGCGTTTGCAAGCCTACGGGCCTTAGTTTCCATTTTCTGGAAAAGGAAAGGATCGATGGTGTCATTTGCGGATAAGAAGTGGACGCGCACATTCGGGTATTCATTCCCCTGTCGGTGGATTCTTCCCTCTACCTGAGTAATATCAGTAGGTCTCCATGGGTAAGAAGTGATGAAAAGATCCGTAGCTTTTTCTTGTAGGTCGATTCCTTCCTTTACAGCGTCGGACCCGATAATCACCTTAATAGAGCCGTCATTGAATCCAGTCTTAATTTTCTCTCTCTGTGCGTCTGTTGTGGCCCCTGAGACGATTCCAACCTCAGAAGGCTTATAGCCTAGCTCGGTAATCAGGTAATCCTTCACAAGTGGCATTGTGTCCACGGCCAAAGGGTAGTAGATTAGCTGGCCGGTCTTTCTTTTGTTCCCCTTAATCATGTTCATCATGGCCATCAGTTTCAGTGAAGTCTCGATAAACTGCTTGGCATTCATGGCCGGTCCTTTGTAGTAGCGACTCAGTGAAGGACTGAGGGTAATCTTTTTGGCTTCGTCGATGTATACCAGTGTTCCCCCCTGGTCTTTGAATTTCGGTTCAAGGAGTTCTTGGGCCTCGTCGATGAGTTGTAATTGCTCGGCTGTGGGATTCAGGCGGTGGTCTCTGATGTGTTTAGTGGGTCTTTCGACTCCGTAGTCCTCTCCGTCCTTAAAATCAATATAGCGTCCGATAAAGTCTTTCAGGAGTTCCCCGTTCTGCCAGTCCTCGATAACTTCTCCCATTTCAAACTTCCCGCCCGCCTTCACGACAAAGGTGTGCTTGGACTTTACGAAGGTGTCCATGAAGGTATTGATGTTATCAATGCCCATGGCTTTCATTTCGTCCATGGCCATTAAGGAAAGCATGTTGTAATACTCCAATGGATTGTTAGAAAACGGTGTAGCGGTGAGCATTTTTACACCTCGGCCGCCGTTCAATTTCTGAATATACTGTGACATGAACCACAATTTTACCCCCCTCGATGAGCTTGGCCCCTGTAACCCGCCCCATCTTCCCCTGAATTTCTTCTCTCCTTCCTGAGACTTAGCCCTTGAAAAGATGTTTTTGAAGTTGTGGGCCTCGTCCACGATTATATTATCAAAGCCTAAATCCTCTATTTTTATACCAGCCCTAGCTCTTCCTTTACCAATCATTTCTGCTCGTTTGGCGGTATCAAGTTCTTTTGCTCTTTCGGTTTTGTATTGGACGGCTGATTCATCATAAGCATTCATCAAATTTAAACTTAATCTATCTACCGTTTCCTCTTTAAAGCCCATCTTCATAATGGCCTCATGGGTCATTACGGTAATATCACCGTCCTTAATAGCGTCCGAAATATCCTCGGACCGTTCCACATTGTATTTAGTGCCTAAGTTTCCGAACCCTACTACCTTTTGTCCGGGGAATAGTTGGATAATCTCATCAATCCATTTCTGATAGACCTGTCTCGGTACGATAAATAAAGGTCTCTTGTATCGGCCCTGCTGAACATCTTGCACGGTCGATATAATAGCCATCATGGTTTTGCCTAGTCCTACTCCGTTTGCGTTGATACCTAGCCCCTTGTTTGAAAGAAACCCGATTGAATCCAGTTTGTAGTCTGGCATTCTAAGCCCCCTACCTCCGAAGGTAGCATCAAGCCCATCAACAACAAGAGGTACTTTTTTGTAGTCTTGACGAACATATCCGTTGATTCTCCTGTTCATCTGGTCCTCTATGTCCGCTTTGATCTTCGGGTCGATGTTCTCTAAGAATGTTTTGTAGAACTTCTCGGCGGCAACCTTTCGTCT
>Ga0114918_10001188_pt1 | contig 23247 bp, 27 predicted proteins | sample LantaG_FD_87015 | JGI IMG/M metagenome (GOLD analysis project Ga0114918, IMG submission 87015) | Deep subsurface microbial communities from Baltic Sea to uncover new lineages of life (NeLLi) - Landsort_02402 metaG | ecosystem: Environmental > Aquatic > Marine > Oceanic > Sediment | place... | reverse complement strand
CCAAAAAGTTTCAATGGTATATGATAAAGCATCCACAGTAACATCGGGTATCTGTGTTCTGCTTATATTTCTTATCCATACCTCGCCTATACCCGGTATTTTTTTAATTTCTATAATAAACCTGGATATATCAACATAGCTGGCAGAGTATCCTTCCATGCTGAAAGATGTTATCTTTTTGCTTCCTGCTTCCTTGCTGTCCTCTTTCGGCACCTCTTTTAAATAACTATATAAATTCCTGCCCCCTCCTTCAAAGTTTGTAATATATGCATCATCAGGTATTAACTCTCCCAAATTATATAAAATTTCAGACCATAAAATTTCATCTTTTTGGATATAATTTGTTAGATTTGATTTAGTGGCCACTTTTTCCTCAAATTGACCATATGCTTTTAATTTATTAGCATAATTTTGAAGCTTCATATTTACATTTTCATATCCACTTAGCTTCCAGGAAAGATTTTTATTTATATCATAAAAAAGTACTGAAAACAGTAGCGTTGCTGCAGATAATACAATTGCCAGTATTAATGCTATATTTAGTATAGTTGTCTTTATATCAATTACTTTTTCTTCTTTTGGAAGAAGGTTGATAGTTTTCATTACACTAAACCTCTTATCGCCATCCCAATGCCCAAGCCAAGCTTATTTGCAACAATTTTCAAATCTTTATCTGCAAGAAATGATTTTCTTTTTATATAATCAAATGAAAAATTATCTGCTATATTTAACAGCTCAACCTTAGAACCTATTTTTTCTTCAATATACCTGTCTAAATTAGTGATCCTCTCTCCAGCCAATATTATCTTTTCTATCTTTAGCTTTGGATTTTCTTCCAGAAAATGGCCAATTGATGTTTTTATTTCATTTACCAGCATATTCGCAGTATTTTCCATGACTGTGTTTGTTTTATCCTCTTCACTATCTTTATTTGCTGAATTATTTTCTTCAGCTGGAAAATCGCTTTTACTCTTTTTTGTTTTAGCAGCTAACACAGAGTTAAAATCAAACCTTGCCACTACATCTTCGTAGTGTTTCTTACTTTTTTTGTCTTTTTTAGCAAAGGCATCAATAAAAGTTTTAACAGAAACGGATGTAAACCTTGGGTATTTGAGAACTTCACCCATAATTATTTCTACTATTGATATTTCCCGGCCCAAATTTACAACACAATAAGACTTTATATCCTTTTCTTCTTTCTTTTTGTTTTCAAGATTGTAAACACGGTTTATATAAGACCTTACATCCTTTTCTTCTTTCTTTTTGTTTTCAAGATTGTAAACGCAGTTTATAACTCTGTGAAGAGCAAAACAATTCAAATCTATTGCCTGAGTTACAAGTCCAGCGTTTTTTATACTTTCAACAACATTTAGAATCATGCTTTTTAAGGCGCCTACCAGCATTATCCTTGAAAAATCATCTCCTTTTTCCATAATGTAATAATCGTAGAGAAGGTTATCTTTAGAGATAGGTATAAAATCGCCAATCTGGTATTTAACAGAGCTTGCAAGATCTTTCTCGTCTGTTATCGGCAATTTTATTTCCTTTACTATTGCCTTCTGGTTTGAAATTCCCACATAAACTTTTCTTTCCGGTATTTTATATTTTTTCCATATTTTCTGAAGTCCCCTGGATAACACAACAGTATCTTTTATTTCCCCATTTTCAATAGAATTTCCGGCTACCTCAGATAGAGCGGCATTTGCAATATAGAAGCTGCCCCTCCTTTTTGACATCCCCACTATGGATATTTCGTTTGAACTTAAATCCAATCCTACTGACAGCATATTTTAATCACTCACCTTTTTTAATAAAAGCTAATATACCATTTTAGAATAAAATTACCCCAAAATAAAGCTATAACACTTCCAATAGAAATAAAAGGACCAAAAGGTATGGTCTGCTTTAGCTTCTTTTTTTTTGCTGCTATAAAAATTAAACCAAAAATTGAACCTGCTAAAAATCCTAAAAACAGAGCCGCAACTACATTTTTTACAAGAAATGCACCTATCATTAAACTAAGCTTAACATCACCCATTCCCATTCCTGCAGGGTATATTAAATGTATTGTTAACATAAATAAAAAAGCTCCAATGCTGAAAACTAACGGCATCCACCAGCTGGATACATCGCTTATAATGTTTACAGCCAACCCCAAAACTGTGAATGGTAAAACTATAACATTGGGTATAATTCTGAAATTAATATCAATGAAAGATACCGCTATCAAAGTGCTGCACAATATTATTCCCAATATTGCTTTAGCGCTCAACCCAAATACGGCGTAGTTGGTTAAAAACAGTATTGCTGTCAGAAATTCCACCAAAGGATAAATAAAAGATATCCTGCTTTTACAATTCCTGCATTTCCCTTTAAGAATAGCATAAGATATCAGCGGAACATTATCATAAAAAGCAATCTTTTTTTTGCAGACAGGACAAAACGATGGAGGCTTTATAATAGATTTCTTCCTTGGCACCCGGTATATAACTACATTTAAAAAACTTCCAACAATCAACCCGGCTACGACAAATGCAAAATATAAAAATAACTTGTTTGCTTCCATTTTTGTTCTATGTTTCTTGCTGCTTATTTACATTACTTACTTATTGCTACATTTGCACCTTTGAATAATAACACACCTAAACCTGTTAGTCAAAACGATAAAATACAGACAACAATTTTAAGGATTATTTAAAGTTTTGTCATGCGCTCCTATTCTTCGAAGAAATATTCCAGTTTTAGTATGGTGCCAGGTCATACGGATATTTGTAGTAATGTTGGCTTCAAAAATTCCGTTTTCCCCTTGTATCTTTTTTGTTCGGAGTGATGAGTGTCTGGGATTTTTCCTCATTAGTGAAAGTTTTCTTTTAAGTATTATTTTTGTCTTTTTTGGAAGTTTCTCAACACCTTTTTTAAAGCTCTTCGAGTATTGAAATTTCATACCTTATCGAGCCCCAGGCCTTTAAATAATTCTTCTTCACCATCTGCAGCATATGTTTTCCCTTCTTTTATTTGCCTATCTACTTCTCTCTCTCCTGCCTGCCATTCCCTAGACCAGTACCATGCTTGCGACCTGTCTATTACCAGTACTGGTTTTATTATAATTTTATCATCCTCCAATGTGAATTCTAATTTATCACCTGGCCTCAGTTTTAATTTATCCACCAGAGGCTTTGGAATCGTAACCTGCGACTTTTGTTTTAAATTCACTAACATTACACTCACTCCTTAAAGTGTTAAAGTGTTACTTTCGTATTTAACTATAAATGATTTTCTCCAAAATATCAAATGGTTCAGGAAAAAACTTAAGAGCAGCTTCACGCTGCTCTTAAGTTTAATTTTACGTTAGATAACTAACTTTTTACTGCACTTTAATAAGTGCCGGTTGATGTCATCTGTCCATTTGTGAAAACTATATCGTCATCTCCAGCAGTAGCTCCATCTACACCATAACTTGTAAGCGTGTAACCTGTTCCACTACCAGTTTGTGCATAAACATAAGTTTTGCCCCAGGCATCATTTGCCGGCACAGGATCCATATAGGCTGTTATTGTTAATGTAGCTGGATATATTTCAATATCTGCCATGCAAAGCTCAAGCGCTGTTGCTATATTTTTCATTTCGGCTTCTGTCGCAGATTCCCTTGCCCTGTTTCTTAAAGCCATATAGCTTGGGATTGCAATTCCAGTAAGCACAGCAAGTATGATAATTACTATCATCAGTTCTACCAGGGTAAAACCTTTTTCCTTTTTGTAAAAATGCCTGCATATCCTTTTCATAACTTTTCTCCTCCTTGCTATAAAATAATTTCCAATTTATCTATTGCAGCCAACACTATAATATTATACCCAAATGAAAAAATATTAGACATATATTTATAAATTTATTTTAAAATTTATAAATTATTGGTATGTAACAATTATATATTAATTTATTAATACTTTTATATTAGCTTAAATTTTACTATATTTCAATTATCTTGCTTTAACAGCATATGCTCTCTTAATTCACCTATTGCGGTTCTTAAATGCCTTGAGACAGATTTTTGAGAAATGCCTTCTTTTTCCCCTATCTCTACCTGGCTGTAGCCTAAAAAATAGTTGAAGATTAATATTTTTTTATTCAATCCTGAAAGTTTATCAATAGCGTCCCAAAGCAATATCCTGTCTTCAATAACAAGTTCAAAACTGCGATAATCCCTTGATTTAACCAAGCTTCTATTATACACATCATTGTTATTAACACTATTTTTTTGGTTTTTATCTCTATTTAAAGAAAGATTATAGAAAGCTGCTTCCCTTACCTTTAGAATCTCGTCAACTCCGTCCAGCGATATATTAGCTCCCAATGAAATTTCTTCTTTAGTTGGATATCTGTTGTTTTTTTCTTCAAATTTTACTATAAAATCATTAATCAATTTATTGAGTTTCCAAACCCATCTTGGATATTTTATCAATCCGCAATCCCTTAAATGATGCAGGATTTCTCCTTTTATGCAGTAAAAAGCAAAAGTTGAAAATTTATTTCCTTTTCCCGCATCAAACCTGTTTATGGCAACAAGCAGGCCTGTAAAAGCTAATTGCAGCAAGTCTTCGCGCTCTATTGTGCTATTTCTAAATCCTTTAACTGTACTATATGCAAGCTTTTCAAATCTTTTAACAATTACATTCAAGACATCAGAATTATTTGTTTCTTTATATATCTTAATCAGTTCTTCAGAAGAATACTTCCTCATCTCTATAATTTTTATGTTACTGACCGGAAAAGCTTCTTTTTTTATTTTAGCCATAACTTATAATTAATTTTAATTATAAAAGCTTAATTATTGCAAAATAATAGAGTCGCCATTAAGTTTTGCTCTGTCTTTCCTTACATGGCTTTATATATATTGAACATCGGAAGATACATGGAAATAACAATAAAACCTACAATTATCCCTACTAACAATAAGAGCATTGGCTCTATTATAGTAATAATAATATCAATGGAATTTGATACTTCGTTATCATAAAAATCAGCTATTTTATTCAGCATACTGTCAAGCGAACCTGATCTTTCTCCTACGGATACCATTTGTATCATCATTGGCGGGAATATATCAAACTTGGCCATAGGTATGGCAATATTCTCTCCCTCCCTGATGCCAATTCTAATTTTTTCAATTGCATTATCAATAATTATGTTATCAGATATCCCCTTCGCAATATCCAGAGCCCTGAGTATTGGAACCCCGGCAGATGTTAGTGTCCCTAAATTCCTGCTAAATCGGGAAAGCGATATTTTTTTTAAAATATCGCCTATTTTTGGAAGACTTATTCGCAAATTATCATAGCGGTATCTTCCTTTGGGAGATTTTATAACTTTTCTATATAAGCTTCTTCCGCCAACTACCAGAATGATAAGTATTAAATAAAAATACCACCTCTTAAAAAGATCGCCGATAAATATTAAAATATTAGTCATTAAAGGAAGCTCTGCACCCAATTCATCGTATATGCCCTTAAAAGTTGGCACAATAAACATTATTATTGCTATAACAATAACAAAAGCAAATACAAGTACAAACTTGGGATAAGCTGACTTGTTTCTAATTTTTAACTTCATTTCATTTTCTTTTTCCAAAAATGTTGCCAGGCTGTCCAAAGTTTTGTCAAGCGTCCCTCCCATTTCTCCAGCGCTAACCATGCTTATATATAATCTTGAGAAGACATCTTCATGTTTTGCAAGCGATTCGGACAGTGAAAGTCCTGATTCTATATTTTTTCTAACGTCAAAGATAATTTCTGAAAATCTTTTGTTTGATTCTTGCTCACCTAAGACTGTAAGAGATTCTATCAGTGATAGTCCGGAAAGAATTAAGGTAGAAAATTGACGGGTAAAAACTGCAATGTCTTTGGTTTTTATTTTATTAAAAAAATTAAGGTTAATGCTTAAGTTCTTTTTCCCAGCCTCACTTGATTTAGTTAATTCAATAACTAAAAACCCCATGTTTTTAAGCTTGGACAAAACAGCATCTTCGCTCTCAGCTTCCATGGAGCCATTTTCTATAGCCCCTTGATTGTTTCTAACTCTATAATTATATAGTGCCATAACTTATCAATTCATAAAATATTATTAATTAAAAAAACTAAAAACTACCGCCTATTACTCTCTTTATTTCTTCCCTGTTATGTGCCTTTTCATAGGCAGTTTCTTTTGTAATCTTACCCTGCTGGCACAACTTTGCCAGTGACATATCCATTGTAATCATCCCTCTTTTTCCACCTGATTGGATAGCAGAGTAAATCTGATGTGTTTTCATTTCCCTGATCATATTTTTAATAGCAGAATTTACAAACATAAGCTCTGTAGCCACAATTCTTTCTGAATCATCGCTAGTTGGAAGAAGTTGCTGTACTAAAACTGCCTTTAGCGTACCTGCCAGCTGCATCCTGATTTGTTTTTGGCTATGAGTTGGAAAAACATCTATAATCCTGTCTATTGTTTGTGCTGCATCCTGTGTGTGCAGTGTTGAAAATACAAGATGCCCTGTTTCGGCTGCGGTTAGCGTGCTTGACATGGTTTCCAAATCCCTCATCTCACCAACCATGATTACATCAGGATCTTCTCTTAAAATATACTTGAGCGCAGCAGCAAATGATCTGGTGTCTGCTCCTAATTCTCTCTGATTGATAATACTCTTTTTGTGGGTAAACAAATATTCTATAGGATCTTCAATAGTTATTATATTTTCTGCCCTATTTGTATTTATCATCTCTATAATTGAAGCCAATGTTGTTGATTTTCCGCTCCCGGTAGTACCTGTCACCAGTACAAGTCCTCTTGGGTATGCAGCAAATTCTTCAACTTGTTCTGGCAGATTTAATTCTTTGATTGTTTTTATATCACTTGTAATTATCCTAAATGCAGCTGTTACGGTTCCTCTCTGGTGGTAATAATTACACCTGAACCTGCCTTTCCCCGGAACTGAATAAGAAAAATCAAGCTCCAGCTTCTTTTCAAAATTTTTAATTTTTTCATCATCTAATATCTTGTAAAGAAATTCTTTTACGCTTGAAGGTGTAAACTTTTCATAATTATCCATCTTTATAAGTTTTCCATTCATCCTAAGTATAGGCGGCAGAAAACATGTTATATGAACATCCGAAGCTCCTCTATTTATACCCTCAAGTAAAATTTCATTTATATCCATTTTTAAAACCCCGCTTTTTACGTGTACTAATATTTAGGTACATTTTTTAAATTATATATTATCTAAAGGTATTTTTCTAATACAGTCGGCATCCGGCATTACATTGAACCATATATTGAAAGAAAATATAGCCTGGTTTACCAGCATATCAATTCCTTTTATTACAGTTGCGCCATCTTTTATGCCTTTTTTTATAAAGTTTGTTTCTACCGGATTATAAACCATATCAAAAATAAATTTGCCTTCCAGATTCCAATCATCAGGTACTGGCATTATGCTCTTGCATGCTTTTACATCCATACCTATAGGCGTGCAGTTAACTATCAAATTAATTTTATCATATTCATTTTTTAAGTTATTTAAGTCATGCACAGCTTCTATCCTTTTGCCGGAAATGTTTTTAAAAATATTCATTATTCCCTGGATTTTTTTTGTAGTTCTGTTGTATAAATATAACTTTTTTACAGGATTTTTTAAGATACCATATACTGCGCTTTTAGCTGCTCCCCCTGCGCCAATTACAAGACATACTTTATCCTTCCAATCAAAATTCTTATCTTCCAGCGATTTTAAAAATCCATCAACATCAGTATTATAACCAACAGATACATGTCTCTTCTCTGAAAATTTTACTGTATTTACAGATTTAGTAAGATAAGAGCTTTTATCTAATTTTTTAACCATTTTACACACATCTTCCTTGTAAGGCATGGTGACATTTAACCCTTTAAAACCAAGTTTTTCCGCACCATAGAATGCTTCCTTTAAATTGTTTTCCGGAAATTCAAATACCAGATATACAGCATTTATATTGTAACTTTCAATGAAATAGTTCTGGATTTTTGGAGAAAGGCTATGTCTTGAGGGATTTCCTATTAGAGCCACTATCTTTGTATTAGAGTTTACCATTTTATTATTATGATAAAATTATTAAAATTTGATTTCAAAAACGCTGTAATTTTGAGGATTTTTTATCTCTTCAATATCAACATTTCTAACTATTGAAAATGCAGGCCCTTTTTTTATCTCTTTTATAAATAATTCCAAATTTTCTTTTTCCCCCTGGCACACAACTTCTACTTTGTTGTTAAATGTGTTACTGACATATCCAGCTATGTTGTATTTCTTAGCCCTGGATTCCACGAAAAACCTAAACCCTACTCCCTGGACTCTTCCGGATAATAATATTTTATAAGTTTTAACTTCCTCCGGCATTTATCCTCAATCTCCTTTAGAATGCAATAATACAAAAAAAATTTAAAATTTGACAATTTTGGATAATTTCTCGCTTGAAGAGCAATTATACCCTTATATTTTACTGGAGAATAAGTTACTATATCAGCAAAATCCCCATTCAAAGAAATTAGAATAGAATTAAGTTTTTCTATTATAAAATTGGAAATACAATGGTCTGCAAAGAATTTCAATCTCATTAAACTGCAACCTCAAATTCCGATAACTCACAAGCATAATTCAAACAAGCAGCAATTTGTTCTCTTGTTATGTCGGGGAACTCCTTTACGATCTCTTCAACTGTGCTACCAGCAGCCAGATACCCAAGAATAAGACTAACCGGGATCCTAATCCCTTTAATTCGGGGTTTACCTTTAAGTACATCAGGTGTACTTACAATATAATCTCTCCAATCTGTCTGCATTTCACCCTCCTAATTTTACAATACGTGGACTCTGTTAATCTAACAAAAGGATACATAAACATATAAATATAGTCAATGAAAATAAATTACATAGAAAATTAAAATGTTGATAAAAAGCACACAATGTATTATATTTAATTTATGAAATATCACTCTTGGAATAATGATAAAAACGAAAGACTTAAAAGAGAAAGAAATATTTCTTTTGAAGACATACTCTACTACATAGAGCACGGAAAACTTCTAGCAGTAATTAGTCATCCGAACCAGGAAAAACACGTTGGACAGAAAATATATGTGATAGAAATAGATAATTATGCTTATCTTGTGCCTTTTGTTGAAACGGAAAATGAAATATTTTTAAAAACAATTATTCCAAGCCGGAAAGCTACTAAAAAATATCTGGAGGTAAAAGATGAAAAGCAAATTAACTAAGGAAGAAAATGAAATATTGGCTTCCTTTGAAAACGATGAGTGGAAAGAAATTCCCAACATGGATACAGAAATAAAAAAACATGTAGAATATGCTAAAGCAACACATCGCAAAGACAAAAGAATAAATATACGAATATCTAAAAAAGATTTAGAGTCTATGCAGAGAAAAGCACTCGAAGAGGGTATTCCCTACCAAACTTTCATAGCTAGCCTAATTCATAAGTACACAAACGGTAAACTTATAGAAAAAGACAGGGTATTAATAACTAAATGAATTCCTGTAGGTTTAGGGATAAAATGTTATCGGGAATTCAATTTTCTATGATTTTTGAAAGACGCCTTTCTTCGCCTTATTAAATAATTAAACATTTAAGCACCCCTTGACCAGTTTTGGAGGGACGACTTTACCTGAAGGATTCTCACATTCATAACAGACACTGCCATCTAACTCTTTTAGGTTAGACATCCTGGTCTGCAACGATTACTTTTTATCCTATTAAATCTTCTCCCTTGATTCTCAAATTGACTTCATGGTACTTGCTGAGAATAAAGATTTAAAGAAATTTGAAAATGTAATTTTAGATATTGAAGTTGATCTATCTATAATATTGATGACTTTTATAGCAATATTAATGTAATGGATTTATTGAAAAGTGTAGAAAACGAAGGAGTTGAATTTTATGCAAAATAGCATAAAAGATTTGGTACTCTATCGTTTAGAAAAATCGAAACAGGATTTCGAATCGGCTGAAGCAACGCATCGCAGTAAAAAAACAAAATATATCTTGTACATACAATTGTAATATGATATAACGTAAAACGTGAAAGAAATACGCTGGAATTTAGTAAAAAACGAAATGCTTAAAAAAACAAGAGGGGCTTCTTTTGAAGATCTCATTAATTCAAAACTAATTAAAATTATGAAGAATCCTAAGCGTGTTAATCAAAATATTATGTTATTTGAATACAAAAAGTACCTTTGGATAGTGCCATTTGTTGAGGAAAAAGATTATTATTTTTTAAAAACACTGTTTCCAATCAGAAAATATACTAAAATATTTAAGAAGGGAATGATATGAGAAAACCTAAACTTACAATTCAAGAAAAACAGATAGAAAAAGAATTACTGGAAGGTATGTATAAGCCTGTATCTAAAAGTGAGCTTAAAGCTATTGCAGATGCAATCAATATAAGAAAAAAGAACGCCGTCCTTAATATCAGGATTAATAAACAAGATTTGGATAATATAAAGAAAAAGGCAAAAAGACTGGGGGTTCATTATCAGACTTTTATATCAGAAATTATTCATAAAGTTGCAATGTAGTAATCCCGATATGCTTATATCAAATAGCTATTTTCAATAAATATAAAAATTAAATTTTTACCCTAAAAATGGCGTAGGGGTTTAGGTTTTTAAGATTGGGAATAATTACCACATCGTTAGGATTTGCACAGCTGATTTCTTTATCTTTGCCACCATTATTATTGTTGCTATTGTAAAGGATTATTTTGCTTATATTAAATTTTAATGGATCAACATCTGGCTGAAGTATATCAAACACTTCACCCTGTTTAAATTGATTTTTTACTTTTACTATAGGCCCATTATATTTTTCACTGTATCCCCGGCATACCCCGACAAATTTGTACTCATTTACATAATGAACGCTGTCATTTTCCTGCAGTTCGCGGTAATCATCTAAAAACATGAAACCTTCGGTAAAATTTCTATGTGAGGTTTTGCTCAGCTCATTCATCAAATAAGAAATTTTTTGCCCTGTAAATTTATTCTGTTTTATATATTCTAAAGCTTTACGGTAAACCCACGTGGTAAGGCTTACATAATTTTCTGTCTTCATTCTTCCTTCTATCTTAAAGCAATCAACGCCTGTATCTGCAAGCAGCTTTAATTTTGCAAGCAAGCATAGATCACGTGAGTTATAGATATGTGTCCCTTTTGCATCCTGTTCAATTGGAAAAAATAAATTTGGTCTTTCTTCTTCAAGTAAATGATACTTCCATCTGCAGCTGTGTGCGCATTCACCCCTGTTGGCGTCTCGGCCAGCCATATATTTGCTTAACATGCACCTTCCAGAGTAAGAAATACAAAGTGCCCCATGGACAAACACTTCAATTTCTATATTGGTATTCCTAATTATGTTTTTTAAATCTGAAAACTTTGTCTCACGGGCTAAATTAACCCTGCTTGCTCCCAAGTTTTCCCAAAAACGAACTCCTAAATGGTTTAATGTATTGACCTGTGTGCTTATATGCAGTTTTGCATCCGGGATAACTTCCTTTAACGATTCTATGGCTCCAAAATCTGATACTATAACTGCATCAAAATTTATTTTTTTTAATTCATTTAAGTATTCCTTAAATTCTTTTATCTCGTGGTCAAAAATTACAGAGTTTAGTGTAAAATAAACTTTTACTCCTCTGGTGTGGGCATAATCTATCCCTTTTTTCAATTCTGCCAATGTAAAATTTTCTCCCAGACTTCTCAGGTTAAATTTTCTGCCGCCGACATAAACCGCATCTGCTCCATACTGTACAGCATATCTTAATATATTTAGATTATTTGCCGGCACCAAAAGTTCGGGTACTTTTATTTCTTTGACCATAATATTAAAATTAATTACCTAAAAATGTTGAAATTGACAGACCATCTCCTACATCTAAAAAAATAGTTTTAAAATGGCCGCTGCCTGTCACAAAATTAATATAACCTCTGATACCAACTACGCTCCTGTAATCATGTTTTGTTACAGCAGTGGAAAAAATTTTATCTTTGTAAAAAATATTATCAGCAATAATAATTGAGCCTTTTTTAATCTTGCTCATCAGTGGTTTAACATATGCAGCATATTCACACTTGGCAGCATCTATAAATACTAAATCATACTTTAACTTAAGAGACGGTATCAGGTTTATAGCATTTCCCTGTAAAAATATGCAATTTTTATCAGGAAATTTACTCTTGATAAATATTTCTGCTGATTTTAGTCTTTCTCCATTTAAATCTATGGCAGTATAACTGCCATTTTTTAACCCTTTAACCAGAAAATATGAAGAGTAGCCGCTCCCGCATCCAATTTCTAAAATATTATCCGGATTTTTTATTGAACATGCCCCTTCCAAAAATCTTCCTGTAATTTCATCAATTATTGGTATTTTTTTTGCTGCTGCATCTTTTCTAAAATTGCTTAATAAAATTTTTTCACTAAAGCAAGTTTCTTTAATTTGTGCTATTTCTAACTTTTTCATGTTCTCCATAATCATTAGAAAAATGATGGGTGTGTTTTTCCGGGTCATTGACCACATAATATAGATAGTCAACCTCTGCCGGGTTTAAAGCTGCTTTTATGCATGCAAACCCGGGGTTGCATATTGGTGTGGGGGGAAGACCAGCATACAAATATGTGTTATATGGCGTATCAGCTTCTTTGTCTAAATTATTTATACCTTCGTCCCATTTATCCAGTGCATATGTCAAAGTAGCGTCAATTTGCAGCAGCATGCCTATTTTTAGTCTATTGTGGATTACTGCTGAAATAAGCTCTCTTTCGTCTGGAACATAGGCTTCTCTTTCAATCATAGAAGCAATTATTAAAATATCATAAGGTGACAGATCATGCTCTTCGGCAAAAGAATAATCAAGCGTCCCAACTTCATGATGGTATTGAGAAAGCATCATTTCTACTATATCTCTTGCTTTATAATTTGTATCCACTTCATAAGTTTTAGGAAACATAAATCCTTCAAGAGTTGAAATATTTTTTAAAAAATCATAGTTATAATTGTTTATATCAAATGCATCTTCAAGATCGGCATACTCAATAAATGGTACATCTTCAGCTATTTTTTGTGCAATTTTATTTACTGTATAACCTTCTGGAATTGTAAAAGTGTAAGTTATGTTTACAGGTCCGGAAGTTATTTCATCCATCACTGTCCCATAATCCAATCCTGTACCAAGCACATATTTTCCAGGGATTAAACTTTTATCCTTGCCTTCCTGCTCGACATACAGCCTGAAGAAGAAACTGCTGTCAACTACACCCTCTTCTTCTAAAAGTTTTGAAATTTCCTTTAATGTCATACCTTCTTTTATTTCTACATTTACTTCAATTTCTTTCACAGCATCTATTTCCTTTTTTTCTGTAGTTTTTTCGCATGAACTTATTAAAGATGCAAGCAGAAATAATATAATTATTGCTGCTGTACAAAAATATGCGTTTTTTAAATATTTTTTATTAAATATTGTATTGCCCATGTTTGAAAATATTTGATTATAGTAACTTGTGGCGATGATTTGCGTGCAACGCGCTATTTTTTATAATTTATTTTTTTCCTTTTAGAGCTTTCTAAATAGTCGTTTAAAATTATACATGCTGACAATTCATCAATTGCGCCAGTTTTATTATTTTTCTTTGATAGTTTTTTGGGGATTTTTGATGTAAACCGCTCGTCTGTATATATTATTTCGACAGGAAACTTTTTTAATATATTATCAGCATAATCAATTATTTTTTTAGCCTGAAATCCAATCTCGCCCTTCAGTGTATACGGAATCCCTACAACTATCTTTCTTATGTTGTAGTGTTTTATTAAATTGCTTAACTCATCTTCTGCCTGTTCATCATTGTTTATTACCTTTAAAGGCAATCCCATTATTTCTAACTTATCTGAAACAGCAATTCCTATTCTTTTTTCGCCAATATCCAATCCGAGTACTACCATGTGATTACTTTTAATTATTTAAAACTTTACAAACTTTGTCTTTTACAAAATTAATTGCAGTTTCTAATGAACCTGCATCCGACCCACCAGCTTGAGCAAAGTCTGCGCTTCCTCCGCCTCCGCCTTTCATCTTTCCACCTGCTTCTTTTGCCAGTTTTCCGCAATTAATACCCTTTCCTGCAACATCTTTTGTGGCTTGCAGAAGGAGCACAGGTTTCCCGTTTACAATATTCCCAAGAACTATAAAAGTATTTTTATTTTTAAATAAATTTCTAATTTCATCTCCAACCATGCCCATGCTTTTAACATCCAGGTTAAAATTATAGTCAGCTTTTGAAAAATCAAAATCAATAATATTAAAAATACTTTTATTTGGCTCAGGCTTAAATTTATCAAGCAGTTCCTTTTTGGCTGCTTTTATCTGAAATAAACTTAATCTTTCTTCTGTCTCCTGCAGATTTTTTTTAATGCTTGCTATCGTATCTTTTAACTTAGTTTCATCTGTATCCAAATAATCTGAAATTTCTCTTAATATTTTATCCCTCTTCAACAAATACAGGTATGCAGGCATCCCTGTAACTGCTTCTATTCTTCTCAAATTAGCGCCTATGCTGCTATCGGAAACAATCTTAAATATTCCAATTTCCCCTGTTCTATTGACATGCGTGCCCCCGCATAGCTCTCTGCTGTAATCACCAATCTCGCAAATTCTCACAAACTTACCATATTTTTCTTCAAATAAAGAAATGGCACCAATTTCATCAGCATATTCTTTTGTTGTTTCAAAGCACCTGACAATATCATTGTTTTGGATTTTCTTATTTACGGTTCTTTCAACCTTTTCCAATTTTTCTGCAGACGGAGCGCTGTAAACAGTGTAATCAAACCTGAATCTGTCTTTTCCTACAAATGAACCTGACTGCATGACATTCTCACCTAATATACTTCGAAGAGCCCAGTGGAGCACATGTGTGGCCGTGTGGTTTTTACTTATATCCTTTCTAAACTCTAAATCTATTTCAGCCTTTACTTCATCTTCTAATGATATCCCGCCCTTGCTTATTTTGCCTGTGTGGACATAAATCCCATCTGCAGGAATTTTGCATTCTTCTACTGCAAATGTTCCGTCAGGACCCTTGATGATGCCGCGATCACCTATCTGCCCTCCTTTTTCTCCATAAAAAGGAGTTTTCTTTAAGATTATTTCTCCTTTTTCATGTTCATTTAAGGATGATACGGATTTTTTTTCTCCATTATTGCAAATCTTGATTATATTAACTATTTTTGTTTCAACCTTACTGTCCTGGTATCCCAGAAACTCAACTTCATTTTTTCCAATTATTTTTTTGTATATGTCAATGTTTTTATCTATCTTTTTGTTAAAAGAAGCACCGGTTCTTGATTTTTCGGAATGTTTTTTTACAAACTCACTAAATTTATTTAAATCTAAATCTAAATTATTTTCTTTTAAAATTTCTACTGTAAGCTCAACTGGAAACCCAAAGGTGTCATATAATTTAAACGAATCTTTTGGATCTAAAAAGTTTTTATTTGATGCCTTTAAATCCGCTACATTTTGAACTAAAACCTTCATCCCTTCCTTCAAGGTTTTGGAAAACCTTTCCTCTTCATCTCTTACTAGATCAAAAGAAAAATCTTTTTTATTTAGAAGTTCCGGATATGTGCCGCTGTAATTGTCTATAACGGTGCCGCCAATATCGTTTAAAAAATAGTCCTTTATGCCAATAAGCCTTCCAAATCTTATTGCTCTTCTTATTATTCTCCTTAAAATATATCCTCTTCCCTCATTTGACGGTACAACTCCATCCGAGATTAAAAAATAAATGGCTCTGCTGTGGTCTGCAATTATCCTTATACTTTTCTCATAATCACCGGTCAATCCGGAGCTGCTGCTATTTAATTTTCCCCCGGAAATTTCTTTTATCTTTTCTACAATTTCTTTAAATAGCGAAGTTTTAAACACTGAGGTGGTCCCTTCCAGAACTGCTGCCATCCTTTCAAGCCCCATGCCGGTATCAATATTCTTGCTCGGAAGCTCTATATATCTACTTCCATCATAATCATATTGAGTAAAAACAAGATTCCATACTTCTAAAAATCTTTCACAATCACATCCCGGGGCGCAGTCTTTCCTTCCACAGCCAAATTTTTCTCCAAAGTCATAATATATCTCTGTGCACGGGCCGCATGGCCCTGTGTCGCCAGCCGGCCCCCAAAAATTTTCTTTTTTGTCAAACCAATAAATCTTTTTTTGATCAATGCCATTCTCCATCCAGTATTTTTCAGACTCCTTGTCAGCAAACAGCTTTCCTTCGCCGGAAAAAACTCCAACCCATAATTTTTCTATAGGTATCATCAGGTTATTTACCATAAAATCCAGTGAATATTTTATAGCCTCTTCTTTGAAATAGTCCCCAAAAGAAAAATTGCCCAGCATTTCAAAAAAAGTCAAATGTCTCTCAGTGTATCCAACACTATCAATATCACTGGTTCTAAAACATTTTTGCACTGTTGCAATTCTGCTCTTTGGTGGCTTTTTAATTCCAAGGTAAAAGGGTTTAAACTGCTGCATGCCAGCTGTTGTTAAAAGCACGCTTGGATCATTTTCCGGAATTAATCCAGCTGAAGGCAGTATCAGATGGCCATTTTTTTGAAAATAATCTAAAAATATTTTTCTTATATCCATAATAAATAATTAACTAATATAAGCTATCGCTCAATAAAACGATACTCCGTCTTGTCGTAGTCATAGGAAGTTTTTTATGCCCTGCCCTCAAGCAGGTGGATGCTCTCTTGCCTGCTTAGTAAGTCCCGTTTCAACAACAGGCATTTACGCTACAGTCAAAGCTTGAGCTTCCAAAGTTAATTTGTTGGCACAAAAATTAACTTAGGCTACGATCAAAACAGAGTACCATGACGATATTATCATAACTTTATTGTTTATTCAATAAGCTGAAATTTCGCTGTTTTTGCAGTATAATTAAGTGTTATGCTATTCTTTTTTTTCTTCTATCACATCAATATGTGCCTCTTTTAATTGCTCCCTGGAAACTTTTGAAGGAGAGTCTGTAAGCATACAGGATGCTGACTGGGTTTTTGGGAAAGCAATTACTTCTCTGATGCTGTCAAGCCCGCCTATCAGCATAGCCAGCCTGTCAAGGCCAATTGCTATTCCGCCATGTGGAGGAACACCATAGTCAAGCGATCTCAGGAAAAACCCAAAATTTTCTTCAATCCTTTCAGTATCAATTTTAAGCAGCTCAAAAATCTTTCTCTGTAAATTTATGTCATCTATCCTGATGGAGCCTCCTCCTATTTCTCTGCCATCCAATACTATATCATAGGCCATTGACATTACCTCCAAAGGATTCGAATCTAAAAATTTTGATGTTTCTTCATCAGGTCTGGTAAAAGGATGATGTGACGGGGATAGCCTTTTTTCCATGTCATTCCACACAAACAATGGAAAGTCGCATACCCATATAAATTTATGCTCACTGCTTTTTATTAGTTTTAATTTGTTTCCAAGATAATTTCTTATAATACCTAACACGCTGCATGTTTTAATAAATTCATCTGCAACTATTAACAGCAAATTTTTCTCTTTTAAGTTCAGGCTTTCAATTAAATCTCTTTTTTCGGATTCTGTTATAAATTTTGCAATTGGTGATTGAAAGCTCATATCCTTTTCAATTTTAATCCATGCCAGTCCGCCAGCTCCATTTTTCTTGGCTAGATCAACTAAATTATCAAGTTCTTTCCTGGTAAATTTAGAAAAATCATCAACAACTAAACTTTTTATAATTCCTTTATTATCTAAAACATCTTTAAATATTTTAACCTTACTATTTTTAAATATATTAGATATATCCTTTATTAAGAGTTCAAATCTCATATCAGGTTTATCAGTGCCATATTTTTCCATGCATTCTTTCCAGCCAATTCTCTCAATTGGCAATTTAATCTCTTCATTTAACACTTCATTAAAAATGCTGTAAATCAAACCATCTGTTATATTTATAACATCATCGATACCAACAAAAGACATCTCCAAATCTATTTGCGTAAACTCAGGCTGGCGGTCTGATCGCAAATCCTCGTCCCTGAAGCATCTGGCAATTTGATAGCACCTGTCAAAACCGGAAAACATAAGTATTTGTTTAAACAGTTGAGGAGACTGGGGAAGAGCATAAAATTTCCCTGTATTTAATCTTGACGGCACTAAAAAATCCCTTGCGCCTTCAGGTGTGCTTTTTGCTAAAATTGGAGTTTCTATTTCTACAAAGCCTTTGGAATTTAAATATTGCCTTGTTGATACAATAACGTCATGCTTTAACCGCAAATTTTTTTGCATATCCTGCGATCTCAGGTCTAAATACCTGTACTTTAACCTTGTAATTTCATCTATATTTTCTTTTTTTTCTATAGTAAATGGCGGTGTCTTAGACTTATTAAAAATTTTTATCTTGCTGACCACAATTTCTACTTCACCAGTAGCAAGCTCGGGGTTTATTGTATCTTTGCTCCTTTCCTTGACCTCTCCTTTTATGCTGACCACATACTCGCTTCTTATATCTTTGGCTGTATTGTAAGGTTGAATATCAAAGTTTGGATCAAATACCAATTGGATAACTCCTGAAAAATCCCTTAGGTCTATAAATATCAGCTTACCGTGGTCTCTTCTGCTGCTGACCCATCCGCACAAAGTTACTTCTTTGCCTGCAAAGCTTTTATTTATCTCTCCGCATAAATTAGTCCTCATGATAGTTTGATAGCCGCTGCAAACTATATTATTTTTATTATTTTTTAAGCTCATGATTTTTCCGATACCCTTCGTCTTTTTATATTGCCTGGTTTGCCTGGTCTCCTGCTCTTCTTATTAAATTATCTAATTTTTCTTTTTCCCTGTCCCATTTAATTTTATATTGTTTGCGCTTTTTAATATCTTTAATAGTCACTTCGCCAGCTTTTACCTCATTTTCTCCAATTATAGCAGCAAAGTCATAGCCATTCTTTTCCGCCCATTTTAACTCTGAGTTCAGGGCCCTGATATTATAATTTAAGTCACAAACATAATTTTTTTCTCTTAAATATTTGAGAATGTCAAATGAATATTCTTCACAGCTTCCGTCAAGAACTATTACATATATTTTAGACTCATCTTTTTCTTTTCCTGCTTCTAAATTAAGCTGCTTCATCAGCATAAGAATCCTGTCGACCCCAACAGCAAAACCAATCGCTGGTATATCAGGGCCCCCGAACTGTTGTATCAGGTTATCATATCTACCACCGCCGCCAAGTGCATTTTGGGCACTCTGCAAATCTTTTGATACAAATTCAAATATAGTTTTTGTATAATAGTCAAACCCTCTCACCAAATTACTGTCAACAGTATATTTAATTTTCAGGGCATCCAGAAAATAAAGTACCTTTTTAAAATGTGATTTACAATCCGAGCATAAGGATGAATAAATTTTTGGGGAATCGCTGATTAAATTAATACAATTATCCTTTTTACAATCAAATATTCTAAGGGGATTTAAATCATATCTCTTTTGGCAATCCGTGCATAATTTGTCAACTTTTGGTTCCAGGAACAACTTAAACTTACCCACAAATTCCTTCCTGCACCTTGAACACCCCATACTGTTAATAAAGAGTTTTAGCTTTTTAAATCCTAAATTTTTAAAAAAAGTTTCTAAGAGCCAAATTATTTCGCTGTCTATTATAGGATTGTCCGTTCCAACAGCTTCAGCTCCAATCTGGTAAAATTCTCTCATCCTGCCTTTTTGCGGACGCTCATATCTAAACATGCTTCCTGTGTAAAAAACTTTTACAGGCAGATAACCTGAGTACATTTTGTTTTCTATAATAGCTCTTACTATTGAAGCAGTGCCTTCTGGCCTGAGTGTAAGCGATCTCCCTTTTTTGTCGGAAAATGTGTACATTTCTTTTTGAACTATATCTGTCCCATCGCCAATGCTTCTGCTGAAAACCTGAGTATGCTCAAATGTAGGCGTAATTAATTCTTTATAATTAAAAATGCTGAATAATCTTTTAGCATTATTTATAATAAAATTTCTATATTCAATGTCGCTCCCAAAGATATCGCTTGTTCCTCTTGGAGAATTTAAAATCAAAATAACCCACCTGTCTTATATAAATTTTAGTTAATTAAGAAACTATCCTGCAAATAAAAATTAGTTTTGAACTCGGATTCCAGGCTGGTATCTTCTCCGTGTCCAGGATATACAATTAAATTTTTATCCATTTTTTTTAAGTATTTTAAAGAATTTCTAATTTCATTAATATTGCCACCTGGTAAATCTGTTCTCCCTATCCCATTTTTAAACAATAAATCACCTGTAAATAAAAAGTTTTTATATTTTAAAATAATACTTCCTGGAGTATGCCCAGGGGTGTTTATAATTTCAATACCAAGATTATTAAAATTCTTGTATTTATCTTTTTCTAACAAATTATAGGTTTTTAATGATAATCCATTTTTACCAAAAAATGAAGACAAATTTTTTTCAGGATCTTTAATGATGGGTTCTTCAAGTTTGTGAATATAAAAAGGGATATTGTAATTAGAAATTAAATCTGGCACAGCGCTTATGTGGTCGTAATGCCCGTGAGTATTTAATATGAAATCAGGTTTAACATTCTCATTCTTTAAATATTTTTCAATACGGGGAAATTCTCCTCCCGGATCAATTATTATAACAGCATCATCCAGTGAAAGTATGTAGCAGTTTACTTTAAAAAAACCTAATACTAATTTATCTAATTTTAACATTATTTTCTTGGTAAAACCCTAAAAGCATCATAAACTGAATCAATCTGATTCAAGTTTTTAATAATGTCCTTTATAATATATTTATTGCTAATTTCTATTACAAATCTTAACTTCATATGACCGTTCTTATGCTTTGAAAGAGTGCTAACGCTGATTATATTTATGTCATACTCGCCTATCACATTAGTTATGTCCCTCAACAGTTTAGTTCTATTCATAGCCTCTACCTGTATCTCTGCATTAAACCTTGAAGGAGCTTTTTTATCCCAGCTGACTCCCAGAAACCTTTGACTATCATTTTTCATCAAAGTAGATACATTTGTACAATCTGACCTGTGAACAGAAATTCCCTTTCCGCGGGAAATGTAGCCAACAATATTATCCCCAGGAATTGGGTTGCAGCATTTTGCAATATTTACAAGCACACCCTCCATTCCCTTGACTTTAATTCCACTCTGGGCCTCTCTGTATCCCTCCCTTGGATACAACTTCTCTATATCTATCTCTTCTTCTTTCCCCTGCCTCTTTTCTGTTTGACTTAATTTTCTAATTAATTTTGTGTAAATCTGGTGAGGCGATACTTTATGTGAGCCAATACTCCTAAATAACATTTCAGCCTTTTCAAAATTTACTTCTTTTGCCACTTCTTCAAAAATTTCAGGTGGCACACTTTTAAATGAAAGCCCGTTTTTCCTGAGTATCTTCAGCATAATTTCTCTGCCCTCGCTATAGGTTTCCTGTTTTTCTTCTTTGCTGAACCACTGCTTTATTTTATTTCTTGCCCTTGAAGTCTTAACTACATTAAGCCAATCTCTGCTCGGCCCTTTAGGTGTTTTTGAGACAATAATTTCAACAATGTTTCCATTTTCCAAAATAGTTTCAATTGGCACCATTTTGTTGTTTATTTTTGCTCCTATACAATTATGTCCGACATCAGTATGTATCTGATAGGCAAAATCGATTGGAGTAGAACCTCTTGGCAAATCAATCACCCTGCCCTTTGGTGTAAATACAAATACTTCTTCTTCAAATAAATCTAATTTAAGCGATTCCATGTAGTCACGAGGGTCCTTTAATTCTCTCTGCCAATCCAAGACCTGTCTGATCCATGCAATTCTTTTGTCAAAATCACTTGTTTTCAGGTTGCCTTCTTTATATTTATAATGCGCTGCTATGCCGTATTCTGCAATTTTGTGCATTTCAAAAGTTCTTATCTGTATTTCAATAGGTTTACCCTTATTGCCTATAACTATCGTGTGAAGCGCTCTGTACATATTAAACTTAGGATTTGCTATATAGTCTTTGAATTTTCCCGGAACAGGTTTCCATATGTAATGAATTATGCCTAAAACTTCGTAGCAGCTTTTTATATCGTTTACAATAACTCTGATAGCTATCAGGTCATAGATATCTTCAAATTTCCTGTTTTGTTTGGTGATCTTATTGTATATGCTGTAATAACTTTTTGCCCTCCCATTTATCTCAGCAGGTATACCGGTCTCTTTTAATTTTTTGCGTACGGTTTCCATAGCTTCATCTATTAATGCTTTTCTCTCCGCTACTTTATCTGTAACCATATCTTTAATCTTTGTATATTCTTTTGGATATAAATATTTAAAGCTTAGGTCCTCTAATTCTGATTTTATTTTAAACATTCCAAGGCGGTGAGCAATAGGTGCGTAAACCTCCAGTGTTTCCACTGCATTGATCCGTCTTTTTTCATTGCTTAGCGAAGACAGAGTTCTCATATTGTGGAGCCTGTCAGCTAACTTTACAAGTATAATCCTTATATCCTCTGACATGGCAATTATTATCTTTCTTAAATTCTCAACTTGCCTCTCTTCTTTATTGTGAAAGATAATTTTATCCAGCTTTGTAACTCCGTTTATTATTTTGGCAGTCTCTTCACCAAATTCCTTTTTAATATTTTCCAAACTAAGTTCTGTATCTTCTACCAGATCATGGAGTATTGCTGCTACTATTGATGTTTGATCCAATCCTATTTCAGCTAAAATATTTGCGACTCCCAATGGATGTATTACAAAAGGTTCTCCTGATTTTCTAAGCTGATTTCCATGATATTTCTTTGCAGTCAGATAGGCTCTTGTAAGTAATTCTTCATCAACATTTGGGGTATAGGCCTTAATCTTTTTAATTAGCTTTGTAAAAATTATATCAGTGTCTGCCCTGGCTAATTTTGCGTCTTTGTTTAATTTTTTACTGTCAATTTTATTAGATGTTGATTTCATGTTAATATATATTATAAAACAATTTTTAAATTTGCTGAAATATATCTAAAATCACTAATTGGTCCGTTTTCCTGCCACCCCATGAATTTTCAATAATATTGTAAAGTATGCTTACCTGCTCTCTTAGATATAATATCTTTTTTTTATT
>Ga0114918_10001187_pt1 | contig 23251 bp, 26 predicted proteins | sample LantaG_FD_87015 | JGI IMG/M metagenome (GOLD analysis project Ga0114918, IMG submission 87015) | Deep subsurface microbial communities from Baltic Sea to uncover new lineages of life (NeLLi) - Landsort_02402 metaG | ecosystem: Environmental > Aquatic > Marine > Oceanic > Sediment | place... | reverse complement strand
TCCTCGATCTCTTTTCCCTCTGTCCGATCTGTGAAGTTTGGAGGATTGAAGTCTGCTTGTTTGCCTTTGTAAACAAAAAAGACAGCTAGGGTAGTTGCTATTGTAAGAATGATTACTAAAATTATTTTTTTCATTTCTACACAGAGTATCCTATTTTTAAACCTGAATATCAAGTTTAGATTAACTTCTTTCAAATAACCTAACCCCCTTGCGGGGGCTAGGCTTTTAGTCATCTCCGCTTCGCTTTACGGAGCATGGTTGCCTGGACAATATGAGCTTGACGAACTCGATTCATGACAAACCTGAGTGTCGTCGAACCCGATCTGGTTATAGGGAGAAGATTCACAGCTGTCATCATCCAACCATGTGTTCATGATTGTCCAGAAATTACTCGCAGTAGGCAGTGATGCCCACCAGTTGTAAAAGTTATTCTGGTTGTGAGTAAAGCCGTAGCTGCTTGCTCCGTTATAAGTGATCGTGTATGGCGCATACTGAGAAGTGGCGTAGTTACTTGGCACGAAAGCGTACCAGTAACTCCATTGGGCGATGTTGCCCATGTTCCACCTGGCATAGTTGCTAAGAGAGCAACCCGAGTAGGTCTTCTTCATGCTGTGCGGACCATAGTCTTCTGCTTCTCTGCCGTTCTCATCCCAATCTTCGCTTCCTCCGCACCAGCCCATGCTGTCGTGCGTCCACCACCATTCTCCTGGACCATAAGTGTCGAAGTAGTCTCCGTCACTGCATCGAATATTCCTCTCGTTATATGCCAGAGCGCTTCCAGCGCTGGTGAGTCCAACGACGGCAACTAATGCAAGGGCGAAGAGGATTTTTGATATTTTTTTAATCATAGTCCTTCAAAAAAGCCCGCATTAGTATAACCAATCAGCTGTCCTCCTTGAGTCAAACCAACCTGGATAAATGGAGCGTCGAGGACTTTCCTCTCGTATTTCATAATACAAGGGACTCCGTTCTCCTCGAACTCTGGGTTTGCTAAATCGCCGTCACACACTTTGTAGCCTTCAGGCACTGATTCGACTACTGCCTCGGATTCATCCGCCTTCCATCGGAAGAAGAATGTCCCTACTTTATTGCCCTTCTCCAGCTCAAGTTTGCCTAGATCAATATCTAAGCCCTGGGCTTCTACGAATTCACGAGCCATCGCTTCAAGCTCATCTTGGTTATAGCGTGGCGTCATGTCTTGGTAGCCTGGAGAATCACCTTTTGCCCACACTGACTTTAGATACGCTTCGAGAAGCGTATTGGTTTTGGGGTCAATGATGTAGCTGTAATCCTCGGAATAGTAGGCTTCAGCTCCGTCGAGTTTTTGTCCCTGGACTTGTCCAAGAACATTGCCGTATTGAACGCTCTGCTTCTGCAGTCCGTCGACCATGTAGAGATGCTCATCGTTCCATCTGTTGATGGCTTCGATAGCCTTAGCTCTTTCTGCTTCAGGGCGAGCCTTAAGCATTTTGATCTCCTCGGCAACTTCGTTGTGCAATCGCTCCATTTTCTCAGCGGTTTCTCCAGCGTATACCCTCTCGCCGTGACGATCTGTGGTAAATTCGCCGTTTTCCATCGCATCAGCAATTGCATTTTGCAACTTGTTCGTTAGAGCCTCAACCTTTGCCTGTTTCTCATCTTGCTGCGCTCCTGCGACACCAGCTCGGTTTACACCGACGGCTGCAAAAGCGACTAATGCAAGAATGGGAAGCATGACCAACAATTTTTTGAGGAATTGCTTTGTATACTTCATAGCTTTTTTTATTTTTTCACCTCCTTTCTAGTTTCAAATTGATAATCACCCAATAAGGGTTTTACTGGGTTTCGAATTAGGGGGTTTGAATAGTTGAATCTGTCTAGGGAGGTGAAGTCTGTCAATGGCGAATGTCTTACTTTTCTTACCATCGTGACCTAATAATGCCTCAAGTTAGAAGTAATGTCAAGTCCCAGAATTTGCCGTGCTTTCAACCTTTTTCCTGACCCCTTATATCAGCCTGGAGAGGATTTCTTGCACCGATTCGAAGGCTAAAATTGCTCCGATTGTGGTAGCAAATAAACCCGCTTGAATCAACCAGTAGAAAATAAACACTTTAGTTGTTTTGCGGATTTGTTCTCCGAGGGTGTAGTGCATACTCGCTGGTATTTCTGGGTAGTTCATTTTAATGATGGGTTGACGATTTTTAATAATTGGTTGGCTTCTTTGACCAGCCTTTCGGCTTGGGCGACCTTATCGAGTATTTGCTTTTTGATCTTCTTTATCCTGGGCGAGTCGTGCTCGTCGATATAAAGCAGGTATTCGACCTCGTCCCTGGTGCTTTGAGCCTGCTTTGATAGTTTGATTGGCTGCTTATTGCTCATCAGCAACACACATTACCCGAATTTTTCTGCAAGTCAAGCGTAGTCAAGTTTTAAAGCTCGATCCCTCTTGGCTTCTTTGTGGGTCGCTTGTTGTTTGATGAGCCGTCTTCGTTAAGTCTAGCCTGCTCAACTACCTCTTTTCTGAATGGTTTGCCGTTTTGAATAAAAACTACGACTCTGCCGAACTCCACCTTGCGGATGTCTTCGACAATTGCCCACTCTGCTTTGGTTGGTTTTTTATTATTTATTTGGTTCATACTTTTGTCTTTTCTTCATGGCGATGTGCCAGTAAATAAGAGCGAACCAGAAGTCGTTGACCCCTGTGCTTGCCCATTCCCGCTTGACCTGTTCGAACTTGTCGGTTACCTTCCTGGCATACATCGTCTGGGCATGTTTGATTAGCATCTTGAATGTCGGGCTGTCCAATGGCAGAGCGAATTTAATTTCCCCCCGCCTGAGCGCTGAGATGGTGTCGTCCATGATGCGGGTGCGGGAGGAGAGCACCTTGACCTCATCCTCGAAGTCCTTGCCCTTGCTCGGTTTGGCAAAGGAATCGGCTTCGTCAAAAAACCTTATAACCTCTAGCATTTTTGGATCGTCTTTAAACCAATTGAGATAAACCCTGTAGGGGAAGTCTTTGGCAAGGTTGAAGGCTTCCTCGGTGTATGGCTGTCCGTCAATGACAGTCACTCGCACATTGTAGAATTTGATCAGGTCTGAAGTCTGCTCCCAGCGGTCTTTGCCTTCTTTGTCGCTGAGAATACCAATCCAAAAGATTCCTTTCTGATTGCCGATCATGACATGGTTACCCTTGCCTGTCCCTTTGCCTGTGTCGATGCCCATGACATTCCACTCGCCAGCGCCGTCTGCCTTTTCTTCTGTTATATTGCGTATGAACAGGCTGGCAGGGATTTTCTGGTCAGCTGACAAGTAGGCGAGACCGAGCACGAAATTATAAAAATAGGCAGTGTCTTCGGCATCCTCCAACTCTTTGATTAGATCGGCACAGGTGCGCCAGGGGCAGTGCATCTGGGTGATCCAGTAGCCTGAGATGGGTCTGCCTGGGAAGCGTGCCTCCCAGCTGCCAAGTTTATTTATCATCTGAGGGGTAAGTTCTTTTCGGCATTCCTGGCAGACATAGGTTTGTTTGTCCATGTCGACATTTTTTTCCCACTCCATGTGTTGCCGATACCCGCAGTGGGGACAGTTAAAACGCCAGTATTTCTGGTCTGATCCCTGGAAGAGTTTGTCAATGCCAAAGTCGGGGATGGTTGGCGTGGAGAAATAGTGCTGCTCTCTTATTTTCGAGTAGCCCATTCGGGAAGCGTAATCACGGACTACCTCTGGTTTTGATTTGTCTAGCTCGTCATGGATGTTTCTGTCGGAGGAGAGCATGATAGCTTCTCTCTCGGTGAATGTTCCTTTGAAAAAGACGGAGGCTTTGCCGATCTGTTTTTGCTCAATCGAATCGACGCTCTTGGCAGCCACTCCTTTTTTAATACAGGAATTCACTTTTATAATTCTGTTAACCTTGCTCTGGACGAATTTGAAAACATCATCTCTGGTCGGCAGGGTGTAGATTTGATTGATTCCCCAGAAGCGTGCCGAGTGGAGCATCTTGAGGATTTCCATCGTGCTTGCCCCCACCTGGGAGGCTTTTTTGATTACTTGGATCGGGGCTAAGTCGTTATAAATCTGCTTCATGAAGCGGTGCTCTGTGAATTCAATCGGCTGCCCATTCTCGTTTTTGATTTGGTTATTCCTGATCCAGTAAATAATGCTATTTTCTGGGTTAGTTTTTGGCATCTCTGTCATAGGCTCTACTGGTAGCTTCAGCCACCTCTTTAATAAATTGTTTATCTTTTTCCGTTGGCGGTGTTTGCATTCGTTCATCCAGGACATCGAGTTCCTGCTTGCCCAGGGTTTGCCCCAGCTCGACTCGAACCATCTTCCAGAACTTTTCTGCATCAGCTGCCGTGACAACGGCTGCGGGCTGTTCTAACTGCTTAAGCACCTTATCCCATGCCAGTTTGAAAGCTCTTAGGACTTTCCACACTTTGTCACGATCAATCTCTTTGACCTCTTTGTCCATGCCCGCTAGGGTTTCTGCCAGCTTCAGCTCGTTTCTTTTGACCCATTGGAATTTAATCGACCATCTTTTAATGGTTGCCATACTTGGCTTTTTACCTAGTTTTTTAGCGAAGCTTGCTCCCGCATCTCCCAGGCTCTGCTCAACCCTATCCCAAGTATCTAGGGTTTTTTGAATACTTCCTGCTAAGTAATAAAGCCTCCATGCAGTGAAGGGTCGCTCCCTTTCACCTGGCATTTTCTCTGTAGTCAATGTCAATGATTTTTCATTGACTTTTTTTTGATCTTTTTTTGAATTCTTATTTTGAGCCATAGTTTTTTCTTTTAAGTTTTTTTAACCTTTTACGTCTTCGTTTGGTTAAATTGCGCTTCTTTTTTCCTTTTGCCATTTTTATATCTAGTTCCCAGGGGTCAAGCCTCCACTTGCCCCCGTAAAGCCCGCCAGAATCGATCTGACGGGGTCACCCAGGCTAATTTTTGGTATCATTTGGTCTCATTTGGTATCATTTTTAACCTCTTTGCCCGATTCCTAATTAGATCGCAGAACTTTTCGTCCCGATCCATCAAGTAGCAAGTGCGTTCTAACTTGTGAGCTGCCATCATTGTCGACCCGCTACCGCCAAACAAATCAACGACAATCTGCCCGACTCTGCTGGAGGCTTTGATTGCTTTCATCACCAGCCATTCTGGTTTTTCGGTGGGGTGCACCATTTGAGTGATAGCTTTGCGGGGCATTTCCCAAATGTCGCTTTCGTTTTTATTGCTGAAGAAGTAGTGCCGTTCACCAGGTTTCCAGCCGTAGAGGATAGGCGTTCCTTTTGATTTGCCCCTTCGCTTCTTGCCTTTCATGACCTGCTCGTATTGCTTTTTGAAATCCCCCCAGCCGATAGCGAAGGATGGTTTGACCCAGACAATCATCGAGCTAAAAACAAAGAGGGCATTGAGCATCTGGTAATAAAACAGGGGGTAGGAGCTGTAGCCTGTGCAGACATAAATCGTCCCGCCTGGCTTCAGAATGTCAAAGTAGTTTTTGAAAAACTTTTCTGTGAATTCCCCAAACGCTTCGTCGCTTTGATCATCTCCCATAATGATGCCCTGGTCGGTGTGAAACTTGCCCTTTTTCTCTTTGCTGACATGCGCCACATTGTAGGGCGGGTCAGTAAAAACCATGTCCGCAGTCTTGCCGTTCATTAACTTTTTGATATCTTCGGGGTTGGTTGCGTCGCCACACATGAGCCGATGGCGACCCAATTCGTAGACTTCGCCATACTTTGAGATGGGTTTGGCGATCTTTTGAAGCTCTTTTTCCGTGTCCCAGGGTTCTTCTTCTGCTAATCCCTCCAGCATCTGGGTGTCTAACAGATTGCTTATTTCGACATCGTTGAGTCCGCTTAGTGAAAGGTCGGCGTCAATCTTATTTAAACCAGCCACCAGCTGTGCTAATTTGTCATCGTCGAATTCGTCACTGATTTTATTTAAGGCAATGTTTAAGAGTTTCTCTTTCTCCAATGGCAGGTCTACAGTGGTGTAGGGAATATCTTCCCAGCCCAGCTCTGTTGCTGACCGCACCCTTTTCTCGCCACCAACAATTACACCCTCCCTCCCTTTGTAGGTATTGACTACGATTGGCTCTGGACAGCCGAATTCTTCCATTGACCGCTTGAGCGATTCAATGACGACTCTGGTTATTTTCCTGGGATTGTATTCGGCAAACCTCAGTTTGGTTAGTTTGATTCGTGGGTATTCTTTTATTTTTTCCATAGTTTTTTAATCCTCCTCCAGAGCTTTTGCCAGGGCGACATGCCCAGGGTTTCCAGTGGCAATGGCTCTATCCGCCTTTTACGGGTTTCTTCTTTTAACTGCTTTGATATAAATAGCTTTTTTGCTTTTAGTCTGATCATTTTATTAATGCCTCCGCTTTAAGCTGGCGCAGCTCTTTTGTCATTTCGTCACGCTGCTGGTTGCTTAGATTTTTATAATTCCGCTTCACCTGCTGGTAGGGCAGGTTTAGCTTGTTGGCTATTTTTCTTATCAGTTTTGCTTTCTTTTGGTTCATAGGTATTCCGCTAAATCCCAGGGAGCGTTGCCCCCCACTCCCCAGGAGTCAAAGGATTACTCAGCTGCGCTTTCGCCCCCCTCGTCTTCTGCTTCTCCTGTTTCTCCGACGCCTTTTGCAGCTCTTTCTGACAATCTGTCGAGCTTGCGCAGCTCCTCCCACTCTTTGTCATCCAGCCCTGCTTTGTTTTGCAGTTCTTCGAGCCTTGTTTTTTGTTGATCGGTTAGCATAATTTTTCACCTCCCTTCTAAAATAATGCGAGTTGGCTTGGTTGCTGCCATCGCTTTTGTAAAATTGCCCACATGCAGTCATTGCAGGTAAAATCCAGCTCCCTTTTCTCTTTCTCGCTTAGGACTGGTTTTTTGCTTGAGTAGACCGCCTCCGATCCACAAAGCCTGCAGTGACACTTGTGTTCGAACATCTTAGTGACCTTCTACTTTTTTAATATCGTTCTTTGCCAGGATTACCTTCTTGCCATCGGTCATCGTTACCTCCATGAAGGCTTGGCTGTCGAACAAACGACGCTTAAGCGTAGGGTAGGTTTCTTTCGCCACGATTGGCTGTCTGGCTCTCAGGGTGTAAATATCAACCATTTCTGTCTTTCACCTCCTTCCCATCAGTTTTTAATAATTTTTTAACAATCTCGAGCACCTTCTTTCGCTTTTTAATGTCTTCGGTGTAGCGGTCAACTAAGTCTTTTTTAGTGATGTTTTGCTCTCTCGCACCAAGCGGTGACCGCTTGACCACAGTGTCAATTACCTCATCGTCTGGCACGCCGTCCAGATTCTTAATTGCGATCTCCATGCGGAGCTTTTCCTCATGGACGCTGTCGTGTATTTTTTCTAGCAGCTCTAGTCTTGTTTTGATCATTTTTAATACTCAACTTGGCTTTCTTTCTTTTTAAATTCTGCCTCGTCCCATTGGTGGCTCTTGCCTGTTTTTATTTCTGTCACCAGATAAACTTTCTTGCCTTTCTCGTCGACGCTTTGACCTTCAAAGTGATATTTGGGTTTTTTGGCTGCTTCTCGCTTTAGTCCTGGTTTAAATGTCATTGGCGGTCACCTCCCTTCTTTTTACGGAACATCTCCGTCATTGCTATTTGCCTTGATTTTCTGGCTGCCAGCACATCTGGGTCTGGTCGGTAGGGATAGACCAGCTTGCTTCCCTCTGGCGTTTGAATAATCTTGGACTCTTTTTTAAGTTCCCGATGCACTCTGGAGACAGTTTCTGGAGAGGGGCAGTGCCACTTAGCGTAGTTGATTAACTGGTCGGGGACTTTTGCCCCGCATGCCCGCCAGGTTCGCAGCACCATCTCGTTGTAGTTGTTCTTTGCCTCTGGGTGAGCGTCCAGCACGGCTCGGACCAACTCTTGAATTGATTTATAGGTTCGTTTTTTACTCATTTTGTTTTTCCAAAGCCCGCTTGTTGGCTCTAATTAAAATCTCGATAACTTCCTTACTGGTTTCAGACGCCTTTTCAAGACGCTTTTTGAGGAGTTCGATGTTTTTCATAAGCTCCTCTCTAGATTTATCGGCTGGTAAAAACTTAGTAAGGTCATCCATAGCTCTGACGAATTCCTCCTCCTCCAGAAGGCTAACCACTCCTTGAACTGTCGCCACCCAGTGCGGGGTGTTGCAGCCCGAATTTGCGGGGCAATACACATTTCCCAAATCCTCGATTCTACCTGTTTGGCGGTATCTGGAGTAATAAGGTTTTGCTGATATTCCTTCGGCGACGGCGCTGCATGAGTCTTCAAGCGTGGCAAATGGAATGGTGCAGCTTGCCCAGCCGAAGGGATTCCCCCCGCAGGCTCTCTTGCCATAGGTGCTTTCAATCGCTGTAATGCCTGGAAGCAGGTATGGGTTAATGCCGTGTGTATCCGCGCAACTAACCAGCAGCTCGCTTTGATCTGCCAGCGGACTGCCTTGCTCAGTGAGATAGTCACGGAGCGTGTCCACCCTCGCATCTGGTTCAGGGGTAGGTATCGGCTCAGGACTCTGAGCGTTTTCCTGTATTTCTGGTTGAGTGTCAGTTTTGTTTTCATCTTTTCTTGCTGTGCTTATAAGGCTGACTATCAGCACGATGGCTGCTATCAGGCTTAGGATTATGTTTTTTAAATTTCGTTTCATAATCCCCAGACTTAGGCGCTGGGTTACCCACCATCCTGGTGCGCCAGGGCATACTTCCTCATTCGGTAGGTGAATACCCTGGCGGGATTATCTGCACCATCGACTTTTATTTCTGCGATTGCCTGGCGAATCACGCTCTCTGGAATCTTGGAGGCGACCAGCCAGTAGAACTTTACGGAATGTTTGTCTTTTAAGAAGCTCAGGATTTCGTCTTTGATGTATTCAATCTGCGCTTTCGGGATTTCTAGGTTTGGGAGTTTTTTGAATAAATTTTTATTACCGTTAACGGTTTTGTTAAAAGGTTTGTTTTGTATAACGGTTTCTTTTGTAGTGTCCTCTTTAAGGTTTCCTTTTAAAGGTTTCCTTTTAAGAGACCCTTTTTCTTTTTCATTAAAAAGGGTATCTTTTCGAGACCCTTTTAGCCTTTTTGCTTTCCCCATAAACACTGCCCCCAATCTGTAAAAGATTTTTCCGCCTCTGCCTATTTGCTGTCGTTTTTTGGGTGTGTCGAGTAGATTTCCTTCCTCGCTTCTGGCTTCGATCCAACCCTGATTAGTGCAGTTATTGATTGCTTTACTGACTGCATTTTTCCCTCTGCCAGTCAGTTTTATTAACTGTCCTCTTGAGATCCAGTCTTCTTCTTTCCTCATGCCTGTTTCTGGGTCTTGAAGCCAGCCCAGGGTTTTCCTGGTGACAATCAGAACAACCCTCAGCTCGGTATCGTTCATTTCATGCATCTTGCCGTTGAAAAGCAGGTTTGGAACTTGGGTTGAATTTGGCAGGTAGTCGGTCATGATGCTGCCCTCCTTTTTGGCGGATCGCCGTTTTTGACAATGTCGTATTCCATTAGCTTTTCTGTCAGTTCGTGGATTTGCTGCCCAGTTAAGTCTGTTATCGAGGTGACCTTATAAAGCGCCTCGATTGTTTTGTGGAGTTTGTCTTCGTCAAATCCTCTCGGTCTGGCTACGGCATGGAGCTTCTTGATTTGATTTACTCTAGTCGGGTCTGCGTTTTGGTTTGTTGGACCGACTTCGCCGTCGGAGATGTCATTTTCGAAGAAGTCGCTTGCCATTGTTGCCGTCCTCACACATGCCACCAGTGCCCGCTTCTGCGCCATTGCCTGGATGGTGTTGACATCGTTGGCTGATTCGTCAGGACTCTTTTTAATCTTCAGGGTGGGGTAGCCTCTATCGTTTTGGAATCTGTCGACGATCCGTTGTTTTTGATCTTCTGTTGCCCATTTTTCGCCGACTGTGTATTGCGAGTATTTCTTTTCTTTTGAATTGCAACTTCGCTCCGTGTCGCCTATAAACTTACTGCTTGCCAGGTGGCGGAGTTCGCATTTGTAGCGGTAGTAAAAGAAGCCTTTTTCCCAATCTTCAATCTCTTTAGTGAGGGTAAACATTGGACCGAGTCCAAAGAATTTTGCCAGCTTTTCTGCTCCTGGCTGGTATAGGGTTTTCTTTTTAGTGCCAGGAATGACGCCGAAGTCCACATCCTCTTTCATCTCTTTCTTAATAAATGCCCTTATGTCTTTTCTTTCAGAGTTAAATTGCTCTAGTTCTTGGGCAGGCTGGATTACAACGAGTGCCTGTTCTGCTGGGTTTTTCTGGTCTTCAGTCATTGGTTTCCTCCTTTCTGATGCAGCTGATTGATGCGCCGTCGTAGTAGCATTGGCATTTGGCGAGCCATTCTCGATTCCCGCTTACTTTGGCGCTGTTGCAATTCATGCGGTCTTGGTTTTCAAAGGTGCGGTCTAGGGCATTGACAAAAATAAAAGCGAGAGCGGTGAAGATAAAAAGGATAAAAACCGCCCTCGCCAAGATAAATCTGCCGTTTTCAGCTCTGCGTCTTCTAGGTTGGTAGGCGTATCTGTTCATACTGGACTCCTTTCAATGGCTAACTTGTGCCTGTTTTTTAAAGGCTTAGTTATGTCTAGGTGGAAGTCGGAGATCAGCTGGTTTATTTCGTCTTCGGAGGTTTGGTATCTTTCGGCAAGGTCTGGCAGGGTAAAGTTCTGCGACAGGTAGTCGTCGGCAATCATTTTTTCTCTTGCCCAGGCTTCAGGAGTTTTCTGCTCTAACTTGTATTGTTTTCTGATTTGGTCGACTCGCTGGCGGGTGATGCCGTGAATGTCCCCAATCTGTTCCAGGGGGAGTCCTGTAATTAAAAGGTCACATATCTGTTTGTTGCGCTCCCAGAGTTGGCGCTTGACATTTATGTTCCTTAGAGTTGTAATCGGTAAGCTGTTTTGAGCGTTCATAAAAAAACTCCTGCCTATCAGGAGTTTTGCTCTTTGAGAAGTTAGCTTTGGGAGGTTATAATTTTTTTATGTTTCGAGGACTCTCATTTCTGGACGAGTTGTCGGAGTCTTCGAAGGTTCTTTCCTCTTAAAGCCCCTTCTCAGGGCAGACGCTCCTGATTGCTTTTCAAATATGCAACTTAATGTTAATCACAAATCTGAAGTGTTGTCAAGTGCCAGTAAGAAAAGTAAGATTTCTGATATAATCAAATTAGTGAATAGCCTGCCCATAATGGGCTATGGACTATAAAAACTACTTAAAAGAATACCTTGATTTTATCAAGTATGATCGAGACCTTTCTGATCATAGTGTTAAAGTCCGCAGGCAGTGGCTCTCCAAGTGCTTCTCTGATCTAAGCGGTCAGGCATTAACCTACGAGAATATCCGTTCTCAGCTTCGCATCTACAAAAAGTCTGGTCTTTCTCCCAACTACATCCAGGTTTTAATCACGGCTCTTAATTCCTACATCCGCTTTTTGATTGCTGAGGAGCATTTGCCTATCAAGGATATTACTTCCAACCTGAATGCCCTGCGCCCTAGGAAAAAAATTGTTTTGTATCAAACCCTGTCGATTGAGGAGATTGAAAAAGTTATCAATCCTCCTGACCGCAAGCCCCGCCACAACTGCCCCGATGTGCCTCATTTGTATCCTAAGTATAACGAGGTCGATGAGATGTGGTCTATCTTTTTGGAGTTTATGGCAAAGACTGGCTGCCGTGTCGGTGAGGTGGTTGGTCTCAATGTCGGCGATCTTAATTTCGGAGCGGAGGAATTTATTATTCGGGAGACTAAAACCGACGAGCAGCGGATCGTGCCCATCCCTCCCGACATGATTAGTAGGCTTGACCAATGGGTCAAGACTTACAGGGGCGGTGTTCCACAAACCGCCCCTTTATTTGTTTCTATGCACTTTCGTCGCACGCAGCCTAATCGTCGGATCGGGGCTTCGATGGTAAATAAGGCTATTCGGGAGCGGGCAAAGCGGGCAGGACTGCATGTTGACCGCCGCTATCATGCCCATTCGTTTAGGCACAGCTTTGTTACTGAGCTTCTGCGGGAAGATGTGGCTATCTCAAAAGTCCAGCGCATTGTCGGTCACCGCAAGGTCGACACTACAATGATCTATACCCATATGATTACCGATGATCTTCGGGACGCTATGCTTAAGCACCCCCTGATTCGCAAATCCCAAGACCCCAGAGATATTATTCGCCAGGTAAAAGAGGAAATTAAATCCTTCAAACTCCATGAAGACCCCCGTTTTTCTTATCAGTTAACTGAAAAAAGCGACGGCGTTTCCTTCGATTTAACCCTCAAGGAGAGGTGTAGTAAGTAAGTAATTTTTCCCTTTTTTAGTGTATAATATCGTCACGCCTGCTCCTTGATTACTATGAGTAAAAAAACCTATAATGAAAAGGTCAGAGGTGTTTTAGCTCGTGCTTACAACCTCTCTGATGCGTTTGAAGCGACTATCGAGGAGTTGCACGACCTCCTCGATTCTTTAGTGGAAGAGAAACGCCAGAAGCATGGCGAAGATTCTGAGCAGTATCGTTCTTGTGTGGAGGCTCGCAGGCGGTTGAGTAAGGTAATTAATAAAGTGCAAAAAACACACCTGGAAGGGTTTGATCTTTTAATTGACTTTGTTAAAAAACAAAGTAGAAAAGGTTAAACTCTCCCAGGCGTTGCCTGCCCTGCCAGTTGCGAGAGGAGGTGAAAAGAAATTCAGTCATGACAGACAAACAGAAAAAAACTAAAAATCTAAACTATCGGGTCTACGGGACTGTGAAAGTTAGCTCTAAAGGGCAGGTTGTTATTCCTGCGCAAATAAGAAAAGACTATAAAATCGAAGAGGGTGATTCCTTGATCTTCGTTGAATGCCACCCTGGTGTTTTTTCCATGATAAAAGCTAAAAACCTTGAGGATATTCAGGATGTGCTAGGGGGTTTGGCTAAGTGGATACGCAAGCATAAAAAGGAAGCTCAAAATAAACACATAGAGCAGACTGGGAAACCATTAAAACACCCCTTCTAAGCGTTGTTTTTCTTTGATCCTTTGGTTCGAATGATTAAGGTTAGGAGCGCCCCGACTACAGCGGTGATAATTATTCCCATGACGAGCCGATTGATCCATAGCAAACTCTCCACTTGAGCTTCGAGTCGGGAGACCCTTTCTAGCAGATCTCCCATCTCGTCGTTCATGGTATTTACATGGTTTAGGATTTGCTGCAATAGCAAAGTCCTATCTGTCGGTAGTTGTTCTAATGGCATTGATGTTGGCATGATTTTTCCTAAATTATCAATTTATCGATCAGGCTGTTTTGGTCTTCCGATCCAAATACAACTCGGAGCGTTTTCCCAATGGCTACGACTCCAGCCGTCAAGCCTGAAAACAAAAACGGATAAGCAAGGAGGCTTTTAAAGTTTTCCCAGCTTGCAAAGACTTCCGTCGTTGCGCCGATTAAAACTGGTGCTCCCGCCACTAAAAACGCCGAGATAAAGACCCGCCCAAATCTCCAGGCGATTTTCTTCCATTCTGGATATTGTGTTTTACCTAAATCTTTATAGCTTCCCATATTTTTTCACCCCCTTTTTATGGCGATATTTCGCTCTAATTTATAAATTCCACCCTTTTGGCAGACTTTTTGACTGATTGCTGCTTTTTCAAACATGTTAAATATATGTTAACTACATGTTGATAGTTAACATGTTTTAATTGCCTTCTAAGATTTGTTTTGCCTTGTTGATTCTGTCATGGGCTTTCTGTAGCTTGCGTTTCAGTTCTTCGTTCTCGGCTCTAAGCTGTTCTTTTTCTTCGTCTTTTTCTCCAGGGATATCGATTTGCCCTTTTTTGTTTCTGATTTCCTGCACAAAAGGGAGCAGGTTCTTGCCTGGACAGGCGGTTGAGCTTATCTCTCGATGCCCGAATATATCGTTAAAATCGGCGGGGAATTCTGGGTGTTGGGTCGATAGGTTAATCAGTAATTCTTTTAGGCTAGTCAGTTGCTCTTTCGTTGGTTGCTGGACTTCAAAATTTCCGTCTAGACAAATGGCGATTGAGGCTAGATTCACTTGGTAATTGCCACAATGCCAGAGAGTTTCTTCAAAGTTTCGGGTGATATAAACCCTACCTTTCCAGTCGATGGTGAAGTGGTACATAATTCCTGAGCCGTCTTTTTTGCCGTCGCCGTTCCAGTCTTTGTTTATGTGGTAGTTGGCGTGCTGCTTATATCTGGCGATTGGATCGTAGTCGCCTTTGACCTCGACCCCATCGTGGTGGACGATGATTTTGGTAATCTTGCCCACAGCTCGCTTGGGTGCGTTGTTGTTGTGCGGTAGTTTGTTTCTTATATCGATTCTTTCTGCCATATTTTTTTCACCTCCTTTTATTGAAATAATCCTAACGGGTCTTTTCCTGCTTCAGTGGTCGGGAACATTTCCCCCATAGTCGGCTGGGTCACAGCGGGAGGAGAGATCGTTTCTGAGGGGCTTTGTCCTCCCATTAGCCCCAATGGGTCACCTTGCCCTTGAACCTTCGACACGGGTATTCCTGGTGCTCTAGGCGGTGCACCAACTGAGGCAGGAGGGGTGGTCGATTTTAATAATCTTTTCAGGTCGGCTGCGTCAAACATGATGCTTTTCATAAAACTCTGGGCTTCTTTTGGATCGTCTGCCATTAAGTAAGGGACTATCTGGGGTAGGTATTGCTCGGCTTTAGCATTCCACTCGGTTGCCAGGTTTTGCGCTCTTTGCATGTTGCCTGTTTCTATCGCTTGTTTGACATAGAGCCTGGTGGTGTTGTAGCCGACTTCAGCTTCATCCCTGACCTTCCATGCCTCTCTTTCTTTTGCTCCCCCCTGGGTTCTAACAAAACGCTCAACCGATGCTCCCAGCAGGTCGGCAGGGTTGATTAAGTATCGGCTGCTTGAGCCTAGCAGTCCGTTGACCACATGGTTTAGGTTCATCGGGCTTATTCCTAGTGCCCGCCCTGCTAAAATTGCCAGCTCTGGCGTTCTTTCGTTGTATTGCTCGGTTGGGGCGACCTTTTCTAGTTTTCTTGGAATTATTTGAAATCCTGTAAATAGGTTTTTGTTGGTGACTACCTCGACGCCAGTTTTCAGAATTGGTGGCAGTGCGCCTGCGAAGAATGCGCTTCCTGATAATTCGCCGTCCCTGGTGAATGGGATCGGAGAGATTTGGCTTGTCCACTCTAGCGCCAGTTTGAATAGGTTTTGCGGTTCTTCGGTTCTGACATACTCGAAGGCGTATTGCAGAGGGTTAAAGAAAATCTGCCCCATGTCGCCTTTGGGAATCTGCAGGACTTTCGGCACTCGCTTGCCGTCCTCATCTAGCTCTGAGCCGAGAATAATCATGAAGTAGTGGTCTTTTGCCCATTGGGGGATGTCCTCCCAGAGTTCTTCGTGATTGAGGATGTTGTAAAAATAGGTTGCTACTCCTGGCATGACTATAAGCGCCATTGCTTTTAATGCTGATTTGATCGGGCTTTCTTTGAATGCGTCTTTAACTCTAAGGACTCCCTGCCATCTGGCGTTCACAAAGGGAATCCATTGGTTGATGATTCTCATTTCCGTTCCTGATTTGGCAAAGTCTACTGTGGAGTTTCGGGCTTCAAAGGCTGCCTCAAGCTCGGTTACCCCTGGTTTCTTGACGCCTTTTTTATAAATTCCTAATCTTGGCGCAAGCTCGATGGCTTCGGCAAAGTTAGTTATCAAATTAAAAGGATTAACCACAGCTTTAGTTTTTGTCTGCCAGCTTGGTGTAAATAATTCTTTGGCTGCTATTGAGAGTTGTCGGGCATTGCCGATATAGCCTCCGTAGCCTCCCTGGTTGCGCATGAAATCGTCATAGGCTTTTGAATCCCACTTAAATGCTCCTTTTATGCCGTCTTTGAATCCTGAGAGCCAATTGACTGGGTTGAAGCCCCACTTGTTGACTATCGATGCTGTCTGGTAGTCCCTGATAGCGTTTGACAAAGTGAAGGGGATATAAAGGCTGGTCGTGCCTGCTTTGAATGCTTTATTTGAGGCGAGTACTAGCTTGCCCAGTATCCCTGTTTCGACTGGACTCATGGCGTGCATGGCGTCGCTTAGTTCTTTTGGCACTGCCCAGCGGGTGGATTTGCCTTTTATAAAGATGCTGATGCTGTCCCAGTCTTTGGGCGGTTTGGCGTTTTTAATCAAGGGTTTTATAAATTCCTTTGCTTCTGGGTGGCTCTTTCTTAAGTCAATCAGTTTTCGCGCAACTTCGTTTCTTTTAACTAAACTGACGGCTTTGCTTAGGTTGTCGACTATCGATTCAAAGGGGTCACGGATGATTTTCTCTGTGCCTTTCAACCCCTTAATTACGCCCTGCTTGCTTACTGAAAAGGTTTCACTTCCTGCCTGCATTTTGTCGGCTTGCTTCACATCGGGAAGGTAGTCAAGAACATGGAATGGCATCCAGTGTTTATTTTTCTCAACGATTGCTTCAAAGGCTTTTTTGCTTATTAAACCTGTGTCACGCATTGGCTCTAGGATGCTTCGGACCGACCAGTTTTGGATCGCTCTGCCCGCCTGCTCGAATTGCTTATATACTTTGTCGTTGACTTTAGCTTTCAGTTCTACCAGGGCTTGCTCTGCCTGCTCTTGGGTTACTCCTGCGGGGTTATCAAAGCCTCTCTCGGCTCTTTCAATGGCACGCCCTGCCAGGACATAGCGGGTGAAGTCTGGACGATCCTTCCTTACTGGTGTCAGCACCTTTTGCAGATCTCTAAAGTTAGCTTCAATCGTTCCGAACCTACCCGCATAAAGCCTAGCTGCCACATAAGGACTGGAGTTGATGTCGATTGGTTCTCCTTGCAGTTTGGTAATGTCTTGCTCGAACTTCTTCATGGCGACGAATCTATCAGTAAACAAACGACTGAAGGCTGGCTTGATGCCTTTTAATAATTCACCGATTTTTTGAGGTGCGCCAAGTTTGCCAACCATTGAGTCGATTGCCTCCAATCCGCTTCCTTCTGGGGGAGGCGGGGCTTGGGCAAGAGGTGTTTCTTTTGGTGGTCGTGGCGGTTCACCTGCAGGTGCAGCCTTACTTTCGTCTAACCTCATTTGGCTCGGTGCTTTTACCTTGCCTTTTAAGCGATCTTGGAATTTCTTGCTTTTCATAATTTCGCCGACGCTAGGGACTCGTTCTGCTTCCAGCAACTCCTTTTCTTCAGGTCGGTGTTTGAGCCTAATGTCTTCGGCTTTGGCTGCTCGTTTTTCTGCAGGTGTGAATTCACCTGTCCTTTCTGGCACTGCTGTTGATGGTTTGGCTTTTTTAACCTCGATATTTTTTGGGTCGAATATCGAGATATAAGTTTCTCCCTTCGCACCAAAGCCTTTGACTTCAACGCCGTCATAGCCTTGTTTTTTAAGGAAGTTTGTCATCGCTTTGTCCATGTCCACTTCTTTTTCCCCAAACGCACCGCTTTCTTCCGCTACTTTGCGCCAGAGCTGATTGTATTCGCCTGGGTCATTGAGCCTGAGAATTTTAACTCCTGCCTTGAGAGTTGATTCGATTATCTCTTTGCCAAAGGTAGCTGCTTCTTCTTTGGTTGGTGTGAGGTAAACCCCCTCTCCAATTACTTGCCTGCCGTGCACAGGTGGTTTGACTTCAAAGCCTGTTTTACGGATCGCTTTTGCATTTTCTGGCGCTGTGCCGTGATAGAGAGTAATTGGTTTTTCTGTTGGTTTCGCTACAGTCTTTGGCTTCGGAGCGGGGGTTGCTTTTGGTTTAGGCGCTTCGAGTGTTGTTTCGACTACTGTCGGCTTAATTCCTTTTAAGGTCGCCACCACTTTTTTGAAGCCTTCGATGTCATAATCTCTGGACTTAAACATGGCGTAGAGTTTTTTGTATTGTCTGCTGTCCATGCGGACACCTTTGGTTTTTCTGGCTTCGGTCATTAAATCTTTTTTGCTGTCTAAGCCTTTTTCTAGCGTGTCGATAATCCAGGAGACCGCCCCTTTGTTGACAGTGATGTCCTTGCTCCAGGTGTTGGTCATGCCGTATTGATTGCGCATGGTGTTCCAGAGCATTTTGCTGTGCTTCCAGGTAGGCTTGCCTCTGGCTGGCATTAAGTCGCCTGGGATCGACCAGATTTCCTTGCGCTCTACCTTTGGTTTGGTTGGCTCTGGGGCTTCTACTGCTTTTGTGATTGCTGCCTCTGGCGTTCCTTTTGACGGGGCTACCTTGATGTTTTTGTCTTTGGCAATAGTGATTAGGTCGGCATTTGAGAGTTTGCCTGCGGGCAGTCCGAACTTGGTTTTAACTTCTTCCCCCCCCAGTTTTTTTATAATCTCGATTCTTTGGTTTTCGGTTAGGGTGGGGCGGATCGAGAGTCCTGCGGGCATGTTTCTGATGGTGCTGACCACTAAAGCTCGTTTGTCGGGGACTTTAACCCATAGCTCCCTAAATAAGTCCTCGAATTCCTGTCTGAATGTTTTGCCAGTATAGCCTGTTGGGTTCTGGACTTTGGCTAAAAATTCGTAGGCTCGGTTGGCGGTGTTATAGTCTGCAGTGTATCTGGCGTTTTGCTGAGGTGTCATCTCCACATAGGCGGGATAGCTTTTGGTAATATCAATTACTTTTTTATGCCACGCTTTCTTAATTTGCTGAGGTGTCATTTTTTCAGTCACGCCCAGGTATTCTCTGGCTTGCCCTCTGGTGATCGATAGCTGCTCCTCAGCTGCTTTGTCCATGTTTTTTCTCAGCTGCTCGGCTTTTGAGGGGAAGGCTTTTGCCAGGGCGAAGTTTAATGAATGCAGTCCGATCACGGCTGCCGTTGTTTTTAAGGCATCTTCCTGGCTGTCGCCTTTTATAAGCGAGGTGACATAGGCTGCGGGGGCGAGGATACCTGTGCCTTTGAAGTAGTTGGGGTTCATTCCTGCCAGTGAATATGCGCCACCCAGGGCAAAGTCTGCCACGAAGGTTTTGGCTCGCCCTTTGGCATCAAGCAGGGTGGCGTCGTGGTGAGCTTGTCCTAGTCCTGCGAAGGTGACTCCGCTAGTTAATAACTGATAAGTTTTGGGAGCAATCTGGGCGAACTTGGCAACGGCGGGAATTCCTCTCCCTGCTGCCTGGACCAACTCTCCTCCCACCAGGAATGTTCCAATTGTGCCGATAACCTCTCCTTCAATTTCGGTGAGTCTGCCCGCCATCTGCTCGGCATCGTGGCTGTATTTAACCTCTGGTTGCCACCAGCCGAGAGTGAATGCTTTTGCCAATCCTGCTCCGAATCCTTTGACAGCTCCCAGGGTGGCGTGGGGGAGGCGTTCCCAGAAATCGGTTTCTCTTGCACCGAGTCCTAATGCCTGGGCTGTCGCTTCAACATAGATATTAGTGAAAGGCTTATATTCTCCTTGTTTGGTTTCTATGGCGTATTCTGATTGCTCTGGTTTGAGCGTTTCAATTGGTTTTAGGATGTCTTGAAGCGCACGAGAGCCTGCCTCTTGTTGAGGTTTAAACCAGCCACTAATCGTCTGACCCATCTGTTGGATAGGCTGGCTGATGTTTTGTTTTAGTGTTTCCCAAAAGTTAGGCATAGCTTTTCCTTGTGACTAATAATGGCAAGGCGATACGGATGGGAGCGTGTGCTACGCTAAACACCCCTCCTGAATAGCCTTCCCAAAAAGCCACCGACTCCTGATGCTGTTTTAATTCTCCATTCGTCATCGATAATTTCTGAGACGCTTTCGCCTCTGTCAGTTGTTGCTCCTGCGTAAGTAGATTTGAGTTGATCGGCTGTATAACCCTGTTTCCAGGCTTCTCTTATTTTCATTCTCAGTCCGCTTGATGCTACTGTCATTGGTGCTGCTGTCTGGGATTCTGATTGCTGATAGTGGCTTGTTTGTCCTGTGGTCGGGTCAAAGTAGCCGATGACATTGCCCCAGGCATCTTTGACTTGCTGCATTGCCCTTCCTGATGTGCCAGTCTTTGTAGCGCTGATTCTGGATGTTTGTGCGCTGTAGAGTTTGAGTTCAAACTCTTTTTCCCATCGCTCCGCTTCTGTCTTGGCTGCCAGTTCGGTCTGCCTCATTTTTTCGTAAGTGCTTACTAAACCTGTTAAAAAGTTTAGGTTGCTTTGCAGAGTAGCCACTTCCGTTTGCTTAGCCTGGGTTTCCATCGCTACTTTTTTCTCAACCTCTCCCAGTTTGATGTTGTAATCTCCTGCTTTAGTGTTTCTTTCGTCGATTAAATTATTGATTTTGGCATTGGCGAGCTTTTGAATTTCTGCCACTTCGCCTGTGATGGTCGCTGCTGAGTAGCCTGGGTTTTTTCTAACTTTGGATACTGATTCGTCCCTGACATTCTTTTCGGACGAGATGCTTGTATCAAGAGTTGAGATTGCCTTTTTAATGTCTTCCAGCCCCGACTTGCTGTATTCTTCTTCATAGCGTCTCATCTGATAATCTCCCAGTCCCGACTGGGCTGATTGCAGTTTTTCGTAAGTACCTTTCACTTGTCCCTGAAGGGACTCTAGGTCGTAACCGAACATGTTTGGAAATGATAAAGCGCCCATGCCTGAGCTTAAATTCGCTACTGATTGCTGCCCGCCCCCTGCGGGTTCTGCTCCGCTAGTCCAGATGCCTTCGCCCCACCACCTTTCGTTTTTGCCTGTTGCGGGGTTGTCATACCAGCCTCCGTATTGCTTTGCCATTATTTATCCACCTCCTTTCTAGTTGGATTTTTTACTTCGCTAATAACTCCTGTTTTTAGGTTGAAATTCCACTCTTTATTGCCGTCAAGCCCATACTTTGAGAATTTGCTTATAAGCCAGGTTTGTTTCTGGACTTCCAAAGCCTGGGCAATTGCAATGTGCTGCTTGATTAACTGCGCTTTAAGCTGCAGTTCTTCTAGGTCTGCTTTGTCTAGCTTTTTGGTTTTATTGAACATATAAACCTCCTTGTCTGGCAGGCGTGTTTTCCCACGCTTTAGTAAAGGCTGCTACTTTTTGATCGGCATCTTTCCCCCCTGATTCTCGGATCATTTCTACCCTTCGGTTGAAATATCTTTGTTTGAAAGACTCCTCGCTTTCGCCGTCCTCTTTGATGACCAGCTCGCCTTCGGGTTCAAAATCATAATCAAATGCCCCTTTTCTGATGGTGAAGATGATGTAGTCAAAGTCGCTGTTTGAGTTTCCCCCTCCGCTTTCTTTCACCACAAAGTGGGTCTTTTTTGCTTCGCTGACGAACAAGCCCTGACAATCGCTTCTGGGGGTCACATAGGCGGTTATTTTTCTGCTGTCGCTGACTGCTTGGAAGTGATCTGGCAGGTCGATTTTCTTTTCGCCGTTTATCAATTTATCTGAGCCTCTATGGACGAGCAGCACTTCTGGCGACTCTATGCCTGTATAAATCAGCTTGTGTTTTGGTTTGAGCGGGTGATTGATGACAAAACTGCACCAGCCTGTTTTCCAAATGTTGCCTGCTACATTGACCGCCTCCGATCCGCAGACATTAACCTGGACCGAGTTCAAGTAAATTATTCCGCCGTAGATTCTCTCGGCTGCCATCGACCCTGCCGTGATTTTGCCTGCGTTGCACCAGCCAATCTCGGCATTGGTCACTGCCAGGTCTTGGATTTTGGCAGTGCTTATCGCTGCGTTCATGATTCGGGAGTTGCCGACTTGAAGCATGCCTATCTTGGCGTTGGTGATAGTGGCATCGGCAATTTCTGCAGCAGTGACAGCCAAGTCTTGAATCTTCGCCGTGCTTATCGCTGCGTTCATGATCTTGCTGTTTCCTACTGCCATGTTGTCGATCTTTGCCCATTCCACTGCCAGGTCTTGGATTTCTCCTGTGCCTACGGCTAAATCTTGGATTTTTGCTTGGCTGATAGCTGCATTGGCAATTTTGGAGTTGGTAACCTGCAGGAGTCCGATGTGGGCGGTGATTATGGTTGCTTCTTCAATCTGGGCTGAGAGGGTTATAACCGCCCCGCCCTTCCACACTTTGGCTGCAGTGATGGCATCGTCTTTTATTTTCTGGGTGGCGACGGCTGCATCTGCCAGCATTTGCTCGGTTACCGACATATCCTCCAGGGCAAGATCGCCCACAGCCCCAGGTTTTATTTGCGTGCTGCCCACCGAGCTTGGTGCAAGTGGCAAAGAGTCCATGCCGTTGTGAGTGTGCGCTGGCACTTCAGGGAAGGGCTGATCTTCGATCTCCCTGTTGGTAAATACTTTTTTGATTAAGTTTGTTAGTTTCGGCATGTTTATAAAATTCCTAATGGTTCGAAATAAGTCGTGGCTGAGATTACTTCTGGTGTGTTATTGCCGTTTGGATGCAGGTTCATTGCCAGCTCGTATTCTTCCCCTTCATGGGGGTAGTCTTCTTCCCCGCCTGTTTCGATGGTGAAAATTGCTTTCGACTGCTCTGCTTTATCAAACTGTTCTGCGCCGTCCTGCATGGTGGCTTTTTGCCAGTCACCCCTTTGATTGACTTTGTAAAATATCTCGATGCTGGTGTCGGCTGGCAAAGGCTTAGTTACCAGCTTGATGTGTCGGAATCCTTTCTGGGTGAAGTTTTCCCCGCCGTCGAACACCAAGCCTTCATAGCGAGCTTCTGCTTTGTTATTGGGATCAATGGTGTCGACCCAGAAGTCTTCGCCGTCCTGAATTGAAGCGAATAATTTGTCGCCGTAGACTGCCAGTGCGCCGATATAAACACCCTCCATTTTTCCGTGTGAGGGGACATATTCGAGGTTTAAAGCGTAGGGATCGTTCTTGCTTAATCTGCCGTAGGAATAAATTCCGCATTTTTCCGATCCGTTTAGCCCATAAAGCGGAAGTCCTCCGAAGTCGCAGACTGCTCCTGGGTTAACCCAGCCGTATGTCCCTGGGAATTTTTTAATCCGCATTAGTGTTGCTGTATCCCAGAAGTAAAGCCCGCCTCTGATGCCTGCTTGGACAGTCAGCACCTCGCCCTGGATCATGGCGTTGATGCCTCGTTCCGCCACCTTTCGTCTTTGAATCCAGGAAGGCTGAATCTTGTCCCATGTCCAGAGCCAGCCTTCTTCGATTTGCGTGCCTTTGTGCGATCCGATTAAAACGAGCTGATCTTGACCAAGTAAGCATTTATGGCGGTGTCCTTTGGGAACATCGAGGGCTTCGAGGTTAAAGCCCCCCTCGTAGTCAACCATTGCCAGGTTCTGGGCGTCACAAATCAAAAGCACGCCGAGGGCTTCCTTCATGGTGTGCCAGCTGGGATCGCCGTTTAGCGACTTCCAGTTATGCTCGACATCGGCTGCCCAGTTGTCTTCATCGGCTTTGCTTAGTTTGAT
>Ga0114918_10001186_pt1 | contig 23268 bp, 19 predicted proteins | sample LantaG_FD_87015 | JGI IMG/M metagenome (GOLD analysis project Ga0114918, IMG submission 87015) | Deep subsurface microbial communities from Baltic Sea to uncover new lineages of life (NeLLi) - Landsort_02402 metaG | ecosystem: Environmental > Aquatic > Marine > Oceanic > Sediment | place... | reverse complement strand
GTATAAGAAGCGGTCGTTTCATCGCCAACAGCCGATCCGGTGCCGTTACTCGGAACAAAATCGGGAGAGCCTAGCGCGCCGGCGCCAAGCCCATCATGCCATGAAAACCATATCTGGTTGTCACCAATATTATAGTCCTCGAAGTCATCAACAACAAGAAAATCGCCCGTCGTGAAACTCCAGAGGTTGCCGACCCAGGGGCTTTCGGGATTGACGGTGTTGACTTCATCGACGCGCCAGAAGTATTCTGTAAACCAGGCAAGCTTGCCCGGATCATAGCTCTCGTCACCGATCGCCTTGGTGCCTTTGTATTCAGGCGAGGATATGTCGGCGTTTCTGACGGCATCCGCATCGGTTCCGAAGTAAAGCTCATGCGAGTCGGCGAAATCGCCCGCGCCCCACCTTAGAATCGGCGTCATCTTCGTGCCGGCCGCTCCATTAGACGGGCTCGGACTGCTGGCTTTGACCGGCGGTGCTAACGCGCCTTGTGGAATAACCTGCTTCGGAGTAGAAGGACTCGACCAGAGCAATCGTGCTACTGCGCCGCCGGTGTTCTCATAATATTCCATGACGATACTGTAAGTATTGCCGGCGAGAAGGTCTATAGTTCCGCGGTACTCGGTTGTACCCTGATCTACCCACGCGTTAACGAGTTGCTGATCATCAACCCACAGTCGGGCGCCGTCATCGGTGCTTGTATAGAACGTGTAGGTCTCGGTAAATATCGCCATGACTTCTCCGGTCCATCTGGCAGAGTAGTTGTCATCGCCGACCGTCGGGTCCGGCCCACCGGGATCGCCCCAGTTAAAGTTGACCTGACTATCTGTGCGGGTCAGCATGTGATTTTCAAAGTTCATACCTCTGTAGTAATCCCCTCGAATGCCGCCGCCTTCTTTTGTGGTCATAAAGCTCCATACATCACCCGTATACATACCAAAGCCGTCGAACTCATCTATACGCCAGTAGTATGTCTTCTCCAATTCAAGAGGACCCGGATTGTAGGTTGTAGTACCCTGGGCCGTACCACTCGTAGCATTTGCCACGGTGTCATAATCATCGCCGAAGTACACAGTATGTAATTTCGAACCGTATCCTGCCGTCCAGCTTAAGGTTATTGATTCCGGATCCAGGAATGTGGACCTATCAGCCGGGACAGGATTGTAGGCTGTTTTTGGAGGAACCGTGAAGCTCCAGACGGGACCCTTCCACGGGCTGTTCGGATCCGCTTCATTGACCTCATCGATTCGCCAATAGTAGGTTGTGCCGTTAACAAGACCTTCCGGGAACGGAAATCCTAAAAAGCCTACAACAAAATATGAGTTAAACAGACTCTGGTTGCCCTGGAATGTGTCGCCGGTGCCGTCGTTCACATCGTCAAAATTATCGCCGAAGTAAACATCGTGCGAGACGGCAAAATCTCCCGCCCGCCAGCTCATGCTCGCCCATGTATTCGGATGAAGCGAACCGTTAGCCGGGTCCGGATTCGACGCATAGGGATATCCTTCAAGACCCCGCATGATGGCAAGAATCTCGGTCTCGGTCAAGGGGTGGTCGTAGATCTGTACATCGTCAACAATACCTTCATACCTTTGACTGGTGTCCGTTTGCCAGACACCGATGTACGTGTCACCTACTGAACCAAGATAAGGATTAGCTGCCCGCTCCGCGACTTGCACACCATCGACGTAGATCCTTTGTGTCTGATTCTCGAAATCGTACCAGAACACCACGTGATACCAGGTGTTGTCTTGAAAGAGATCCGTGGGGCTATCCAGGTCATTGCTGTAGAATCCCATGCGAACGCCGCGAACAGGCGCATCTGAACTGCTGGGCCCTCCGAGCCGAAAATGCATGCTCAGATTAGTCGATCCCGTTTCAGCCTGGGAGAAGATGACGGCCGAACCGCTCAGCACGGGATTAAGCCACATCGCAATGGAGAAACTTTGATTATTCAACGGAATATAAGGCGCCCTGACGTCCGCATCCGAACCATTGAGCTGCAGCGCGCCGCCAAGCTGACCTGCGACCCACTGCGCACCGCCTTCTAGATCACCATCGTTGCCGTTACCACTTGAATCCATGGCGGTGATCCCCGAACCGTCATCAAGCTTCCACCAGGCAACAAGTTCTGCTCTGGCCGGACCCGCCAAGGTCAGACCCAGCACTAAAGCCAAAAAAGCCCAAAAAAACAATTTTCTACACATGTTAATTCTCCACGCAAAATAGTTCCTATAATCATGCTTTAGCTACATACCAAAGCGATCTATAATGACATGTAATCCCCCTGCAATTTCTCTAATCCGCCAACGAAATTGTTGCTATTTGACGCCACCTCCTTCCTTGAGGAACTAACTATATAATTGATAAGAAAAAATCTTATTTCCGAAGCATACGACTTCTGTAGTTTTATCCGTTCCTTGCTGTGCGGAATGCTCTCAAGAATTAAAGACCTTCCTCACCTCGGGAAGCAAATATCCTTTCGTTACGTGCCGAAAAGGGACACGCTTCACTTAACTTTACCAAATTACCCAGCTTTCCGTCAAGGAAATTATCCGTAAGATAAGAGGAATCAATAAATTGCCTGCAGAAAATGCTAAAAAAGATTGATTGTTTATAAATGGTTGTTGATAAATGTACAAAAATAGGCAAGAATAAACGGAAATCCAACTGAAATCGCTGGATTTGTGATAATAGCCTGACATTCTAATACGACAGGAGCGTCAAACGAAAATGGCTGACGAAATTGGCCTGAAAATAACCATAGAGGCAAACACCGCCATAGTGGCTTTCAAATCCGCGTCAATTAGCGATGTGGATGGAATAACCAATGCTTCCAACCAGATAAAGGAGTTTATCGACAAAAATAAGCCGAACAAACTCGTATTCGATTTTGAAGGAGTAAAATTTTTCTCATCCCAGGTTTTGGGCTTACTTTTAGACATCAGGGCCAAGCTGGCAACGTACAAAGGCGAAGTAATGATTAGTGCGATAAATCCCCAACTACACAGAGTTTTCAAAATAACTAATCTCGATAAGGTTTTCAAATTTTTCCCCGATAAAGAAAGTGCCCTGGAAATAACAAGCACAGATTAACTACCACTTTCGTAATAGTAAGATGCCGTCCCTGTAAATGCCGGGATGAATTCTGTCAGAAAGGATAATGTTATGTACATTGAGACACAATTTTCGATCTTCATGGTAAATAAGCCGGGAGTGCTGGCCCGGGTGCTCGGCGAATTTGCACAGGCTAAAATCAACATCGTAGCGATAACAATGATGGATTCTATGGAGCATGGAGTTATGCGAGTGGTCTTCACCTCGCCCGAGAAGGCGAAAAAGGTACTCGTAAAGCTGAATATGCCGTATAGCGAAACAAATGTTTTGTGCATAACACTAACCAATCAATCCGGTGCCCTGGCTTTAGTTGCGGAAAAATTAGCCAGGAGCCATATAAATATTTCCTACGCATATTGCACCGCCGGCGCCAAGGGAGGCCGAACTACCGGCATTTTAAAGGTCGCCAACGTGCAAAAGGCCATGAAAGTGCTGCAGGAAATCCATAATAAGGCCAGCAAATCACACCCGATAGTCAGACGCTCACGGTCCTCAAACAAATGATGATTTTTAAGATTCGCTTCTTTCATAGAAAAATAGTTGACACAAAAGTTAATATTCTGCTATATTACTTGCGATTTATCGCACGGGGCCGTAGCTCAATTGGTTAGAGCGTCGGACTGTCGATCCGAAGGTTGAGGGTTCGAGTCCCTTCGGCCTCGTTTGAGCCTTGTCGGTGCAGGACGCCGGCAAGGCTTTCTTTTTTCAACCCGGGTTTTCAACCCAACCCCCAGATAAATCTGGGGGCTAAATAATATTGGCTTTGTTTGGCTTTGAATTGGCTTTGTTTTTTCGCCGCCGCAAGCCGGTTTATTGCCATAACATCCTTTCATATAAGCCCTTACGCCAATTTGCTTATTCGGAAATTGGCTTTGTTTTTTCAACTTAAGCTCAATTTTTCGTCGTTTTCTACTCTTTTTCACCCGTTTTTTTCTATAATTCTCCATTTTCCATTCTAAATTCTCAATTCTTGGCCCCGGCACCAGTGGTGCGGGCTAAAATTAGTTCTGCGTTCTCCGTGATTCTGAATTCTGTCTCCTGTATTCTGTATTCTATTAGTTTTATATTATACGAACCGTATCCCAAAAAAGCGGGCTAATTCGAAATAAATCTCCGTGAGACGGCGATCTTTACCGCGGAGAACGCCGAGTACGCAGGGAAGAAATCAAATAATCAATAGTAAATAGTAAATAGTAAATGACAAGGTCTCCATTACACGGCGTTATTAAGTCGTATCTTGTATATAGTATGTGGTATATAGCCGGGGAATTTTTGATATTCCGACTTCTGGCTGCGTGCTCGTACGGACTACCGTCATTGCGAAGGAGCAAAGCGACGCGGCAATCTTCATATCGAACTAAAACCACGAAGGACCCTAAGAGCCACGAAGAAAATAGAAATTAACCGCAGATTTCGCTGATTTACCCCATGAGATAACGGTTTTACCTATCTCACGGGGTGAACGCGGATTTTCGAGTCTATTCTCAAATTCTGGTTCCTGGCTCCTGGCTCCTGTATTCTGCCTTTTCGCCTTTTTTTGTCTTTTTTTCATAAAAATTTAAATTTTTCCAGAATTATAGGTAACATTTTGCTTTGGCAAACGCTGTATATAGTGAATGGTCGTTTGTGAATAGTGAATTGTCGGTATAAGCCGTAATGTCTCAAGGAAATTACGTAGTCACCACAATAGATTTTAATAGAGTGACTCTGTTATGATGGGAAAATAATGGCCGGATAGGCCATAAAAAAAGCCAGAATGCGGGATTTTTGATTGAAAATCCGGCCGGAGCAGTGTAGTTTTGTGATTGGTAAGCGATGAAGCGGAACATCTTGGATCTGTGGTCGTTAGTAATGGCTTTGATAAAACACGGTGGCCGTACTCAATTATTGGTGAGTTTGGGACGCATATATCGGTTGTATATAAGTATGGTGTCCCCGGAATTAAGCCCCAACAAGGGGAGGAATTGCACTGTAACATACGAATACGACTTTTCTTGTTTAAAGAAATTTATTTTTGGGAAATATGGTGAATAGAATATTTACAGCGAGATTTCAACCTTTTCATATGGGTCATTTGGCTGTCCTTGAGAAAATTCTAAACATTTATAGTTCGAATATTATCATCGGAGTTGTAATCTTTGACCTAAATGATGCAAGTACTAATCCAATATTTGATCGCCTTCATCCAATTAATAATCCTTTTTCTTTTTGGGACATAAGAAGAATGATAGCATCAGTTATACGAGAAAGGGAATTAGATGTTAACCGTCAGATTTCAATACTGCCCATACCCGCAATACAGGTATGGTGGTCATTGACTCAGCGACTGCTGCCCACTAAAAGAACATGGATAGCTCCGGAAGGTGAATATCTAAACAAAGACAGATTAGAATTCGAAAAATTGGGCGAAAAATTTGAGACATTTATTCCTCCTAAGAGGAAGACCAGTGGAAAAATAGTCCGATATAGGTTGGCATTTGACAAAGATTGGGACCTATTAGTACCTGATAGCGTTAGAAAAATACTGACTGATATTCATGCAGAAAACACAATGATGAGATTGTACTCAGAATATAATATTGCCAATCTGGACGAAACTGATTTACGTTGAATATAGCTATATCCAGTATGTGAACTCGTATGCTAAAAATCCTATACCCAGTTTTACAAGTAGTTGCAGTCTGTATTACAATTGTATCAATAGTAATTGCTACTATTCAAATAATAATTTCATTGCGAATAAACGCAAAATGGGATTCTTCTGTATCAAGTAAGGTACCATTGCCACGTCTGTTTTTTCTTCACAGTTCATTTTGGTCGTTAACAAAGCTTAAGAAACTAGTTATGTCTCATTTGTATTACTTAGAAGATAAGTTCGATGCCGGCACTTATGACCACGTATATCTACAATTTTATGTTGATCTCATGGAAGCTGCAGTATCGCCAAAAGAGCTAAAAATTATGACGGTTAATCTCGTTCGTCTGATCAAAGACAATATCGATTATGATTTTTCCATTATTGCAGTGCCAAAAAATGGATGTCCCTTACTTGCATATGAAGTGGCAAAATATATGAAGAAGAAATTGCTAATTGTGAAAGATTACGGCCCAAGACATTCGTATCAGTTTGACGGAAGATTTGTAAAGGGAGAAACTGCGATCATAATCGATGACGTTTCTTCTGATGGTTCGTTTCTGAAGAATCCTATCGCAGTATTGAAGAAAAACAAAATAGCATCAAGAGACTGTCTTGTATTAATCCATCGAAAGGAGGGGAATGCAAAACGGAAGTTGAAAAGCGCTCAGCATACTCTTCATTATATCCTTGAACTTTCTGATGGTGATATCGCTAATATGCTAGGAGTGAGTCTCATATGATAATCCCACGACTACATGTAAATATCGGAATAGATAATAGGGGAACTCTAGCTGATCGCTTACAAAGATTTGAGAAGTATATAGATTTATGCATAAGAAAGAGAGTAGATATAATTTGCGACATGAGTATTGACTTCATCAGCTCCAAACAGCGAAATGATCTATTGAAAAAATCAGAAATACCTTTTTGTAAGGTCCCAATTTATGATTATTATCTTAGATATGGCAAGAACTTCAATTATCAAATTGACAAGGATGCTTTCCTTGATTTGCTAGAAGAAGAGGTAAGCATTTCACCATCTTTCATCCTGCTACACTCTGCATTTACAAGACAAATATACAATGAATTACTCTCTTCAAAAAGAATACTAAAAATGTGTAGTAGGGCTGGAGGCATAACGTTTAAGCATTTTTCCAAGTCTAATAGTGAGAATCCGTTGTATGAATATTTTGATAGAATCTTAGATATTGTTTCAAAAAAAAATGTTACTGTTTTTCTCGGCTCGTCAACTAGACCTGGCTCAATTTGCGATGGATTTGATAATATATTTAAGAAGGAAATGGTGGTACAGAAAGAATTGCTGGATTTAGCGAGAAAGAAGAATGTTGGTATAATCATAGAAGGAGTTGGCCATTGTAGAATATCAGAATTACTATTATGGATCGACTATGCGAGGCGATTGTTTGGCAATGCTCCACTCAAACCCCTACCTATTGCTACTGATATAGGCGCTGGCATTGACCATATTGCGCATGCCATTGCAGCATACGAATGCATAAAGAAAGATGTTGAATATATTTGCTGCATGTCTCCTGCCGAACATTTGGGTATGCCAACACTAACAGATATTGAGATTGCTATAGACACTATGAGACTGATAATTCATATCGTCGCGATCGATAGAGATAAATCTGCCAGTTCTCTTGATTCACAAATTTCCCATGCTCGCTCAAACAACGTTTGGGAAGAGGTGTTTGAGAATTCACTAAATCCTGTTTTGGCTCGTAAAAAGTTTTTTGAGTTGAATGACAAATCTGCCCTTTCCTGTACAATGTGCGGAGATCTTTGCCCAAAACTACTTACAGGAACGTGATGATGAAGAATGTGGTTATAAACGGTGTTAAACAATACACCATAAAAGAGTGGTTGTTAAAACTAAAGTACTTCGGTCTTATTGGGGAGAGCGCCTTTCGCGATATTATTGACTGCGATAACAAGAAATTTCTGAACCTAATATCTGCGAGTGAGAGATTCAATTTACCCATTGCAAAATTCATCACATTGGACGGCCAATCTTGTAATGAAAATCTCATTAAAGAAAACACTAGCAAGTTGAATACACAATTATGTAATGTTCGGATGATATCAAACGCTCACTCGGCTCTACCTAATCTTAGGCTACATGGTCTTTCAGAGAAGAACATAGTAGCATACATTTTAAATACCGATCATTTGGAACTCTATAGTATCGTGATCTCAGAACACCATAAACCTTATTTTAGTGGTTCAATTCTGAGTTCGAATGATTCCGTTATTATTGAATTAGTTAAGGGGCCACACTTGCATCTTACTCAGGCTGGAAAGGCCAAAATATATAACGGTATTTGGTCTAATTATAAGATGATATATAATACCAAAAGCGTCTTCATAAGAGAACTTTTATGGAAATCCTTGAAGAATATAATCACTAACAGAAGTAACTTGATCTCTCCATTAAATAGACCAGTATTTGCTGTCGGCTATTATGAATTCATATATACCGCCAACTTAAAATTTTATCTAACAGACTACACAGAAAATAGGTTTTTCGTAAACAACAGGGCCGTTGAATTGTTTGTCTAATTTGGTTGTTTCAGAATATATTGGTTCCCGAAAGAATTAAATGGGAGAAGTAAACAACCAGGAGATAAAACCCGTGGCATTGCCGATTCGGGCCACACCCGTCCGATTTCGTCGGATAACTTCTTCTACGAATTAAAATCTATAGAATTGCGTTAGGATATTATAGCTGTCCGGTACATATCTGGGCTCAAAAAACTAAATACAGCTACACATTGATGGCAAAACAGCGTTTATCGTGCCCCCCTTCGGCTGGGCCCAGAGGCTTTCTTAATCAGTCCAATCATATCCGGACTATGGCAACTGCCTCTCAGAGATCAGCTTTGTTTATATATTCTTCAGTCCCGGATAGAGTTTTCGGCAACCAAGCCGTATTTGAGGCAGTATAATCACTAATAGCAGACTATATTGTTATTCACCTTTCATCAATTCAACCACTTCCCGAGCATTTTCAGAACGTATCAGGGCCTTACAAAAAGCGTTTGAGCAGGCTAATTTTGCTATTTCTGCAAGGGCTTCGACATGAGGGCCGGACTGGCCGGGTGGAGCCACTAAAAGAAAAAAGAGCTTCGACGGCTCCTTATCGAGTGAATCAAAGTCGATCCCCTGTGGGGCTATACCGATAGCAAGTTTCAGGCTGGAAACAGCAGTAGTTTTAGCATGAGGGACAGCGATACTTTTTTCCAGCCCGGTACTCTGCTTATATTCACGTTCCTGCACCGCCTCCAGTACAATATTAAAATCATCAATTTCACCAGCGTCTTTTAATATCTGGACAAGCTCCCGTAAAACATCCGGCTTATCTTTCGAGACCAGGGGTATTTTTACGATTTTTTCAACAACCATATCGATTAGCGCCATGACCTACTTCTCCTGAACTTTCATATATGAACATAAATCTTATTGTATTTTCGTATTATGCCAGTGATTCGTACATTTCCCAGACCCTGTCCTCGTCTTTGACAATCAGGACGGAACACGTAACAGCGCGCATCGCCCGCTCGGCCTCATCATAAAACTCATCCCTTCTGCTCCTTATCCGGGACAGTTCGCCAATAACAAGAAGATCGACCTGATCCTCATTTACAGCTTTGACTATTTCCTTATTCACACTTCCTCTACCGCGTTTTTTAACAATTGATACTCCTTTTTTGACAGCAAGTTCATTTACATAATTAAGATACCGTTGAGCGTCAGCTTCCATATCATGCTCATATTCGACCTGCTCATCTTTGAGGAATATCCTTGCCTTTAAAAGGTCTTCCACTGCCCTGGTGTTGATAACGTACAGGGCAATAAGTTCGGCAGAAGAAAACGACGCAAGGCATACCGCGTACTGAGCAGCGGTAACAGACTGATCAGTTCCATCAATATAGACCATTATTTTTCTTATAGGATTATTCACGATTTTTCTCCGTTGTTTCGGCGTCTTTTTTTCTCGAGATTTCCCTTAACCATTTTCATAAGAACGAACATGTCCCGTTCATTCTCTTCGAGCCTGCCTTCAATATAATGTACGGTCTCTTTCATGTCGGGGATTGCGATTTTTTCGAGAGCATTGACCTTTCTAATGGTTTTTTTTACCTCATTAGCCAGCCGGAGTACAGATATTTTCAGCTCAGAGAGCTTTCCGAGCAGCTTAAGAACTTCCTTAAAAAAGTATAAAGAGCTGTCAATCCAGAAACTGGTCCCCATGGGGCTGTAGTACGGCGAGTGCTCCTGGAATTGCGTCTCTATAACGGGAAGGCTGACACCCATAATCTTTCTGGTACGAATAGTAATGTCCGTAGTGATATTAACCGCCCCGGTCAGGTATTGCACTTTGAGCTTTCCCATATCAAAGACCGTCTCTTCGAGGGCTTTGAATGCCTTTGCGAGCATACTTTCAACCCGGCTCTGAAAATCCGCAGTCTGGTCGACTAATGCCAGAAGCTCAATGATCAGGATATTTCTTTTCTGGTCCAGAAGCTCATATCCCTGCTGAGCAAACTTCAGATCATTTCTGAGCCTGAGCAAATTTGTTTTTGTCGGAGCATAATTAAGCTGCGCCATTACGAACACCTGCTATTTTCCATAGAACTTCTCTATTTCCTCGTCGGTGATTCGGTGCAATTCATCGACAGGCAGTGCCCTTAAAACTTCCCATCCGAGGTCCAGGGTCTGTTCGATGCTTCTTTCTTCGTCTTTTCGCTGGGAAACAAACTTCTGCTCGAACTCCTTTCCGAATTCAAGGTAGTTATGATCCAGGGGGGTCAACTCTTCTTCGCCGATGACCGAGGCAAGGTTGCGGACTTCTTTTACATAGCTGTACGCGGCAAAGAGCTGACTTGCAAGATGCGGATGGTCTTCTCTGGTCATGCCCTCACCAATGCCGTCCTTCATCAAACGGGAAAGGGATGGGAGTCCTGCAACCGGCGGGAAAATCCCCCTTCCATCCATCTCTCTCTCGAAGACGATCTGCCCTTCGGTGATATATCCGGAAAGATCGGGCACCGGATGGGATATGTCGTCATTCGGCATTGTTAGTATGGGTAGTGACGTAATCGAGCCTTTATATCCCTTAATCATTCCCGAGCGTTCGTAGAGTTCGGCGAGATCCGAATAGAGATATCCGGGGTATCCTTTCCGGGACGGTATTTCGCCACGGATGGTGGATATTTCACGCAGGGATTCGCAGTAGTTGGTCATGTCGGTCATTATGACCAGTACGTGCATATCTTCATGGAATGCCAGATGCTCAGCAAGGGTCAGGGCGGTCCTCGGCGTGATCAGCCGCTCGATCGAAGGGTCATCTGCAAGCGACAAAAACAGGGCGACGTTTTCGAGAGCCCCGCTTTCCTCGAAGGAGCGGGTGAAGAATCTCGCTACATCATGCTTTACTCCCATCGCAGCGAAGACGACGGCGAACTCGGTATCTGTTCCGCGTATTTTTGCCTGCCTTGCGATCTGTGCGGCAAGTTCATTGTGGGGCAGGCCGTTGCCGGAAAAAATAGGGAGTTTCTGGCCGCGGATGAGCGTATTCATTCCATCAATAACAGAAATCCCGGTCTGTATGAAATCCCGGGGGTATTGTCGAGCGGTCGGATTGATCGCCATTCCGTTGACGTCCAGCTCGATGTCGCTTCGCTGCGGCGGCCCTCCGTCGATGGGATGCCCCAGGCCGTTGAAGACCCGCCCCAGCATCTCCTTTGAAACGGAAATGGTAAGGGGCTCTCCGGAAAACCGTATTCGTGTGCTCGGAAGGTTCAGGCCTGCGGTACCTTCAAAGACCTGGACTACGACAACATTCGTTGATGATTCCAGCACGATCCCCAGCCGGACGTTGCCCTGCTTGTCTACACACTCGATAAGCTCCCTGTATCCTACAGGGTGTGTCTTGCTCACAAAAATGAGCGGACCGTCAATTTTGTCGACGCCAATATATTCACGTCCGGATAGCAGGCGTCTGTCTTCTGTTTCAGGCATACAAAGCCTCCATCTGATCCATCGAACGCTCCAGGCGTGCTTCGATTTTGTCGAGGCCGGAAAGGTCGTCATTCGGAATAGAGAATTTCATTTTCACTATGTCCTGATATACTTTCATTTTTCTCAATTTAGCAAGAATCGCTCCGTTCTTTATCGCCTCGGAGCCGCGTTTCCAGTAAGTGACAATGATGTGCAGCATTTTCGCCTGCTTCTCAGTAGTAGAGAACATATCAATCTTGTCGTAGGCATTCTGCTGCAGGAACGCGTTCTTGAACAACGTGCATACTTCCAGCACAAATCGCTGCGTATCGGGCAATGCATCGGGGCCGACCAGTTTTACGACCTGTTGAAGCCGAACCTCCCTGTGGAGCAGTTCCATTATTTCCGTTCGGTCGGCGAGCCACTCGGCACTGACTTGCTGCTCCCACCAGGAAACCATGTCACTGAGATATTCGCTGTAGCTGTCGAGCCATGAGATGGCGGGATAATGCCGGGCGTTGGCAAGGTGCCGGTCAAGGGCCCAGAAACAGCGGATAAACCGCTTCGTATGCTGGGTCACAGGTTCCGAGAAGTCCCCACCCGGCGGAGATACGGCGCCGATTATTGTCACGGAACCGCTTTGGCCGTTCAATGTTTCCATCGAGCCGGCACGTTCATAGAACTCCGCTATTTTGGTCGGCAGGTAAGCGGGAAATCCTTCTTCGGCGGGCATCTCTTCCATTCGCCCGGACAGTTCGCGAAGAGCTTCGGCCCAGCGTGACGTTGAGTCCGCCATCACTGCAACGTGATATCCCTGGTCTCTGAAGTATTCGGCCATGGTTATCCCGGTGTAGATACTTGCCTCTCGGGCGGAGACCGGCATGTTGGACGTGTTGGCAATCAGAATGGTCCGTTCCATTAGCGACCGGCCGCTTCTCGGATCAATCAGTTTAGGAAATTCAGTAAGTACATCCGTAATCTCATTACCTCGTTCACCACAACCGATATAAACAATAATATCAGCGTCACACCATTTCGCCACCGCCTGCTGCGTCATTGTTTTTCCGGTGCCGAATCCGCCGGGAATTGCTACAGTTCCTCCTTTTGCGACGGGAAAGAGCGTGTCAATTACCCGTTGGCCTGTAATCAGCGGGATGTCCAGGGCAAGACGGCTCCGCGTCGGCCTTTGGACTCGGATAGGCCACCGGTGCATGAGAAAGAGGTCTTTCTTCTGTGAATCATCGGTTATCAGCACCGCAATTACGTCCTCAACAGTGTACTCGCCTTCAGGCACTACCGACTCAAGGATGCCTTTGTCGTTCGGCGCAATGAGAATCTTGTGAAGGAGATTCTCCATTTCCTGAACGGTTCCGAGGACCATTCCCCCCGAGATGCTGTCGCCTTCTTTCATCGAAGGAACAAAGTGCCATTTCTTTTCTCTGTTTAGTGACGGTACGGTTATTCCCCGCTTGATATAAATGTCCGACATTTCCCGGATAGATTCAAGGGGTCTTTGGATACCGTCATAAATCGTACCCACCAATCCGGGACCCAGTTCCACGGAAAGCTGCATCCCCGCTCCATAAACCGGATCATAAGGAGCGATTCCTGTCGTGTCTTCGTAGACCTGAACGATTGCGCTGTCAGTTTCGAGTTTGATAAGCTCACCGATGAGATTTTCCTTACCTACGCGGACCATCTCGAACATCTCTGCATCGGTAATCCCCATCACTTCTATCACAGGGCCGTTGACCCGTCTAATATGTCCTATAATCCTGTCGTTCATAATTATTCTTTTTGATCGTAGTTAAATAAGGTATTGTAGATCAACATTCGAATCTCTCGCTGCTTGCGCAACATTCGTGTCCTGACCTGATTATTGAAGGCGGTGCGTCCGTCGGCGGCAGTCAAAATAATACCTTGAGATTGCAGAGGTTTTTCATCAGACAAAGTCAGTGATGTCTGTCTGCCGGTTTGCTTTTGGATTCTTCCTCCGATTTCTGAAAGCATATGGTCATTGATCAATGCCCGCTCTTTTTCCGAGGCGTTGATCCGGGCGGATTCGACGCCCAGGCCAACGGCTGCCTCTGTAATCCAGTTTACCAGAACAGACCTGTAGTTTTCGTCGCCGGTCATTGAACTGAGTTTTTTTTCCGCTCGGTCCATGATTTTCTGCATCACAGCGTCCCTGACACGCATGGCACAGCGTTTTACCTCACGCTCGGCTGCGGAAATAATCTTCTTCTTTGCAGCTTCCGCCTGTTCTTCTGCTTTTTTCCGAGCATCATTCAATAGTGATTCGACTTTCTTCTCAGAGTATTTTCTTTTCTCGGCCGCCTGATTTTCTGCTTCCTTTATAATTTTCTCTTCTTCAGCACGGGCGTCTGTTTCAATGCCCAAAATTAGCGCAGCGTTTTCTTTTTCTACTGATTCCATAGGTACTTTATACCTTTTTCAAATATATCCTCTTCCTCATATTACTAAAGTGCAAAAAGAGGTTCAAATATCATAACTTTAACCCTATAGCAGTATTTACCATTTCTTTGATTCCAGGCCTGCCCGGTTTCGTACCATTTCTGTCAGGTATCTCAACAATAAGTGGAAAACTTACAGTAAACAGGTATTTATCCACAGTCGAGCGCATCATATCTGCAATACGTTCGGTAATAATAATAATGCTGGTTTCCTTGTCTTCAAGTAATGCCTGAAAAGCACGTTCTGCTTCATCTGCGTTATCCGCAACTTTTCCGGACACTCCCACCATTCCGAAACCAAGAACCGTATCTTCATCGCCTATAATCGAGTATTTCATGGTATCGCTATATCTTACTGAGAATCATCAATGCAGTGATAAAGCCAAATACGACAAGCCCCTCAGCAAGTGCTACAAAAATCAGGGCCTGGCCTGCAATCTCAGGTTTTTCAGCAACTGCACCCATGGCTGCGGCGCCAACATGAGAAATCGCCATCCCGGCGCCAATGGCGCCAAGACCAAAAGCGACAGCAGCGGCAATGAGGCCGTATTTCATTACGCCGGCCTTAGTCGTTGACATTTCCGACTGCACGGAATCTCCGACATTTGAGGCTCCAGCAAAAGCACTGGCACTGAACAGTATACCAATTATTGCCATCACCGTAAAAAGCACAACAATACTCTGGGTGATTTGTAACTTCAGTTTTTTGCATGGTTTATCCATAGCATTTCTTCCTTTCTCATTTGTAACTGCTGCTTAGTGAAATTGGTGTGTATAGTTTTCCAGTTCCATGAAAGAACTTCGTAAAGAATTCATAGTAATTAAGCCTTAAGGCCTGTACTCCTGCAGTAAGACCTTCAAGGCCAATGACCATTATGTTTCCGAGTATAAGAATGAGAACATAGTAGATGCCTGAAGTCATTTCGGCAAGAGTGAAAATGGAGATCATCAGGCAAACATGTGCTATACCAAGTCCGGCCACTCGCATAAAGGACAGGGTATTCGAAAGGTAGCCGCTAAAAATCTCAAGAAGCTCGACAACCCATTCCATCAGGAAATTGATGAGCGCAAAAGGAAGGCCGGACTTCTTATCAGAGTGCCCGGCTTCATGTTTGAAATAGTGATAAGGCTCCTTAATAAAGAGCAATAGTGAGGGAAGCCCGGCCAGCAAAAATAGTACCTTCCCCGGAGGGAATTGCTTGTAACTGTGCGCCACCAGGTAGGATGCAATATATATACCTCCTCCGTAGATCCACCCGCCGAGAATGCCGCCCTTATCAAAGAACAGCTCCACCCATTTTTTCTCCCGGATAAGGTTGATCCAATTGAAGAGCAGGCCGAGGAAAATAACGGAAATGCCGAAGTATATGGTAATTGTCAGTATATCAAAAACGTTATTGATTGCGGAATTATGGGCACTGTGGCCTGATATGATACCATGAAAATCGAACCATAGCGGCGGGAAAAGACCGGTGCCTAAGAAGGACCCGAAAAGAGCGCCGAAGAATATTGACGAGCAGCCACACCAGACAACAAGCCATGAAAGATGGTAGAAGCCCTGTTTCTGTTCATTATTCCTTAAAAAATACACACCCAGAGCACCGAGAATTGCAAGTATCAGACCCTGCCCGGTATCGGCGAACATAAGCCCGAACATGGCCAGGTACAAGGGCATTACAAAAGGAGTCGGATCGATAGTTCCGTATCTGGGAATGCCGAAATTGCTGACCAGCATCTGAAATGGAGCGAGCACCTTCGGATTGTTGAACCGCACGGGAACTTCATCGCCGATGGCGCCCCCGCTGCCTGCTTCGTTCCATTCCAGGTAACAGCGATTTTCACATGCCTGCTTTATCTTTCTCGTCAGTCTCTCTTTTTTCGATGAGGGAAGCCATCCCGTAAAAATTACCGTCCGGGAAGACGACTTGAAATTGGCCTGAATCTTCAGGAAAAGTTCATTGACGCGAAGATTAATCCAGGTCTCGGCCAGGTGCTTGGCCTCCTTCTTCACCAGATCGTGCACATTCTTTTCGATCTTTTTCTGCTCCTCGGCCAATGTTTGGAGTTTTGTGGAAAGTTCCTTGAAAACATCCTTCTTCACCGATCGCAGCTCGGCCGGAAGTTCGACTTTGGTCCATCCGGACTTCGCCAGAATCTTGTTGATCTGCTCTTTGTCTCTTTTCATTGAAATCAAGAGATGATGGGCCATATCGCCTTCCTGTCCCATCGCAATATTTAACGAAGGCAGGTCCCGCAGGGCCTCTTCAAGCTGTCTTACGTTCGATGCGGGGAGTCTTCCGATCTGCATGGAAATAAACGAATGTTTTGCCGGGAGTGTGACATCGGAAATACCTATACCGTAGAGTTCCACCTGCCGTTTGATGTCCTCGAGCTTGAGTATCTCCTGCTGGAGTACCCGCTGCCTTTCCCTGATACTGTCCCGCTCACCGGCTATTTTGTCGATGTGGGCGGTCTCGCTTTCAATGTTGACGGCGGTACGGTTATTCAGATCTGTTTCCCGCGGCACTGAAGGAATGACGCCGCCTGTGTACAGGAATCCTTCAATCCGTTTTCTTAAATCCGATATTGCCGTTAGAGAAATTTCCGATTTGATATCCGACAGACTTTCCGGTTTCTCACCTTCAAGTTCCGTTATATTGATAAACTGCATTACTCCTTCGCGAAGAAGTGCTTCGGTGACCGGCTCACAATCCTTTGCGAGCACTACTGCGAATAGCTGTATCATCTCAGTGGTAAAGATCATATCATGCTCTCAATCCGTCCCTGTTCTACGCGATAATATTTTGCATTCAATATTGTCCTGATTTTCTTCAGCTCATTCCGTTTGAGCACAAAATAAGAAAGTATAATTCCTATCGTAAACGGATACCCGGCCAGGATACGCTGGACCTCGTGTTTCATAATCTCTTCCAGTATCCGGCGTATAAGGAGCAGCCGTGACGTACTGTCTGATGTATGTGAAGAGAGCAGTGCCGACAATCCCGGATATTTGCTTTTGACAAATCCCTGGAGCACGGACGTGACGTTCTGGGCGCCGTACAATTCGGCCATGATGGCCGTGTCGAGATTGAATCCCCCCGGTACGATAGCAGCCAGAACGGCCTCAAGGGGCAGATCATAGAAATTCTTGAACCGGATGATCCAATTGATGTTCTGCAAATCGATCTCAACGCCTGCAAGTCTCAGCGCTATGGTGCGATCTCTGCGGTCCAGCTTGTCGATGGAGGCCAGAAGGTTTTGATAATAGAAATGGTCGAAGGCGATTTCCATGCGGAAGAGAGAACCTTCCGATTCGACAGTGTGACTGTATTTCCTGACAATCATGCTGTACGGAGTGCCTTCACATGCGCCCGCAATCTCATCAAAATCTTCAGCATTAACGACGATGTCGACAGGTATGTCGTGAATGATCCGGTCGTACAATATATAATGTATACCGGTGTCACCCGAGCGCTTCCGGATTTTTCTGTCGAAATAGATCCTTATGGCGTTCTTAAGGTTGTCAATTTCAAACTGGCTCAGCAACGCGTCGACAAGCTCCATGGAATTACGATGAAGGTACTGCCTGATGTTCCTGTAGAGTTCAATTTCACTCTTGAGTAATTCGAGTTCCGCCTGCTTCAAATCGCCGGTCGCCGAGTATGTCTCCTCAAGCCCGGCAAAAGGGGTGTCCCTCAAAAGAGCCAGCGCCTCCTCAAGGGACTGGGCTTTAACTAATTCGTCGAATACACCGTCAGGAAGGATCTTGCTGATCCGCGCCCTCAGCTTTGCGTTGATAAATGAATATTTTGATAATGGGCGGGCCATTACTTGCTGTCCTTCTCAAACTCCGTGGTCAGTATGATATTGCAGATATTGTCAACGAGGTTATCCATTGTATCCGAATTATTATTAAGCAGAGTATCTTTTTCCTGGTCCGCCTGTTTCAGTTTTTCTTCCCCGATATGTTCGGCCTCTTTTTTTGCATTTTCAACAGTAGTTTGTATTATTTCCCGGGCTTCCTGTTTTGCATTACTCATTTTCTCTGAGATTTCTTTTTCTACAGATTGTCTCATTTCAGAGGCCTTATTCCGGGCCTGATCGAGAACTATGTTTACCTTCTTTTCAGTCTGAAGAACTTCCTCAATTATTTTTTTCATAAAATCAGATCCTGAACAGAATGAATATGAACAATTTAATCTTGGTATAAATATATACGATGATAAACGAAATTACCAGTACGTGAATAGTTAAATTTATCGTTTTTTGTAGAGATATTGGAGTTAAAAGTTCCGCAAAGACTTTTGCAATCAAAACATAAGATTTTAAGATTCATCCGGTTAATGCGTATATTGAGTTGTGCAAGTTGAAGATTCTCAGTTTTAGATATTCATCGTCCCGGTAGCCGTAGGCGTTACGCTGCAGGGTTCCGATTTTGCCGTTGGGGTCCAGAACTTTGGCCAGGTCTCGTCAGAACCTGCGGATATTAAAATCGTCTATAGCACAGATGATCAGGTTGTGGACGTTGCCGCTGGCACGGTTTCCTCACTCAAACCTTTTCAAAAGACGACTGCCGAGCTCACATGCGGCAAAATTTTCGAAGCGTCAGTTGCGTACACTCTTAAAGTTATTATCAATCCTGACGCTCAGTACCCGGTAACATTAGAGAGACGGACAACTCCGGTGCCTTAGGCTTCGATTCTCAAAATTTTGCCGTTGTTTGTCAGTGGTCACACGAAGTCACCTTAAGCTTCATGTCTCTTCTGCATTTAGGGTTTCGTCCTAATGACTCCTTATGGAGAGCTTCGGATTTCCTGCCAAAGGCCGGCGATTGGCTTTGTTTGGCTTTGAATTGGGTTTGTTTTTTCGCCGTCTCAAAGCATGAAATTCTTCATAATCACCTTTCATATAGATACTTAACGTCATTTTGCCCATTCACAAATTGGCTTTGTTTTTTCAAATAGGGTTCTTTTTAGACAGGATTTACACGATAAATATGGATTTTTGTGTTTATAAATGATTATTTCCTTATTTAGTTTTATATATCTCTGTCATCATGTTATCCTGTCTACTGTATTATATTTGTTAATCATTATACGAATCTAAACGTAAAAGGGCGGGCAAATTCGAAATAAATCTCCGTGAGACGGCGATCTTTGTTCGTAGTGCGTACTTGGGATAATCAACTTAAATTGGACAGGATTTACAGGGATAGACATGGTTAAAAGAAAAAGATAATATCTGTGTAAATCTTGTAAATCCTGTCTAAGAAATATAAAAATATTGTTTTTTTATCAGCTTTTGTGTATCATTTTTCCAAAGGCAATACTCCAAAGAACGCGAAACTTCCTCGAATCGCCTTATTTTCTTGCCGTACCTGTTTTAAATTGATTATTTCGTCGAAGGAAGGCTTTCGAGAATGAGAATTTAATTAGACAGTGTTACTTAAATATTAATAGGTGACTGTCCATATTTTTTCGGGAAATCCTTGACCGAATCCGGCAGTTGCGTTTTTTGACAATACATGCGAGGCCGGGATGATGTGTGGAACTGCTGAAAACCGGCTTCTGGAATGGAGGGCAACGGTCGCGCGGTGCCAAAATGGTAGGAAAAGGTGGCTTCTCGGCGTAAATGTTCAACTTGGGCGTTTTTTACGAGAAAACTCACTGGGCGGCCAGATAATTGTTGCAATCTCGATGAGAGTTTGATATTATAGGACGTCAAGTGCGCAGGAGTGTTATAGTGAAGTGTATATGGGAAATCCCTGTAAATAATACAAAGAATTTCAACTGAGCACCGTATTCAAGGTATCTGACAAAAGATTAGAAGCTTCATTGTGAATAGAAAATGATAAATAAAATAGAACAGATGCGTTTGAATGCGGAACAAACCAAGCAATTACTCCACCTTGGTTTACACGGTCCGGACGATCAAATCCCCCTTGACTCGGGTGTTCATAGAGAACAACATCTCTTTGATTTCCTCCGATCCAAACTCCCCCTGGAGGGCACTTTTAAGAAAACATTACCAGCAATGATTCAGTCACTGTCCGAAGAACTAAAGACCCTGTCAGGTTCTTCGATAGAAGAACTGCTTTTAGATGCAAAGACGGAAACGCGTATCCTTATAGAAATCAAAGAGTATGCCAAGGAACGCGGCACTTCCGCCCAAAACGAAACCGAACGGGAAGTCGCCCTAGCAGTGTACTATGCCGCCATCGCCTCGGCACTGGTCTATCATAATGCCAGGATTTCCGAACATCCCTGCAAATACCTGAAAGACGCATTCAGCAAGCTGGGAAAAAATGATTGGTTGCCATCCAGCCTGATTGCACTCTTCCAAGTAGCCCATGCTCACCGTTCCCTGGATACCATAGAATTGACGGACACCTAAATTAGAAAGCCAAAGTAATCCCATATTTAACAACCGTAACCTATATTTTGGAGAGTAGAAAAATGAAAGAGACAATGTGGCAAAGAGTATTTATTATTGTGGCGATAAGTTTATTGGCATTGCCCGTATACAGTGTGACTTTCACTGAAAATACGCTGATAGATGCAAATGACCTTACATACGACGGGCAGGACATCGTCATTGATGGCTGCACGTTAACTGTCAATGGAAAGCACACTTTCAATAGCCTTGAGCTAATGAACGAGGCCGTTGTTACGCACTCTCCGGCACCTAATGGCGAGATTGATCATCGACTTGATCTACAGATAGAAATGGATGTCGTTATTCCTGCTGGATGTGGAATTGTGGCATCTGGCAAAGGATACAAACCGGGAAGTGGACGTGGTTCTAGCAGTGGTGCCGCCGGGTATGGTGGAAAAGGTGGGAGTAGTTCGAGTGCAAGTGGTAGCTCAATCTATGGCTCAATAAATGAACCAAATGAACATGGGAGCGGGGGCCAAAGCTATGGTCGAACTGGTGGATGTGGAGGAGGCTTGATTAAAGTATCCGTGAATGGTGTTTTGTACAATTTAGGAAAAATTGCAGCTGATGGAGAAACGGGTTCTTATTGGAGACAATCAAACTGTATTGGTCCTGGTTGTGATACCGCAAGTGGATTTGCCGGTTCTGGCGGTAGTATTCTTGTCAAAGCTTTGTCATTGGCAGGTTCGGGTGTATTGTCAGTCAATGGAGGCTATGCACCAGGAACGACGGCTGGAGGTGGAGGGGGACGCATTGCAATCTACTATCAAAATCTAGCCGATTTTAGTGGAACCATAACAGCCAATGGGGGGCGTAACAACACATATTATCATTACTCAGGTGACGATGGTACTGTGTTTTTACATCAAATTGACAGCCAATGCATCATATACGTTGATGATGATGCCACTGGCGCAAACGATGGATCAAGCTGGGAAAATGCATACCGACATCTTCAAGATGCGCTTGCCGCGGTAGAAGCAGGGGATGAAGTACGAATTGCTCAAGGTGCTTACACACCGGATCGAGGTAGCGATGTTGATCGAGGAGATCGTCATGCGTCATTTGTGTTGATAAGCGATGTAGCCTATAAGGGTGGCTTCGCTGGGCTAGGAGCAGTGGATCCAAATGTTAGAGATGTTAACGAGTATCCTACGTTCCTGACTGGAGACTTGCGTAACAACGATGCAGATATTTCAGATCCAAGTCTTTTATTGATGGATGACACCAGAAAAGACAATAGCCTCTGTGTCGTCTACGCAGAATATTTATCATATAACACCATCATGGAAGGATTCATCATCACACGAGGAAACCATGAAGCTGGTTCGGGTGCCGGCATGTATATTTACAGCAAGTGGGGACAGCCAACGATAACTGACTGTGTTTTCGAGCACAATGCAGCATCGAAGGAAGGTGGCGCACTTTACAGTCACTGCTATCCAACAATCCAAGAATGTCATTTTGTCAACAACAGATCTAGTTCTAGCGGTGGCGGATTGTACATATTGGACCAGATAACGTTGATGAATTGTCAATTCTACCAGAATTCGGCAGGTGTAACAGGCGGTGGTGTCTATGCCAATGCTGGATTAATAGCAGAGGGCTGTGAATTTATTGGAAATAGTTCACACACACAAGGCGGCGGTCTATACAGCAAAAGTGGAAACCTGGATTTCTATAACTGCAAGCTATCTGATAATTATGCTGAAACAGATGGCGGTGGGATATACACTGACAGTGGAATTCTAGATGTAAACAAGTGCGAGATAGTGAATAACATTGCTAGTAAAAACGGTGGAGCATTGGCATTTAGTAACGGCGTGATGTCACTTTATCATAGCAACTTGAGCAGCAATATCTCTAGGCTAGGCGGCGGAATTTACATCAACACCACAACAGATGAATCCATTCTCAGTAATTGCCTCGTGACCGGTAACTCTGCTAATTATGGAGGTGCCATGTATGGCTCAAAATGTGAAGCCAGAATTATCAACTGCACACTTGCAGACAACGATACATCTCAGGGATTTACGTTGCAATTCACTGATCCAAGTGATCGTATAATGATTACCAGTACAATACTTTGGAACGGGAAAAACGAGATTTTGCAAAACGACATCTCTTATGTCTGGGTCAGCTATTCAAACGTCGATGGTGGTTGGGATTGGCCCGGTGAATACAACATTGATGTGGATCCAGTATTTGTCAATCCTGGTTACTGGGGTGATCTTAATGATGCAAGTATTGTTTTAGAGCCTACGAATCCCAATGCCATATGGATCCAAGGCGACTACCACCTGCAAAGCGAATCGCCATGCATCAACACCGGGGATATTGACTTTGCAGCAGATCCAAATCACGCCGTGCTTGATTTTTATGAAGGAGAACGGTTGGTTGGTGCGCGCGTAGACATGGGTGCCGATGAATACGATCCTGGCCAGTCGGGAAACTAGGGGGAAACTAGGGACAGCCACGAATGGCATGAAGATAAGCAATTCTCATTGTAAGAGAGCCTCCCTCATCTCTGATCTGGGCTTGTTCAGCAAGGCATATTCTTTGGGCCTTCGTTTAACAGCTCGC
>Ga0114918_10001185_pt1 | contig 23270 bp, 17 predicted proteins | sample LantaG_FD_87015 | JGI IMG/M metagenome (GOLD analysis project Ga0114918, IMG submission 87015) | Deep subsurface microbial communities from Baltic Sea to uncover new lineages of life (NeLLi) - Landsort_02402 metaG | ecosystem: Environmental > Aquatic > Marine > Oceanic > Sediment | place... | reverse complement strand
TTCCCCAGCGGGACTTTCTGGTTCCCGACAGGTCTGCAGAGCCAGAAGACGATCCAGCGAACTCGAGAGTTCGCCCGATCGTCTGTACGGCAGAAAGAGGTGCCGCTCAGGCGCGCAATGGCGTCCATCGATCAGGTTGAGTTCGAGATGCGTACGCCCCGGGTATTGCATAGTTTCAGAACATGCCCTATAATATGTATATGGTTTAAGCAGATACTGGTCGCCTTAATTCACCCACTCTCATTCACGACTACGGCGGGGGGCGCAGAAGTGACAGAACGAGCGCGGTCTCTAGCAGGCATGGACAGCGATCACCTGCAGGTTGAACTGCAGAGAGTGGACCTGCGCCTGCAACGCGCCATCCAGCTGTGGCAGCTTGCCGGACAGAACCCGGATGACGCCTTTCGTGGCCTGTACGTCTCCGATGATGAAGCCAACGCCCTGTTGGCACGTCCCCTGAGCGCCAATTGGGGCCAGACCACGACGCTGCCCGCCGAGGCCGCACAGGCGCTTGAGCGCAACGCCGCTCGGATCCAGAGCGAGTCAACGGCGCTCCTCGACGAAGCCGTGAAGCGAGGGCACCGACTGCCGCTGGTACATCTAGTCCGGGCCTTCAGGCTCAGCCGCTTCGAGATCGACGTCCTTCTGCTGTGCATTGCACCCTCGGTTGACCTACGGTACGAGCGCATCTACGGGTACCTCCAGGATGACGTGACCAAGAAACGACCGACGGTCAACCTGGCCCTGGATCTGCTGGCCGAGCCGGGGATTGGCCGCCTGAGCCTGCTGGCCCTGTTCAACCCCGACGCGCCGCTGGTGCGGCATCACCTCATTGAGCTTGTGCCCCCGGCTGACGGCGCGGCGACCGGCGGCGAAGAAGCGCCGCTTCTGGCGCACACATTGCACATCGACGAAGGCCTGCTGGCCTGGCTCCTGGGCAGCTATCGGCCCCACGCGATGCTGATGGGCTATCTGTCGTACACCCACGCGCCGGACACCATCCCGGATGCCTTTGTCAACCCGGAGATCACACAGGCGTTGGCGCAGGGCAGTGAACCCGCGATCTACCTGTTCCACGGGCCTGATGAGGACCTGAAGCGCGCCGCAGCGGCGCTGCTTGCGCAGTCGACCGGGCAGCCACTGCTGATTGTGGATCTGACCGGTCTGACGGAGAAGCGCAAGATAGACCCGCAGCGTGCAGTGCAGATCGCACTGCGCGACGCACGACTGCTGAACGCCATCCCCATGCTGAGCGGCTGGGATGTCTGCCTGGTGAACGACACGACGCCGCCCGCATTGCTCTACGAACTCAATACCTTCCCTGGCCCGCTGGTACTGGCGGGCCAGCGTCTTTGGCACCCCAAGGGCAGCCCGCGCAGCCGGCGGCTGCTGCAGATTGCCTTCCCTGTGCCGGCGTACCCACAGAGGCGTCTCCTCTGGCGGCACTTTGCCGGTATCGGCGAGGCTGAGAGCCCGCTCGATGCCGCGCTGGATGCGCTGGCCGGCCAGTTCGCGCTGGCCAGTGGGCAGATTCGCGATGCGGTCGCCACAGCGAGGGACTATGCCGTGGCACACGGTGTGGGCGCGCGCGGTGCCGTGGCAGATGAAGCAGCATCGGACGGAACCGCAACATCCTCCGGAGCCACACTGTCTGCCGAGTCGCTCTTCGCAGCGGCCCGCGCGCATTCCAATCCGCGCCTCGCCCAACTCGCCAACAAGATCACACCACGTTACAGCTGGGAGGATATTGTCCTGCCGGAAGACCAGCTGGCCCTGCTACACGAGATCATTGACACGGTGCGCGGGCGTCCCCAGGTGCTGGATGTGTGGGGACTGGGAGCAAAGCTCACCTCGAGCCGCGGCGTCACGTTGCTCTTCTCCGGGCCGCCGGGCACGGGCAAGACGATGGCCGCACAGATCATCGCCGGAGCATTGGGACTGGACATTTACCGCATTGATCTATCGACCATCGTGAGCAAGTACATCGGCGAGACCGAGAAGAACATCGAGCGCATCTTCCGGGAAGCAGAGCAGAGCAACGCCATTCTCTTCTTCGACGAGGCCGACGCGCTCTTTGGCAAGCGATCGGAGGTCCGGGACTCCCACGATCGCTACGCCAACATCGAGGTCAGCTACCTACTCCAACGGATGGAGGCTTACGACGGCATCACAATCCTGGCAACCAACCTGCGCGGGAATCTGGACGATGCCTTTACACGACGGCTGCAGTTTGCCGTTAGCTTCCCCTTCCCGGAATCCGAGGATCGCCTGCTCATCTGGCAGACGCTCTTCCCGCCCGATGTACCGCGGTCTCCCGACATTGATCTGGGGTATCTGGCCGAACGCTTCCGGCTCGCCGGCGGCAACATCCGCAATGTCATCGTCAGCGCCGCCTACCTGGCAGCAGCGGACAGTGAGAGCATCGCGATGTCGCACTTACTTCACGGCACGCGGCGCGAGCTCCAGAAGATGGGGCGGTTGGTCCGCGAGGAGGACTTGGTGATCAGAGCGAGATCTGAGGAACCTTTACCACGGCAATAGGATTGACCGGCAATTGAGGCATATGCCGAAGCAGGGAATGGAAAGGAGGACGCATGACACAGAAACAGCAATCAACAGAACAGAAGCATCAGACGTCAAAGCCGCAGCGAACACCCAGTAATGAGGGTCCTGCCGCACTGCAGCAAGCGCACCCCATCCAAGAGCTGCAGGGGAAGATCGGCAACGCCCAGATCGCCCGGATGCTTGGCGAGGAAGCTCTTTGGGCGCCGCCCGAGGTGGGGATGAAGGGTGGACCTGTGAGCAATCAGCTGGCAAGCCGCATCTATCAGAGCCTGGGCGGCGGCCGCCCGCTGACGCACGGGATGCAAAACACGCTGGAAGCGACCTTCGGCACACCATTGGACCACGTCCGCATTCACGATAATGCTGAGGCCGACGCGCTCAGCCTCAGCGTCAGTGCCTCTGCCTTCACCCTCGGCAATGACATCTTCTTCAGCCATCTGGCCGACCCCAGCGATCTCCACCTCCTCAAACACGAGGTAGCGCACGTCATCCAGCAGGCCTCGATGTCCACCGCCGGGCCACTGACCGTCGGCCACGCCAACGACGCTTTGGAGCACAAAGCGGAGACTGCGGCCTCAGCGGAGGCCACAACCTTCGGCGAGACGGCAGGAGCCGGCGCGACCTCCGCCGGGCCGAACGCCACGGGTGCCACCGTGCAGAGAGGGTGGCTGGAGGATGCCTATGGCGTCGCCACCAACGTCGCCGGCGTTGTCGGTACCGGTGCCAGTTTTCTCGAGCAAGGAGCACGCGGCACGGCGCTGGGAGCAAATGCAGGGATGCTGGGGAACGCCCTCGGCCCCGCGGGGCTGTTTACCGGCGCGGTTGGTTTCGGCGAGGGTGTGGACCAGATGCTGAACTCGGCGACTTTCGGTGATCGACTCACCGGCGGCACAGATGCGCTGTTCAGCGGACTGGGCGCATTCTCCGGTGGCGTCGGCACCGCAGGCCTGCTCGGTCTAGGCACAGCATCACTGGCGCCGGCTGCAGCCGTCGCGGGGGCGGGCGCCGGCGGATATGCACTAGGACGCCTTCTGGACGAGGGTGTCGGCTCCTTGGGGCAGGCCATCACCGGCGACGACCAGGGCGACTACACAATCTCCGGCGGCCTGGCGAGCGGCATGACTTCAATTGATCAGTCTGTATCATCACTATTTGCCGATCCCGATAAGCCGGCATACACCCAGACGCTGGGCTGGAAGCTGGCCGAATGGCTCGACTAGCCCGCTTGGGGTCGCTCACCGCATACCGGAATGCCCATGTAGACGTTAAAACGTGACAACGTTCAAACTTTAGGACGCAAAGCCATGCTTGCAGACCTGGACGAAACCATCCGCCGGCTGTTGGTGGACGAACTTCCCGTCAAGAACGGCGAGATCGAGATCAGCTTCAATCAACCCAGACGGGACTGGAGTTCGCGCATCTCGAAGCCCACGGTCAACATCTTCTTGTATGATGTGCGTGAGAACAACGTGCTGCGCCGCCACCAGTGGGAGCGGATGAACGGCAACAGTCGCCAGGACCTCGCCCAACTCAAGCGCACGCCGATGCGGGTAGATTGCTCTTACATCATCTCCGTATGGGCGGCAGATCCCGAGGATGAACACCGGCTCCTGACACGGTGCATGATGACGCTCTTCCGCTTTCCCACGCTGCCGGAGAATCGGCTCGTCGATAGCCTCCAGCACCCGCGCTACGAGATCCAGGCCCAGCTGGCCCAGCACGATACGCTGACTGAGCCATCGGACATATGGAACGTCCTGGACAACGAGCTGCGCCCCAGCGTCTCCTACGTGGTCACGTTGGCTCTCGACCCGTGGCAGGTGATCACGGCGCCCATCGTGCGCACACGCACATTCCGTCTGGGCCAGGCGCAGGGGCTGCCGCAGGAGACATCACTGCAGGCCGATGCGACGAGAGCCGATATGGTAATGATCGGGGGCATCGTGAGCAGCAGTGCCGACAGCACACCCCTGCGCAACATCGATGTGGCACTCAGAGGTACTGGCTACCTGGCAACAACCGACGCAGAAGGCCGGTTTGTGTTGGGCAGCGTCCCTCCCGGGACCTACACGCTCGTCGCGTGGACCTCCGAGGGGAAAACGGAACAGAAAGCGATAGAGGTTCCATCAGAAGCCTACGATATGGAGGTGTAATCCGGGAAGAAGCCTAAGCGCTGTTGCTGAGAGGACACGCAGTTGACGGATATAGAGCAGGCGAACTCAGCCGAGTTCGTGAACTCTGCAGAGTTCGTAGACTCAGTCACACTAGGTCGTTGCGGAACGAATCCCGGCGACACGAAAGGAGTAGAGGTACGATGCCTGAGTACAAGTCTCCTGGTGTATACATAGAAGAGGTTGATCGTGGGACCAAGCCCATTGAGGCCGCCGGCACATCGATGACGGCTTTCATCGGCATCACCGCCGAAGCGAGCGTCAAGCAGATCGACCCGGCGACGGGCGATCGCGTGCCAGTCAAGTCGGTGCTCAACACCCCTGCCCTGGTGACCAGCTGGACGCAGTTCGTCGGCACCTTTGGTGATTTCACCCCCGGTGCCTATCTCCCGGATGCAGTGTATGGCTACTTCGCCAACGGTGGCGGCGCCTGCTATGTCGTGAGCCTGCGCGCCCTGAACGAAGGGGCGCGCGCCGTCGCGGCTGCCGCAGCCACCATCCCCACCGGCGGCCGCGGCAACAGCTTCAAAGTGACCGCCAAAACCCCCGGGCCCTCCGCTCTTTCCGTCGCCATCAAGGCAGGCGAGAACGACACCTTCTCGGTCACCGTCGGCGGCGAGACAAAGAGTGGCCTGACAATGAAGAAGGAGGAGGACGGCTACATCGGCAGCACCGAGTTCGAAGCCGTCACCATCTCCAGCGTCGGTTCCGCCGCCGCAACGCCCACCGAAGGCACCTATGCGCTGGAGGGCGGTGGAAGTCCACCACTGACCGCCGACGATTTCATCGGCAGTGCGGCGGATCGCACCGGTATGGGCGGCCTGGAGGCCATTGACGAGGCCCGGCTGCTGGTGGCGCCGGATGTGATGGCCGGGTACGACAGCTCGGATGCCGCCAAGGAACGCGTCAAGATGATCCAGGAAGCGATGGTCACGCATTGCGAGTCGCTGAAGTACCGCTTTGCGATTCTCGACGCGCCGCCGGGTCTCAACGCGCAGCAAGCGCAGGATTGGCGCCAGTACATCAACTTCGACACCTCATTCGCCGCGCTCTACTATCCTTGGATTCGCGTCGCCGACCTCAGTGGCGGCGGCAGCACCAGCAAGCTGATCCCGTCCAGCGGCCATATGGCCGGTATCTACAACCGCACGGACTCAGAACGCGGCGTGCACAAAGCGCCCGCCAATGAGATCGTACGCGGTGCGATCGATCTAGAGCTGCGGTTGAGCAAGGGCGAACAGGACACCCTGAACCCCATCGGCGTCAACTGCATCCGTACCTTCCCGGGCCGCGGGATCCGTGTCTGGGGCGGTCGTACCCTGAGCAGCGATGGTTCCTGGCGCTACATCAACGTCCGGCGACTCTTCATCATGGCGGAGGCCTCGATGGACACCGGGCTGCAGTGGGTGGTCTTCGAGCCCAACGACCGGATGCTCTGGGCGCGCGTGCGCCGGGATGTCATGTCCTTCCTACGCACCGTCTGGCTCAGTGGCGCCCTCTTCGGCAGCACGCCGGATGAGGCCTTCTACGTCAAGTGCGATGATGAACTCAACCCACCGGAGATCCGAGACCTGGGTCAGCTAATCATCGAGGTCGGCATGGCCCCGGTGAAGCCGGCGGAGTTCGTTATCTTCCGTATCAGCCAGTGGGCCGGCCCTAGCGCCGAAGCATAAAGCAATCCGCATTGCTTGAAAGGAGAGCACAATGCCTGAGGAAAATCCCCTTGTAGGTTTTCACTTCGCAGTTGAAGTCCAGGGCGTGGTCACGGGCTTCTTTACCGAATGCACTGGGCTGGGTTCGGAGCACGAGGTAATCGAGCACAAAGTCGTGACCGAGCAGGGCCAGGAAGTCGTGATGAAGATCCCGGGACGTCTCAAGTGGGAGAACATCACCCTGAAGCGCGGCATCACCAGCGCTATGGACATCTGGGATTGGCGCAAACAGGTCGAAGATGGCCAAGTGGCGGAAGCACGTCATGATGGCTCCATCACAATGTTCGACCAGGAGCTCAATCCCGTCGCACGTTGGGAGTTCCAGAACGCCTGGCCTGTGAAGGTCACCGGGCCACAGCCAAAGTCGGACAGTAATGAGATCGGTATCGAGGAACTGACCCTCGCGCACGAGTACATTAGCCGGGTGGACATATAGCCATCGTAGACAGGTGAGGGGGCGGGCTGCCATAGCTGAGCCCGCCCCTTACCTTCGTCTGCCCTGTACACACGCATCTTGAGGTGGTATGAACGCGCACACTGAGGTCGAATTCTCCCTTCCCCACGGCTACGTGGTGGGGGATGGCAACACCTATCGCCACGGGCGGATGCGGATGGCGACCGCGTTGGATGAGGTCGAGTCCGTTGCACATCCCCGCGTGCAGGCCAACGAGGCGTATCTGCCCATCGTGCTGCTGAGCCGCGTGATCACGCAGCTCGGGAGTCTCAACGCGATCACCACGCAGGTGATGGAGAGACTCTTCGCAGCCGACATCGCCTACCTCGAAGATCTCTACATCCAGCTCAACAGCTATGACGGCGTCGTCGTCCAAACGAGGTGTCCGCACTGCAACTCGGAATTCAGCCTGAGAATCATCCCCTCACCCGAAGGAGAGTAAACATGCCTGCACCCGAAGAGGATCGCCGCGCACTAAGGCAGCCGGATCGCATTGCTCGGCCGCAGGCTCTGCCCGATGACCTGATCAAGAAGGTCACCGACAAGGTCTACGCAATGCTGATGCAGGATCTCAGAATCGAACGGGAGCGCCACCCACCCTCATCAAAGGGGATGGCCGGTAGAGGAGGCTGGTAAGTGGCTGAGAACCAGATGCGAGGGACAGTCAACGCGGCCTTCCGGTTCGTGGTTTCTGTCGACGGTGAAGGCCTGGCCGCCTTCACTGAATGCACCCTGCCGACTGTGGAGTGGGAGGTGCAGCAGGTCAAGGAGGGCGGCCTCAACACCTTTGTGCACCAGCTACCGGGACAGCGAAAGCCCAGCACGGTGCAGTTGAAGAACGGCGTTGGCCAGACCACGCTGCTGGACTGGTATATGGAGTCCATGGGCGGCACAACCCCGCGGAAGACCGTCACCATCAGCCTATTGAACGCGGAAAAGGAACCGGTGATCACCTGGCATCTTGATAGGGCCTTTCCGACCAAATGGCAAGGGCCGCAGCTCAAGTCCGACGCACAGACAGTCGCCATACAGACATTGGAGTTGGCATGCGGTGAAGTCACCGCATCGTATGAGTAACCGAGAGCACGAGTTCTCACACCATGGCTATCAGACCGACGCTCGGCCGGAATAACAGGTTGGTGCGGCGCATCACGCGGCACCGCAGTGTCACGACGCTGTTCCCAACAGCGCCTGCAGGCCACGCAGTGCCGGTGGGCACGGCGTGGCCGACCGGCGCGGCTTCAAGAGCCGCGCGTAGCGATCAGGCCTCTACGGCAGATCCCGGCTATATTGCCGTGGTCATTCATCCGGCGGCGAACACAATACCCACGGCTGTAATAGCCGCGGTGCCCGAGATACAGGTTGCCCGGGGCCCGGTCGCAACGCCCACATGGGCAGCCCCGAGCGAACCGCCACGCGCTATCCGCTCCGGCCCAACGCCGATTGGCGACGTAGCTCAACCGCAATCCCCGGCGGCGGCACGCGTGACACCGGTCGCGGCACCAGCACCTGGGCTACAAACCACCCACAGCGTGATTGTTGCCTCATCACTGGCACCGCAGACCCCCACGCCGCAGCCGGCCGCTCCTGCGGTCGACGACGGAGGAGACACAACACTCACCGATCAGGTCTGGCGCAGACTCCAGACGATCTTCCAGCGTCATCAGACGCGGACATCGCCCGAGGCCGTGGCCGAGGCGGAGGCAGCAACCAAGCCCAAGGCAACAACCGAGGCAGATTCTTCGTCGCCAGTAGCCCCCGCCGCGCCAATAGCGGAAGGTAAAGCGGACGCACCATCAGCATCTGTGGCCACGGCCACATCCGCGGCCACCGGCACCCCAAGCGGTCCTGTGCAGCGGATGCCGGACACAGCCGTCGCCGCGCAAGCCACGCGCGTGACGGACAACGCCGCCGGGACCACGGCTCAGGCCACAGCCCTGCCCAATGTTGAAGCATCGCAGGGGCCCGCGGCTCGGCAAGTACGCCGCCCCGGGATCATCGAGATGGCGCACACGGCAGATCCCCCGGTCACAGACATGGATGCCGGGTTGCCGGCCGAGGTCAATGAGGGAGTGCAGAGCACACCGGCTGCGACGGCAGGCCCCCCATTGGCGGCACTGGACCGGAGCACTGAACCATCCGCGCAGCCCGCCGCACAGCACTTGGATGATGCAGGCTCAGCCCGACCCGCGGAGACCGCGATGAGCGCCGCAACAGAGGCACCCGCGCCCCCGGCTGCGGCCGAACCCGCGCGGATCGCCCCTGCTGGCCCCGCTGAGCCGGGCGGCCTCGCTGAGCCGCTGACCCTACTCGAGGCCGGGCCAACGCTGCCGTCCGCACCGATTGAGCATGCCGCAGCACCTGCACAGCTGGCCCCACCGGAGCAGGCTGAGGGGTCGACCCGACCGGCGCCAGTACAGGCACGCGCGCAACCTGTCACCGAGATCCGGGTTCCGGCGCCGGAAGCCACGGCACCTGAAATCGCAGCGTCGCCTGCAGTCACACCACAGATCACCCCGCCCCTGCAGGACGTCTGGGCTGTTCAGCGGCTGCCGGAACGCGTCCGCACAGTATCCGGCGCCGCCGCCGCTCCGCCTGCAGATCGTGACCGGCGACTACCCCGGACCGCACCAGGGCCGATTGCGGGCCCAATTGCCGACGTTTTGGGTCGGGTCCCAGCCGGGCGCCCCACCCAATCCACTATTGAGATCATCCCGCCACGGCGGCCACGTCCGCCGCAGCGACCCCGCCCGGTGCGCGCACAGCTGCCAACGACCATGCTCGTGGCTGAGACCGTGGCAGTGCCGAAACCGGCGCTATCGGCGCAGGAGACAGCACAACCAACGATGCCACCCGCACGCGCCACAGCGGCACCGCAGACGCTGCCGGCACGGATGCCGGCGGCACGGATGCCGGCGGCCCCGGAGGCCGTCGGTGTGCCCTCCGGGGAGGGCGCGCCCACGGCACCACGAATGGTCGAGACCGAGATCGGCGCACTGCCGGCGGATCTATGGGAGCTTATCGGCGAGACGCCACCCGCGCCACAGGGCGTGCCGCGCAGCGTCCCAGCTGAGCCGCACGCACCGACAACCAAACCGGCACCCGTGCCTGCGGCACGAAGGCAGCCTCCAGGACCAGGGCCGACGCTCCAACGGTCGGCCATCTCCACCACGGCGCAGGCGCCGGCAAGTGCAACCGCAACACAGCAAGGCGATCCGGTGCAGACCGCCACCCAACAGGCCCCGCCTTCTGAGACGGCAGCTTCCGAGCCGGCACCATCAGAGACCGGCGCCGTGGCCGCGTCGGAGATAGAGGCTACCGGTGAGCCCGAGGTGGACGTCGACCAACTGGCCCACCGAGTCTACGCTGACATCAAGCGACGGTTGACCGTCGAGTGGGAACGCACCCGGCGCTTTTGAGCGCCCAGCTGCATAGGAGCAGGCTATGCCCAACACACGCAGTAACTTGCAGGCAGCGCGCATTTACGAGGCGACCTCCTCCGGCGAGGAAAAGGGCGGCGGGGTCGCCGTGAGCTGCATGTTCAATCCATTCGAGTACACCGTCTCGAAGACCAATACCTACAAAGAGGAATCGAGGAATCGGTCGGATGTCCCGAGCTTCGAGTTCGAGAAAGCCGGCCCGCAGACGCTGAAGCTGACGTTGTTGTTCGACACGTACGAGGATGACACAGATGTCAGCTTGGAAACCAACAAGCTCTGGAAGCTGATGGAATCGAAGACGCGGCGCGAGGGCAACCGCACCAAGAAAGTCCCACCGCCGGAAGTCGCGTTCGAGTGGGGCGTCTTCCGGTTCGTCGCTGTGATCACCAATATGACTCAGAAGTTCACGCTCTTCAAGCCGGACGGGACGCCGGTGCGAGCCGATGTCGAGGTGACCTTCACCCAGCACAAGGACGTCAACGACTATCCCAACCAGAACCCCACCTCCGGTGGCGGCGACATCGAGAGGGTCTGGCGCATCATCGCCGGCGACCGCATCGACACCATCGCCTTCGCCGTATATGGCGACGCGACCCGCTGGCGCGCCATCGCCGAATACAACCAGCTGGACAACCCGCTGACCCTGAAGTCCGGCCGGCAGCTGATTATCCCGATGGACTGAGACCTGGACTATGCCTGAACAGTCTGAACTCGCCAGTCAAATACGCATCAAGATCAACGGAACGGAGGCACAGCCTGACGTGATGCGGAACGTTGTCTCCGTCGAGGTAGACCAGCACGCCTATCTGCCCGGGATGTTCGTGATCCGGCTGCAGGACCCCGATTTCGAGCTGATGGACGGTGGCCCGTTCGATCTGACCAAGGAGATCGAGATCAGCGCGCAGACGACCGACGGCGAGTGGTCCGATCTCATCAAGGGCGAGATCACGGCCCTGGAGCCGGAGTTTCAGGAGGGTATGATCGCCCGATTGGCGGTCAGAGGCTACGACAAGTCACACCGGCTCTACCGTGAGACCAAGAGCCGGGCTCACCTGAACAAGAAAGACAGCGACCTGGCCACGGAGATCGCGCAGGGCGCCGGTCTGCAGGCCGATGTCGAGAGCACCAGCACAGTCTATGACCACATTTTCCAGCACAATCAAACTGATCTGGCGTTTCTCAGACAGCGTGCGTGGCGTATCGGATACGAATGCTACGTAGACGACGGCAAGCTGATCTTCCGCAAACCCAGCGCGAGGGAGTCCGCCGCCACGCTGGCGTGGGGTGACACCTTGCTCTCATTCTACCCGCGGATGAACTTGGCCGAGCAGGTGGACGAGGTCATCGTCCGCGGCTGGTCGGTTGACGAAAAGAATGCCGTCGTCGGGCGCGCCCAGCAGGGCGCCCTCTACCCTCAGATACAGGAATCGCAGGATGGCGCCTCGTGGGCGAGCGCGTTCGGCAGCGGCAAGCAGATCATCGTGGATCAGAACGTGAGCAGCCAGGCGGAGGCAAACACGCTCGCCGCGGCGCGGCTCGACGAGATCAGTGGGGCCTTTGTCCAGGCCGAGGGCGAGGCGCTCCGCCGGCCTGAAATTCGCGCGGGTAAAGCCGTCACCCTGGAGGGTCTGGGGGAACGGTTCAGCGGCACTTATCTGGTCACCAACGCCCGCCACGCGTACACACCTGAGGGGCTGAAGACGACATTCAGCGTCAAGGGCACCCGCACCGGGCTCCTGCTTGAAGCGATGCGGGGCCGCAACGTGGCGGCGCAGTATCCGGGCGTGGTTCCCGCCGTAGTTACGAACGCGGACGACCCCCAGAACTTGGGGCGCGTGAAGTTGCAGTTTCCGTGGATGTCCGAAGATGCCGAGAGCAATTGGACGCGCGTGGTCGGTGCCGGCGCCGGGCCGGATGCCGGATTTCTGATCGTTCCCGAGGTCGGGGATGAGGTCTTGGTTGCCTTTGAGCAGGGCAGCTTCAACCGGCCCTATGTCCTGGGTGGGCTCTGGAATGGCCAGCAAGCGCTGCCACCGACCGCCGCTTCGGGCAACGAGAAGCCGCTGGTCAGAAGTTGGCACTCGCGCACGGGGCACCATATCACGGTCTACGATAACGCAGACAACAAGATTGAGATCATCACCAGCGGCGGACAGATGCTCGTCCTGGACGATGCCAACCAGAACATCACCATCACCAGCAGCTCGGGGATGACGCTGGCCTTCGACGATGGCGGGGGCAAATTCAGCATCGAGGGCAATCAGATTGAGATCAAGGCCAGCGGCAGCCTCAAGATCGAGGCCGGCGCCAACATCGACCTACAGGCAGGCGGACAGGTGAACGTGACAGGCGCTATGATCAATCTTAACTGAGCGGTCAGCGTTCAGCTTTCAGCGATCAGCGAGACAACAGCAGTAGGCAGTAGGGAGTAAGCAGTACGTGTCCGTCTGCTACTTCGTACTCCCTACTCCCTACTACTGATAGCTGATGGCTGATAGCTGATAGCTGATAGCTGATAGCTGAATACTACACAATTGGAGCACAACGCAACATGGGACAACCAGCTGTGAAACAGGGCGACCAGATAATCACCGTGGACATGCACATCGTGATGGTACCATCGCCGGGGGGGCCGGTACCGACACCCCTGCCCCATCCGTTCGTGGGCATCATCGACGGCAATCTGAGCACCAACGTGAAGATCATGAACATGCCCGCCGCCACAGTCGGGAGCACGGCGACCAACACACCGCCGCACTTTCCCACGCCGCCGGGCACCGTCTTCCAGGTGCCGCCCACCAATCGCGGCACGATTATGATGGGCAGCGGCACCGTGATGATTAACGGGAAACCCGCGGCGCGATTGGGTGACCAGGCGCAGACGTGCGCCGAACCCGTGCCGAATATGTCCGCGAGCGTTGTCGCGGCCGGCACGGTTGTGATCGGAGGGTAGACAGAACCATGCCACAGGAGATCATCGGCCGCGGATGGGCCTTTCCTCCCCACATCGGCCCGCAGGGCGGTATCGCGCTGACGCACGAGCGCAATGAGATTGATCAGGCGATCCACATCATCCTCTCGACCTCGCCCGGCGAGCGTGTTATGCGGCCCACCTTCGGGTGCCGGCTGCACGATATCGTCTTCGATCCTAACAACAGCCACACGGCAGCCCGGGCGCGGCGTTACGTGGAGGAGGCCCTGGGGATGTGGGAGCCGCGCATCAGCGTCGTTCGGGTCGACGTACATCACGACACAGACCAAGCCAATTGCCTGATCGTCGAAATCCACTACGAGGTCAAGGCCACACACGACCAGCGCAGCCTGGTCTATCCCTTCTACCTGATCCCGGATCAGGCCTGATCCCGGATCATGCCTAATCGCGGATCAGGCGTAATCCAGGATCAGGCATGATCCCTGAGGAATAGTAGGAAGACGGAGGCCAGAATGGCATTACCCAAACCCAAATTGGATGACCGGCAGTTCCAGGATATCGTCGATGAGGCCAAGAAGCGTATTCCTCATTACAGCAAGGAATGGACCGATCACAACGTCAGCGATCCGGGTGTCACCCTGATCGAGCTCTTTGCCTGGATGACGGACATCCTGCTGTACCGGCTCAACCAGGTGCCGGACCGCCACTACATCGAGTTCATGGAGATGTTGGGGATCACTCTGCGCGAGCCGGTGCCGGCAAAGGCCCCGGTCACCTTCTGGCTCTCACAGCCTCAGGAGGCCCCGGTGGTCATCCCCGCGGGCACCGAAGTCGCCAGCACGCAGACGGAGACCGAGACCTCTATCGTCTTCACCACCGACGGAGACCTCCGCGTCGTCCCTCCCCGGCTGCTCAAGGTACTGTCGCGGGCCCACGCCCGCGGCTCCGGCGACGCCCGGTACCGGGAGCAGAATCTGCGCCGGCTGGAGACCGGATTCGGCGGCTTCGAGGTCTTCTCCTCGGTGCCCCAGGTCGACGACGCCCTCTACTTCGATTTTGAGAACGACCTGAGTCATCATATCCTGGGCTTCCAGATGGACTTCGATCCGGCAGGTGGCGCGGGCGTCGACCCCACACTGCCCCCCTATATTTGGGAGGCCTCGACCGGCGATGCCAAGGACCGTTGGGAGACCTGCGACGTGGAGATAGACACCACACGGAGTATGAACGTGGCGGGACGTATCAGGATTCATCTCCCCAAGATGGGCACGTACGACTTTGGTCAAGGCAACAACTATTGGGTGCGAGTGCGGATCAAAGAGATCTCAGCCCACGAGCGGCACGAAGGTATGCAGTCGTATGAGAAGACGCCGGTGCTGCGCCAGGCTCGGGTCGCCACATGGGGCGGCACCGCCCCCGCGACCCACGCACAACTGGTAACCAACGAGTTCCTGGGCCAGAGCGACGGCACCCCGGGCCAACGGCTCGAACTCCAGTTCAAGCCGGTTCTGGAGCGCCTGCCGGGCGAGACGCTCGTGGTTCAGATCGACGGACGCCCACAGCAGATATGGATCGAGGCCCCGGACTTCGCCGATTCCGACGCCGGCGCCCCCCACTACACGCTGGACAGCATCACCGGCGAGGTGCGGCTGGGGCCGGCAGTGCGACAGCCCGACGGGACTATGAAACTCTATGGTGCCATCCCACCGCGCCATACCAACCTGATCTTCAAGCGCTACCGCTATGGCGGGGGGCAAGAGGGTAACGTGCAGGCCGGCGTGCTCAACACGCTCAAGACCGCGATCCCGTTCATCGCCAGGGTCAACAACCGTTCGTCCGCGTGGGGCGGGCTGGACGCCGAGTCCCTGGAGTCGGCGATGATGCGCGTGCCGGCGCTGCTGCGCTCGCGCGAGCGCGCCGTCACCGAATCCGACTTCGAGTTCCTGGCCACGCAGGCGCGACCGGCCGCGATCGGCCGGGTCCGTTGTCTACAGCCCAGACCCTCGCAGGCCGGCAGGGTCGCACCGGGCCAGGTTTATGTTTTGGTCATTCCCCGAGTGGCTCACCCTGAGGGTTACCTGGAGCCGGACCAACTGGCGCTGAACCCGGATGATGTGACTGCCCTAGCCGAGTACCTTGACGAGCGCCGCTTGCTGACCACGCGGCTGGACATCCGTCCACCCGCCTATTATTGGGTCGCATGCCGCGTTCAACTGCGTGCCGCGCCCGGCGTCGACCAAGCCACCGTTGAGGCGGAGGCGCTGAGCCGCCTCTACCGCTTCATCAATCCGCTCACGGGCGGGGCGGACGGCAAGGGGTGGCCCTTTGGCCGGGACCTCTTTGTCTCGGATGTATACCAGTGTCTACAAGGCATGCCCAACATCCTGTTCATCCGCGGTGTCCAGATGCGCGCCGCCCGTGCAGGTGGGCCGGGCCAAGGTGAGCCGGTGGAGTCCGTCGAGGTCATCGCTCACGGCGTGGCAGCCTCGGGCAACCACGAGGTCGAGTTTGTCTAAGCCGCCACCGCGGCCCAGCCGCGGCAGCCTAGCCGCGGAGTGAGGCACGGCACCTATGAATCCTAGCCAGATGTTCCAGCTCCAAATCACGGACGCGGATGGGAACCAGCGCGTGATCCCACTGCCGGCCACGACATCGATCGGCCGTCAGGTGGGTAACGACCTGCTTCTGGACGATCAGCGCATCTCACGTCAGCACGCGACGATCGAGTGCAGCGACGAGGCCTGCCATATCACCGATCTGGGTAGCTCCAACGGCACCACCGTGGACGAAGAACGCCTGCACCCAAACGTGCCGGTGCAGCTCAAGCCGGGATCCGTGGTCAGAGTCGGGTCGTTTGAGCTGCTACTCAGGTCCGTCCCGGCGCCGGAACCCGATGTAGTGCAAGCTGTTAGCTTGCAGCCTGACGCGGGCGCCGACGTAGTCGCGGTCGCAGTCCCCCCCATTGAGGCCGCGGTTCCCCCCCCCACGCCCCCGCGTCCCTCCGCCCCACCGCCGCCCACCGCACCCGGGGGCACGCCCGCAGGCATGATCCCACCCGGTCTCACGCTCGAGAGCCGCCGGCTGATAAACTACTTGCCCGGCATCTACCACACGGAGTTCATGGCCCGCTTCCTGGGTATCTTCGAGGCCATCCTGACGCCTATCGAGTGGAACATCGACAACTTCGATCTCTACCTCGACCCTGCCACCGCCCCAAGGGATTTCATCCCGTGGCTGGCGAATTGGTTCGACATCGCCTTCGATCCCTCGTGGACCGAGGCTCAGCGACGGCACCTATTGAAAGAGGCCCACAGCATCTATGCACGACGCGGGACGAGGTGGGCATTGAGCCGCGTCCTCGAGATCTACACCGGGCAAACCCCGACCATTATCGATACTGATCCCGACCTGGAGCCCTTTACCTTCAAGGTCAATCTGCCCGCGGTTGCGGCAGGATTGGAGCGCGAGATGATCGAGCGCCTGATCGACGCCCACAAACCCGCGCATACCCTATACACGTTGGAATTCCAGCCCTGAGAATCTAAGGAGAAAGTCGCATGGAGCGATTAGTAGGCCAGACGCTTAGCCGCTACAAGATCACCGACCTCTTGGGTGAGGGAGGCATGGGTGCAGTCTTCAAGGCTCGGGACGTCACCCTGCAGCGTGACGTCGCCATCAAGATTATGCACCCCCACATGGCCAGCCAGCCCAACTTCCGTGCGCGCTTCCTCCAGGAAGCGCGCACCGCCGCGCGACTCGATCACCCCGGCATCGTCCAGGTCTACGACTTTGGTCAGGAACACTCTTTGCTCTTTATCGTGATGAACTTCATCCGTGGGACCAACCTCCGGCAGATGTTGGAGGATCTGAGGGCCCAGGGAAAGTGGATCCCCCTGAATGAAGCCGCGCAGGTCATCCGTCAGGTCTCGCTGGCTATGCACTATGCACATCTTCAGGGCGTCCTGCACCGCGACCTGAAGCCCAGCAACATCATGATCGAGCCGGATCCCGCCAACGGGCTGGCCTACCGGCCCGTTCTGACGGATCTGGGCCTGGCACGGCTGATGGAGGGGCAGCGCATCACCCGGGCCGGCACGTCGATGGGCACCCCCACCTATATGTCGCCCGAACAGGCGATGGGTGAGGAGACCGATGCGCGGAGCGACGTCTACGCCCTGGGCATTATGCTGTACGAGCTGTGCGTGGGGCGCCCGCCCTTCCCTATCAAGACCCTCTCCGAGGCCATCCGCTATCACACGAAGGAGACCCCGCCGCGGCCCAGGGAGATCCGGGCGGACCTGCCGGCCAACCTCGAGCAGGTCATCCTCAAAGCGATCGCCAAGGATCCGGCCCAGCGTTGGCCCAATGCCGAAGCCTTCGCACAGGCCCTGGCCGCCCTGGATCAGGAAGTCACAGATGTAGCCGGCACGCCGACCGCGCTTGGGACCAGCGTCAGTCTGATGACCCAGTACCAAAAGAGCCTCACGCAGCCGCGTGGGGTCTCGGTGCTCAAAGAATTTGCCACGCCCAGCGGAAACGGCGACACCGTCCAGGCACGGCTGCCCGACGGCTCCACAGCAGAGGCGCAATTCGTCGACAACACGATCACCATCGGTCGCGCCGAGGATAACGACCTCGCCCTCCAGACCACTAACGTCTCGCGCCACCACGCCCGCATCGACTATGAGGGCGGCACCTACCGTGTGGTCGACCTGGACAGCACCAACGGCACGTACATCGGCAATGCCAAGCTGCTGCCCGGCGTGCCCGAGACGTGGACGCCGGAGCAGCCCCTGCGTGTGGGTGACGCCTGGCTACGCCTTGTCGTGAGTGACGATCGCGTGTCAACGTCGCGGCTCGCCGGTGCGGGGACTGCGGCAGCCGCAACCGGCGCGACGCGCATCGATCGGAGTGTGGTCAGGACCAGCACCGGCGAAGGCCGGGTCGGCGTGGTGATGGACGAGACCCAGCTCTCCGTAGCACCCGGAGAACGTGCCGTCAGCTCGATCGTGATCCTCAACCAGGGCGCCATCGTCGACCACTTCCAGGTTGCCATCGACGGCATCCCTGCCGACTGGGCCGACCTGCCGCCCGTCGTGCAGCTGATGCCGGGTGAGCAGCAAGAGGTCACGTTTACACTGCATCCGCCGCGGACCCCGGCCAGCAGGGCCGGACGCTATCACCTGACCGTGCACGTGATCAGCCGGGACGTCCCCGGCCAGTTTGTGGAGGTCAAAGCCGCCCTAACAGTGGCCGCATACAGCCAGTTCCAGAGCAGCGTGCACCCGCAGAAGGTGCGCGCAGGCAAATCCACCCGGGTCACCGTCCGCAACGACGGCAACTTCCCGGACACGTACACGGCGACCGGCAGCGACCGCGGAAACGAACTGGCCTTTGATCCACCGCGTGCCCAACTCAAGGTACCGCAGGGCGGGACGGCCTCCGCGGAACTGAGCGCCAAGCCGCACAAGCGGCCCTTCATCGGTGGGACAAAGAACCATCCCTTCAACATAGAGATCAACTCCACTGAGGGCACCACACAACAACACGCCGGCGAGGTCGTCAGCCGCGGCATCATCCCTCCGTGGGTACCGCCGCTGCTGATCGGCATCCTGCTGATCGCGTGTATTGCCCTCGCCGCCTTCCTCTCGCGCGCGCCGGTAATCGAGCTCGCGGAGATCGAGCCAACGAGTCCCATCGCCGGGGAGCCGGTGACCATCCGCTGGCGCGTCAACAATGCCCGCCGGATTGAGCTACGTCCCTTCGGCATCGAACTCGACCCCGATGTCGGCGAATACACCTTCGAGGGCGGCTTCGCCGACACAACCACGGTCAGTCTCGTCGCGTTCGGCCTGATCCGCTCGACGCAGGAGACGTTGGCGATCAGCGTGGAGATCCCCGTAGTTGAGGTAGAGACCCCCGTGGTCAACGAGTGGTCGGTCTTCCCCACAGAGATCACGCAAGGTCAGGAAGTCACCATCCGGTGGAGTGTCAGCAACGCCGAGAGTGTCAAGGTACAGCCCTTTGGCACCGTCGACAGCAGCGGCGAGCGCACAGACACACCACAGCAGACGGAGACCTACACGCTGATCGCGACGAATCAGGGAAAGAACGTCGAGCAGTCGCAGCGGGTCGCAGTCGCCACACCGTCACCTGACGCTCCGGAGATTACCTCCTTCACCGTCAGTCCGTCCACCGTCGTGGAGGGCGTGAACACTACCATCCAACTCACGTGGGAGACCGAGAAAGCCGATACCGTCACCATCGAGCCGGGTCTGGGGCCGGTCGGCCTCACCGGCAGCCGTGACGTGCCCATCCCGGTCAATGACACGATCTACACACTGGTAGCCAAAGGCCCCGGCGGCGAGATTCCGGCCCAGGTCCAGGTGATGGTAGAGCAGCAGCGCTGCTTCACGGCATCGGGCGGTCTGAACCTCCGTTCGGGCCCCGGCACGGTCTACGATCCGCCGATTGCATCACTGCCTGCGGGCACCGAGGTGAAGCCGCTGGCCTACAGCGCCGTGGGCTATCCCGACGACCAATGGGTCAAGGTACAGGTCGTGGGTTCCGGCGAAGAGGGCTGGGTCGCCAGCTCCTTCCTGGCCGACTGCAACGTCGACGTCACCGGGCTGGGCGGCGGCGAGATCCCGCCCACCCCCGCGCCGGCGTTCACCGTCAACAATGTGCAGGCCAAGGTAACCCCCGAGACCTTCAGCGGGCCGTGCCCCAAGCAATTCGACTTCACCGCCGACATCACGGTCAACGGCGTCGGCACCGTCGAATACGCCTGGGAACGCAGCGATGGTGGAGCCGTGGCCTCACAGACCGTCAACTTTGCCGCCGCCGGGACCAAGAGCGTCAACACGAGTTGGTCACTGAGCTCGGAGGGAGAGAAGTGGATGCGCCTCCGGATCACCGCCCCCGACGCGCTCGTCTCCAATCAGGCGGCCTTCGAGCTGGAGTGCCTCAGCGAAGCCGCTTACATCTACAACACCGATCTGACGCTTGCGCAGCAATACAAACAGCTGCTGGACCCCGACGGGTTTGCCTTGGACTTCGTCTCGATGAGCATGATCCTGGCGGTGAACTTCGATCCATACAAGCTGATCCTGATCGGGCCGGACACGGGTTCAGGCAGCAGTTGGGGTGACGCCGCAGGTACGCAAGCGCAGAAACTCGAAGATACCAATATATCGATCGTCGGCCTCGGTAGGGGAGGCTCTGCATTCTTCGATGAGCTCGGCTACCCCATCGGCTGGGGACAGGGGTGGGTCGGTTCCGGGCGCGATGTCTACGCATCAAACACCGACGACTCGGTATGGAACGACCCCAACGACATCAGCATACCGGGCAGCCGCATCGTTCAGCTCTACAACAGCGACAGCAGCTTCGTCGCCATTTACTACCCCGACCCGATCGCCGGCATCATAGGCATCGGCCGCCAGAGCAACAACGCTACGCACTACCAGATCATCGAGAAGGATGTGCAGCGTATCCTCTGGGGGTTCGACGCCGGCCCGCAAGCGATGACATCAACTGGAAAGCAGGTCTTCGTCAACACGGCGAGGAGTGCTATGGAGCGACGGTTCTTCCTCATCCAACCGGTGCTGATTGACCCGCCGATACTCCAGTTGAACCCCTAGGCAGTCGTGGTATACTGGTGCACGAAAGGACAGAGATTAGCCTATGATTACGCTAAATGCAGGTGAATCGCTCTTGGTGATCCCGGGCGTCATCTCGTTCACGAACGCGCACCGTTTCTAGCGGTGCGCCCCTTCAGATTGGCGATCTGAATCGCTGGCCGTCGACAAGTCTCATTCGTCGACAGGTCTATAAGGAAACATCGAGCCGTGGGCGCGCTCGCGCCTGCGGCTTTTCCTTTGGACCGACCCTGCACGTCATCTCCTGAATAGCCGCGGTGCGATCCCCCGGCACCAGCACACAGGAGGTCCTAACTATGAGTGCAGTCCAGGTACATCTTGACCGGGTCCGGTTTCACCACACCGCGGAGCTGATCCTCGACAGCGTCAGCTGGGAGATCCAGGCAGGCCAGAAGATCGGCCTCGTCGGCCCGAACGGCGCCGGCAAGTCCACGCTCCTGCAGCTGATCACCGGCGAACTGCAGCCGGACAGCGGCACCATCATCCGGCACCAGACGCGCATCGGCTATCTGCCGCAGGCACCCGACTTCACACCGGGCAACACCGTGTGGGATGTCGTCCTGGAAGCCAGCACCGAGATCCACCACATCGAGGCCCAAATGCTCAAGCTGGAAGCGCGCATGGGCGACCCGGCGGTCTACAATGACGCCGTCGCCTTCGAGCGCGTCCTGGCGGCCCACACACGTGAACAAGAGGCCTTCGAAAAACACGGCGGCTACCGCTACGAAAGCCGCTGCCGACAGGCGCTGCAGACCGTGGGCTTTGCCGAGGGAGACCTCCAACTCCCCGTCGACGTCCTCTCCGGCGGGCAGAAGAAGATGCTGGGGCTGGCCAAGCTGCTGACCACCGACTGTGACCTGCTGCTCCTGGACGAGCCCGATAACCACCTGGATCTGGTCGGCAAGGCGCGGATCGAGCACTTCATCAACACCTTCCCGGGCACCGTGGTCATCGTCTCACACGACCGGTATCTCCTCGACGAGACCGTCACCCGGATCGCCGAAGTCGAGGATCATAGGCTGACGCTCTACCTGGGCAACTACTCAGCCTACTCAACCGAGAAACAGCTCCGCCTCCTCAAGCAGCAGCAGGCCTACACGGCCCAGAGGAAGGAAATCAAGCGCATTGAGGAGGCCATCGCGCGCTTTGAGTACTGGGCCGGCATCGTCGTCAACGAGCGCCACATCCGCCAGGCACGGTCGCGCGAAAAGATGCTGGATCGCATGGACAAGATCGACAAACCCATCTTGGAGCGGGAGAAGATGGGCCTGAGCCTCGATGGCTGGCGCGGCTCCAACAAGGTACTGGAGATCAACGGGCTGGCCAAGGCCTTCGGCGACGACCTGATCCTGCTGGGTCTCAATCTGCTGATCTGGCGCGGGGAACGCGTGGGCCTTCTGGGCGCCAACGGATCGGGCAAGAGCGTGCTCTTCCGCTGCATTATGGGGCAAGAACAGCCCACCTCAGGCGTCATCAAGATCGGTCCCAGCATCAGCATCGGTACCTATGCCCAGGAGCATGAGACGCTGGACCCGAAGCGCACGCTGATTGAGGAGATCTGGGACGCCAAGTCCATGTCCGAGCACGCAGCGGTCAACTTCCTGCGGCGCTTCCTCTTCCCCTACCGCCGTACGCGGGACACCGTGTCGACGCTCTCGGGCGGCGAGCGCAGCCGACTGCAGCTGGCCAAGCTGATGCTCTCCGGGGCGAACTTCCTGCTCCTCGACGAGCCCACCAATAACCTGGACCTGCCTTCAAGCGAGGTGCTGGAACAGGCCCTGGACGAGTTCGAGGGCACCGTCCTTGTCATCTCCCACGACCGCTACTTCCTGGACCGCATCGTCACCCGCATCGTCGACCTGGAGGACGGCACCCTCACCGAGTACGCCGGGGACTATACATACTATAAGGAACAACGCAGTTCGTAGTATGTTGTGCAAACTCCCCTTGACGGGGACAAGTTGTTAGTTTGCAACTCGGCGCTGTATGAATCACGGATGACACGGATTTGTGGATTCCACGGATGAAGCACCGTCTTGGACGCTCATGCCTGTGGAGTCCACACACCCGTGCGGTGTAGTGCAGACATTCAGCCGAGGGCTGACCCTTCGGCATGAGCATTTCTGGTTGTCGCTTGACACGCTCCCGTTCTTGCAGGAGCAACCACCCTTGTGTTCTGTTTGCGAAGGAAGCACAATGAATCAAAGAGGTGTGGCCATGCCAAAGGAACAGATGACACAGAAAGACATCATCCTCGATATCCACACCCTGGCCAAGGACATCGAAGCAACACTTGCCTGGCCTTCAGATTCATGGTATCCTCATTGTATATACA
>Ga0114918_10001183_pt1 | contig 23279 bp, 16 predicted proteins | sample LantaG_FD_87015 | JGI IMG/M metagenome (GOLD analysis project Ga0114918, IMG submission 87015) | Deep subsurface microbial communities from Baltic Sea to uncover new lineages of life (NeLLi) - Landsort_02402 metaG | ecosystem: Environmental > Aquatic > Marine > Oceanic > Sediment | place... | reverse complement strand
TGTGTGGTGATATAGGGTGGTACTGATGGGAGGATGGGTGGGTTGTCGGGGATGTGGGGCGAGGGATGGTTGGAGGTGAGATGTACTGTATGAGGTCGTACAAAAAAGGCTAGCGTTTTCAGCCGTCGTCGATCGATCGATCTAGTTCTTCTGTTTCCTTCTTCTCTCTCAATTCCAGCCTTCCCAATAATCTCTCACCGATGACCACGAGCACGCGCTTGATGGCCTCTTTCGTGGCTGCGGAGCCAGTGGCCGGGGCGGACGCCATTCTCGAGGTAGAAAGAGAGAGAGAAGAACAGAACAGAAGAAGAGCAAATGAGTTCTTTTTTTCGCTTTCTTCGACGACGAAAAGCGAAAAGTGTTTTTTTTTTTCAAAACTTCGTGTCGACGAAAGAAAAAAAGCGAATTGGAGCAAATTTCTTTTCGCTCTCTCTCGCCACTCTCTGGTGCTCATCTCGAGCTTGGTTGCACGCCGCCGGGTCGCCGCCGAGCGGCCTGCTCTCTCTCTGCGAGAGAGCGATGGAGGCCGCAAACGCAGCAGCGGCTGCTCCTTTTTCGTCGACGACGACGCCCATGGCCATCGATGGCTCTCTTCCTCCTCCTTCTTCCTCTTCCCCTTCTTCTCCTCCCCTCGGGGCCCCGGCCCTCCGCGGCTTCTTCGACGCCGTCGACTCCGGGCTGCGATTTCTCGAGAAGGAGGCCGCCGAAGCCGAAGCGGCAGCGGCGCTCGACGAGGCCAGGGCGCACCTTGCGCTCGTCGGCGACGGAGCGAAACCGAATCCTGCGACGGCGACGACGCAAGCGGCAGCGGCGGTGACCTCTACTTCTTCTTCTCAGCAACAGAAGAGGTGCTCGCGCCGCGCCCCGGCCCCGAGCTGGGCCTGGGTCGCGGATCATTTGTTGACGCTTGTCCAGCAGTATTCCGGTGGGCTGTCGGAGCCGGTGATGCGGACGTCGCTGTGGCAGGCGTGGAGGCAGCTGGTGAGGAGGTTGAAGTTGAGAAGAGGTTTCGGGTTTCTTTCTTTCTTTCGCTTTCGCTTTTCTTCGTCTCAACCTCGACCTCTCGACCTCTTCGACAACAACAAACAAAAAAAAAAACTTTCTCCAAAAGCCTCCCGACGGAGAGCCGACCCCGCAGCTCCGCTGGACAGCTTTGTCAACTCTGCTCGAGTCCGCCGTCTCCTCCGACCCTGTGCCTCGCTCCGCCACGAGGGGCGCTGACACGATCTGCGTCCGGCTCTCGGGGATCCGGAAAGGAGGAGGAGCAGGAGCAGGAGGAACGACGGCGGCGACGACGATTTCTTCTCGGCCGCCGCTGCTCGAGGTCTCCGACGCCTCGACCCGCGGCTCGACCTGCGAGGCGCTGCTGCATTCTGCGCTCGAAGCGGTTGCTCTCAGGCCCGAGGGAGCGCTGTCTCGGGCCGTCGGCGGTACCTTGAGGATGAGCGGCGTGGTGGCGTGGCGGCCGACGGGGATGAAGATCAGAGAAGAAGAGGAAGCGGAGGAGGAGGCGGAAAGAGAGGCGGAAAGAGAAGGCGATGAAGAGAACAACAACAACGGCGTCGGCGGCGAAGAGAAGGAGATGAAGAAGACGAAGAAGAAAGTAAACAGCAATGTCGTCCGCCCCTTTTTGCTCCCGACGCCCGCCATCTTGCTCGTCGCTCCCGATCTGACCAGGGCTGCCATCCTGGCTGGGAGGGGCGACGGCGCCCCGGCGGCGCTCTTGCCAGTTTCAAAAGTCGCTTCGAGTTCTTCTTCGTCGACTTCGAGTTCCTCCGCCGTCGCCGCGGGCGTCGTCGTCTCCGTGGGTCCCCTGGAGAGGGATTTCAGCTCGGACGCGGCCTCCAGGGCCTCTTCCGGGATCGCCAGGGTGGTCTGGCTCTCCGACGACTTTGACAAGGAGGAGAGAGCAGAGAGAGAAGGAGGAGGGAACGGAGGGGGAGGAGGAAACGAGACGACAGCAGCGATGACTGCAAGGACGCCGCTGCTGCTCCTCGACGCCTTGGCCGCTGCCGGAGAGGCCCTCTCCCCGGGGGAGGTGCTGCTGCTGCCCGGGGCCACGCGCTTGCCTCCCCCTCCTGGTTCCGCCGAAGCGCCGTGCGCCCTGGAGGCGAGGCCGGGGGCACTGCTGGTCGTCGTTCCTTCGAGCTCTTCGAGTTCTTCGAACGGCGATGACGGCGAAAACGACGACGACGAGGGCTTGACTTCAGCTGCTGCTGCTGCTGCTGCTGCTGCTCGCGCTCTCTCTTCCTCGTCGCAGGCAGGCCACAGCCGCCGCCCGCCGTTCGCCTCTCTGCGCCCAGGGGTGTCCCGCGTCGCTCTTGCGGGCACGCTCGTGAGCTCTTCGCTCGTCGCCTCTCGAGAAAGCAGAAGAGCTAGGCAGCAGCAGCAACAGACAAACGCAGGAGGAGCAGCGGCAACGACGAAGGAGCGCGACCTCTGCCTGGTCCTCGACGACGGCTCCGGGGCCACCGTCGAGCTTCTGCTCCCTTTGGCGACGGCCCCAAGGTCCGCCTGGGCGGCGCGAGCCGGAGAGGTCGTCGTGGCGACCGCGGCGAGGGCCTCTGTCGAGAAGAAGGAAGGAAACCGAGGAGGAGCAGGAGCGAGCTCGATCCCTCCTCCCTTCTCGTTCGTCGTCGCCCCCGCGAGCCGCTGCGCCTTCCAGTCCCTGCCCCGCCTGCCCGCGCTGCTGGCCTCTCCTTCGCTGGCCGGGCCGGGGCTCGTCCCCCTGAGCAAGGCGCTGGAATTCCTTAAAGAAGGAGAAGGAGGAGTTGAAAACTCTCGCCGCCGCTGCGCGCTCGTCGACGCCCTCGTCGCAGAGACCCCATCCGTCGCCGTCAGGCGCTCGCACCACAGCTGCGGCAGGCCGCTGCGCAGGTCAGCGCTGGACCCCTCGCTGATGGCGGAGATGATGATGATGATGGACGACGAGGAAGGAGAGGGAGGAGGAGAAGCCTTTTGCGTCTCGCTGGAGAGAAGGAAGAATGACGGCGAGGGAGGAGGTGGTGAAGTTGCTGCTGCTGCTGCTTCTGTTTCCGTTTCCGTTCCTGCTCCTCCGACGACGACAACAGCAGGATCCCTCGTCCTCTCCGTCCCCGCCCCCACCCCCGCGCCCGCCAGAGGCGGAAGCAGCAGCAGCGGCAAGAAGAAGAGGCAGCTACCGGCGACGCCAGCAGCAGCGAACAGAAACGCAAACGCGGCGGCCGACGACGCGGGCTTCCTCTGGAGCTGCGACTTCTGCGGCTGCGACTGCTCCGCCTCTGGCGTCGCTCTCTCCCTCGAGCTCGACCTCAGGCTGAGCAGCAGCAGCAGCAGCGACGGAGAGCAGGTTTTCGCAACCGTCGCGCGCGCGGAGGGCCCCGCCGCGGCGTCGCTGCTCGGCTGCGTGCCCTCCGAGTTCGTCGCCTGGACCCCCAGGCTCAGGGCGGCCAAGGCGGCGGCCCTGGAAGGGAGGAGGGTCAGGGTCGCGCTGATTTCGAGTAGCAGTCCCTCGAGTGCGGTCGTCGACGTCGCCGGGGTGATGGTCCTCGACGACGACGAGGAAGACGATGACGACGACGACGGGAGCGAGAGCGAGTGAGGTAGAAAGAAAAAAGTTCTTTTTTTTTTTTTGCAAATGAAGATAACATTTTTTTCAAAACAAAAGAATTCTTTCTCTCCCCTTTCTTGCCTACTTCTTCTCCTCCTTCTCGTCGTTCGGGTGCGGGAAGAGCTGGTCCACCACGCCGCCTCCCATCACGTTGAAAGGGTCGAGCCTTTTCCTGGCCTCGGCAAACTTGGCGACGTTCCCTTCGCCAAACCTCTCTGCGAGCTGCCTCCTCTTCTCGAGCAGCGGCGCCCTGTCTTCGACGCTGTCGCCGCTTTTATCGATGTAACGCCCAGGCTCCACCTTGGCCCAGTGCTCCGTCGCGCCGTGCCTGGGGCCCAGCTCCCTCTCGACGACCCGGGAGTACTTTTCGAAGGCGGCGTCGACTTTGGCTCGCCACTCTTTACTCGAGGCCTCGTCCTCCGGTAAGTAAAGAATGATCCCTACCCAGCTGTGAAGGGAAGGGCCCTTCGAAGAGGAGCCAGCGGCGTCAGAGACGGGGGAGAGCAGGGAGCGGGAGCCGGCGGTCCAGCGCTGCTCGATCGGGGCGTGCGCAGGGATGAGGTTGCCCGGCCACTTTCCTGCTCCTGCTCCGCCACCGCCGTCGCCGTTCTCCTTCCCGTTGTCGTCTCCTCCCCCTTCGATCCGCGCCAACAGCTCCGCCATGAACTCCATCTCGTTCCCCGACTGCTTTCCCAGCTCCCCGGCGGGCACGGCTGCCTCGAGGACCCACTGGGCCCCAGCGCAGTCGAAGCCGAGCATCTCGTCGGACCACCCGCGCCTTTTGCCCGCTGCTCGTCGCCAGTGCTCCGCCTCTGCCTCGGCGATCCGTTTGACCCATGACGCGTCGAGTGGGGAAGAGGAGAGGAGCCACTGGCGGAGGAGCATCGGGGAGAGGTCTTCGAGTGAATCTTCTGAGGAGGCAGAAGAAGAATCGGAAGAAGAAGAGGAGGAGGAGGAGAAGGCGGCGCGGCGCCTGCGGGCTTCCGGGACAAGGGCCTCGAGCGGCGCACGCGCGCGAGTGGATGCGGAAGCGGCGACGGCAGCAGCCGCTTCTTCGTCTCCTTCCGCTTTCTTCTTCTCCTCCCCCGCTTTCGAAGGCGGCTCCGCCTTGTCCAGCGCCACCACCACGACGGCGTCGGCGTGAGGGATCCACATGAAACGACAGTGGCGGTGCCTTCGGATCAGCTCTTCTTTCCGCCTCACCGCCTCGGCCCTCGTCAGCACAAAGGTCTCTTCCTCGAGCCACGTCAGCGGGTCGCACCGGATCGTCGCCTCGGCCACGGCGCCCAGCGCGCCCAAACCTACACGCGCAAGATAAAAGAGAGAAAGGTTCTCTTCGGTCTCCGTGGTCGCGTCGTCAGAGAGAGTCAAAGTACCTTCTGCCGGCGTGACCAGCTTCAGGCGAGACACGAAGTCGTCGGCGGGGCCGATCGTCGCCCCCGTGCCGTGCACGCCCGCCTGGCAGTAGCCCCCGATGCTCTGCTCGCGGATGGAGGCGTACACGGGGAGCGTCAGCCCCTTTGAGCGTAAAGCGTCGGCGACTGACTGCACTCGAGCCCCACCTTCCACTCGGACCGTCTTGTTGGATTCGTCGATCTCCAGGATTCGGTCAAGCAAGGAGAGAGATATCATCCCCTGCTCTTCGAAGGCGAGGCCGTTGGGGCTGAGGGCAGAGCCGACGCAGCGGACTTTGCGGCGAGGGGAAGAAGGAGAAGAAGAAGGAGAGGACGAAGAAGAAGCTGCTGCTGCTGCTGCTGCTGCTTCCCTGTGAGCTTCGGAGATCATTTTCTCGAGCTCCTCCACGGTTTCCGGCGTGAGCACCGAAGCAGGGCGGACCTCGTGCGTCCCGGACCAGTTGGTGATAGTCTGGCGGTCGTCGTCGTCCTCGGAGTCTTCGGAGACTTCGGAGGAGTCGGAGGAAGCGGAGGTGGTGGAAGGAGCGACGGCGGCGGCAGAAGGAGAAGAGGGAGCAGGAGGAGAAGAGGGCGCTGTTCCCTTGTTCTCCTCCTCTTTCTCTTCGCTCCTGCCCCTGAACACCCATGCTGCGGCTGCGCCACCGGCGAGGAAGGAGGCTGTGAAAGAGAGAGAAGAAGAGGTCGAGGTTGAGGAGGTTGAGAGTTTGGCGGCTAGAATTTTCTCAACGTTCTCTTCTGATCGGAAACGTTCATTCCATGGCGCCCCTTACCTGCTCCCGTCCAAAAGTGGCTCGAGCCGCCGTCGCTGCTCGCTGTCGAAGCTGCCGCGGCGGAGTGGAGCGAGCGTGAGCCGCGGAAAGTCGTGTCGAAGGAGGAGGAGGAGGAAGAGAGGAAGCGGCATCTGCTCGCCATCGATTCGACCGAGGAAGAGGAGGAGCCTCCTCGAGTAAAGCTTAGCGCTTCCGCAGAGGCTGCTGCTGCTGCTGCTCGAGCGGCAGCTGCTGCTGCGGCACGTCGAGACGCGTGCATCCTGAAATTAGAATTGGAGAAGCGCTCCTCTGCTTCTTCTCTCTCCGTGTCGGAGTTCTGAAAAAGGGAGAAATGGAAGAAAGAAAAAACTTCAGAAAATTCTTCACTTTTCGTCGCTCGCTTAGACGGAACCCTTCTCGAAGAGAACCAATCATGCCCTCCACGCTCTCTGCCTACAACACCAGGGACTCGCCCTTCCTCGACCTGGACTCGCTCTTTACGGCCTGGTGCGCCCTGGCGTTGATTCGAGGGAATCAGTTGTCGAAACGAAGGAGAAATCTGCGCGAGAAAAAAAGATCAGACTCGATTGAAATTCGCTTCCCCATCGATCTCAACCTCAAAAACCTCATAACCTCAACCTCAAAACCTCCTCAAAAACAGGGAAGCGCTCAAGCTCCTCCTCCTCTCCCCTCTCATCGTCCCGCGCTGCCTCGGCGCCCTCGCGGCATGCACGTTCCTCGCCTGCATGTCAGCGCTCGCGGCGTGGGACTGGCCGGAAGACACGCCGCTGTCAAAAAAGCGGAGGGCGCTTACCGTCGCGGCGTCGAAGCTCGCCGGCGTCGTCCTCTGGTCGCTGGGCTTTTCGATCAAGGTCCACGGCAGGGAGCACCTGCGGAAGGCGCTGAGGGCCACGGTGGATCGTCCCATTCTGATCTTTAATCACGTGAGGAAAGAGGAGACGAGGTCTTTTCGGTTTTAGGGTTTTTTTTTCCCCCTTCGATCTCACCTCTTCAACTCTCTCTTTCTTCTCCTCCGCCTCAGGTCTCGTGGGCCGACGCCCCGCTCGTCATGTACCTCGCCGCCGCCTCGGGCGTCTCCCGCGCCTCCAACAAGGACATCCCCCTGATCGGGACCTGCATCCGCGCCTTCCAGAACATCTACGTGGAGAGGGCTGGAGAGGAGAAGAAGAAGAAGAAAGCCGAAGAGAGCGAAGAGGTCGAAAACAAAACTCCTTCTTCTTCGACCTCGACCGCCGACGACAACGCTGCCGCTTCGACTTCCACCTCCTCTTCTTCCGGCGTCATCGCGGCCATCCAGGCCCGGGTCAACGGGAACCCGGCCTGGCCCAACCTGATCCTGGCGCCGGAGGGCACGTGCGGCGACGGCAAGTGCCTGCTGAGGTTTCGCACGGGGGCCTTCGTTCCGGGAGCTCCGGTGCTGCCGATCTTGCTGAGATACGAGAACCGTTACTTCAACCCCGCGTGGGGCATCGTGGCCGACGAGAGGATCCACTTCGTACGCGCCCTGTGCCAGTTCCGTAAGAGGATCGACGTGCTCGTGCTTCCCGCGTACTTCCCTTCCGAGGAGGAGAAACGAAACCCGGCGCTGTTTGCGAGCAACGTCCGTCGCGCCTGCGGAGAAGCTCTGGAAGTTCCGTTGAGGGACGACCAGGGCTACGAGGAGTTCGCGGCGCTGCTGAAGGCGCGGGTGAGCGTGAGCGCCGACGGGAGGAGGGTGGTGGCCCCGGAGGGGGTGGTGGACGAGGGGAGCGGGCTTGCGGACCTGACGAAAGTGAGGGAGAGGAGTAAGAGGAAAGGAGCAGAGAAGAAGAAGGACGAGTGAAATAGAAAAAAAAAACGAAAAACCACAAAACTTGTTTTGCTCTCTCTGTTCCTCGTTCTCTCTCTGTCGCGCGCGCGTCAACACGCACACCCCGAGGTACGGGCGTCAGACGTGCTAGTCGCGTGCTTTCGTGTCTCTGCTGCGCTCTGGGAGTTTGGCGGAGGCGCTTTCATAAAGGTGGCGCCGAGTTCGCGGACGCGGCAAAAAAGCGAATTGGAATCGCAATGGCCAAGGAAACGAAACTGCCGCCATGGCTCTCCTTCGTCTTCTTCTTCGCTTCTCTTTTCTCACGCTCTCACCGCTTCTCTTCTCTTTCTTTCTCTACGAAATTACCAACTATAGGTTACCTGAGAGCACCTCCCTCGAGCTTGAGAGTACCGAGCTCGGGAGACTAGAGAGAAGGCGGGAAGAAGTTGCGCATAAACAACATGGTGGAAGCAGCAGCGCAGCAGCAGCAGCATCGACGACGACGCTGGCCGTCGCCACGGCTCTTGCTCGTCGCCTTCCTCCTCGCGTGCTCATGCTGCGCCCTCTCGGCGCACGCCGCGCCTCCCGAGCGTCGAGGACCAAGAGGGGGACCTCGCGGCCAGATGGAGCGGGACTCTGACGACGCCTCCGCGGCGCCGGACGGGAGCGGCGGAATCGGAATCGAAGGAAACTCCGAGCCGGCGGCATTGGCGGCGACCGACGCGCCGACGCCTCCCTGGGCAGTCTCGCCCGCGGCGGCCGCGGCGGCCAGGGCCGCGTCCTCCGCCGCCGCGGCCCCTCCGGCCACGGCCCCGCAGCCCGTGCCCACGGCGACCGCCGAGGCCGTCGTCGTGAAGCCTCCTGCTGCTGCGGGAGTCGCGGCGACGACGACGACAGGAGCGACGACGGTGACGACAACTCCAGCGACCTCGACTGCCGCTGCTGCTGCTGCTCCTCGTCCCGCTCTCGTCGCCGGCGTCGCCGTCTCCCCTGCCGGGATCTCCCCCGTCGCCAACGCCGCGGCAATGCGCGCCGCGGCAGCGGCGGCCCCCCCTCCACCAACCCCGAAACCGGCCAACGCTCCGTACGTCTCCCCGCCGCACAAGTGGAAGCTCGTGTCGAAGCTGAAGCCCTGGACCGAGAAACAGAAAAAGAGGATCCGGTGGCCCGCGGGCCCCGAAGGGGTGCCGCTCGCGCCGTTCCCGTTCGGCAACCCGCAGTACAAGAGCGGCGGGGCGCAGAAGAGGGTCAACGGATGGATCTGGGCCCCGGCGCCCCCGCCTCCCGTCGTCGTCATCCCGCCGACGCAGATGAGGGCGCCGAGCGCGGCGGCAAACTCGACGGCGGCGAAGCCTGCAAACGGGACGGCGACGGCGGCAAAGCCGGCCAACTCGACGACGACAGCGGCAGGCGCGAAGCTCGGCCCCGCTGCCGCTCTCGGTGCTGCTGCGAAACCCCCCCCCGTTGCCTCCTCCGCCGCTCCCGGCATGGTCCCCGTCGCAGGCACCACGGTGAAGCCCCTCGCGACCGCCGCGATCCGGCAACAGCAAAAAGAAGGAGGCGAAGTCGTCACCGCTGCTGCCCCGGCTGCCTCCTCCCCTGCCCCCGCTCCCTCTGCTCCCGCTAAGCCTCTGTCCAAGGACGAGAAGAAGAAGCTCGCCGCCGAGGAGAAGAAGCGGAAGGACGGGGAGGCCAAGGCCAAAAAAGAAGAGGAGAAGAAGCGGAAGAAGCAGGAGGAGGAGGACAAGAAGAAGAAGAAGGATGGGAAGAGTGCTGCTGCTGAGCCTCCGACTGCGGACTCCGCTGCCCCCGCTACTGGGACGGTGACCGTGAACCCGAAGACGGGCTCCGTCTCCGTGGCGTCTGCAGCGGTTTCATCTTCTCCTGCTGAGGTGGGGGCGGCGACGACGACTGCTGCTTCCGGTGTTGTTCCCGCTGTCGTTCCCGGCGGCGTCAAGCCCGCAGGCTTCGCCCCCACCAACGCCGCAGCAGCAACGCCAGGCACAGCCGCCAAGACCACAACTCCAGCCCCGACAATCAAGCCCAAACCCCCGCCCTCCCCTCCTCCCCCTCCCCCACCCGGAGCGCCCGCCGTCGCGGGCTCCCGGGACATCTCGTTACCTTACAATGACCCTTTCAACTGGCCGTACAAGCCCTTCTCCTCCGGGGTGGGCCAGGCCATCGCCTACCAGCAGTACAACTCCCCGCCGCGATACTCGCTGACCTCGCTGGAGTCGCACGTGGCTGACCACTCGGTCCCCTTGGCCAGTGGCTCTTCCTTTTTGTCAAACACGGGAGGACCCCTGAATGGGCCGCAGGCGTACAACGGAGACGTCAACGTCCCCCTCGACTACCCGCAGACAAACTTGGTGGCTTCGCAGCCGCGTGGGGTCATCGTCGACAGCATCAACTCGGCCTACTTCTCCTGCCCGGCGCAGGTGGCGAGATTAGGTCTAGGCCCCTGCGCCTCTGCGATCCCTGCCATCCAGGGCTTTGCCGACGGCGTCGCCACCGCCGAGTGCCGAGTGGTGGGTCTCGCCGTCAAGGCGGCCCGCGGCTCCATCATCCCGCAGTGCTGCCCCTCGATGCGCCTCTTCATCCAGTCGGGCTGCGCCTGCGACGCCGCCACCATCGCCCTCAGCAACGGCTTCGGCATCACGGGCAACATGATGGTCGCGACGGTGCGAGCGGGACAGATGAGCTACTGCGCCAACGCGACGTTTGGCGGGCCCATCGAGTCTCCCTGCGACAACATCAAGAACTGCAAGAGCTACGGCGCTTACAACAACTACGTTGCCAATAAAGCCCCGCCGCCTCCCGCCGGGTTCCTGGCGGCGGGGACTCCTGGGAACGTGAAGCCTGCGGCGCCCGGGGCGAAACCGGCGGCGCCGGCCGCTCCCGGCGCGGCCTCTGCAGCCGCGGCCGTGAGGCCTCCGGGAGCTGCTGCCGTCGCTCCAGGAGGAGGAGGAGGAACAACGGCAATACCCCCGATCGCTCCTGCTGCTTCATCGGCGGTTCCTGGGGCGGGGAGCAAGCCAGGGGCGGTGACGATCTCTTCTATCGCCTCTGCGCCCTCGCCCTCTTCTGCCGACGATGACGAAGACGACGACGACGATGATGACGACGAAGAAGAGGAGGAGGGAGGAGCGCCGGGACCCTCCCCCGCTGGAGCTGCAAAGACATCAACCCCTTCTTCTGCTGGCGCTCCCTCCTCGCTTTCCCCCAAGGATGCGCTACGAATGGTCTCGGACGCCTCCAAGGACTCTGGCGTCGAGGCCGCGGCGAACGAGATCGCGTCTGCCGGCGACGGCGACGTGAGGCACAGGCTGCCGAGGCTGCCGAGGCCCGGGGACCCTCTGCCGCCGCTGCAGAAGGGGAAAGGGCTGGTGTATTCTTCCGTTGGGTAGAGGTGAAGGAGAGACGGAGAAATGGAGAGAGGTGGAAAGAGAGAGAGCATCGGGGTCAAAAAAGTTTTCATTTTTTTATTTCTTCTTCTTCTTCTTCTTCTTGTTTTCGCCCGCTTTGTGACAAAAAAAACTCCACTTTCTTCGTTCTTATTTATCTAACAATTCAAGGCAAGAACCTAGTGTTTTCCAAATAATTTACAGTGAGGTTAGGGGGGGACGCAGGAAGGAAAAAGGAAACAGAGAGATTAAAATGAAGGGGGGGGGGGGAGGAGGGCAGAATTCTTTCTTTTTTTCTTTCCTTCTTTCTAGTGATAGGTCCGCTGCGAGGAGGAGGAGAAGACCGTGGTGGTCCCCTTCTTCCCGCTCCGAGGGGCGCCGCCGCCGCTGCCTCCTCCTCCAGCAGCAGCAGCGCGGGGCACCGGCGGCAGAGGGGACGCGTCGGCAGAAGGAGCAGCACTCGTCGTCGTCGTCGTCGTCGTCGAGAACGTCATTTTCTTTTGGCCCCAGACCCCTGCCGGAGGAGGAGGCGAAACGCCCGAAGAGGAAGCAGAAGCAGAAGAGGAAGTGAGAGGAGGTCCGAACTCGGCCCCCGCTCCCAGGAGAGGGCTCGAGCCGCCCAGGGTCGGCCCGGACGCGGCGAAGCCGTGCCTCGCCATGGACGCGAAGGAGACTCCCGGGACGGGAGGAGTCGCGGAGAAGGTCGCTGGCGTCGAGGGCGAAGGGGAGTTGCCGTTGCCGTTGCCGTCGCCATCGTTGTCGTTTCCTTCGTCATCGTCGTCGTCGTTGTCGCTTTCAGCAAACCTCCTCCCGCTGCCCGCCCTCTCTCCTCCCTCCCCGAGCCTCGGCATCGCGGCCAACTCCACCGCGCTGGGACCGCCGCGCCGGAGGGCCTCCTCCGCCCTCCTCGCCGCGCGCTCCGAGGCCTCCTCGGCGGCACGCGCCGCGGCCTTCCTGCGCGCCGCGGCGGCCCACCTCGCCTCCCTCGCCTTCAGTTCTTTCGTGAAAGGAAGCAGCGCCTCTTTGGGCAGCCTTCCCTGCGACACCAGCCAGTCGAGGTCGAGCGAGGCCAGGAGGACGCCCGAGGAGCCGGAGGCGGAGTGCGGGACGTGGGAGAGGTGCGGGAAAGCGGAAGAAGAAGAAGAAGTTAAGGAAGAAGGATTCGAAGAAGAAGCGTCGACGAGCGGCTCGACCGAGAGCACCCTCGCCTCGAGGGCCGCGGGCTGCCTCGAGAAGCCCCCCGCTGTGGCGGAGAGCACGCGGGCGTCGAGGGAGGACAGGAAGAGCGGCGAACCGTCTGCGGCCTGGTAGAAGAACCAGGAAGAAGAAGAAGAGGAAGCGGAGGCGGAAGCGGAAGCGGAGGCAGAGGCAGAGGGAGGAGGAGACGAAGAAAAGGAGGAAGAGTTTTCGGCTGCAGGCGTTGGCGTCGTCGCCTCCGCTAGCTCTTCCTTCTTCTTCTTTTTCTCTTTCTCTCCTCCTCCTTCCTCCTTGGCATTCGAGCTGCTGATCTTCATCCTCTGCAGAGGCGGGAACGCGGAGTCCTCCGAAGCCCTGGCTGCGGCCAGCGCGGCGGAACGCCTCCTCTCGCTCGCCACCGCCGCCGCGGCCGCTCGGACGACCTCCGCCGCGGCGGCCCCGGCGGCCTCTGCCAGGTCGGGAGCCGTCCCGTCGTCGTCGTCGTCTCCTCCCGCTGACGCCAGGGGCGTCGCCGCCGTCAAGAGCATTCTTCTCCTCTCCCTGCGCTCGGCCCACGCGGATGAGCGCGCCGCCGCGGCCGCCAGCGCGGCCCTCGCGGCGCGCGCGAGAAGCGAGTGCCCGTGGCCCGCGGCGTCCTCGGCCTCGGCCTTCATCGCCAACCCCAGAGCCGCGCCCTGCGCCGTCCAGAGCCAGGACGCGTCGGCCACGGGCGTCTCGCGGTTGAAGAGGTCGTAGGAAGGGGCGGACGAAGAGGAGGGAGAGGGAGAGGTCGATTTTTCTTCTTCGACTCCTCCTCTTCCGTCGACTCGAGTCGCTCTGCCTTCGGCTGCTGCCGCCGCCGACGACGACGACAAAGAAGAAGAAGAAGAAGAAGAAGACTCGAACAAGAGGCCGGGCGCTTTCCCGCTGCTGCTGCTGCTCGCCCTCTGCCTCCGCAGCAGCACGAAGCGGACGACGTCCCCTGCGCGAGCCGCTTTGGGTCCCCTTCGGATGCGCGCGGGGCGGAGCTCCCTCTGCGAGATCGGGGGGCCGCAGCAGAGCGGGCAGGGGCCCGCCACCGGAACAACGGCTGCTGTCGTCGTCGTCGTCGTCGTCGTCGTCGCTGCTTCGCTTCCGCCTCCGCTTCCGCCTTTCGACAGGAAATGCGCCGTCAGGGCCACGGCGCCGAAGACGTGGCCGCAGGGGGTGACCAGAGCCGGGGCAGGCGGAGGGCTCTCGAGCGTGATCGGGCAGGTGAGGCGGCGGCGGTGGCGGGAAGACGAGGAAGGAGAAGGTTTGTCGTCGTCGTCGTTACCGCTTTCGTTCTCGTTCTCGTCGTCGTTGTCGTCGTCTTCGTCCACCAAAACTTCGGCGACGTCTTCCCACTCGATCCTGTTGCTCCCTCCACCGCCGCCGTTGTTGCTGCTGCTCGACAGCAGCGCGACGTCGGAGACGAGGAGGCGGCACTTGGGCCCGAGGAGGTGGCGCGACGAGGAAGAAGAAGAGGAAGGAGGCGGAGGTCGGTGCCGCTGCTGCTGCTGGTAGCTCGAGCGAACTCCTCCTCCTCTGCTTCCTCCGCTGCCGCCTCGCCCGCCAAAGCCGCCGCCGCCGCGTCGCTGCTGGTTTCGCTGCTGACTGTTACCGCCCGCGTGCAAAGCCCTCGCTATCCCTCCCTGCGGGCGCTGAGCGCGGCCTGTTGGTGATAAGAACAGGAGAAGAGGGGTCAAGGGGATAAGAGGTGAGCATGGTCGAGAGGTTCGAGGAGGTCGAGAGAAGCGAAAGGCCATCATCATCATCATCATCATCAAGCGAAACAAAACTTCTTTCTCACCTCTTCCGCCGCTGCCGCTGCCGCTGCCGTCCTCCATCTCTGCAGCAAGAGAGCGCCGGTCTCGAAGCGGCGAGAGGAGAGAGGGGCGCGTTTGATAGCGCCAACGCCTCCTCTCTCTCGGATGCGAGAAAGCGCAAAGAGAGCGAGGAAAGAGAGAGTGAGACGAGAAGGAAGAAAAAACGGCGACGAAGCGAGGAGGAGCGGCGGAGCTCTTTCACTGTTCGCATGCGGCAATAAAAAAAAAAGCGCTGCGCCCTCGACTCTTTCCTTTTACACTCGTTGAGCGCGCGCTTTTCTTGTTGGTTTTGCTTCTCTTCATAATCGACGAGAGCACGCTGTCGTTTTGTCCTCTTGAGAGAGAGAAGCGAAGGGTTGAAAAATAAAAGGTAGGGAAAAAGCGGGGGGGAGCGAATGAAAAGAAAAAGAGGCATTGGCTAGGGAGAGCGCGCTCGCTCGCTCGCTCTCTTCGTCGGTGGTTGGTCCCAGTTCTCGCATTCGTCGTCGCTCCGACAGCCTTGCGCTTCCTTTTTACGCTCTGCTTCTTGTCCAGGCGCCGAGAAGACATCAGGAAGCACTTGTTGAGCACATTTTGCATGCGATTCGGGGCGCTCTCGAGCGGGCTCTGGGCTCACGAAATCTCTCTCTCTCTCTCTCTTCCTCTTTCTTGGCAAAAAAAAAGCAGGGCGCGCCTCCTCTTTCGCATTCGGTCAACGCCCCACCCCCGCATTCGGATACTTTCCTCCCTTGACCCTCCTCAACGCACCCTTGGCTGCTTACTTGACGTCGTCTCGACAGCGTCTGGCGTTGGACCTTCGGGAAAGAAAAAGTTCCTTGCTGGACTAGAGAGCGCTGCCGCAGTTGAAAGAAGAAGGAGGAGAAGAGGCATTGACAATAAATAAAAAAACGATGGACGTTGACTTCACGACCACGCCGCCGAGGAGGCCCGCGCCCATCTTCCCGGACTCTGTCGACGGAGGAGCTTCAGAGAGAGGCGGTGGAGCTGTCGGACGGAACGATTCCCGATGGGGCCCGCTCTTCGGAGGAGGCGAAGCGGGGACGTCGGGGGCGATGATGATGATGACAACGACGACGGCGGCGGCAGCGGCGGCGTTTTCGTCGCCGACGAGAACGCCCTCCTCCAGACTCGCTGCCGCCGCCTCCCCTTCCTCCCGGCCCCGACCCCCGCCCTCGCCGCTGACCTTTGCCGACAGGCACGTCCCGTCGGCGCGCGCTCTGTTCGACACTGGGGCAGCGGCCGTTGCTGCGTCGCCCTTTGACGCCGCGCTCGCGCTGGACGAGCAGCAGAGGCGAGGGGGAGCGGGAGGAGGAGCGAGGTCGGTCGGCTTGCTGAGCCGCGGCGGCGTCATCGGTGTCGGCGGCGTCGTCGGCACTTCCGGCTCCGCCACCGCGGGCGTTCAGGCTGCTGCCGCCGACGGGGGCAACCAGGGAGGAGGGAACGCCGCGAGACCTTCCTCGGCCGGTGGCAACGGGCAGCAAGGGAGCACCTACGGCGCTCTGCTGCGAGCGCAGCTGCTCGGGGCGACACCAGCAGCAGGCCGAGCGACGGCGACGGCGACGGCCGCGACGGCAACGACGACTCCCGCAGGTGCCCGTTCTCCTATCCGCCCGCAGCTGGGCTCCCCTGCTGCCGCTGCCGCTGCTGCTGCCGCCGCCGCAACTCCGGCGGCCACCACCCCTTCGAGAAGGCCCCGCATCCTCTCCTTCGCCCATGACGACGGGAGCAACGCGCTCTTCGCCTCCCCGGCGCGGCGAAGCATCTTTCCGAACAACGCCTTTGGCGACAACGGAAACGATGACGGCGACGACTTTGATTTCGGCATCGAGACCCAAAACCCTTCCCCTTCCCAACACCGCCGCCGCCGCGGGGTCCCGCGCGCCCCCTTCAAGATCCTCGACGCCCCGGCCCTGGCCGACGATTTTTACTTGAACCTCGTGGACTGGAGCTCCCAGAACGTTTTGGCGGTGGGGCTGGGGCCCTGCGTCTACCTCTGGAGCGCCGCGACCTCGGGCGTCACAAAACTCTGCGATTTGTCGGAAGAATCCGAGATCGCCTCGGCCACCTCGGCCCTGGCGCGGGCTTACCCGGGAGGCTCCGTCGTGCCGCAGATCCAGGCAGGCGTGGGTGATGCCGTCTGCTCCGTCTCTTGGTCCCAGCGGGGGCAGTACCTGGCTGTCGGGACCGGCTCCGGGCTGGTCCAAGTATTTGACGTCGCCCGCGCCGGCGAGAGCTCATCGAATTCTTCGAGCTCTTCCTCGAAGCTTCGAACCTACGCCGGCCACAGGGCGCGCGTCGGCTCCCTGTCCTGGGGCTCCGCCACGCTGTCCACGGGCTCGAGGGACCGCACGGTGGCCCAGAGGGACGTGCGGTGCCCCGAGCCGCTGGCAGCGCGGCTCGCGGCGCACAGGAGCGAGGTCTGCGGCCTGCGGGCGAGCCCGGACGACATGCTTCTGGCGAGCGGCGGCAACGACAACGCGCTGCTTGTGTGGGACACGCGCAGGCTGTTCTCCGGCGGCAATGGCAACGGCAACGGGGGCCTGGTGCAGCAAAGACGAGAACAGAGGGAGCAGCAGCAGCAGAGGCAGAGGCAGAGGCTACTGCAGAGGAGCGTTGCTCCTTCTTCTTCCTCTTCCGCCGCCATAGCCGCGACGGCGGCCGCGGCAGCCGCGCTCGAGGTCGAGGCGACCTTCGACGAGTCCTCCTCGGTCCCTTCGGTGTCGACCCCGCTCTACCGCTTCACAGAGCACACCGCGGCCGTCAAGGCCCTGGCCTGGTCCCCGCACGCGCACGGCCTGCTGGCGAGCGGCGGCGGGACCGCGGACCGCTGCATCCGGTTCTGGTCCACCAACGGCGGCGGAGGCGGAGGCGGAGGAGGAGGAGGAGGAAGCTTGCACGAAAACCCCTCTGCCGCAACAACAAACCCTTCGACCGCAACCGCCAACAACAACAACGAAGCCTGCCTCGGCGCCGTGGACACGGGCTCCCAGGTCTGCAACCTCGCCTGGGCCAAGCACGCCAACGAGCTCGCCTCGACGCACGGCTACTCGCAGAACGCCGTGACGCTCTGGAGGTACCCGAGCATGACGCGTTCGGCGATGCTGACCGGCCACACGACTCGGGTTCTGTACCTGGCCGCCAGCCCCGACGGGAGGTCGATCGTGACGGGGGCCGGGGACGAGACGCTGCGGTTCTGGTCTGTGTTCCCGGGGCCGAGAGGCGAGAGCGGTGGGGGGCACGGAGGGGGGAGCTCGTGCGGGCTCGGGGCGTCGAGGTCCAAGGCGGCGGCGGGAGCGTCATCGCCGGCAGCGGCGGCGGGCAAAGGCGGAGCGGCCGCGGCGACGACGCCGCTGTCGGGGCTTGCGAGGTCGCGACTCCGCTGAAACGGAGAATGAATTGCTTCGTCTTTCTCTGTATTGTTCTGTTCTCTTGTTCTTCTTCATCAGGCCTCCTCTGCTAGTCATAAAAATGTAACACGAAACCCAGAAAATGATAAAAATGTGGGAACGAAAAAGCAATAGGAGAAGAGGTCGAGGTTGAAGAAGAAGATGATGAGGTGATGAGGTCGACAAAGTTTGCTAAACTCTAGCTGGAAAAAAAAAACACTTTTGGATTCTCTCTCTTTTTTCTTTCTTTGTCTACCTTGTTCGCGTATCCTTGTGCTTCAATTCCAATACGAGAGCAATCAACATGAGGTCTGCTATCCTCACGAGGGCGTCGTCAGCCAATCCAAAGGCAGTAGCAGCAGCAGGCTCGGCGACGAAGAAGAATTCGATGTCATTGCCGATGCCATCATCACCATCAAGTCCTCAATCAACACCTTCCGCGCCCGCTCCCTCCGCACCCACGCGCCGAGACCTCCTGTTCTCGATCATGGCGCTCTCTCTGACCGTGATGCCAACCCTGGCTGCACTGAATTGGCTCGCAAAGCCTCGACCAGCTCTGGCGGCACCGTCATCTTCTTCTTCTTCTTCTTCTTCATCCCAACTTCGCCCGCTGTCTCCGGCCGCCGCGTCGGCCGTCTCTGCCGCCTTTGACCGCGAGGGGGGAAAGGTCAAGGCGCCCGTCCTCCTCCGCCTCGCCTTCCACGACGCGGCCGCCTTCGACGTCACCAAGAGGGACGGAGGCGCCAACGGCTCCATCAGGTTCGAGCTCGACAGGCCGGAGAGCTTCGGCCTCAAGAGGGGCTGGAGGGTCGTCGAAGCAGTCTCGCAAAGGCTGAAGAAAGAAGAAAACAGTAATCCCGAGGCCGCTTCCCTGTCCTTTGCCGACCTGATCGCTCTCGGCGGGGCCTGGGCCGTCGAGGCGACCAACGGACCCAAAATGCTGTCTTTGGTTCCCGTGGGGAGGGTCGACGCTGCGGCGGCGGACCCGGGGAACCGCCTCCCTTCCGAGGACGCTGACGCCGCCGCGCTCGTCTCTTCGTTCGCCGCCAAGGGGCTGACGGCGCTCGACCTCGTCTCCCTGTCCGGGGCTCACACGCTGGGCTCGAAAGGCTTTGGAGATCCCCTGACTTTCGACAACACGTACTATAAGACGCTCCTCGAAGCACCGTGGGCGCAACCGGGCGCGGACGAGATGGCGTCGCACATCGGGCTCCCGTCGGACCACGCCCTGCCCCTGGACCCAGCCTGCAGGGAGATCATTATGCGGTTTTCTCAAAATCAGGGGGCTTTCTTTGAGTCGTTTGTGGCCAGTTACGTCAAGATGGTCGGGCTGGGCGTCGTTTAAGGGGTTGTTGTAAAAAGAAAGAGAGAAAGAGAGAAGGAGAAAAGGCAAGAAAGCAAGGATTTATTTTTTTACTAAAAAAAAGTTTGAAGAGAGGGAAAAAAAACGGAAAAAAAATCTTCTAAGCCTCATCCCTCCTCGACCTCCATCCCCGCCTCCTCGGCCTCCCTCAGCGCGCCGGCTGCCTCCCTCCTCAGCTCCGAGAGCGCCGCCGCCACGGCCCCCTCGTCCGCTCCCGCCTTGAGTGCGACGGCGAGGCAGCGGAGGCGGTGCGCGGCCTCGAGTAAAGAGCGCTGCGCCGAAGTCAACAGAGAGGGAGCAGGAGGAGGAGAAGGAGAGTTTTCGGAAAACTTCTCTTGCTCTTCTTGCTCTCCCTCTGCCTCTACCTCCACCTCTTGTTCTTCTCCTTCGATCGCAGACGCCACCGCCGCAGCGGCAGCGACGACCCTCTTCGGGATCCCCACCGAGGGCGCCAGGGCGAGGCCGTAGTGGCGCACGGGGCAGGGGCCCGGCGCGAGCTTCCACGCGAAGCGCAGAAGCGGCGGGAGAAGAAGAAGCGAGCTGTTGTTGCTGTTGCTGTTGCTGTTGTTGTTTTGCTGCTGCGCCCCTTCCCCTCCTCCGTTTCCTCCCCTTCCTCCGCCGCGGCGGCGGCACTCCGCCACCAGGTGCCAGCTCCTCGCGAACGCGTAGCACCCTTCCATCTCGCTCAGCAGGGGGTGGTGCGTGGCCACGACGCAGCGCTGGCCGCCTCTTTTCGAGGCAGAGATCGCCTCGGCAGCGGCCCAGGCCAGCGGTGCGCCGTCCGCCGCCGAGGTGCCCCTCCCGGGCTCGTCGAGTAAGACCAAGGCCCGGCCCGGCGCCGCTCGCCGGGCGTCCTCGATGACGTGGGCGAGGTTCGCGGCCTCCTCGGCGAAGCCGGCACTGGAGGCCAGGGCGCGGAGGCCGCAGTTGATCGCTGACGAAGACGAGGAAGAAGAAGAGGAAACTCCACCTCCATTTCCTCCATCTCCGTTCCCGCCGGCGGCGACCAGCGACAGCCTCTCCAGCACGGGAAGGCACGCCACCCTCGCCGGCGGCAGTCCCCCGGCCTGGGAGAGCACCACGGCGAGCCCGATGGCGCGGAGGTAGGTCGACTTGCCCCCGGAGTTGGGGCCAGAGACGACGTGGAGGCAGCCGAGGCGGGGGAGCTGTTGCTCTTCTTTTTCTTCTTCTCCTTCTTTCTTCTTCTTCTTCCCTCCGCTTCCTCCACTTCTGCCTCCTCCCATCAAAGCCAAATAAGCGTCGTTCGGCACCACCTCCCCGCCTCCCCCCGACGACGACAGCGACGCCGACTCCAGCAGCGCGCAGCGGAGGCCCCCCAGCGCCAGGGGCTCCCTCGGCCCTACCAGCCTCGGCACCGCCACCGAAGCTTCTCCTCCGTCCCCGTGCTTCCTGCGCACGGCCCTGGCCTAGGCCGCGAACGCCTGCAGCGCGTCGACCAGCGTGACGTTGTCGACGAGGCGGTGCAGGAAGTCCGCGTGCTCGAGGCAGGCCGCGGCGGCGACCTCCAGCGCCTGCTCCGAGAGCAGCAGGCAGTCCGCGAGCGCGGCCGCCGCGCGGGCGTTGAGCGCCGCGAGCGCCGGCGTCGAGACCTCGATCGCGCCTCCGCGAGGGCGGACCGAGACGAGAGAGAGGCCCGCAGGGAGGTGGAAGTGAGCCGAGGAGGAGGAAGAAGAGCGGGCGCGGTGGCGGAGAGCGGCAGCAGAAGAGGAAGAAGAGCTCGAAGACGACGAGGGAGCCTTTGGCAGCACCACCACAAACCCTTTCCGCGTCGTGTGCGAGAGCTTGGCCTTGGAGAGGCAGGCGCACCACGCGGCGGAGAGGCCAGAGCCGCTGCCGTTGTTGCTTTGTCCTCGTCCGTTGGAGCGGCCTCGGCGGTTCCCATCTCCTCCTCCGAGGGCTCGAACCTCCCCGGCCTCGGCCGCGGCGCAAGCGGCGGCGGCCGAGAGCGCCTCACGCGCGGCCTCCAGGAGCCCGCCGCGGTCCGAGCGCACCGAGTAGGCCGAGCGGGTAGGCTCCGGGGGCCTCGGCAGGGGGACCTGCTGGCCTGCGGCGGCTCGGCTGCCGCAGCGGCGGCGGCGCTGGCGCGGGGGACGAGCGGAGCGGGTGGCGGCGGTCCGAGCCTCGTTGTCGTCGTCGTCGTCAAATTCTTCTCCTTCTTCCTCTTCCTCGCTGCCGCTGTCTTCTTCTTCCTCCTCCTCTTCGTCATCATCGTCGTCATCACCTCCAAAACCCGCTCCTCCATCCCGGAGCGCGGCGGCGGCGCCCACCGGGTCGTCCTCTAGAACCCTCCGCAGCAGATTTTCCAAAACCGAAAAGGTCGAGTGCCCGACGTTGGCCCTCACCGCCACCAGCAGGCTCGAGGAGCAGCCCTCCAAAGAGGCGGCGAGGGCCGGCAGAGAGGAGAGGGCGAGGCGGAGGGTGCGGAGGCCGCGGGCCAGGGAGTCGACGCGGGCGGCGGCGGCGGCGGCGGTGGCTTTCGCAGAGTCGAGATTGTTCGTGTTGTTGTTGCTTCCGTTCCCGCTTCCATGAACACCAACGCCACCGCCACCGGCAACGCGGCACGGCCGCAGCGACAGGATCCCCAGGGCCCTGTCGAGGTCGCGAGGCAGGGAGCGTAGGGCGCACGAGACCGAGTCGCCGCGCGGGCCCGCGGTGGAGACCGGGAAGGCGGAGCGGCCAACACCGTTGTTGTTGTTGTTCTTCTTGTTTCCGCTTCCACCGCCTCCGACACTCGTCGCCGCCTCGGACGCCAGCTCGGCCACCGCCTCGTGCCTGGCCGCGATCGTGGGAGCGTGCGCCAGCGGCTGCAGCAGCGAGGCGCGCAGCAGGGAGCGGCCGGCGTCGGTGCGGGCCCCCGGGGCAAGCGCCTTGAAGAGAGAGGTCGTCGTCGTTGCCATTCCTCCTCCTCCTCCCTCTCCTCCTCCGCTGCCGCTTCCGCCTCCGCTTCCTCCAGAGACCAGGCACAGCGCCGCGACGGTGGCCGAGTCGAGCGAGAGGTAGTCCCTGGAGGTCTCGAACGAGATCGACAACGAATACTCGGCCGGCAGTGAGCCCCTCGAATTCAGAAGGAAGTAAAGCAGAGCTCCTTGATTTTGAGTTTAGGGTTGAAATAAAAAAAGGTTGTAAAAAAAAATCGTCCACTTTTTTTCCCCTCCTTCTTCCACCTCATCTCTCCCCGCCTCGTTTTCGCGCTCAGTCGCTGGTTCATCGTGCATAATTGATCTCCGAAAGCAGAGGAAAAGAGAGAAAAACCCGAAACAAAAGCTCACCGGCAGCCCCCAAGGAAAGGTACTTTGCCCTCTCGACCGCCCTCGCGCTCTCCCATCCCCCCGCGCAGAGCTGCAGCGCCGTCGAGGCCTTGGTGTCGTCGAACGCCGAGCGGGGCCACGGCAGGGCGGAGAGGCCCTCTGCTTCCACGGCTGCCGCGAGGCCCAGGAGGATGACGGAGGAGGAGGAGTTTTGGTTTTGGTTTTGGTTTTGGTTGTTGCCGCCGTCGCCGCCGCCGCTCTCAACCGCCGCCGCCGCCGCGGCCGCCGCGACGGCGAGCGCCGACGACGCCGGCACCAGCACGACCGAGGCGCCGCTGGCCCTGAGCGCCGAGCGCACGTGCGTCCTGCAGCGCGAGGTCTCGATGAACTGGGTGAGGCGCAGGCTAAGAGGGGGTGGTTTTGGGGGAGGGAGAGCGGAAGGAAGGCGTGATGAGAGAGAGAGGAAAGAAGAAGAAGAAAGGCTTCGAAGAAGAAGAAGGCTTCGAAGAAGAAGAAGAAGGAGAAAAAGACCGAATCCTTTTCCCTTACCGCCCGCGCCTCGTGTCGAGAAAGGCGAGGCCGATCTCGCCCGCGCGGTTCTCCAGGGCGGCAGCCAGGACCTCCGAGGAGGAGGAGGAGCGGTGGTGGTGGTGGTTTTGCATTTTGCGTTTGCGGAGGTCGAGTGCTGAGGAAAGAGAGAAGAGAAGTGAAGAGGGGGGCCATTTTCCTCCTCTTTCCGCTTCGACTCAAAAACTCGGCCGCCGCCGCTCTGCGCTCGAAAACGCAATGGCCGGCCCCTCCACCACGGCCTCCGCCGTCCAGCCCAAGCCCCCCTCGCGCCCGCCGAGGGAGCGCGACCGCCCGCCGCGACGCAAGCGGCCCGCGGCCCCGGAGAAGCACCGCCACGGCCTGGCCGACGACATCGAGAGCCCCTGGCAGAATGGGATTCGAGTGAGTCTCTCTTTATCTTTGTTTTTTTATGGGAGCACCGCCGGATTCGAAGCCAGATTCGAGCTTGGTTGCGCGCGATTTGAATACGAGGGCAAAGGAGTCGATGAGGGCCATCGAATATCAAAGGAGAGAAAGTGGAAACAGAAAAAGACAGAGTGCCACGGCGAGGCGAGATCGGTGCTCTTGCAGAGCGTCAGCGAAAACGCATGCGTCGAAAAACGAGCGAGAGCGAGCGGCGGCTCGGGGGGACCTAGCCGACAAAACAACGACCGTCCTCTTTTTCCTCACTCGCGCCTTCCCCTCCTCGCTTCCCCCCCCCC